>Ga0302320_10026850_pt1 | contig 11129 bp, 8 predicted proteins | sample Bog_T0_3_FD_202130 | JGI IMG/M metagenome (GOLD analysis project Ga0302320, IMG submission 202130) | Peat permafrost microbial communities from Stordalen Mire near Abisko, Sweden - Bog_T0_3 | ecosystem: Environmental > Terrestrial > Soil > Wetlands > Peat | place: Sweden: Abisko, Stordalen Mire... | reverse complement strand
GACCAAGGGCGACGATGCGGTGACCGGGCTGCACAAGCAGGACTTCCAGGTGCTGGAAGACGGCAAGCCGGTGACCGTGGATTTCTTTGAAGAGCATACGGCCAAAACGTTGCCACCGGGTGCGGCCCCGGCGCTTGAGAAGATGCCGCCCAATGTGTATACCAACGTCCCACCGGCTCCGGAGAGCGATAGTGTGAATGTGCTGCTGCTGGACACGCTGAATACGGATCGGCAGGATCAGGCTTACGTTCATCGGCAGATGGTTAATTTCCTCAAGACCATGCAGCCTGGGTTGCGGGTTGCGGTTTTTGTGCTTGGGTCGAAGCTGCGCATGGTGCAGGGATTTACGACCGATAGCTCAGTGCTGCGGGATGCAATTAATGACAAGAAGAACGGCCTGAGGATGGAGGCGGATACGTCGGTGACGCGGTCTCTTCAGGACAAGTTTGACGACATTGAGGATAAGGGAAGGCTGGCCGATATGCAGATGGGAGTTGCGGGTTTTGAAGCGCTTTCCAATCTTCAGCAGGGTTTTGCCGGATACCAGGCCGACCAGCGTTTTGCCATGACGCTGGAGGCGTTTGATTCCCTGTCGCGCTATCTGGCGGGTGTTCCAGGCAGGAAGAATCTCATCTGGTTCTCGAGCTCATTCCCGGTCACAATTCTGCTAAGCCCCAAAGATAAACAGAACATCGGGCAAGTACGGCAGATCAGCGCAGCGTTGAGGGAGACGGAAGATTTGCTTACGGTGTCCAAGGTGGCTGTGTACCCGATCGGTGCCGAGGGAATGATGGTGAACCACGGCTCCGATGGAGTCATTCAGAGCAATGGCGCGGTCGATGTAGAAGGCGGCGAGGTGAATAGCCGCTCGGGTGCCGTTGTGTCCCACCGGCCGAGCGACTTTATGACGCCTTTTGCTAACGAGAACGCCGCGCGCTCTGACAAGATCATGGCCATGGAGCAGCTCGCAGCCGACACCGGCGGCAAGGCGTTCTACAACACCAACGATCTGAACGCGGCGATGATGCATGCGATCGAGAATGGAGCGCACTATTACACACTGGTTTACACGCCAACCAACAAAAAGATGGATGGCTCGTACCGCCGCATCGAAGTGAAGACGACCGCCGGCAAGTACAACCTGGCCTACCGCCGCGGATACAACGCCGACGATACGCAGACGGCCGACGCCAAGTCCAGCGCCGATCCGCTGCATGCGCTACTGATCCGCGGCATGCCCAGCGCCACGCAGGTGCTGTATGGAGTGCGCGTACTCGCGGTGACGCCCCAGCCCGCGCCCGATGCCAAAAGAGAAGGAAAGAACGCCAAGCTGACCGGCCCAACGACGCGCTACAGCATTGACTTCATGGTTCGCTGGAGCGATGTGGCCCTGGAGACGGCTGCGGACGGCACGCATCGCGGCAAGATTCAGGCGAGCCTTTTGGCGTACGATCGCGACGGCAATGCGGTAAATTGGACGGGCGTCACGCAGGGCATGGCTTTGAAGCCCGAGATCTTCGCGGCGATCCAGAAGTCGGGGGTGCCGATGCATCTGGAGATCGATTTGCCGAGTTCGGCGGCGTATCTTGAAACCGGTGTCTATGACTGGAGTTCAGGCAAGGCTGGCACGCTGGAGGTTCCGGTGAGCGGAAGTGCGCAGACGGCGCAGGCTGCTCCGACGGCAAAGTGAAGCGAGGTTCGGGATTTGTGGTTTCCCTGGTCTCAAATGCGAGACCAGGGGCACCCGGCTTTTGAGGCTTTGAGGACGAAGCAAACGCTTTCGAGTTGGAACGGAGAAATGTCATGAAGCATTGCAAGGTCATCCTGCTATTTCTCGTATTGATTCCGGTTCTCGGGCTCGCGCAGCAAAAGGCGAAAAAACATAATGACGTTCCCGCCGTTTTTCAGAACGCGCATTATGTCTATGTTGAGGCGGTCGATGGAGACGAGTTGAAGCCTGGGCTCGATCCTGACGATCGCCAGGCCATCTACGACGTGGAGGACGGCTTGCGCGATTGGAACCGCTACGTGTTGACAACCAGGCGGGAGGGAGCCGATTTCGTACTTGTGGTGCGCAAAGGGCGCATTGCGAGCGCACAGACGCGCGCCGGTGTTTCTATGCCGTCGCGCCTTCCGTCCAACGCAAGCCCAGTCCCCGGCCGCGCTCCAGGGCAATCGGGCGATCCGGATGGCTTCGGCACCAGCGCTGAGGTTGGTCCTGCGAACGATATTCTGCATGTCTACCAGGTAGCCGACGGCAAGCTCATTGGGCCCTTGTGGTCGCGGGAGATCGAGGACGGCCTGGATGCTCCGTCCGTCGTGCTTCTGCAGCAGCTCAGGACAGCCGTGGAACGCGCCTATCCGAGCCAGCCTCCGCCGAGCAAGCCGACTCCCTGATCTAACCGGGGGATGAGACTGGTATCTGGCGCGGTTGCGATAGAGTTGATTCATCGTGATTGTCAATATTGCCAGGCGCGCGCATGACCACAACTGGGAGCTGGATCCGATTACGCGGTCCCTCCTCGATACGGATTTCTACAAGCTGCTCATGCTGCAGTTTATCTGGAAGAATTTCCCCAAGACACAAACCTCCTTCACGCTGCTGAATCGCACCGCTGCAGTGCGCCTGGGCGATCTGATCGGCGTCGAGCAACTGCGGGAACAACTGGAGGAGACGCGGCGGCTGCGGTTTCACAAGTCGGAACTGATCTGGCTTGCGGGCAATACATTTTATGGGCGCAGGGGCATGTTCGAGCCGGCATTTCTTGAGTGGCTGGAGCGCGACTTTCGACTGTCGGATTTTGAATTGTCCGTCGAGGATGGGCAACTGTCGCTTCGTTTTTACGGGCTGTGGACCGAGACGACGCTATGGGAGATCTATGCGCTTGCAGCCATCGACGAGTTGAAGACGCGGACACACCTGAAGCAATTGAGCGAGTTTGAACTGGACATTCTGTATGCGCGCGCCAAGACCAGGCTTTGGGAGAAGATGGAACGGCTGCGCGGTGTTCCGCGGCTCAGCGTGAGCGACTTCGGCACGCGGCGGCGGCATAGCTTCCTTTGGCAGGAATATGTAGTGATTGCAATGCGCGACGTACTGGGCGATAACTTCGCTGGCAGCTCGAATACTTATCTTGCATACAAGCACGATCTGGAGGCAATCGGCACCAATGCGCATGAACTGCCGATGGCCCTTGCCGCGCTGGCAAACGATGAGGAAGAGCTGCGGACGGCGCAGTACAGGATTCTGGAGTTATGGCAGCAGAGTTACCAGGGCGAGCTATTGATTCTGCTTCCGGATACGTTTGGGACGACACAGTTTCTTGAGGACGCGCCGGAGTGGGTGGCGAATTGGACTGGGCAGCGCATCGACAGCAAAGACCCTTACGCTGCGGGCGACGAGTACATCGCTTGGCTCCATCGGTATGGGCGCGATCCGCAGCGGAAACGGCTAATCGCATCGGACGGGCTCGATGTGGAGCAAATCCTGGGACTGCATGCGTACTTTGGCGGCCGGCTGCTCAACGGGGCCACGCCGGCGGACTTCCACAGGGCGAGCGACTTTGCGGATGAACAGAAATGGGTTGCCGAGAGCAGGATTCGTTTCAGCGCCGGCTGGGGAACATTTCTGACGAACGATTTTCGCAATTGCGATCCGCGGGGCGGGGAAGTGTTCAATCCGGTCAGCCTGGTGTGCAAGTTGACGGAGGTGGACGGAAGGCCGGCGGTTAAACTGTCGGACAACTACCTCAAGGCCATGGGTCCGGCGCGCGAGATTGAGCGGTATCGGAAGGTGTTCGGAACCGCAGGCGTCGCAGATGTTCCTTTAGTTACGTAAATCTCCGAATTGCGTTGCCTGAGGGTAGAATTGTCGGGTACAATTTGAGTGAGTAGGCACTCGGATAAGGAGCATTTGGAGCGAGATGGATGGCACGTCCCAGGAGCGGTGACAAGCGAAGAGCGATTCTCGATGCGGCGCTGCGCATTTTTGCGGAACGCGGCATCGCTGGTGCGCCAACTTCGGCCATTTCCAAAGCTGCGGGCGTCGCCGAGGGCTCGCTGTTTACGTATTTCAAAACCAAAGACGATCTGCTGAGCGAGCTCTATTCGGAACTGAGGATGGAGTTCAGCCGCCATCTTCCCGATTTTCCCTTCGGGAAGGATGTGTATACGCGCCTCAAATATATCTGGAACAAATATCTGGACCTCGGATCAGCTCATCCGGAACAGTTGAAGGTGTTGGCTCAACTGCGTGCGTCCGGAAAGCTGTTCAGAGAAAACGAGACACCTCCGCTCGCGCTGGTTGAAATTCTGAAAGGGACGGCTGAGGCCGCCCAGGGAAGCGAATTGGCGAACCTTCCAGCAGAGTATCTCGTACTGATGTATAGAGCGCAGGCGGAGATCACGCTGGAGTACATCAACGCCCATCCTGAATCGGCGGCAATGTGCCGTGAATTAGGGTTCAAGATGCTTTGGCGAGGGATGATGGGGAAGTAGTCCATTTGTTTCTTATTGAGTGAGTAGCCAGTCACTAAATTAAGAGAAGATTGAAGAGGACAGGTCGATAAACATTCCAGAACATAGTTCATCCATAGAACGAATTACAGCGAATATTCCGCCACAAGCAGGAAAATTGGCTGTAGTCACCGGCGCAACCGGCGGACTCGGCTACGAGATCGCTCTAGCCTTGGCGCAGGGCTGCGCAGACGTGATCATCGCCGGGCGCAACGATGCGAAGGGCCGAGGAGCGGCGGGAAAGATAAGGACACTGGCGCCGAAGGCCCTGGTGCGCTTCGAGAAACTGGATCTTGCGTGCCTTTCCTCCGTGGCTTCCTTTGCGGAACGTCTTGTCGCAGCAGGGCGTCCGGTGGACCTGCTGGTCAACAACGCGGGCGTGATGGCTCTGCCCACGCGGCGAGTTACCGCGGACGGGTTCGAACTGCAGTTCAGCACCAACTACCTGGGCCACTTTGCGTTGACCGGCCGGCTGCTTCCGCTGCTTCTCAGGAGCAGATTTCCGAGGGTGGTGCAGATAAGCAGCCTGGCCCATCATTTTGGCAAGATACGGTTTGAAGATCTGCATGGAGAGCGCAAGTACAAACCGTGGACCGCGTACTCGCAGTCGAAACTGGCGGCGCTGTTGTTTGCCCGCGAGTTGCAGTGGCAAAGCGATGCGCACGGATGGGGCTTGCTGAGCAGCGCCGTGCATCCCGGTTGTGCGAAGACGGACTTGATTGCGAATGGTCCGGGAGCAAAGAGCATGGTTTCACTACTGAATCGCTCTTTGGGCAGGATGGTGTCGCAGTCCGCTGCCGACGGAGCACTGCCTGCGCTGTATGCCGCGGCCTCGGAACACATCGAGCCGGGCGGCTATTACGGGCCGGGTGGAATGCTCGAGTTTGCCGGGCCACCGGCCGCAGCCTATGCTTCAAGACGCGCGCAGGACCAGGCGGTGGCGAGGAAACTGTGGCAAGTGTCGGAACAACTGACGGGCGTGCGGTGGTCGGCTGAGTGATTCCGCCGACGCATCGAACACGCTGGACCTCAATTCCCTGGCGGCGGAGGTGGCGTGGCTATCGGGGGCGGGATGGGGCGTTGCTTGGCGCGCAAATAGGCGACCAACTGAGCGATTTGCTCATCGGTGAGCGAGTCGGAAAAGGGCGGCATCTTCTGGCCACCGTTGAGAATCTGGTTGGTGATTTTATCCGGGGGCCAGAGCTTATCGGTGCGAATGGCGCTGAGGTCGGGGCCTTTCTTTCCGCCGGTGCCTCCTGCGCCGTGGCAGTAGGCGCAACCTTTGTCGCGAAACAGAACGGCGCCGGCCTGGTCGGCGGCCTTCTCTTTGGAGCCAGACAAGGCGTGAGTGGGGGCTGCGGCGAAGATGGCCAGGGACAGGATCAGGAAACCAGAAAGATATCGAACGGGCGAACTCACAGAAGCTATTTTCTCATGATGGGTTGGGATGTGGCTCCATCTTTAGTTGGTGCCGCACGCGCGTAAGTGAAAAAGAAAAGGCCCCGGCAGCACGGTGGAATGTTTCCACCAATGCGGCCGGGGGCTTGTTGTTTTGGCTCGGATTGTTGTTTACCGTTCCCGCGGTGCGAAGCCGAAGGTGACGGAGACCGAGAGGCTGCGTGCCGACATGAAGGTTGGCTGGTCGCTGCCGCTGATGGGAGTTGGTCCCGTGGTGTTGAATGGATCGGTCAAGGTGCTGCCGGGAATCGTCTGGGTGAGCGGCGAGCCGGTCAAGGAGAGTGCCGTGAGGGTGTGCTGGTTGAGCATGTTATTGCCGGCGAGCCGGATCTTGGTCTGGTCGAAGATGGAATGGTTGCGGATGGTGTAGTTGATGTACGAATTGAGAGTGCTGAAGGCCGGGATGATGGCCTGGTTGTGATAGGCGCCGTTGTCGATGCGCTGCTCGCCAACCCGTTTGTTGAAGATGCCAAGGTCGAGCCCGTGTGCCTGGTAGGTGAGACCCTGCAACTCGGTATCGGCGGGAGTCTGCTGAACCCAGAGTCCGGAGGGAGCATTCACGAAGAGAGGAGCAGCCGTAGTGCCGGCGTTGAGTTCGCCGGCATAGAAGGCGTTGGCGGCTGTTGCATTCAAGTAGAGGTTCAGGCTTTTGGGCAGAACCGCGGTCGTTTCGAATTCCACGCCCTGGGTGACGGAACTCGGCTGGAGGTAGTTCACCGTTTCCGAGGTGGTCGGGTCGATGAGGCTTGAGTAGCTGTTCTGGAAGCGGACACGGTAGGCATCGGCATCGACGGAGATTCTGTTGGCCTTGAATACCGTTCCGACCTGGTAGGTTGTGGACCTCTGCTGCTTGGGCGGAGTTTCAAGGCCGGGGGTCGGGTCGACTGTCGTGGGCGTATGCGAGTAGTCGTAGACGCTGCTGGGCGGCACGATGCTGCCCGTCGCGGCTTGCGCATAGATTGACCAGTCGGTCTTGATGCGGTAATTCAAATCGAGCGAAGGCAGTGTGGAGTAGAAGCTGCCGGTGTCTTCGACGGTAGCTGAGCAGGCTGCCGTGGGGCTGGCGCAGGTCAACGGACCGACGGTCTTGCCGTTGTCGGCCTTATGGAGCACGTCGAAAGTGTAGTAGGCGAACTTGGTTCCTGCCGTGATGTTCAAGGTCGGGGTGACGTGGAATTCATATTCCACATAGGGCTGGTAGGAGTTGGTCCAGAACTCTTCAGAGAAGTTGGGCAGAGGCTGATCGGCCCAGTTGTTGAGGGGATCGGAGGGGTACTGATGGCGATTGGTGCGGGCCCACTCGTACCACATGCCCGTGCGCAGGACACCGAGCTTTGAAGTCTGCGAGAGCACGGCGGTCTCACCATATTTGCGGTAGCTGTTGTACTTGTCTACGGCGCAGGGCTCGGCATAGGTCGCCAGGCCGGTAGTCTTGCTGACCTTGCCTTTGGCAATTACATCGCAGGGCGCTATCGCGGCGCCGTTATAGTAAGCGACGGCGCTGGAGCCGGTACCGGCAACGATGGTTCCCGGGACCAAGGATGGATTGGCGACGGCGGCGGTCTGGGTCACTTCTGTGATGGGCGTGGCGTTGGAGTAGAGCTCGCCGTTGTCGTAGTTATAGGTGTAGCCCTTCACGTCGAGATACCAGCCGTGGGGAAACTCAGTCTTGACGCCGACATACTCGAAGTCGGTGGGCACCTGATAGTGGTTGTACTGATAGTCAAGCCAGTTGGTGGGGTCGCTGTTGTTGACCATCATGAAGTTGTAGCCGTAGCCAGTGTAGGGTTGAATTCCGTTGGCCGCGGTGTTGTAAGAGGTGCCGCCGATGGTGGTGGTTGCGGTGCAGAGGGAAGAAGGGGTTGAACTGATCGTCTGGCAGCGTGTCGGGTTCAGGCCATACGTGTTGGCGGTGAGCTGAAGGACACCGCTGAAACCGGTGATCACGGTCTTGGGCGAGACCTGGTACTGATAGAGTAGCGACCCGGCGTTGCGGGTGTTGTAGTTGAAGGTCTGATATCCATCTGAGGTCATGTGGTGCACATCGACGAAGAGGTTCGACTTCTTGGGGCTGCCGAAGAGACCGAAGAGGCCGGTGTTATAGGAGCCCTCGTAGAGCTGGGTATTCCAGGTGCCATAAGTCGCGGTGCCGCGGACGTCCTGCTCGGTGGTGAGGGGCATGGAGAGCAGATGGATGGAGCCGCCGAAGGGGGTGGGGCCGATGGTGGAGGCAGAGCCTGGGCTGCGATCGAAGTCGACGCCGCCGATCCATTGAGCGGGAAAGAAAGCCCAGGAGTGGTGGGTGGGGGAGTTGGTGTCGTAGAAGGGAATGCCATCGAAGTCGATGTCGTAATCGCCGTCCGGGAATCCGCGGAAATAGGTCTTCGACTGCCCGAGACCGACGCCATCGCTGCTGGTGGTGAATGCGCCGGGGACGATCTGGACGATCTCGCCGAAGTCGGCGACAGGCGAGGTGAAGTTCTGGATATAGGTGCTGGAAATCAGCGATTGCGCGGAACGCTCTTCAATGAAGCCGCCGCTGGGTGCATTCTGCGCGGCAATGGAATCGATGCCGGCATTCACCGTGACCATCTCCGCAACGGAGTTGACGGTTAATTTCAGCGCGACTTGGAGAGTTTGTCCGTCTGCGAGTTCGACGCCGGTTCTGCTAAAAGCAGCGAATCCACTGGCGGTTGCGGCCACGGTGTATTTTCCGCCGGTAAGACTATCGAACGAGTACAGTCCACTTGTGTCTGCAGTCGTGGTTCTGACTGCTTTGGTTGACTCGTTGGTGACGGTGACTACCGCGCTGGCAACAGCTTTGCCTTGCACGTCGACGATGGTACCTTCGAGCCTTGAATCGGCCTGCGCATGAATTAAGACGGGAACGAAGAGTACGAAAACGAACAGGGCCAAATTGGCCACACGATTCCGTACGCTCGCATTTGAGCTTTTCAAGGATTCCTCCAGAATTTGTTATCAGTGTTTTTTTGTTGGGGACAGATGAAATCGAATTGGTTTATTTCTAACCCCCATGCGAAACTAGCAACCGAATGTGACAGCGGAGTTAGGGGAATGTTTCTGTTCGGTTACAGAGGCGGGAAAACGGACGATTGGGAAGTTGATCCGCGATGCGTCCCGGCATGCGGGAGACGCGAGACACCGTGCCGGTAGGAATTGGCAGAAGTCTGGCACTCGCCTAATCGAAGTCTTGAGTCTTGGATCTCAGCCTTTGGGAGTTTTGCGTTCAGCAATCATCGCCAGCGCTTTGTCAATTCGGTTTGACCGGGTTTCAGGCTTCTTGGCGCTCTCGATCCAATCCACATATTCCTTCTTGTGCGAGTAAGAGAGTGCGGCAAACGATTGGGCCTGCGCGGGTGCCTTTGCCAGCGCGGCCTCAAGATCGGCGGGAATGGCCACGGTGCGTGGAGCGTCGTCGAATGCCAGTTCGACTTGCACTGTATCGCCGGTAGATGCGCGGGCTTCGGCGAGAATGTCTTTGCCGATGCCGAGGATGTGGACTCCCTTGCGGGGCATCAGGGAGTTACGAAACGTGAATCCATTGATGGTTGCGCGGACGGGGACCTGTCCCTTGCGCCCAAAGACCTCAGGAACGCTGAAAGGTATCTGAATATAGGTCCATGCGCCGCCCGGCCCACGTACCACGAGCTCGCCTTTGAACTTGAGAAGGTTGTTTCTGGTCTGGGTCATGACGATGTCCTCAAGGAGAAATTCAGAAGTCAGGAAAAAACCGCGAGGGCAAGAGTCTGTTTTGAATTTTGCCTTGATGCGGGCCGGTTTGCAAGCTGGAAATGCGGTCTGGGGCGTGTGGGTTAATCTGTCTGGATATGACGGTGCGAGCGGGCTGGTATGCGGCGGAATTGCGGCGGGAACTGGGGTTGCGCAGTCGACTATGGGCGCGCGGACGGGCGCATGTGGAGAGTTACGGTACTCCACCGGTGACTGTGTTTTCGCCCGATGAGGGACGGCATGGAAATTTCTTCGATGCTTCGTATGCGGCCATTGCGGCGCGTCCCGAGTGGATGCGGAGATTCGACAAGATTCACGCGCAAGGCCGGGCGTTGCCGAAGTCCGAGTGTGGCCGCCGATGGAGGGAACTGGATTCGTCGATGAGTTCCGACGCACTGCTGATGAATGTGTTCTGTTCGCCTGGTGTTGTTGAGGATGCTGCGGTGCGCCGGACCCTTGGTGTGGATTCGGAGGAGGCACCGATATTCGGTTGGAAGGCGCGCGTGCCGCTGGCTTCGGGTCCCGACGACCGAGTCCGGTTCGATCGGACCGAGGTGGATATGCGGTGGGGCGGGTTGCTGGTGGAAGCCAAACTGACGGAAGGGGATTTTCAAACGCGCGCGGCCCGGATTGTGGAGGGATATCGGGATTTCGATGCGGTGTTTGAGCGGGAGTTGCTGCCGCGAGCGGAGCTGCGGGAGGCGCGAAGGAGGACAGCGGTCGAGTTTGCCGAGGAATACACGCAGGAGTGGGAGGAGGCTGCTCCGGATGATGCTGTGGCCCGCGAGTTTCAAGAGAGTCTCGTGACGCGCGCATGGCAGGCCGAACCTGTTGAGGCTGGGTATGCGAGTTATCAGCTGATCCGGAACGTGCTGGCGGCGTATGCCGAGGGATGCAGTTTTTGCGTGGTGCACGATGAACGGCGGCCGGACCTGCGCGAGGCGTGGTTCGCGGTGCTGGCGGCGGTGCGGTCGGCGGATATGCGGGTGCGGTGCAAGGTGATGACGTGGCAGGAACTGGCCGCGCTGGTGCCGGAGGAATTGCAGGAGTTCTTGGATATCAAATATGGGATTGTTCGGGCGGGGAGAGTGGCGTCGGCAGTGGGAGAGACTGCTGAATTGGAATAGGGATGGGCAAGCTCAATCCAACAAAGTTGGATCGGAAGTAATGAAAAAGGGTAGGATTGGGGTGAGCCGTAAGCTGGTGTCCCCGTGAGGAAGATGACATGACGACTGTCCAGATTACATTGCCGGATCAGCTGGCGCAGGAAGCGCAACGCGCCGGACTGTTATCGTCGGAGTTTGTGGAGAAGTGGCTGCGCGACCAACTCAAAGAGCAGCGTGTAGGACAATTGTTTAAAGCAATGGATCGCATGAGTGCCGTGGATGATCCGCCTCCGATGTCAC
>Ga0302320_10026849_pt1 | contig 11129 bp, 10 predicted proteins | sample Bog_T0_3_FD_202130 | JGI IMG/M metagenome (GOLD analysis project Ga0302320, IMG submission 202130) | Peat permafrost microbial communities from Stordalen Mire near Abisko, Sweden - Bog_T0_3 | ecosystem: Environmental > Terrestrial > Soil > Wetlands > Peat | place: Sweden: Abisko, Stordalen Mire... | reverse complement strand
CATGCCGCAGGAATATACCGGCGGCTTAGGAACGCAGGGCGCCGCCTCGCTCAAGGAATTCGCCCATGCCGGCGGGACCTTGGTGTTTCTCAACGGCGCTTCGGATTACGCCATTGCAAAACTGGGAGTGGAAGCCCGCGCGGTGACCCCAAACCGCGAACAGGCCGGAGTGTTTTATTCCCCCGGGTCGCTGCTCAACGTGCATGTGGACACACGGAGCCCCTTGGCGTACGGAGTTCCGGCGGAGATCGCCGCCTGGAGCGAGCATAGCCCGGCATGGGATACCCAACTGCCGGTTGTGGCGCAATATCCGGAAGCGGGCGTCCTGGCTTCGGGTTGGCTGGTGGGTGAAAAAGTGATCGCCGGCCGAGCCGCTCTGATCGACGCGCCTCTGGGCGCCGGCCACGCCATCTTGTTCGGCATGCGGCCGCAATACCGCGCGCAAAGTTACCTGACGTTCAAGATGTTCTTCAACGCGCTGCTGCGGTAGGTGAGGAATCTGCCTCGCGATGGCCCGCCAAACTGTCCGTGGGGGGTGTGCGCCGGGGAAGTGGAGGAGCGGGAACCGGCGGAAGAAGCGCAGGCCCTTGGGGCATTCCCTTACGGTCGCAGCTCCGAATCGGGGCGTCCCTGCTCCTCCATCGAGCCGCGACGTACTAAATTAGGATCTGATGCCATCGACATCCGCATACCAACACCCCGGAGCTGCCCGATGACCCAGGCAGCATACCCGGCTGCGAGGGCGGCCGCCGCGCGAATCGGCGCCCATTTTGCGCGCTACCCCGCGGCGACCACGCTCGACAACGCTGCGATTGAGGCGATGATCGAAGCGGCTTTCTGGGCCAGCCTTCGGCGCGAGGAAGGCTATATGCCGCGCATTTCGCTCGCCTTCGTCGCCCCGGAAGCAGTGGAATGGTCGCTCAAGTTCGAGCGACGGCTGCCGCTCGCGGCGCAACCGCTTACCCGGCTTGCGCCCGCCGTGGAGCGGCCCGGCATTCACCTCGGCGTGTGGCGGGAAGGCGAGCAGTTCGTGGTCTGGGGAGCCACCCGCGACCTGCCGGCCTACTGCCTCGTCTTGGAGGTGATCGCACCCGGTCTATTGGTGGTAAAGCAGAGCCGCCGCGACGAATCCGAAAAATTCGTGAATGTGGCCGTATTCCAGGGCGACGAAGTCAAGATGATCGACGAGCAGGCGGCCCGCCTGCCGGACTGCCCAGACCTGCTGACTTCCCTGCTCGGGTTCGATACGCAACACGCCTCCAGCGAATCCGTCAGCGTGCTCATTCATCTCGCAACCTCCATGCGCGCGCACGGCCGCGGCGGTTCGCTGCTCGTGGTGCCGTCGAAACTGGAGATGTGGCGGGAATCGGTGGTGCAGCCGGTCCTCTACGCCCTGGAGCCGCCGTTCTCGGTGCTAGCCCAGCTCATGCGGGATCGCGGCGCCGAGGGCCCGGACCGGCGCTGGGCGGATGCGTTCCGGCACGCCGTGGACGGTGTGGCCGGCCTGACCGCGGTGGATGGCGCTACCGTGATCACCGACCAACACGAGGTGCTCGCGTTCGGCGCCAAGATCGTGCGCCGCCAGGGGTCGTCTCTGGTCAGTGAGGTTATCATGACGGAACCGATCGAAGGCTCCCGTGCCGAGGTGGTCGAGCCGTCACAACTCGGAGGCACGCGGCACCTTTCGGCGGCGCAGTTCGTGCGCGATCAGCACGATGCGGTAGCCCTGGTTGCCTCTCAGGATGGCCGGTTTACGGTCTTCGCCTGGTCGCCGTGCGAAAACATGGTTCACGCGCATCGTATCGAGACGCTCCTTCTGTAAGTCTCAGCGGGACGGACGCCGCCGCTTCCCGCGGCTAAAGTCCTGGTGGGAGGCGTCCGAAATCCCGCGGAGTATCCGTTGGCAAGCTATCGCAGCCGGCCTTTAGCCGCCTTCTTGAGATGCCGCCGAAACCCCCAAAGGCCGCCTGAAAGGCGGCTGCGGCCAGGATTGGCCGCCCCACGACACCCCGGGATAATGGCTAGTTGTCCGAGAGCGCGGCTACCAGGGCGCCCTTGGCGGTTGTGGTGAGTGGGTCGGCGGCCATCCGGATCTCGGACAGTTTGACGGGGAAATCGCTGGCTCGCAGGATTGTCTCGAACCGCTCCTTGAAACCCTTCGGTATGGCAGTCCCTCCGCTGAGGACGAGCGGGATCGGCCGGGTCAGTTTGGGAAGGTTGCGCGCGCCCTGAAACGCATTTCGCAAGCCGGCCACCAGTGCCTGGATCATGTCGTCGTAGTAGACGCCGAGAACCTGCTGCAGCTTATTGTCAAAGTGGCCGTTGATATAGAACGATTGTTCCTTCAAAATGCGTATGCGGTTCGGCCTCTCGCCGGTAACGGATGCTGCGCTGGCATCGATGAAATCGCCGGCCTTGGGGATGCTGAAACTCACAATTGGGACCGAAAGGTAGGACAGGCATACGTTGCAAAGGCCGCCTCCGCAACTGATCCCTATGCCGGTGTAGTTCGTGCTTTCCATCTCTCCGTAGACTACCGCCAGGCCTTCATTGATGCTGGTGGCCTCGAAACCCAGGTCCGAAAGGATCTGGCGCATCGTCACTTCATGATAGGTAAGATTGTCCTCCGCTCCGAGCGGGGCGGCCGGAACCGTGAAGCATACCTTCTGGCCCTTTTCTACGTTGCCGGTCAGGGAAGAAGTGATGGCGCGGATGAGTTTCACGTTATCGGGTTCATCGGGATTGAGCACCCCGTGAGTCATCGTCCGCCGGATGTCCTTGTCCAGCAAGTCGGCAAATCGCTCGGATTCGTTGCCGTGGACGAGGATTTCGGCTCCGTCGACGGAATGGGGCACGCCTTCCTTTTGCAGCGCCTTCTCCGTCATCTTTGAATAGGGAATCGAGACGAACGCGTTGAGTTGCGTATCGTACGCGATCTCGTTGTTAATCTGGCGGGCGGTCACGATCCGGCTGGTGCCGACATCGAGGCCGATCGGTTCAGGCTTGGATGTTTCAACTCGACTGATGCTGTTTTCAACTCGGCTCATGTTATTCTTCCTCATCCGCGGTCCGGTCCTGGAGGGCGGATCGCGCGTCTTTGTATCTCTGCTGTAAAATCTTTCGGTATTCGGCTAGGGTTACGCCGCGCTCAGCCGCGCTTTCGCGCCTTCGCTCTTCGGCCAGAGAGAGGCCCTTCCAAAGATCGGATCCGGTGGAGTTGACGTACGCGGGGTCGTAGTCGAATCCGAACAGATAGATCGCGGGGTTGGGAATCTCGTAATTGTCGGGAAGTCCGATGTCCCGGAACGGGAACCTGCTTCCCCAATCGGTGTGATAGCCGATCCTCATATTTTCCGGGTTCACGGAGACCTGCGCGTGCGTAACGCAGTTTTCCGCCAGGAGGTTGTACTTGCCGCGGAGCATCTCCGTGAGGGCCCTGGCGGCGTGAAGCTGGGCCTCGTTGATGGGTTCCTGGTCCGCGTCGGAGCGGGCTTCAAACGCCACGCCTAGGAAGCTCTCGTTTAGGTCCAGGTACAACCACTGCGAGTCCGCCCAGACGGCATGGCCGGCGTGATTTGCCGTATCCGACTCCACCACGATCCGATGCACTCGTCCAAAGCGGTCGATGAGGAAGTGATACGCCCGCTTGTTGCGGACGTACGCCAACAGTTCCTGGCCGATCCGCTGGAGAGCGGACTTCTGGCTGGATTGAAACGGCGCCTGGTCGCTCTCCGTGGTGTGGAAGACGATGCCCGCGGGCTGGGAACGGCGAGGCCCCGGCGTTCCGGATCCTCGGCTGATCAACCCATAGGAGCGCGGCTGATTGGAAATCGCCAGACCGTTTTCGATCCGCAGGCCATTGCTGTAGAGGTCGAATTGGCTGGTCTGCTCCACCGGCCAGATAACCGGAGTAACGGTAACCGGGTGGAGAACCGGCGCTACGGACTTTTTGGAGGGCGTTGGCTCCCGCCGGAAAGCATGGACGCCCAGGGGGACAATCGCAAGCGCCAGCGCCAAGGAAGCCGCCCACTTCCAACCAGGAAAAAAGCCGCCGGCGGGGGCGGTAGAGCGGCGCAGGTATCGCAATCGCTCGATCGGGTCGCTGATCTTCTGCGCGCGCTGCTCGATCTTCGAGGGGTGTGCGGAAGCGGGAAAGTCCACCATTAGACACTTCTCCCCGCGACAAGTCCGGAGCCCGGCTGTTTCGCTGATCGCCAGGAACGCACAGGGGTAACGCACGGGTTATGCCGCAAGTAAGCCTGATCTTCGCAGCGGGGCTCTATGGGTTTCTATGTTGTCTTTGGTTCTGGGAGTGGGGTCCTATTAGTACCAAAATAGGACCTCGGCCCGCGCTGAACCGGCGCCGCCCCCGCAGCCGCGGCGCGTTCGAACCGCGGCCCGGCCATACCCGACTCGAGGCGGCACTCGGAGGCTGCAAACCCGCGTGGTTTCTCAGAGCTCGGTGGCGATCAGAGTATGATAGACTTCCTCCATGATTTTTCGCATCTCCGCGAGCAAACTTCTCTCCCTATCGATCCTTGCCACCGGTTTCAGCCTCATGGCCCAAACCAAGCCGATATTCGTGGAGGGCTTTGAATCCGGCAAGATCGATCCTGCCGTATGGGATCAAAGGGTCAGTGGAACTGCCACCATCGCCGTGGAGCCGGTCGAGGGCGCGCATGGCAAATTTGCGCTCCATATTCACTATCCCGACGCGGCTCGAAACAGTTATGCGTTCGCCGTCGACACCCATCTGCCGGAATCCGTAAAGACTCACTTCTTCGGGCGCGCTTATGTCATGGCCGCGTCCGATCTGGGGATGACGCACAACCCGCTGATCTTTGCGGGAGAACCGGGTTGGCCCCTTTCAAAGTTTACCGAAATCGGGATGTACCGGGGCACCTGGCAGCCGTCGTACCAGGAGAATAAGTCCACCCAAGGCCAGGGCCGAGGCGAAGTCACTTATCACGCGGAGTCGGGGCCACCAATAGGGAAATGGTTTCTGCTCGAATGGGAGTTCAATGACAATCCTGCTTCGATTACCTACTGGGTGGACGGCGAGAAGATCCTGACCCCTGTCGGTCCCGAAAAGGAAAAGAAGGAGACGGTGACGTTCGTGTGGCCCAAAGGGAGCACCACGGACAGTGGGCTCATAGGCGCCAGTGGTTACCAGGAACTGGGAGTGGGTGCGCGCGTTTGGGGCGCCCCGGTTAAGGGATTCGACCTCTACTACGACGACATTGCAATCGGTACGGCGCGTCTCGGCCCGGTGAAATAACCTCTGGGGTTGTGTCGCTAAGTACTGACGTTCGGAATTACGGTGACGTATCGGAAACCGCCAGGGTGGTGGTGGCGGCGGACGGGGGAATGCGGCGGCAGCGCCGATTACCCATCTCCACCAGCAGTCGCACAACCTGAGGATTGCCCCAATCGGCTCGGCGGCGCCGGCGCCGGTCGCTCCCAAGACGCCGATGCCATGGGCTTCGTCCACGTAGGTGCGGGCGCCATACGGTGCGCGCCGACGACCGCAGGGCGCCTTCCACCAGGCTGGCGTGCAGGTTGTGGTCGCAGATCATCACATCGCCCTTCTCGGTGAGGGCCGAAAGGGTGGCGTAATTGGCCTGAAAACCCGTTCAGGAGCCGGGATCCGCTGCATCCGCTGCCGTATTTCCGGATCGCCGTAGTGGCCGCTTCCTTCACCTTGGGGTGGTTGATCAGGTCGAGATAATCGTTCGACCAGAACATGAGCACCTTTCGCTTGCCCATGCGGACCTCGCTTCCTGGCATTGCGGACCAGCGTGGCATAAAACGCTGCCGCAAGACCGGCTATCCTTTAGAGCGGAGGAAGGCTATGGTCGAGGGCAATTGATTCCGCAGAACATAGCCGGCACTCACACGCGGTGATCGCGGAGAGTCTCAAGCGGTAGGCGCGCCCAAGAGCGATATCGGCCGCAAGGTGCCTGGTTCCTGGGCTCGTGGCAGTGAAAGCCACGGCTTGCAACCGGACTTCGCGATCCATCCCAAACGCCATCGTACTATCCGGCCAGCCACACCTTCAGCAGCTAACCATATAAAAAGAAAGCCCTTCCCGTTATCCAGACGAAGCACCGTCTGAACCGTTAGTATAGAGATAGAATGTCAGAAGCCCGAATGCCCGAGCTTGTCACAATACCGCTTTCGTTTATTGAGTTTACGCTCGATTATGAGCGCCAGGATCTCACACTCTGGGTTGAACGCGCTCACATTATCCAGACGATTTTCGATGCGTTGAAGCCGTGGAATCCCAGCATAGACGATTTGGAGCCCATCAGCACTGGAAAACTCTCTGAGCAAGGATTCATTCTTAAGATTCCGCTGAAACGCGTTTCATTTTTTTTCGGGCCGGCTTCATGCCGCTTTACGCGCGACGGAGTGGATTGGAATATGCTCGAAGAAACAATCGCCATCCTTGATGCGGCGTTCTCCGCATTCATTCGCTTCAGCGGCATGGTGATCGTAGGCCAGAGGACAGTCATTGGCTTGCATCTCCAGCCGAAGACGGCGCCTTTCATGGACATACTGAGCGCGTTCCTCGCCCCGCAGTTAGCGGCGCTCGAAAAAGAACCGGTCAAGACTATGGCGACTGTTGTGAGATGGGCCAAACGCAGAGTCACCCTCGACGGCTCAGGCGCGCTCGTGAATGCTCTTTTTCTCAAGTTTGAGAGGGAATTTGACGGCGCCACCAGCTATGAAGAGATGGCGGTGCAACTCAGAAAGGATGAGGAGGAATTGTTTGGAATTCTAGGCATCGAGGAGGATCGAGCATGAACGGAAATCTGGGAGACCAGACTTCTCACAATCAATGGGAGGAGGCCCCCGCGGGGCTTCCACTTTACCAATCTTCGTTCGACACACCATCGCCGCGGCAGCCCCCCGTAACTTCGCCGGGTACGTACCGTGGTCATCTCTGGGCGTCTTTTTCAACGTCATCCCTACTCTCGACAGAGGTGGTCTCAACAGAGCAGATAAGAGGAGCGCGGCAACCATTGCCCTCCCCGAAGGAAGGCTCGTTGATTCCCTATCTTGAAGACCAGATGACGACCTTCGAGGCCGAACAGGAAGCCCTTGTCCAGGACCTCCGCAAACACTTTCAGATGCCGCCGGATTCGTCAGTAATTACGTTTCTTAATGAACATCGAAACATACCCCAACTCCTTATGGAATCGACAGAGCATCTCAAGGATTGCTTCGGCCCAAGCACCATCTTCACATTGCGAGCTCAGCTTGACGAATCTGGGTCCCGGACTCTCTACGCTGCGGTTTTTTGGTCCGGCAAGTTGCAGGACGTCAGAAACGCTCTGGATAAATTTGATAATGACTGGTGGCTGTCGCATGCCGGGCAGGCGGGAGGCTACCTCACTTTCACTTATGAGCTCGTTTGATGGCGACGTCACCCTTTGATTGGATTGGATATTTCGAATTGGCGCGGGACCTTGCGGAGCGAGACAAGGAGGCCTGCCAGCGTAGCTCCGTGAGTAGGGCGTACTATTACGTTTACAACATCGCCCTCGCTAGGGCTGAACGCAACGGCTTCAAAGTCATCCAAGGCGAATCCACGCATGCGCAGTTGTGGCGGCTCTACAGCGCCAGCCCTGAAGCACAGTGCAGCTACCTCGGGCAAATTGCGCTTCGACTCAAGGAAAAGAGGGAGAGAGCGGATTACAGGCCGTTGTATCCGCGCATTCACGAGGAGGTTAAAGGGGTTTTGGAGGATGCGCAGGAATTCGCGCTCCGACTGGACAAACTTCCCCCACGCTTTCCCAACCCCAAAAGCGTTCGGTCCTGAGCGATCAGATTAATCGACTTTGTCGACATCCTCCAACTTGGCCATGATCCGCTGTTCCATGTATCCCATCTCCCCGCTGATTCCTCGCAGGCATGTTCAGGATACGGCCGCTTCCACCCAATCAAGGCTGGAACTTCGGAACTTCTGCCAGGGCGGCGCATTTGCCCGCCTTTTCTCCCGCGATCCCGAACACTATGATTGCGAGTGCCGGGTGTTGAGGGTATTCCACCGTTCTTGTGGAATGCGGCCCGATGGAAAAGGAGGGGGGCCGGAACCCCATTTTTCGACAAGCATGGCGTTCATGACCCCGTGTCTTCCCTTGAGCCGCTGGCGGATGCGAGCGGCCTAAAGACTTCGGGCACGGGCAAATGGGGGCATCCTTTGCCGCAGACGACAACTGGCGGAGAGCCCTCATGAGCTATCTTGCCCGGCACTCGCTCCCTTGTCAGCGTAGCCCAGCGCAATTGCGAGGCGGACGGGTTGCGGCCGCAGCCTACCGTTCAATGCCCAGTTCGTCGGCCACGCTCACCAGGGTGGAGATGAGGCGCTCCACATGAGCTTCGGTGTGGGCGGCGGTCACCGAGATGCGCAACAGGTTCTGCGCGGCGGCCGGACGCAATACCGGGTTGATGTAGATGCCTTGTTCGAGCAACGCTTTGCACAGGCGGCAGAGGTCCAGTTCCTGTTCGATCACTACCGGCACAATGGCCGTCTCACCCGGCAGCACGGCGAAGCCGCGCGCGCGCAATTCGTCGCGCAACAAGGAGGCGATACGCAGCAGGTGCTGGCGGCGCTGCGGCTCCTTCTTCATGATCTGCAGGGCGGCATCCACGGCGGCCACCGAGGCGGCCGGCAGGCTGGCGGAGAATACAAACGGGCGGGCGGTGTGCTTCAAATAGTCCACCACGGCGCGCTCGGCGGCGATGAAACCGCCTACGGAAGCCAGAGATTTGCTGAACGTTCCCATCACGATATCGACATCATCCAGCACGCCCAGATGCTCGGCGGCGCCGGCGCCGGTCGCTCCCAAGACGCCGATGCCATGGGCTTCGTCCACGTAGGTGCGGGCGCCATACGGTTTGGCGAGTTTCAGGATGCCGGGCAGATCGGCCACGTCGCCTTCCATGCTGAAGACGCCTTCCGAGACGATGAAAATCTTTTCTTCCGGCGGGCAGTTTTCCAGACAGCGTTCGAAATGATCCAGGTCGTTGTGGCGAAAACGCACGGTGCGCGCCGACGACCGCAGGGCGCCTTCCACCAGGCTGGCGTGCAGGTTGTGGTCGCAGATCATCACATCGCCCTTCTCGGTGAGGGCCGAGAGGGTGGCGTAATTGGCCTGGAAACCGGTGCCGAAAATAATGGCGGCTTCTTTGTGCACGAAGGCCGCAAGTTCGTGTTCCAGCTTAACGTGGATATCGAGCGTCCCGTTCAGGAGCCGGGACCCGCTGCATCCGCTGCCGTATTTCCGGATCGCCGTGGTGGCCGCTTCCTTCACCTTGGGGTGGTTGATCAGGTCGAGATAATCGTTCGACCCGAACATGAGCACCTTTCGCTTGCCCATGCGGACCTCGCCCGCGCCGCACCCCTCGCGTTCGCCGAAGACCTCGAAATACATGTAGAGTCCAGCGGCTTGCAAATCACTCGGACGAGTGAAATTACGGCATTTCTCGAAAATGTCGTTCGATGCGCTGCCCTTCTTTTTTCCGGTGATGTCGCTAGTCGATAAGCGCATGGTCCTCAGTTCCATTCGTAAATTCGGTAAGTTTTGTACCGCTTTGCCCCCATCACCTCAAGGGAGCGATTCATCAGTACATTGTCTTCCAGTATCCAGGACATTTCGCAGTCGCCATAGCCCAGCTTCCTGGCATTGCGGACCAGCGTGGCATAAAACGCTGCCGCAAGACCGGAGGCACGGTACTCCTCCACCACCCCCAATGCGATAACCCGTACATTTCTGATCAAACGTTGATAATACAAGATTTTGAAGATGCCTGTGGGGAGAAGTTTTCCCCGGGCCGGTTTTAGCGCCTGGTTGATGTCGGGTAAAGCGAGTGCGAAACCCACGACGCGGCCCTCCACCTCGCCGATGAGTACCAGTTCGGGCTTCAGGATCTGCTTCATTTCCTTGCCCATATGAGCGAATTCCGCTTCTGCCATGGGGACCGAGCCCCAGTTCTTGGCCCACGCCGAACTGTACACTTCCCTGACCTTCGCAACCTCGGAAGCGAAATTTTTCATGTCGATGAGGCGTACGGTGACGGCGTTCTTGGCCAGAACTTTGTCGGCGATGCGGCCGATTTTCTTCAAGTCGATCACGTTGGCGTTGCTCAGCCATGCCCAGAGATCCTTGACCTTGTGCAGACCCACCTGCTCCAGGAGGTCCGGGTAGTAGGGCGGATTGTAGGTCATCATGACCATGGGATCGGAGTCGAAACCCTCTACCAACATGCCGGATTCGTAGTTCATGGACGGATTTACCGGGCCGCGCAAGAACCTGGCGCCGCGCTCGAAAACCCATTGACGGGCTTTCTGGAGCAACTCTTCAGCGACGACACGGTCGTTGATGCACTCGAAGAAGCCAAAGAAGCCGGCATTCTCCTCGTGAAACCGATTATGCGCCTTATCGATGATTGCCGCCACCCTACCCACCACTTCGCCGTCCCTGCGAGCCAAAAAGAACTCTGCTTCGGCATCGGCATAGAACGGGTGTTTGGCGCGATCCAGCAGTTCTTTCACGGCGATGCGCAACGGGGGCACCCAATGGGAGTCGTCACGATGCAGCCGGAAAGGCAGTTCGACGAACTGGTTTAGCGCCTTCGGATTTTCAACTGCGACGACGTCGATTCCTCCCAAACTTCAAACCCCTTGCGACAACTTTTTGTAAATTACCGGCCCTGCGGCAGCCAACACGAATGCAGCCGTGGCTCCCGCCGCCAGATCAACCGTGTAGTGGTATCGAAGATAAACTGTAGCAAAAATGAGGAACGGAGTGTAAGCCAAATAGATCCTGAACCACCGCTTTGATACTACACGACTGCCCCAGCACGCCAGCAGTGTCAACTCCGTATGCCCGCTGGGAAAGCAGTCGTAATGGTATGATTCCAGGCGGTCCAGCCCGTCCTGCATCGTCCGAAACAACCATAGTCCTTGTAACGGTACGTGCTGCAAACTACTTAACAAATATCGAGGCCCCCGGGCCGGCACGAAGATGTAGCCCACGTAGGAAACCAGGTATCCCGCCGCGATTAAAAAAGCATAATACTGAAATTCCGTAAAACGGCCCTTGCGCCAAAGCAGAACGGCG
>Ga0302320_10026846_pt1 | contig 11130 bp, 7 predicted proteins | sample Bog_T0_3_FD_202130 | JGI IMG/M metagenome (GOLD analysis project Ga0302320, IMG submission 202130) | Peat permafrost microbial communities from Stordalen Mire near Abisko, Sweden - Bog_T0_3 | ecosystem: Environmental > Terrestrial > Soil > Wetlands > Peat | place: Sweden: Abisko, Stordalen Mire... | reverse complement strand
GCACGCGGAATTGCTGGTGCACAGTCCGCTGTACGCGCGTCTCGCGTCCCTGCAATTCGCGGCCGTGGGCAGCGACGCAGTCGACGGCGATACCGTGGACGCCGCGGTGAACTAGCGCGACGCGGCGACGGCCAGCGCGAACGCGGCTCGCTCGAGGGCTACTTCAGCAGGCCTTCGTCCCTCAGGGCCTGTTCGACTTTCGGACGTTGCGCCACGCGCGACTGATAAGCCGTCAGCGGTGGCCAAGGCGCCAGATCGACGCCCACATTGCCTGACCAGCGCAGGACGGTGAACAAATAAGTATCCGCCACCGTGAAGGTGTTTCCCATCAAATAGGTCTTGTTTCCAAGGTAGCCGGATAGCCACGCGAATTTCTTGTCCAGATTCTGCAGCGTGGATGCCTTCCAGTCGGCTGAAATCTTTGGATTGAACAGCGCCCCGTAGCCCTTGTGCAATTCCGAACTGATGAAGTTCAGCATTTCCATCAGCTGGTAGCGCTCGAATGTGCCTGCGCGGGGCGCCAGTCCCGACTCCGGCTTCTGGTCGGCAAGATACTGAACTACGGCGGGCCCTTCGGTGAGCACGCGGCCGTCGTCCAATTGCAGTGCCGGCACCGATCCCTTGGAGTTGATGGTGAGGAAGTCGATTCCGGCCGCAGTCTTCTTGGTTTTGAGATCGACCTTTTCCAGCGTAAACGGCAACCCTGCCTCGAGCAGAACGATGTGAGGCGAGAGAGAGCAGGCACCAGAAGAGTAATAGAGCTGCATGTCGAAGACCTCGAAATGAAAATCAGGAATGGATGGCGCTAACTATACCCGACTCACGGCCCCGCGACGATGCGGCGAGCCCTCAAAAACCCTTTCTCATACAGCGGCGCGGAGAGCCGATCGACGCGCACGTAGCCGCCCGCGGAGGGTGCGTGGACGAAATCCTGATCGTCGATGACGATGCCGACATGCAGTTCCTTGTGCGCGAGATGCATGAAAACGAGATCGCCGGCGCCCAAGTCGTCTCGCGATACGGCCAAGCCCGCACGCATCTGTTGACGCGCGGTGCGCGGCACATGAATTCCGGCGCCGCTCGCCGCGTAGTGCACCAGCCCGCTGCAGTCGAAGCCGCCGGGCGCGGCGCCGCCGTATCGATATGGTTGTCCGCGCATGGACAGCGCGAGGCGAACCATCTCGGTGCGCGGGTTGTTTGACGCGATGCCGGGAGAGTTCACAGGTCCGGACGCGGCGGGCGCGCCGCCGGTTTGCCGCTGACCGGGGGTGCCCTGCGTAGTCGGAGTGCCGGCGCATGCAGCAAGCGCAATCGCGAGCGCAAGGCAGAGTATGGGGGGACGCACAAGAGCGAGAATGCCGGCGAGTGCGGCGCTCGCTGGGCACGCCGACGCCGCTCGCGCGGGCGCCGCGACTCGCGCGCCGGCCGTGGTGCAGGCCGCGAGCGCGGGCGGTTTCATCAGCCGCGTTTCGTTGTGACCACCGTCGTGGCCAACGCCGCCCCCACGATACCGGCCTCCGAACGCAAAGTACCTATGCACAACCGCGCCTCGCAATGCAGCTTGTCCATGAATTTCTCCGGTTCTTCGGTGATGCCGCCGCATAACACAATGAGGTCCGGCCACAACAGGGCATGCATTTCCTTCAATACCAGATTCAATTGTTCTGCCCAGGCGTCCCAGCTCAGATTCTGGTCCACCTTGGCGCGCCCCGATGCGCGCAGTTCCGCCTCGCGCCCCGCGACTTGCAAGTGGCCGAATTCGGTATTCGGCACTAGTTTGCCGTCGACGAACAGGGCGGTCCCGATGCCGGTGCCCAGAGTCAGCAACAGCACGGTACCCGCTACACCGCGCGCGGCGCCATAGTTCAATTCCGCGAAACCCGCGGCGTCCGCGTCGTTGATGGCGATCACGGGCCGTCGTAAATGCTCGCCGGCCAGCGCCGCCAAGGGTTTTCCGATCCATGCCTTGTTGAGATTGGCGGCCGTGCGTACGATGCCGCCGCGTATCACGCTGGGAAACGCCAGGCCCACCGCATGATCGCCCGGCACCTTCGATACCACGGTCTGCAAGGCGGCCAACAGGGTGTCGGTCGAGCCCTGCGCGGGCGTCGGCGTGCTGAAACGCTCGCTCGCGAACGCGCCGGTGCTCAAATCCACCAGCGCACATTTGATGGATGAACCGCCGACGTCGATGCCGATGGCCAGAGAGGTAGTCAATTTAAGTTACGCATTGTGAGGTTCGCCCGCCGTCCCGTGGTTAAGGACCCTATAATAACCCCTAATTTGACATCCTCCTCGCCCTCAAGGGACGAGGATTCCTTCTGCAAGACGGCGATGCCCCGCCGCGAGGATATTGTGAGCTGCATTGACGTCACGATGATGGATCGCTTCGCACACAGCGCACTGCCATCCTCTTATTCCAAGATCTTTCCGGCCTTTCGGGCCGGCGCGGCTGTTACACACGCTGCAGGTCTGGGTGGAAAACGCTTCATCGACTTGCGCAAACCACACGCCTGCGTCAGCGCATTTATACAGCAGCATGGTTCGAAATGCGCTCCAGCCGGCATCGAGCACCGACTTGGCCTGTCGGGTCTTCGCCAGCGCGGAGGAATTCACGTTGCCGACGAAGACAGCACCGTGGGCCTTGACCAGGCCGGTGCTCGGTTTGTGAAGGAAATCTTTTCGCCGATTCGCGATCTTGGCGTGAATCGCTCGGGTTCGCTGTCGATGGCGGGCGCGCTGTGCGCGGGCCAAGAGGGGTTCCAAGTCCCGATAAAAGCGCTCCGCCTCGATCGGCGGGAGAGCCTCATCACTGAACGCGGCAAAAGTCTTCAACCCCAGATCGATGCCCAGGCTCGGGACCGAGCGATCGAGGATCGAGCCGACGGACGGTTTATTTCTGCCATCCCCGAGCTGGTGCGAGCGAGGCACACAGACATTCAGGTACCAGCGTCCGCGGCTGTCTTCACTGAAATTGGCCGCCCGCAGTTCGAAGCTTCCCAGACCATAGCTGTCCCACAGCGACAACCAACGCCCCGCGAAATAGATCTGTCCGCCTCGATAGCGAATCGTTCTGACCTTAAAGGGAATCCAGCCCAGAGACCGGCGTGCACCGCCGCTCTTGCGCCAGGCGAGTCGGACTTTTCGATGCTGTCGACGCCGACGCGCGTATTCTTCCGCGATCTCCTGCACTGCTTGGACGGGAAGATGCAAGGCGCAGTCACCGCGCGTAACCCCTTTGAGGAAGGGTCAGAAATCAAACCCCGACAGAAACCGCCGCTCGCGCTCGAACACTTTGACCGACAGATCGTTGCAGTAATTAAATACCGTGTTGACCTCCCGGGCCAAGCCGCAAAGCCACGCGGCGTGCTTGTCCTTCACCCGCAGGCGCAGGACCCGAACAGCGGTAGGTCGAGAGCTGGACATCCATACAGTATACCAAAAGACGTTATTCCTCGGCAAACATGGGGAAATGCGGGTGGTGGAATGCGCGCCGCGCTATGCGCATCGCTATCCCTCACCGGCCAACAGACCAGCGTTTCTCGCGGGGAAATGGGATGAACTCGATTGATACCCAGTTTGCGAACCGCCGGAACGTTGCTTTGCAGCCCGGCACTCTTCAGGCGGCCATGCTGGATCGCCTCACTCGGACGCTCGGCAAGAACCCGGATTCGGCGACGCCACGTGACATTTACGATGCCCTGTCGCTCGCGGTCCGCGAGGAGCTGACTTTACGCTGGCTCTCCACACAGCGCCGGGTAGCCAACGCCCACGTAAAGCGCGTGTGCTATTTCTCGGTCGAGTATCTTCCGGGCCGATCGCTGTTGAACGCACTGTCGAGCTTGGAGGGCGGCCTGCTGCAGGAGGCGCGCGCCGCGTTGGGTGAGATGGGATACGATCTTGACGACATTGCGGCCCAGGAAGTCGACCCCGGTTTGGGCAACGGCGGCTTGGGACGGCTGGCTGCATGCTTCTTGGATTCTCTGGCCACGCTGCAGTACCCGGCCGTGGGCTACGGCATTCGCTACGACTACGGCATTTTCACGCAGGTTATCGGCGCCGACGGAGGCCAGCGTGAAGTCGCCAGCAGCTGGCTGCGCCTGCGCAATGTCTGGGAGACGCCCCGCGGCAATGTACGATTCACCGTACGATTCGGCGGACGCATCACGGCTGCCGAGAACGCCGCCGCGAGCGACGTGCATCGCTGGGTCGACAGCAACGACATTTATGCCATCGGGTTCGATCAGTTGATTCCGGGCAACCGTGGACCGACGGTCAATCATCTGCGGCTTTGGTCGGGCCGCGCGATCACGCCGTTTCACATCGACGCGTTCAATGCCGGCGACTATGACGCCGCCGTGCGCGAACAGGTGGAAGCAAAGAACTTGTCCCGCGTGCTGTATCCCGACGATTCCACGCCGCAGGGCAAGGAGTTGCGGCTCAAGCAACAATATTTTTTCGTCAGCGCCAGTCTGCAGGACATCCTGGCCACGCACCTGAGCGAGGGCCGTTCGCTGGCGTCCATGCCCGACTCGATCGCTATTCAGCTGAACGACACGCATCCGACGGTGGCGATCCCGGAACTGATGCGGCTGTTGATCGACGAGCATGGCCTGTCCTGGTCCGAGAGCTGGCGGATCACCACGCGCGTGTTCTCCTATACCAATCATACTTTGCTGCCCGAGGCGCTCGAGACCTGGCCGGTAGCCCTGTTCGAGCGGCTTCTGCCGCGGCATTTGCAAATTATTTATTTGATCAACCGCGATTTTCTGACGTCGGTCGACAGCCGTTACCCCGGTGATCACGACCGGCAGCGGCGGCTGTCCATCATCGACGACAGCGGCGATCGCCGGGTGCGCATGGCGCACCTGGCCGTCATCGGCAGCCATCGGGTCAACGGAGTCGCCCAACTGCATTCGGACCTGATGCGCGAGCAGGTGTTTTCCGGATTCGCCGATCTGTATCCGGATCGGTTCGTCAACGTGACCAACGGCATCGCAGTGCGCCGTTGGTTGAAGCAATCCAATCCCGGCCTCTCGGCGCTGCTGACGGAATCTCTGGGATCGGCGTGGGAAAATGATCTCGAGGAACTCGGAAGATTGACCGGCGCGGCCGACGACGCGGAATTTCGCCGTCAGTTTCGCGTCATCAAGCGCACCAACAAGCGGCGTCTCGCCGACGAGATCATGCGGCGCACGGGAGTGGAGATCAGCGTCGACTCCCTGTTCGACGTGCAGGTGAAAAGAATCCACGAGTACAAGCGTCAGCTCTTGAACCTGCTGTACGTGGTGACACGCTACCGGCGCATTCGCGAGAATCCACGGGCGCACGTCGTGCCCCGCAGCGTGATATTCGCCGGAAAGGCGGCTCCGGGCTATGCCATGGCCAAGGCCATCATCAAACTCATCAACAATGTGGCGCGAACCATCGATGCGGATCCCGCGGCGCGCGATAAGCTGCGGGTGGCCTTTCTGCCGGATTACGATGTCTCGCTCGCTCAGAAAATCATGCCCGCGGCCGACTTGTCGCAGCAAATTTCCACCGCCGGCATGGAGGCGTCCGGTACCGGCAACATGAAGCTGGCGCTGAACGGCGCGCTGACCATAGGCACCTTGGACGGAGCCAATATCGAAATTCGCGACCACGTGGGGCCGGAAAATGTCTTCATTTTCGGTCTCACCGCGGCGCAGGTGGCGGCGCGGCGCCCGAGCTATCGGCCGCGGCGCGAGCTTGACGCCAATCCGGAGCTGAAGGGCACCCTTGATCTCATCGAGTCGGGATTCTTCTCGCCCGGACGTCCTGACGACGCGAGGCCCGTGGTCGACCGCCTGCTGAGCGACGGCGAGCCTTTCATGGTGCTCGCGGATTTCGCCGCCTACTCGTTGGCGCAAGATCAGGTGGACGCACTCTATGTACTCGAGGACGAATGGAGCCGCAAGACCATACTCAACAGTCTGAACATGGGCTATTTCTCCAGCGACCGCAGTATTCGAGAGTACGCTGACCGTATTTGGGCGGTGAAGCCCGTGATCTGAAGGCGCCATTGATAGTGACCGGGCAGGCGATTACCGATTTCGATCTCTACTTGTTCGGCGAGGGCAAGCATGAGCGCATCTACGACAAGCTGGGTGCGCATCCCTACGCCGTGGGTTGCGCGACGGGCACTCGATTTGCCGTCTGGGCCCCGAACGCCGAGCGGGTCAGCGTGGTGGGAGCTTTCAATCGCTGGGATGGCGGCGCTCACGTGATGCAAAGCCGTGCGTCCTCGGGCATATGGGAAATATCCATTCCCGGCATCGGCACCGGGACCGCCTACAAGTACGAGGTCCGCGACCGAAAGGGCCGTTTGTTGGTCAAGGCCGATCCTTACGGATTCGCGATGCAGCTGCGCCCGGAGAATTGTTCGGTCGTGGCCTCTCTCGACGGCTATGCTTGGGCTGACGCGACCTGGCTGGCGCAGCGCGAACGCTCCGATCCCTTGCGCAGGCCGTTCAATGCCTACGAGGTGCATCTAGGCTCGTGGCGCCGTCCCTGGGATACCCGAAAGCCCCCTTTCATGAGTTGGCGCGAGGCGGCGGACCAGCTCATCCCCTATGTCGTTGAGATGGGCCATACACACCTGGAATTGATGGGCGTGGCGGAACATCCGCTCGATGCATCCTGGGGCTATCAGGTGGTTGGCTACTATGCGGCCACCGCGCGCTACGGGTCCCCGCAGGACTTCATGTTCTTCGTCGACCGCTGCCATCAAGCCGGCATCGGCGTGATTCTCGATTGGGTGCCGGCGCATTTCCCCCGCGACGAGCACGGACTGGCCTGTTTCGACGGCAGCGCGCTGTACGAGCACGCGGATGCAAGGCTCGGCGAGCACATGGAGTGGGGCACCAAGATATTCAATTATGGGCGCCACGAAGTGCGCAACTTTCTGGTCGCCAACGCGCTGTTCTGGCCGGATCGCTTTCATGTGGACGGGCTGCGAGTCGACGCCGTGGCATCCATGCTGTATTTGGACTATAGCCGCAAGCCCGGCGAATGGCTGCCGAACCGCGACGGAGGGCGGGAGAATCTGGAGGCCGTGGAGTTTCTGCGCCAGATGAACAACGCCGTGCACAGAGCGTTTCCGGGGGTGCTGACTATCGCGGAAGAATCGACGTCCTTCCCCGGCGTGACGCGGCCCCCCGAATACGGCGGTCTCGGATTCAATTTCAAATGGAATATGGGCTGGATGAACGATACTTTGAGATATGCCGCGCTCAATCCCATCTATCGCCGCTACCATCACCCGCTGATTACCTTCTCCTTCGTGTACGCCTGGTCGGAGAATTTCATTTTGCCGATATCGCACGACGAAGTGGTGCACGGCAAGCGTTCCTTGCTGGCCAAGATGCCGGGTGACGACTGGCAAAAGCGGGCGAACTTTCGACTCTTGCTCAGTTACATGTGCGCGCACCCGGGCAAGAAACTTCTGTTCATGGGCTGTGAATTCGGGCAGTGGCAGGAGTGGCGAGACCATGAACAATTGGAATGGGCGCAGCTGGCGAATCCGGAACATGGGGGCTTGCGCGACTGCGTGCGGGATCTGAATCATCTCTATCGGAGGTCCGCGCAATTTTACGGCAGCGATTGCGATCGGAACGGATTTCGCTGGGTGGATCTGCACAATGCCGATGAGAGCATCTGGGCGTTCGCCCGCTGCAGCGTTGGTGAGGATGCCGGCGCTCCCATCACCTGTGTGTTCAATGCCACGCCCGTGCCACGCGACGGGTACGGCGTCGGGGTTGCGGCAGCGGGAACTTACCTGAAGATCTTCGACTCGGACGCCGCGAGATTCGGCGGTTCCGGCTACAACGCGCAATCCGAACTACACACCGCTGACCACGGCGCTCAAGGGTATCCGTTCTCATTGCGGCTGAATTTGCCGCCGCTCGGCGCTCTCTTTTTCATCGGGCCGGCCCAGTGAAGCTCATTCAGCCGGGATTGCCGCGTCCCTTGGGTGCCACTTGGTCGAAGCGCGGCGTCAATTTTGCCTTGTTTTCGAGTAATGCGACGCGAGTCGAGGTGTGCCTGTTCGATGCCGGCGACGGCGTCGAACTTGCCCGCTACGACTTGCCGGCGCGCAGCGGCGATATCTGGCATGGCTTGGTATCACCACGGACCGTGGGCCCGGGACGCCACTATGGCTTTTATGTGCACGGTCCGAATGCACCGGAAAAGGGTCATCGCTTCGATGCCACGGTCGGGCTGATCGATCCCTATGCACGTGAACTGTCGACCTCTTGGCCGCTGCGTTCGCGCGTGATTGACGGCGCATTCGATTGGAACGGCGATCGTCCGCCGGCTATTCCCTGGCGAGATACGCTCATCTATGAGCTGCATGTGAAGGGATTTACCCGGCTGCACCCCGCCGTGCCGGAAGCCTGGCGCGGCAAGTATCTGGGGCTGACCGTGGCGCCGGTCATCGAGCATTTGAAATCCATCGGTGTTACCGCGGTCGAGCTGCTGCCGTGTCAGTCCTTCGTCAGCGAGCAATTTCTACGCGATCGGCAATTGAGCAACTACTGGGGCTACAACTCGATCGCGTGGTTCTCGCCGGCGAACGAATATGCCGTGCACGATCCCGTCGCCGAGTTCAAGACCATGGTGCAGGCCTTGCATGCGGCGGGGATCGAAGTCATCCTGGACGTCGTTTTCAATCACACCGCGGAGGGCAACGAGGCCGGTCCTCTGCTCTCGCTGCGCGGCATCGACAACTCGGTGTACTACCGTCTCATGCAGCAGGACAAGCGCTTCTACGAGAACGTGACCGGGTGCGGCAACACCGTCAATTGCCAGCACCCCCAGGTCCGGACGCTGATCGTCGATTGTCTCAAATACTGGGTCGAAGAGATGCACGTCGATGGATTCAGATTCGACTTGGCGACGGTGCTTGCGCGCGAGGGAAACGGTTTCAACGAACACTCGGCCTTCTTCAAGTCCTTGCGTGGCGAACCCGCCCTCGCCTATGTCAAGTTGATCGCCGAACCCTGGGATGTAGGCTGGGGAGGGTACCAACTGGGGCGATTTCCACCGGGATGGGCGGAGTGGAACGATCGATATCGGGACGCGGTGCGCGCGTTCTGGCGGCGCGACCCGGGGAAAATAGGCGAATTCGCGGAGCGCTTCGCGGGCTCCAGCGATGTGTTCCGGCACAACGGCCGCAAGCCTTCGGCAGGCATCAATTTTTGCACGGCGCACGACGGTTTCACGCTGTGCGACCTGGTTTCCTACAATGAGAGACATAACGAAGCCAATCTCGAAGGGAACTCCGATGGTCACGACGATAATTTGAGCTGGAACTGTGGTGTCGAAGGGCCCACCGACGATGCTGCGGTGAACGCGCTGCGCAGGCGCCAGATGCGCAATCTGCTGGCGACGCTGTTTTTCTCCCAGGGCGTGCCCATGCTGCAGGCCGGCGATGAGTTCGCGCGTACCCAGCGCGGCAACAATAATGCCTACTGCCAGGACAATGAGATTTCCTGGGTGGATTGGCGGCTGCGCAAGGTCAACTCGGACCTGCTGCAGTTCGTGCGATTGCTTGCGCAACTGCGCCGGCGTCATGTCGAGTTTCGCCGCGAGACCTTCCTCAAGGGCGCTGCGTCGCGCGCCGGCGTCAAGGACGTCACCTGGCTGAACGTGCAGGGCACCGATATGTCCCAGAGCGATTGGCAAGATGCGAACCTGCGCGCCCTGGGCGTTTGGTTCGGCAAGCGGAACGATTTCCAGGGACGGTTATTGCTGCTGGTGAACGCCGGCGAGTCCGCGCAGAATTTTTCCTTGCCGGCGGCACCTGCCGACGAGCCTTGGATACGTCAATTCGACACGGCGCTCGACACCCAGGAGCCGCAGGGCCTGGGCCACGCGAGTGATTATCGTCTGGAAGCCGCCAGTGTCGCTCTATTGGAGTGCTGACATCGTGGACATGACATTGATCCAGAGATTGGCGCAGCTGCGCGGCATCGGCGATGCCTATCATGATTATCGCGGCGAACTCAGATACTTCAGTCTCGAGACCAAGCAAGAGCTGCTGCGCGCCATGGGTTGCGCGGTGGACGATCCGGCCGCCTTGGCCTCGGAACTGAGTCAACTCGAGCTGACACTGTGGCGCAGGTTTCTGCCGCCGGTTGCGGCGGCGCATGGCGAGCGGCTCGGCATCGAAATCAATGTCACGGCGCGGGAATTCGGTTCCACGTTGCTGTGGTCCGTGCGTTTCGAGGACGGTTCGCGGCGCGATGGAGCGACGTCGACGGCCGACTGCGCCGAAATATGGAGGGGCGAGGTCGAGGGTTCGTGGATTACGCGCCGGCGTCTCGAATTGCCGTTCGATCTGCCGCCGGGCTATCACGCATTGCAAGCGAAAATAGCGGGCGGCACGTCCGCGCACTGCCAGCTCATCGTCTCGCCGCCGCAATGTTACGAGCCCCCCGCCATTGTCGCGGGCCGGCGCTTGTGGGGCATGGCCGTGCAACTCTACACGCTGCGATCAGGCAGGAATTGGGGCATCGGAGATTTCAACGACCTTCGAACGCTGATCCGGTGGGCGGCATCCCACGGAGCGGGATTCATCGGCCTGAATCCCCTGCATGCGCTCGCGCCCGCGGATCCCGAACGGTCGAGTCCCTACAGCGCGTCCAGCCGGCACTTTTTGAATGTACTGTACATTGCCGTCCCGCAGGTGCCGGAATTTCAGGATTGCGTGTCTGCCCGCGATCGATTGGCCGAGCCTGCGGTTGCGCAGCGCCTGCGCGACCTGCGCGACCGAGAATGGGTGGACTACCGCGGCGTCGCAGACCTCAAATTCGAAATTCTCGCGCTGCTGTACCGCGAATTCTGCGATAGGCATCTGGCCGCGTCCACGGCGCGTGCCAAGGCGTTTCGCGCCTTCGTTGCGGCCGGCGGCCCGCTTTTGCAGACTCACGCCCGGTTCGATGCGCTCGATCGGTATTTTCGCGCGACCCTGGGAACGGCGTCCGGATGGTTCTCCTGGCCTGAGGAATATCGTGATGCGAACGGCGAGGCGGCGGGCCAGTTCGGCGCGGCACACCCCCGGGAAGTCGAGTTCTATATCTACCTGCAATGGCTGGCGCATGAGCA
>Ga0302320_10026844_pt1 | contig 11130 bp, 5 predicted proteins | sample Bog_T0_3_FD_202130 | JGI IMG/M metagenome (GOLD analysis project Ga0302320, IMG submission 202130) | Peat permafrost microbial communities from Stordalen Mire near Abisko, Sweden - Bog_T0_3 | ecosystem: Environmental > Terrestrial > Soil > Wetlands > Peat | place: Sweden: Abisko, Stordalen Mire... | reverse complement strand
CGGAAGATTTGGAAGCGAACTACAACTTGATGCTTACCTACACCGGATTGGGAAAACCGGGCGTCGCAGCTGAATATCAAAAGCGGTATTTGCGTTTCAAAGCCGACGAATCGTCGCAAACACTGACGGGTCCGTACATCCGCACACATCCGGAAGACAACAACGAACGGCAGCCGATCCACGAACATGGGTCCGAGGCCTTCGTACTCGCCAAGCCGTTGCCGCAAAAAGCAGCGCAAAAGAAAACTGTCACTACGAAGACGGACGCCTGCGCTTCGGCTTCGACCGCGTGCGTGCCATCGAGGATCGGCGATTAATGCGAGAAAATCGAATGAATGCCAGTCGCCGCATCCGCGTAGCTGCCGCGACCCTCTGCGCCATCCTAATCAGCGTTGCAGCGACAGTGAAAAGCTCGGCCGAGCAGCGGAGCGCGCAACCCTCCGTCCGGTTCGAAGACATCACCCGCGCCGCCGGCATTCACTTCATGCACAACAACGGCGCATTCGGTAAGAAATGGCTGCCGGAAACGATGGGGCCGGGCGTCGCTTTCATCGACTACGACAACGACGGCTGGCAGGATATTTTGCTGGTAAACGGCTCGGACTTTCCAGGGCATGAACGCCGTCGCACTACACTCGCGCTGTACCACAACAATCACGACGGCACGTTCACCGATGTGACGCAGAAGGCCGGGCTGGCGACCGAAATTTTCGGCATGGGTGTTGCCGTTGGGGACTATAACAACGACGGGTTCGACGACATTTTTATCACTGCGCTTGGACAGAGCCATCTGTTTCGCAACAACGGCAACGGCACGTTCACAGACGTGACGAAACAGGCTGGACTGCTCGGCCCGAACGAATTCAGCACCAGCGCGGCATGGGTAGACTACGACCGGGACGGCAAGCTGGATCTGGTGGTTGCGAACTACGTTCAATGGACGCCGGAAACCGACATCTACTGCGCTCTCGACGGAAAGTCGAAATCGTATTGCACGCCGGAAGCCTACAAAGGTACTTCCTTGCGGCTGTGGCACAACAAGGGCGACGGCACGTTTCAAGATGCGACGCAGAAGGCCGGGCTGTACGACACCAGCTCCAAAAGCCTCGGCGTACTTGCGTTTGACGCAAACCAGGATGGTTGGACCGACATACTCGTCAGCAACGACACGCAACCGAACAAACTGTACATGAACAACGGCAATGGCACGTTCAGCGAAAAGGGCGTGTCGGCGGGAATCGGCTACAGCGAAGATGGAATTGCGCGCGCGGGCATGGGAGTCGATGCGGGCGACTACGACCGCTCCGGCTATCCGAGCGTGGTCATCACGAATTTTTCGAATCAGATGCTGGCGCTCTATCACAACGAGCACAACGGCTTGTTCGTCGACGAAGCCCCGCAGTCAGACGTGGGCCACGCTTCCCTGCTGACCTTGGGTTTCGGATGCTTCTTCTTTGATTACGATTTGGACGGCTGGCTCGACCTCTACATTGCCAACGGACATATTGAAGATTCGATCGAGCGGGTCCAGTCTCGAGTCCGATACGCCGAGCCGCCGCATCTGTTTCGCAATCTGACGAACGGCAAATTCACGGAAGTTACGCAAGCGGTGGGAACGGCTTTCGCGGCACCTCGCGTGGCGCGAGGTGCTGCGTATGGCGACATCGATAACGACGGTGCGCTCGACGTGCTCGTCGGCGTGAACGGCGGGCCAGCGGCGCTGTTCCGCAATACGGGCGCGACCAATCACAGCCTGCGCATCAAGCTGGTGGGTACCAGATCGAATCGAGATGGAATCGGGACAGTAGTGAAATTGAGCGCTGGAAACGATGTGCAGTCGAAGACCCTCGCCAGCGGATCGAGCTATCTTTCGTCCAGTGAATTGATCCTTACGTTCGGCCTCGCTTCACACACCACGGCAGATTCGATTGAAATCCGTTGGCCCAGCGGCCAAGTGGACGAGCTAAAAAACATTCCCGCCGACGAAATCATCACGGTCAAAGAAAAAGAAGGCACTATTTCTGCGAAGCCCCTCGCGAAACGGTAGAATATCCGCATCATTTGAATTGAGGTCGGCATGAACCGTTTCACGCAAATCGCTATTTTTGTGGCCCTCGTTTGCACTGCCGCTGCAGGCGTAAACCGCGCGCAGCAGGAAAGCGCCACACCTGCCGCCCCACATCGCACCGCGCATCCGGCGCCGAAACCTGACCCAGACGCAGCGGAACCGGCCGAGGACGAGCCGCCTCCGAATCCGCGCGCGCAAATGATCCGCGAGAACAACTTTGGCGTTGCGCTGATGAACCGGCAGCAGTTCGAGCAGGCTCTCGGCAAATTCCAGCGGGCTTGCATTTTAGCGCCGGAAACGGATACGGGTTGCCTGAATTCCGGAATCGCGCTGCTCAACATGCAGCGCTTCGACGAAGCGCGGAAAATCTTGGAAAAATCCGCGGACCGCGATCCGCGCAATCCGCGTGCGTGGTTCAATTTAGGTCTGCTGGAAAAAGCCAATGGCAATCCGGATGCGGCCATCGCTGACTTTCAAAAAGTCACGGTGATCGATTCCTACGATGCCGATGCGCAATATTTCCTGGGCCTGATGTATGCGCAGCAGCAGGACTATCCGAAGGCGATCGCCGCGTTTCAGAAGGCGATCGCGCTCAATCCGTTTCAGGTATCGGCGGAATTCGGACTGGCGCAAGCACTGCAACGCTCGAATGATACGCCTCACGCGAAAGAGCATTTTGATCGGTTCCAACACATGACGTCCGCGAAGCTGGGCAAGCCGGTTAGTTTCATTTACGGCGAGCAGGGGAAATATTCGCTGGCGGAAGTGATGCAGCCGGCGCCAGAGCCGGTGCCGCCCGCGATGCCTGTGAAGTTCGCGAACGTGACGAACGTTTCCGGCTTCCCGTTCGCTACTCCCGCCGAGATCGCAGCAGCAACTGGTACCGCTCTCACGCCGACAGGCCCATCTGCCGCTACGCCAGCGGCGGGCGGACCGAAATCGACGCGCGCAAAACGCGTGGCGAAAGCTCCGACCGGCGCGACACCAGCGCCCGATGCGTTGGCGCAATTTTTGGGCAGCGGCGCCTGCATCATCGATTACGACGGCGACGGAAAACCGGACGTGTTCCTGGCGGATTCGGACGGCCAGGGAACGCCTGCACTGTACAAAAATCTCGGCGGCGGAAGATTTGAAAACGTCACGCGGATGGCAAAACTTGAGCTAAAAGGCCGCGTGATGGGCTGCACGGTCGGCGATTATGACAACGATACCAAGCCCGATCTCGCCGTGACAGTCGATGGACGGGTGGCGCTGTTTCACAACGAAGGTAACGGAACTTTCAAAGATGTGACGAAGGATAGCGGCATTGCGACGGAAACGGATTCAGACGCGCTGGCGCTTGGCGTCACTTTCATAGACTACGACCACGACGGTGACGTCGATCTATACGCGACGCGGTTCAACAATTTCCCGCTCGCACACCCGGAGCAGCCGTTCGAATTCCCCACCGATGCCGCGCCTGCTGGCAACGTTCTGTGGCGCAACAACGGCAACGGCACGTTCACCGAATGGACGACCGAAACGGGTCTGGCGGGCAGCAGCCCTTCGGTGGGCGCGATTGCCAGCGACATCAACAACGACCGCGCGATCGATTTCGTCGTCACCGGATGGCAGAAAGCTCCGGTCGCGTATTTGAATCAACGCGAAGGCGCGTTCAAAGTGACTACGCCGTGGGCGAGCGACATGCCGGGGCCAACGGCCGGGGTGGTTGCGCTCGATTTCAACAAAGACGGATGGATGGATTTTGCGTTCACGCACTGGGCGCCGCCGGGGCTGAGTTTGTGGCGGAACGTGGATGGAAAATCGTTCGAGCGGACGCCGTTGCCGGATCTGGATTGGATGCGCGCATGGGGCGTCGCGCCGATCGATTACGACAACGATGGGTTTGTCGATCTGGTTGCTGTTGGCGAGACGTTTGCGGGCGAAGGGCGCATCGTGCTGCTGCGCAACGAAGGGCCAGCCGGCTTTCGCGACGTGACCGCTTCGGTTGGCCTCGACAAAGTGGTGCTGCACAACCCCCGCGCGGTGTTGGCCGTGGATTTTGATAGCGACGGTGCGACCGGCCTGCTGATCACGCAAAATCATTTGCCGCCCGTGTTGCTGAAGAATGAAGGCGGCGAACGTTACAACTGGCTGCGGATTCAGTTGAAAGCCGAAGCGGACAACAAAACAGCGATCGGCACGAAAGTGGAATTGTTCGCCGGCGCGATGCGGCAGAAGTGGGAGATTGCCGGGTCATCGGGATACTTGGGGCAAGGTCCGGCGACGATCGTGGCGGGACTGGGTGCGGAACGCGAAGCCGACGTAATTCGCCTGCTGTGGCCGACGGGCGTGCTGCAGGACGAACTAGAAATTCGCGCGCACAAGGATGCAGTGATTACCGAGATCGACCGGCGTGGCAGCTCGTGCCCGATCGTATTTGTGTGGAATGGCGAAAAATTCGAGTTCCTGGCGGACATGATCGGACCGGGAATTGTGGGGCACTGGATCGCGCCGGGGAAACGCAACACGCCCGATCCGGACGAATATTTCAAAGTGGACGGCAAGCAAGTGCAAGTGAAGGACGGAAGGATCCGCTTCCGAATGGTCGAGCCGATGGAAGAACTCGACTACCTCGATCAGGCCCGACTGATCGCCGTCGATCATCCGCCCGACCTGGAGGTCTATCCGAACGAACATTTCGCCAGCGAGCCACCATTTCCGAAATTCGAGGTTATCGCCAGCGACAGCGCCCACGCCCTGGCGGGCGCGTGGGACGACAAGAGCCGAAATCTGTTGCCGCTATTGGCCGAACGCGACAAAAAATACGTGGCCAACTTTGCGGACGAGCCGTACGCAGGTTTTGCGGTGATGCACTGGATCGAACTCGATCTCGGCGAGTGGGATGCACAAAAGCCGCTGCGGTTGCTGATGGACGGCTTTACGGATTATTTCAGCGCGAGTTCGATGTATGCGGCGTGGCAAGCGGGAATTTCGCCCGTACCTCCGTATGTAGAGGCGCAGGACGACGGTGGTAATTGGGTGCGCGTGGTTGATGACATGGGCTTCCCTGCGGGACTTTCGCGGACCATGGTGGCGGACTTGACCGGGAAGCTGCCGCCGGGAACGCGGTTTATTCGCATCCGCACAAATCTAAAAATCTACTGGGACCGGATTCGGGTCGATAACTCGTCGCCCGATTTGCCGGTGAAGCTGACGGAAGTTCCACTCGCGGAGGCAAAGCTAGGGTTTCGCGGCTACCCGCGCGTTGTGGAAGGAAAACCGGTCAACGATCTGAGCTATATCTATGAAGAAGTGAGCGCGACCGGACCGTATTCGCGGCAAACCGGAAACTATACGCGCTACGGCGACGTGACGGATCTGGTGCGCAAGCCGGACGAAGAATATGTGATCTACGGTTCGGGCGACGAAATCGCCGTGGATTTTGATGCGACGAATTTGCCCGATCTGCCCGATGGATGGACGCGCGATTATTTCTTCTACGCAGACGGATTCGCGAAAGACATGGACTTCTATGCCGCCTACGGCGACACGGTAACGCCGCTGCCGTTTCACGCGCAGATGCCATACCCGTACCCGGAGGGCGTCTCGTATCCTGAGGACCCGGTGCACCTGAAGTACCTGTTGGAGTACAACACCCGCGGCGTTGCGGGTCCGGCGGGCGATTCCTACCGTTTCGATTATCGGAAACCATCGCTGAAGCCGGAACAATAACTGGCCGCTTGCCGCACCTCGCGTCACGACCGCACGGCGGTAACTTGATTGGCGCGAAAGAGCGTGTTAATTTCGATGCTCCAGCAGTAATTCGTACAACCGCGAAACGATGTCGTCGTCCAACGTAAACGGCCACAACCCGAACTTTTTTGCGCGAATACCGGAAGCTTCTCGGCCCGTGCGCGAGCCTGTCTTTTGGCGCGTGGAAGGGAGCCTGCTGAACCTCACAGCGGTGCGCCCGGTGGGGTTCTTCGCGTGGAACTCGCAGAGCTTTTTAGGGCGTTGGACTCGCCGGGGCAGTATGGCGATTCTGGCGGTTGGTCGCCCGCTGCTCTACCTGACCAATCGAGAGTTTGCGACGCGCTTGCTGCACTCGGTCCTTCGCGGAGTAAGCCGGGACCGGCTCGATCTGCTGGGAGAGGAATTCTTCGAATATTTTCTGAAGCCTCGGCTGAAGACCGCGGGCGTCGCACAATTGCAAGAGGCGGTCAACCTAGGAGCGGACATTATTTTGGTGAGCCAGGGACTCGATCATGTGATGCGCCCACTGGCGAAACATTTGGGTGTCGCGCGCATAGTGAGCAACCGGCTCGATTTCCGCGACGGGATTTCGACTGGGCGATTGCTCGATCCCGTGATCCGGCCACGCGGACCGTTTGCGCGCTTCACAGGCAGCCAACCGGACGGACGCGTGTCGCGCGAGAAACTGATCGGCGTGCTTGGTTTTCATGACAATCCGGGCGTGCTCGAGGATGCGATTCAGCCGGCCGAAAGGCCGTCGCCGAAGGTGACCGTTCCGGTGGTGGAATTTGCGGCTGCTCCGGCGGACAAGCCGCTGTCGGTGCGCGAGGCGCTGCGCGGAAAGCACATTCTTTTGATCGGGGCGACGGGGTTTATCGGCAAAGTCTGGCTGGCGAATTTGCTGAACGATCTTCCGCACGTCGGGAAAGTCTATCTACTGGTGCGGCACAATCGCGCGGCCACGTCGGTGCAGCGATTCCAACGCGTGATCGAAGAATCGCCGGTGTTCGATGGCTTGGTGGCGAAATACGGCGACGGATTCAGCACATTTCTGCGCGAGCGCCTGGAAGTTGTCGATGGTGACGTCAGCAAACCTGGGCTGGGCCTCGCGCCCGAAGTTCGCGAACGGTTAGCCAAATCGGTCGACGTGATTGTAAATAGCTCGGGGCTGACGGACTTCAATCCGGACGTGCGCGATGCCCTGGCGATGAACGTTCGCGCGACGGTGTACGTGCTGGACTTCTTGAAGCAGTGCGAGCACGGTTCGTTACTGCATCTTTCAACCTGCTACGTAGTTGGCCAGCGAGACGGCCGCGTGCTGGAAGAATTGCCGCGCAACTATACTCCCGTGGGCATTCCGGACTACGACGCGAACAAAGAATGGAAGTCGCTCGAAAAGCTTGTCAAAGATACCGAAGCGCGTGCCGAATCCGAGGAAGTGACGAACGAGCTCAAACACGCGGCGCAGAAAAAAGAGCACGCGGCGAAGGATCTGCACGGCGCCGCACTCGACAATCAAATCCGAAAGAATCGCACGCGCTGGTTGCGGCAAACGCTGACCGATGCCGGAACCAAGCGCGCAAACGAGCTTGGCTGGCCGAACACCTACACGTACACGAAGAGCCTGTCGGAATCGCTGATACACAATTTTCTCGACGAAAATCCGAATGCGGCCATCGCCGTGGTACGTCCCGCGATCGTGGAATCGTCGGTAGAAAAACCGTTTCTCGGATGGAACGAAGGAATTAACACATCGGCATCGCTTTCCTACCTGCTCGGCACGTTTTTCCGGCAGCTTCCGTCGAGCGAAACCAAGTGCCTCGATCTAATCCCCGTGGATCTGGTTTGCCGCGGGATGACGCTCATCGCTGCGGCTCTGGCGACGCGCCGGAACGCGCTCGTGTATCAACTGGCGACGTCGGTGGCGAATTCATGCAACATGCGCCGATCGATCGAGTTGACGGGGCTGGCGCACCGGCGTTTTTATCGCGCCCAGGATAGTTTGGGCGAACGCATGAGATTGAAATTCGACGCGATTTCGGTTTCCAAGACGCGTTATCAGGCATTTTCGGCACCGGCACAGCGCGCCATCGTGAAAATGATCAATCGAACGGCTGAACCATTTGCGTCGCGGCCTCCGCTGGCGCGGCAGGAGCGCGATCTCGAACGAGTGATCAAACTGATCTCGCTTTTTGAGCCGTTCATCCTGCATAACGATCACGTGTTCGAAGCGGCGAACGTGGAATTGCTTTCAGCCGCATTGCCGGACGACGAAAGGCCGGCGTTCGGCTACGATGCGCGCAGCATCGATTGGTGGGACTACTGGATTAACGTGCACGTTCCCGCGCTGCGAAAGTGGTGTTATCCTCTCATCGAAGGACGGCAACTCGAGGCTCGCCCAAAGCGTTCGGTGCCATTTGCGGGCCAGTCCGATGCCAACGCCTCGCAGGTGGCGGGCGCTGGTAAATTGATTTCGTCCTGAACTTCAAGCTGAACTCCAAATAACGTGGCTATTTTCCTCACCGGTTCCACTGGATACATCGGCGCCCACATTGCGTCCAACTTGCTTGCGGATCACGCGGATTCGCTGAATCTGCTGGTGCGCGCGCGCGACGAGCAGGAAGCGCGCGAACGGTTGTGGCGCTCGCTGCAACTCCACATGGATTTTCCGCAGTTCCAATCGTATTGGCACGAGCGATTTCGTGTCTTTCGAGGCGACTTGACCGGCGCGAAATTCGGCCTCGCCGACGACGACTACGCGCAATTGATCGCCACCACGGATTCGGTGATTCATTGCGCGGCTTCGCTGAACCGCAAATCCGAAAAGAGCTGCTTGAACGTGAACTTGCGCGGCACTCTGGAAGTGATTCAAATGGCGCAGCGCGCGCGGGATCAACATGGGTTGCGGCGCTTCAGCCACGTAAGCACTGTCGCCGTGGCGGGACAGCGATCAAACGAAGTGGTCGAGGAAGATACTTCGATCGACTGGAACCGCTCGGACTACGACCCCTATGCGCGGACGAAGAAATTTTGCGAGCACATGGTGCATCAGCTGCTGCCAGACGTGCCACGGACGATTTTCCGGCCGAGTATCGTGCTGGGCGACAGCCGGCGTCCGGAGACGAATCAGTTCGACATGGTCCGCGCGTTTGTGTTTCTCGCGGGGCTTCCGGTGCTTCCCTTCCGCCCGACCGATAAGATCGATATCGTTCCCGTCGATTTCGTGGCGGATGCCGTGGCTACGCTGCATCAAAAATCGAATCCGGCGCACCAGATTTATCACCTGTCTTCGGGCACAGGCTCCGAAACTTTCGCGCAGTTGACGGACGCTCTTGCCAAAGAAACGGGAAAACGCGGGCCGATGTTTGTTCCGAAGTTCGAAAAGTCCACTTCGAAAATGGTGAATGCGCTGGCTGGACGCGCCGGAAGGATCGGCGGCCTCGCGAATCTGCTGAAAGTATTTTTGCCTTATCTGGTGTGGAATACAGTCTTCGACAACACACGCGCGGTGGCGGAGATGGGGCGCAAACCCGTTCCCTTTTCCGAATACAGCTTTCCGCTGTTGCGCTTCAGCCGTGAAAATCATTTTGTGTACAAATACCGCGAGTTGCCCGCGAGCGCTGCTGTTACACCTGTTACGCTCGGCGCCGCGTCTACGCAGGATTTGAGCCGATGACCGATCTATTGCTGGAAGCGTGGGTGAGCGGGCTGGTCGAACTGAATAAGTTCGAGTGGATGCTCGGCGCGGGAAACGCCTGGAAGCCCGGGAACAAATTGAAGCTTCTGTTCGCGGGCTATTGTGGGACACGCAATACGGGGTCTGACGTCCGTGTCGAAGAAATGATCCGGCAGATTCGCTGGATCCTGGGCGACCAGAATCTTTCGCTTAGCGTGATGTCGCAGAATTTCGATCGGACGCGCGGATATTTCGGCGACGCCAAGCAGGTGCATCTACCGGATCTGTTTCCGCCGTTCCTTCATTCCGAAGTTCGGAAGAACGACGGTGTGGTGGCCTGCGAAGGTTCGATGTTCAAAAGCAAATTCGCCAACGCGTTGACCACCATGATGATTGGGACACTAGGAATTGCCGCGGCGCAAAACAAATTGAGCATCGCGTACGGCGCGGAAGCGGGCGAGATGGACACGCTGCTCCAGAAAATGTGCAGCCGATACTGCAAAGACTCGCTGGTGATCACACGCAACGTGGAATCGCAGGCCGTGCTCGGGAAGCTCGGTGTGCCAAGCGAACTGGGGACGGACACGGCGTGGACGTTTGAACCGCTGCCAAGAGCGTACGGCGAAAAAGCGCTGCGCGATGCGGGCTGGGACGGCAAGACCCCGGTGCTGGCGGTCTGCCCGATCAACCCATTTTGGTGGCCGGTAACGGCTTCGCTCGGGAGATGGATCTCCTACGCTACGATGGGCGCGTACAAAAAGAGCCATTACCGGTCGATGTACTTTCACCGCTCTGGCCAGGCGGTCGACGCCGCTTACGAGAAATATTTGTCAGCGATCGCGACGGGTGTGAAGAACTACCAGCAGTCGCGGAAAGTGTTTCCGGTGCTCGTTGCGATGGAGATGCTCGATCGCGAGGCGTGCGAGCAAGTAGCGGCAAAGCTCGGTAGCGCACCAGTGTTTTCGTCCGATAAATTCAATATGTACGAGCTAGTGAGCATTCTGCGCGTGTGCGAGCGGATGCTATCGTCGCGCTACCACGCGATCGTCACGACGATGCCCACCGGTGTGGTTTCAGCTGGAATTACAATGGACGAACGCATTCGCAATCTAATGCGCGAACGCGGCCACAATCACTTATTGATGCGGGTGGATGAACCGGACCTGGCGGACAAGATCGTGACGGCGCTCCATGCGCTGGACGCGGAAGCGGAACAAATCCGCGACGCGATGGGCCAAGTCGTGGCGCGAAATCTGCAGCTGATGGCGCGCATGGGCACGTATTTTGAAGCGCAGGTAGCACGTCAATACCCGGCATTTCCGATTCGCACCGGCGTTCTCGGCTGGGATGCGTACCTTCCTCCACTGAGTCCGAATCTGCGTGCGCTACTCGAGGTCCACAGCGGAGCCGCGGCTTAATGGCGTTTCTCGATCAGATCTTCGCAAGGCTGAAAAAAAGCTCGGCTGCGCTCGTGATTCAGGAAGTCCGCGACGGGAAAATGGTCGCGGCTACCGGCGGCGAATTCCTTCGGTTGGTGCAGCAGGCTCGATTTTTCTTCTCCGTTCGTGGGCTGAAGAAAGGCGACCGCTGCGCGTTGATCGCCCCTAATGGAATTCAGTGGGCGGCGATTGATCTGGCGATGATGGCGGAG
>Ga0302320_10026841_pt1 | contig 11131 bp, 7 predicted proteins | sample Bog_T0_3_FD_202130 | JGI IMG/M metagenome (GOLD analysis project Ga0302320, IMG submission 202130) | Peat permafrost microbial communities from Stordalen Mire near Abisko, Sweden - Bog_T0_3 | ecosystem: Environmental > Terrestrial > Soil > Wetlands > Peat | place: Sweden: Abisko, Stordalen Mire... | reverse complement strand
TTCTCCGAGGATGACAAGCTGGCGCAGGAGGCGTCGGTGCTGCTGGACCGCCTGGTGCGCCAGGGCCGTGCGTTCGGCGTACACGTGGTGCTCGGCTCGCAGTCGATCGGCGGCAGCTCCGGCCTGGCGCGCAGCACCCTGGGGCAGATCGCCGTGCGCGTCGCGCTGCAATGCAGCGAGGCGGATTCGCAGATGATCCTGGGGGACAACAACTCCGCCGCGCGCCTGCTCACACGCCCCGGCGAAGCCGTTTACAACGATGCCGGCGGTCTGGTGGAGGCCAACAGCCCCTTTCAGATCGCCTTTCTGCCCGACGACCAGCGCAGCGGCTACCTCGAACACGTCCGCGAACTCTCCCAGGCGCGCGGCATCTCCGCGCCGGCGCCGATCATCTTCGAGGGCAACACCGCGGCCGCCATCCGCAAAAACAGCCGCCTCATGGGCCTGCTGGATGCACCCGCGTATCCCGCCGCGGCCTCGTCGGTCCTGGCCTATGTGGGCGAACCGGTTGCCATCAAGGAGCCGACCGCGATACCCATCCGCCGCCAGAGCGGGGGCAATGTGCTGATGGTCGGCCAGCAGGAGGAATCCGCCATCGCGATTTTCGCGTCGATGGCGGCCTCCATCGCCGCCCAGCAAAAGCCCGGCGAGGCGATCTTCTACCTGATGGACGGCACGCCCGCCGACTCGCATTATTTTGGCATGCTGGAACGCGTGCTGGCGGCGCTGCCCAACCAGTGCCGCATCGTGGGGATCAAGGAAGTGCCGCAGGCCGTCAACGAACTGGCGACCATGATGGCCCGGCGCCAGGGGGAAGACGCGCAGGCGGGGCCGGCGGTCTACCTGCTGATGTTCGGCCTGCAGCGCTACCGCCTGCTGCGCCACCAGGAGGACGATTTCAGCTTCAGCAAAAGCGACGAACCGGCCGCGCCCAAGCCGGACAAGCAATTCGCCGAGCTGCTCTCGGAGGGTCCCGGCCTGGGCCTGCATTCGATCATCTGGGCCGACGCCCCGATCACGCTGGAGCGCACGCTGGACCGCGGATCGATGCGGCAGTTTGACCACCGCATCCTGTTCCAGATGAGCGCCACGGATTCCAGCAACCTGATCGATTCCCCGCTGGCCAACCGCCTGGGCAACCACCGCGCGCTGCTCTACAGCGAGGAGCAGGGCACGCTGGAAAAATACCGTCCGTATGAAATGCCCGATGAGGCCTGGCTGGAGTTGCTGGCCCGGCAACTGAAGGGCCGGCAGCAGTAGGCGGGTAATGCTCGCCGTTAGTAGCAGGACCGTCGGATCAACCGTCGCATGCAGTGGTGCCGACGCCCCCGTCGGCGTCGGATTACCAACTGCCATCGACATGCCGACGAGGGCGCCGGCACCACGTGGTTATTGTGATACATACCGGCTGATCGCCGCCTGGGTGGCGGTGTCGATCATGCGTTCCACCGTGGTTTCCATCGCGCCCTTTTCGCGCAGGCCGCGGATGTAGTCGCTGGTGAGCACGTTGAACTGGGCGTCGCGCAGCTTCCTGTCCAGGGCCTCCTGCACTTCCCCAAACGGAATCACATGGCCCGGCGTGACGTCGCCGGTTTTGAGGATCACCACGCCGGCCTGCATCGGGTCGTCGCGGTTGATGACCACCAGATCGCCGTAGGTGTTGGCCTTGAGGGCAAACGCGGCGTCCTCCAGTGTCTGCCATTTGAGGTCGCCGCGTTTGAGCGTCGGCCAGCGTCCGCCATCCTTGATCCCGTGGGGGTCGGCGGAATTATCCGCCGCCAGCGTGGCGAAATCGGCTCCGGCCTTGAGTTGCTTGAGCAATTCCCTGGCGCGTTCCGTCGCCATGTTCAGCGCCTCGGCCACCTCCGCCGCGCTGGCATCGAGCCGGGGAATTTTTCTGCCCGGATGCGCCGGATCGGGATCATCCATCTGCGGCAGAAACTTGGCCACCGGCACGGTGATCGTGAACAGCTCGATTTCCGTCGGCTTGGTGAACTGGTCCGCCAGATGCAGGTTGTACTCGGCCATGATCTGCTGGCGCGTCACCTGCACCTTGGGGATCAGCGTCTTATTGAGAAAAAGCTGGCGTACAATGGCCCGGCGTTTGTCGTCCAGCTCCTTTTCCAGCGAGCTGCCGCGCAGGCGCAGCGCGTGGTCGGCCAGGGCCTCCGAACCGCCGTTCTGCGTGAGAATCTCCTTCCTGATCCGGTTCATGATCGGCTCGATGCGCTGCCGGTCGTCCTCGCTCAGCGATTCGTTGGCGGCGTTGGCCAGCAGGATGTCGTCAATCAGCCCCTGCACCTGGCGCGAGATCAACTCGCGCGCGTCCTGGCGGAAATCGCTCAGCGTGCGGTTCTTCTTTTGCAGGTTGGCGGCCATGTTCCTCAGTTCGCCGTCGATGGGGCGCAGCACGTCCTCCACAAAGACCGGCTTGCCGTTGACGCTCCCCAGCAAGGCATCCATGGTCATGGGCGTGTTGGGCGTGATGGGGGCCAGCGGCCCGGCGTCCTGGGCGCAGGCGGCGCGGAGAAGCAGGCAAACTGGCAGCGCGGCGGCCGCGCCGATGGAGATACGCATCATTCATGCTCCCGATGGGTCCGAAAACAGACAGCTATTGAAGCGGTTTACAGCCGAAAAAGCAAAGAAACAATTCGGAAGGCGGCCGCCGGCGGCGGGGATGCGGCCGGGCATTTTCAAAATTCCGTTTGCGTCGGCGTGGTTTACACGCTAATAATACATTCGCCTCTGCTGTGTTCGTGTTCGCGGCCCAAGGCTTCGGACCGATGAGCATTAATAAGGACCCCAAGAGCCGGCCTGACGGCCACGCCTCCGTGCATCCCTGCGATGCCTCCGTGTGGAAGGCCTGAAACGGCACTTCGGCCGGTCCGCCCTGTTAATCAGGGTTCGAATCCGCTCCGCGATACGGCACTGGAGTGGAGGCTTTTGAAAAAACGCGCCATCGCTCCCGGCAACGGGTCGATGGCGTTTTTTTGTGGCACGGGCGTCCCGCCCGTGGGGCTTCACAGGCGGGACGCCCGCGCCGCCTTCGGGTACCATGGCCGCGCGAGGTGCCTATGACGCCGATTTATCTGTTCGAAGATTCCAAGCTCGACCGCCTGTATCCGCTGACGCTCAGCCGCGCCGCGTTTGAACTCCGCTGCGGCGCCTGCACACTGCTGGAACGCGCCGCCCGCATGCTCGGCGCCCCCATCGCCGGACTGCTGGTGCGCGATGGCATCGCCCCGGTGCTGCGGCAACGCACCAGCCTGCCGGTCAATCCCCCCGTCGCCACGCGGGAGGGCGTCCTGCTGATCAACGCCCGCTGGCTGATGCTGCAAAGCCCCGGCGAAATGCCCGAGGACTCCGCCGGCCTGGTCAGCGACGCCATCGTCTGGATGCACCTGGGGACCGAATCGGCCGCCGCTGTCGATTACGGAAAAATGCACGACCCGCGCACGCTGGAGGCGGTGCTCCCCTCCGTCCAGCGCATGGCCGCGAGCGCGAAAATGATCGAGCGCCCCTGGGATCTGCTTTCCTGGCAGCACGAGGCCCTGGCCCTGGATTTCGCGGCCGTGGGCCCCGCCCAGCGCGGCGAAATGCTCGGCGTCGTCAGCCAGTTGGCCCCGGAAAATATCCACATCGCCGCCGGCGTTGTCATCAACCCCGGCGTGGTGCTTGATGCCCGCGGCGGCCCTATCCTCATCGGTGAAAAGGCCGAAATCAAACCCAACGCCGTGCTGACGGGGCCGGTGGCCATCGGCCAGCGCGCCGTGGTGCGCACGCTGGCCGATATCCGCGAAGGCACCGCCATCGGGCCCGGGGCGCGCGTCGGGGGCGAGGTGATCGGCTCCATCTTCCTGGCCAATTCCAACAAGCAGCACCACGGGTTTGTCGGCCAGTCGATCATCGGCGAATGGGCCAACCTCGGTGCCGGCACCACCACCAGCAACCTGAAAAACACCTACGGCCTGGTGCGCATGCCGATCAACAACACCGAAGAGGCGACCGGGCGGCAATTCCTGGGCGCCGTCGTCGCCGACCACGCCAAGATCGGCATCGGCACGTATCTTTCGACCGGAACGGTGATCGGTTTTTCCAGCCACGTCACGTCGCCCCGGCCGCCGAAATTCATTCCCAGCTTTGCGTGGGTGACGCCCAAGGGGATCGACCGCGTCGATTTTGAAAAGGTGGTGGCCGTCGCTCGGGCGGTGATGGAGCGGCGGGGGATGGAGATGACGCAGGCGGACAAGGATTTGTTCGTGCGGATCGCGGGGGACTGGGCGACGCGGGAGCAGTATGCGTGGGACGCGGTGGTGTGAGACACCAGACGCAATTTGAGTCATAAAGCAATTGCAATGCACCCGAATGACAGGAATGCCGGCGGGACCGGTGACTGCAGACTGAAGGACGATCATGAAGAAGGATACCCATGATCAAAGTGATGGAGCCGCGAAAATTAAGCCGGAAAGAGCGCCATGGCGGGCATGCCGATGAATTGCTGGCGAAATACGCCAAGCCCATTGGGATGGCGTTGGCGGCATTCGTGCGGGAAATGGAAAGCGCCGAGGGGTTGTCCGTGGCGGCGTCCAAGCCGTCTGACGCCCCGGGAGTCCGCATCGACAACTTATTTATGACGGAAATGGCTGGAATTCATCTTCGACGCGTGGCACAAAGCAAGGGCGTGACGCAGAACGAACTTGCCCGCCGGATGAAGGTGAATCCCTCCATGATTACCCGTATTTTTCAGCATCCCGAGCGTTGCGAGGTCAAGACTCTGCAGCGCCTGTCGCGGGCGTTGGGCGTTCCATTGCGCGATGTGTGGCCCGGGCTTGCCCCCATTGAGCACGCCGAGTTACCCCCATGAGGGGGATATTCTGTCGGACGGTTCATTCCATGAAACTCTGATCATGACGTGATGTCCCTGCGCCGGAAGTGCGCCTTTGGCGCATCGGTTGCGCCGGTTCGGGCCGATTTGGCGTGCGTCTTTACCTGCATATTTCCGCGTCCCATAACCAAAGCCCGCAAATCAAGTTACGCCTCCAGCAATGCCGATAAGGTGGATAGTCTTGTACCACCCCGGCGGAACCTGGTGAACCCATGAGCGCATCGGCTAGTATCGGCCCCATCTCCGGCATCAACTACGGCCAATTGATCACCGGCCTCACCGCCCTGGATCAGGTCCCCATCACCAACCTGCAAAACCAGGTCGCCACCATCGGCAGCGAAAACACCGCCTTCGTCAGCCTTTCGGCAATGATGGCGCAGCTCCAGATTTCCGCCGGCAGCCTCACCACCGCCACTGTATTCAAATCCTCCACCGCCAACAGTTCCAATTCCAACGTCGCCACCGCCACCGCCGGCCCGGGCACCGCGGTCGGCTCCTACCAGTTCAATGTCGAGCGCCTGGCCACGTCGAGCCAGTTGGTCACCCAGGGCTACGCCGATTCCACTTCCACCGCGGTCGGACAAAACACCACCCTCACTTTCCAGTTCGGCAAGGGACAACTCAACCAGGTGCAGAACCTGTCCGCCCTCAACGGAGGCGCCGGCGTCCAGCCCGGCAGCATCCGCATCACCGACAGCAGCGGAAACTCCGCGATCATCAACCTCTCCCAGGCCGTCGATGTCAATGACGTCGTCAACGCCATCAATTCCGCTTCCGGAGTCAACGTGGTCGCCAAAGTCAGCGGGGACAGATTCGTCCTCACCGACAGCGCCGGCGGCTCGGGCACCCTTTCGGTCGCCAATGTCGGCGGGGACACCACGGCTTCCAGTCTCGGCCTCACCAACGCCGCAGTCAACGGAACCATCACCGGAAGCGATGTCAACCAGCTCACCGCCACCACCAACCTCAACACCCTCAACAACGGCAGCGGCGTGCGGACCGCCGGCCTCCTGCCCGACTTCTCCATCACCTCCAGCGGTGGCACATTCAACGTCTCCCTCTCGGGCGACAACACCCTCGGCGACGTTATCAAGAGTATCAACAACGCCGGCGGAAATACCACCGTCAAGGCGTCGATATCCGCCAACGGCCACGGCATCACCCTCACCGACAGCGGCGGCACGCTCTCCCTCAACTCCCTCAACAACTCCATGGCACTCTACGACCTGGGCCTCAGCGGCGCCCCCTCCGGCGGCACCCTCACCGGCGGCCGCATCAACTCCGACCTCACTTCCCCACTGCTCACCCAGCTCAACGGCGGCTACGAGGGCGGCTCCGAAACCCCGCTCACCACCGGCCAGATCAGCATCAACGGCCAGACCATCGACCTCTCCGGCGCCAACACCGTCAACGACGTCATCAAACAGATCAATACCAACACCCAGGGCGTCACCGCCTCCCTCGATAACTCCGGCACCGGCATCACCCTCACCAGTTCCACCGGTCCTTTCACCGTCGCCGACGTCACCGGCAACACCGCCAAGTTCCTGCATCTCGCCGGCAGCTCCACCAGCACCTCGTCGGGAAACACTATCGCCAGCGGCAACCTCGACCTGCGCGCCGTCTCGGAGAACACCCCCCTCTCCACACTCAATGCCGGCGCCGGGTTTACCCCCGGCAGCTTCACCGTCACCGACGGCACCGGCGCCTCCTACACCGTCAACCTCACCAGTCCCTCCATCACCACCCTAGGCCAGGTCATCTCCCAGATCAATTCCGCCACCAACGGCATCCGGGCGCAAATTAATTCCACCGGCACCGGCATCGAACTCTACGACACCTCCGGCGGCACCGGCACGCCCACCCTTCAGGAAAGCCCCGGCGGAACCACCGCCGCAAGCCTCGGCCTCACCGCCGGCGCCTTCACCAGTGGCGTGCTCAATGGCACCTTCACCAAGTCCGTTCAAATCTCCTCCACCGATACCCTCAGCTCCATCGCCAACAAGATCAACCTCGCCGGCATCGGCGTCGCCGCCTCCGTGATTAACGACGGCTCGGGATCCACCCCCTACCGCCTCAGCCTCGTCAGCCGCTCCTCCGGCTCCGCGGGCCAGTTGATCTTCGGCGCCGGCTCCACATCGCTGACGACCACCGCCGTCACCCAGGGACAGGACGCCGTCGTGGTCTATGGCTCGGGCGCCGGCCTGCAATACACCAGCAGCACCAACAATCTCAACAACATCGTCCCGGGCCTCAACGTCACGCTTGGCAGCACCGGTTCGACAACCATCGCCGTCTCGCGCGACACCAGCCAGGTCGCCGGAGCCGTCCAGACGTTCGTCACCAATTACAACAATATCATCACCAACATCGCCAGCCTCACCAACTTCGACGCCTCCGACCCCACCCAGAACGGCATCCTGTTCGGCAATGCCACCGTCCAGAGCATTCAAAACGCCCTCGGCTCCTTCATCACCCGCAACTACAGCAACGTCGGCGCGTACACCAACATCGCCCAGTTGGGAATCAGCGTCAACCAGGATGGAACGCTGACCCTCAACACCGATACCCTCAATGCCGCCCTCGCCAGCAATCCGGCTGACGTAACCTCATTTTTCACGACCAACAACCCGGCGGTTGCCCCCGCCGCCGCCACCGCCACTACACCCGCCACCGCCGGATCGCCGGCGCTCTACGGCTTTGGGCAAAGCCTCATCAACGTCCTGACCACGTTCACCGATCCCCAGGATGGAACGATCTACAACGCCGAAAACGCACTTCAGACTCAGGTGACCCAGCTCAACCAGCAAATCGCCAACCTCAACACCCTCCTGACCGACAAAAAGAACACCCTAATACAGACCTTCGCCAATCTGGAGGTCACGATCTCCCAACTGCAAAGTCAGGGCTCGGCAATCAGCAAACTCAGCAGCACCACGACCACCGGCTAAATCGTAACTTCAATAGTGCAACATTTTGTCGTTCCTGCGCTAAACAGGCCACCCCCCAACGCCCGATAGAAGTAAGGTTCAGGTCTGCATTTGCCAAATAGTACAGGATCTTCTCGATGACCTATCAGCCCGCCGCACAGTATCTGAAAACCCAGGTCATGACCGCCTCCCCGGAGATGCTGCAGATGATGCTTTGGGACGGGGCCATTCGCTTTGCCGAGCAGGGGCGGCAGGCGATCCTTAAAAAGGAAATCGAAAAGAGCTATAATGCCCTGCTGCGGGCGCAGAAAATCATCATGGAGATGAACACTTCGCTCCGCCATGAAGTTGCCCCCGAGCTGTGCAAGAATTTGGCCGGAATCTACATGTTCATCTACCGCAAATTGGTGCAGGCCAACACGTCCAAGGTCGCGGAACATGTGGATGAGGCTTTGGAAATCATGCGTCACCAGCGGGAAACCTGGGTGATGCTGATGGACAAATTGTCCGAGGAACGCGCCGGTCAGGCCGGACCAACCATGAACGAAAACGCCGACGCCATCGCCGCCTCCGGCAAAATTTCGACCGCCGACCTGGCCTTCCCCTCACCCAGGCCCGCTACGCCCTACCGACGTTCCACCTATCCGGGGCTGGCCACCAAGCCGATGCCCATCAGCGCGGGACTCAGCGTTCAGGGATAAGCAACGCCTCAACTCCGCAGATCGTTTTCATCCAGCAATTCAAAATCCTGGTCCCCCAGCACCATTGTCGCTGTGGCGGGATTGTCCACATGAATCACGATCGCCCCGCGGATCGTTTCGCTGGTGATCAGGGCGTAGCAGTAATGGATGTCGATCTCCGCCGCCAACAGCGCCTTGGTAACCTTGGAAAGCCCGTTCTGCCCCATCGGCATCTGCACGGCCACCAGATCGCAAATCGTAAACCGATAATTCGCATCCACCAGCGCCTTGGTCGCCACATCGGTATCCGAAAAAACAAACCGCACGATCGCACAGTCAAAACCCTGGATCACCGCCAGCGCCAAAATGCGCACCGCCGGCTCATCAAACACCCCCAGCAGTTCCGCCAGCGCGCCGACGCGGTTCTCCGTAAAGACGGAGACCTGCCGCACACCGGGTTGGTCTCGTCCTCGATCGGTTTTGGGTTTCGTCCGAAGTGTTGCCATGAGGGGATTTTATCAGACTTCCGGGCGTTGCAAAGGAAAATTCGCATTTACGCGAAAGTTTTCTTACGACGGCTCCGAAACAGCTTCGTGTAGCGCTCATTCATTTGTGCGCCGAGCTGAACGGTTGAAACCTGATGCTTAGTTCTGCGGACCGGTGTCCGGGTAATCCAGCCGGTACCGCTTCATCTTCTTGTACAGCGTCGTCCGGTTGATTTCCAACTGCTCCGCCGTCGACTGCCGGTTCCAATGGTTGGCCTTCAGCGCCGCCAGCAATATCCGCTTCTCCGGCTCCTCAATCGCCCGCTTCAAAGGCATCGGCGTCCAGGCCACATCCTCCGCCGCCATCGAAGCGCTCCCCAAAACCGCCCCTCCGCCGGCCTGCGATCCCGCCGCCACCGCCTCCAATATCTGCGGCGGCAAATCGTCCAGGGCAATCGTCGGATGCCGCGTCAGCACCACCGCACGTTCTATCGCATTTTCCAGCTCGCGCACGTTCCCCGGCCACGTGTAGCGCTGCATCGCGTCCATCGCCTCGGGCGAAAAACCCGCCACGCGCTTCCGCATCTCCCCCGCCAGCCGCTTCAAAAACGTCTCCGAAAGCAGCGGAATGTCGCTCATCCTGTCGCGCAGCCCCGGCAGCAGAATGTTCACCACGTTCACGCGGTAATACAGATCCTGCCGGAACGTCCCCGCCGTCACCAGCTTGCTCAAATCCTGGTTGCTCGCCAGCACCACGCGCACATCCACCGTGATCGTCTTGTTCGACCCCACCGGCTCGAACTTCTTCTCCTGCAGCACGCGCAGCAGCTTCACCTGAAACCCGGGCGAGGCCGAATTGATCTCATCGAGAAAAATCGTCCCGCCGTCCGCCGCCAGAAACCGCCCCTGCTTGTCGGCCATCGCCCCCGTAAAACTCCCCTTGGTGTGGCCGAACAACTCCGACTCCAGAAGCGATTCGGGTATCGCCCCGCAGCTCACTTCGATAAAGGGCTTGTCACGCCGGCTGGAACGGTGATGGATGGCGCGGGCGATGAGCGATTTGCCGGTACCCGATTCACCGGTCATCAGCACCGTCGTGCGTGAATCCGCCACCGCCTCCACCAGGTCGAACACCTTGAGCATCTTGTAATCGTGCCCCACCACGTTATCCAGCGCAAAGCGCATCCCCAACTGCTGCCGGAGCTGGTGGTTTTCCGAAATCAGTTTCTGCTGCTTGATCGCCTTCTCCACCGCCACGCGCACTTCATCATCCACCACCGGCTTGGTCAGGTAATCGCACGCCCCCATCTTGATCGCCTCCACCGCGTTCTCAATCGTCCCGTACCCCGTCACCACCATCACCACCACGTCCGGATGCCGCCGCCGCGCCTCGCGCAGCAGTTCCAGCCCGTTGGTCCGCGGCATATTCACATCCGTCAGCACCAGCGCAAAGGGATTCGATGCCAGCATCTCCAGCGCCTCGCTGCCATCGGTGGCCGTCTCCACCGTGTACCCCTCGCGCCGCAAAAACATCGATAGCGCATCGAGGATGATCGCATCATCATCCACGAGCAAAATCCGCGTCTCCGCCCTGCCCGCCGCCGCCGGCGACGTTGCCGCCTGAATCATGGTTGACCCTCGATGGGACTATTTGCGGCGTTGCACAAACGCCACGCCAAAAAGCCCCATGTGGTATCGGGTAAACACGCCCCACACTTGAAACCAATGATGTTTTTTCGCAACATCACCCATGTTCGGTGGCAAAAGGGGCGCAGATGTGCCGGCAGTTGCCCGGCTGAGCGACGAAATCGCGACATGCCCCGCGCCTCAACGCGTCAGCGTCGCCGACATCAACCCCACCACCACCTCGTTGGCCAGCGTCCGCACCGTCAGCGACTTCAACTCCTTCTGCGGATCCAGCGCCAGGTCCAGCACCGTCGCCGCGCCCCCGGCCACGTTGCCCCCCCGCCCCTTGAACGTCGCCGGGTTCAGCAGGCGGATATCGCCGGTGCGCAAATTGACCCGCGGCGGAATCGGCCCGGGCCGCGCAAACTGGTAATCATCAATGAAATAATCCTGCTCAATCGGCCACCAGTTCGTCGGGTTCTCCAAAGCCAGCCGCGCCGTCGTCCCGTCGGTGTACGTCACAAC
>Ga0302320_10026840_pt1 | contig 11131 bp, 17 predicted proteins | sample Bog_T0_3_FD_202130 | JGI IMG/M metagenome (GOLD analysis project Ga0302320, IMG submission 202130) | Peat permafrost microbial communities from Stordalen Mire near Abisko, Sweden - Bog_T0_3 | ecosystem: Environmental > Terrestrial > Soil > Wetlands > Peat | place: Sweden: Abisko, Stordalen Mire... | reverse complement strand
AGAAAAAATAAGCCTATTCTGGTAATTCTAAAAATTGTTTGAATTTTTATTTTTTTCAATGAAAATTCATATTGATTTTAATTTCTTCTTTTTATTTAATTCATAAAATAATTTTTCAGATTCTGCCAATTAGTTGTAAAAACATCTTTTTGGATTAAAGTTGCACATAATAATTTTTCAACATCTTTAATTTCTTCTTCGTAATTAGTTTTGAGAAGAGAAAGCTCAGTTAATTCTTTGTTCAATCTGGAATTTATTCTTCGAAAGATATAATGTGAATTTAATTCCTCGAACGAATACTCTCTATTACTACGAAGCCAGAACAAATAAGCAATTATCAAATCAACAACTCCCAATAAGCAAGTAATAGGTTCAATAATATCCCAACTGAAAGCAACATAAGTTCCATATTGTATTAAAGCAATTTGAGTTAATGTGAAACCCAAAAAGAAATTAACTCTTCTCTTTCCCTTATTGTCAAGCTTTTTGATTATAATTTCTTTTTTCATTTGCCAATCTTTTAGCTTGGACTCCAAAAATTCCACTTGTAATTGTAAATCCTGTTCTTGTAGTTTTTCCTTCAAAGCCATTTCTCCTAAAATTTTTTTGACAGCAATTTTCAAATAATGAGAGTCAATTTTGGGTGAGTCTATTTTATTCGCTTCGGTGATGAGTAACTTAACAAAATGAGAAAGAATCCGAGACTGAATTTTATCTAATATAAATGAGTTTAAAAAAAAATTCAAAAAGTACGAGATCCCAAATTGTCTTGGAAACTAACCACTTCTTTTTCCTCATTATTAATAAATTTTTTCTGGAGATCAAAGCTTTGAAATTTTTTTTTTTCTAATTCAGGGATAATTTTATACAAAAACTCATTGTTGACTTTGAGAATGAAGTCATTCTGAATTATTTCATTGAGAGGAGAAGTTCCTGAAAATTCTGCAAGAGTAAATGCCTCATACACTTTTAGGTTTTTTACATTCGGATAAAGTTCTTTAATTTGTTTTTTCATGTCTTGAAGGTTTTTTTCAGGGGATAATTCAACTTTGAAATTTTCAATAATGAAAAATGGGTTTTTGGCGTATTTCAATGGCACTATGTCATGATAATGTATCTCATGAGAGTGGTAGTTATTGATAAGGGTGAACTTGTTAGAGAATATCAGTTGGGATGTTTTGGGAACAATTGTTTTCAAAAAACTTCTCATTTTTGTTTTTTAATTTTTTTATTTCAAATTTCAAATTTCATAGCCGATGACTTAACTTATTAAAAATTCATAAAACTAATTTTAATTTCTCTTCCGCCTCGAAATTCCCTTTTTCCCTATTAAACTTTGGCAATTCTAGCATTTTCGCTCCGTAAAACTCCTTAGTTTTTAAAGAAAATAACAATTTACTCTCTTTATTCTCAACTTTCTCAACATTTGGATAGTTTTCTTTCAAAATATTTTCAATAATCTGATGAGCTTTCTCTTTATTTTGGGTTTCGAATAAAATTGTTCTCAAATAATGTTGAAGGGCCCCTTGATCCAAAACATCCTTAAAATATTTGGAAAATTCATTGAAAAAAATTGTTGAATCTTTCTCTTGTTTCCCATCAAAAATATTTGAAGCCTTTTTTGATTCAAGATGCCTGATGGAAAGCAAAGGAAAATTATTGTAGTCTCCAACCGGAAATAAAAGAATGTTATTGGATTTCTCCTTTGATGAAAAGATCAATTTGAACTCTTTTGAGCTTTGTTTTTCTTTTAAACTATTGATGGAGTTGGGTTCTTTTTCATTGATCGCCAAAAAATTTTGAAAATCAACGAGATCAATTTCAAAAATTTTACAAAGAATATCCAAACATTTTTCTTCAGGATTGGGGTTGATATTAAGAGAAATTTCGAGACTTTCTGGATTTTCAATAATTTCCAAATTATCCTGCAACAAAGCGTGGTTTGGAGGAGTTTTAGAGTCTATAAAGGAAAGAAGTTCGGTAGGAATATTTTGCGAATAGCTGGCATAATATATCTTAAATTCAGTTTCTTTTAAAATTGGTTTGGTTTTTTCTTCCTCCATGGGATCTTTTTGTTTTTGATTTTTAAAATGATTTTTGACAAAAAATAATGAATTTGATCATTAAATAATTTTCTAAAACTCCCAAAAAAATTTAGAAATACAGTGTACACCTTTCCATAAACGAAAAGCAATTAATAAGAAAAATATAAAGAAAAATGTTTGTTTCCACAGACGAATATCCGTTTTTCAGAGAAGACACCTGTCGCACAAGCAAGAAGAAAAAACAATTCAACTTAGAAAATTTTTGGCAAACAACAAGTAAATCACAAGAGAATATTCCCGATTCCTTCCTTGAAGAAAAAAGTAAAAAAGAAAACAAAACGGAAAAAAAACCCAAAAAAAGAAGAGTGAAAAATATTGACACTGCCAACAGCAATTTTTTGGATTCAATCACTGATGTTCCAAAGAATCAAGAACTCAATAAGATCGTGGAAGAATTAACTGGTGAAAACCTAACCACTTTGATCAAATACAAAAAGCTGGAAAAAAATAATAAAGCTAATCCGATTTTTCATCTTCCTCCCATTTTAACAAAACCTTCTGATCCTGAAACTACTTTCATGACCTTTGGTGAGCTTGATGAATTGAATGACAGAATATTTCAAAGGCAACAACTAGAAAATTATGGGAACAACCAAAAAGAAAAAAAATCAAATAAACTGAATTTAGAATTGACCTATAACAAAACGCAATTTCAAAAACTTAACACACACTATAATGAAGAAGAAATCAGCAGTTATAAAGTTTTGTTTCAGAATATCCATAATAATAAGATTAAGGAAAACAAAACTCCAAAAATCAAAATGTATTCGTCTCAAGCTTTTTCTGGTGGAAATGGAGGATCAAATTTTTTCACAGAAATTCAAGAAATTCAACTTCCTGAAAAAGAAAAAAAAGAAAAGGATACGAATGAAAAAAGGAAAGAGGCAAAAATTAAAAAAGGAATTAGTTCTCTCGAAAATTTATATTTTGAATCTTCAATCTATTATTACTCCTATGAACAAAATGGCTGGAGACCAGAAATTAGGGAGCTATGCACCATGGTATTATATGAGAAAAAGGTTTACATTTATAGTGGAATTGGAAGAAACATCATGGATGATATTGTGGTTGCTGATTTGGGTAGGAAATTAATTAAATGCTAGAAATAAATTTTCATATACAGGTAATTTGACTTGGGAAAAGCTAGCGCAGTCCGGAGAGGTTCCTTCATTTGGAAGATATGGACACACTGCAGTTTTCTATAATAAGAAAATGTTCATTTTCGGAGGAGAAAAAAAATACAACTCTCATTTAAAGCAACATGAGTGCTTGAATGATGTGCGATACTTTAGTTTAGGTTTGAAAATTTCAAAGAAAAAAAAATATTTTATAGTTTTTCTAAGAAAATTTCAAATGGAAATTTCTTCGCCCAATCGGAGATTTGGTTGACGCTAGAAGAAATCATGTTGCAACAATCGTTGGGAGATATATGATAATAAATGGAGGAATTAACCCAAAAGATCAATATTTAAATGATTTTTGGTCATTTGATTTCAGTAAATTTATTTTATTGTCATTTTCTATTTCAACAAAAAAGTGATCAACAAATGGGTTGCCATACCAGTGAAAGGAGCAAACAAAAATGGAATTGCATTTCATTCCTGTTGTTCTGTTTTTCTAATGGAAAGGAACAAAATAGTTTTGAATAAACCTTTGGAGTCAATAACAGATGATAGTGGTAAAAAGGTAAAGATTTATATTAATTTTCTCATTTTATAATTTTTGTAAGGTAATTCAATATGAAGGAGTATATTTTTTTGGAGGAAAAAATGGATTTTATTTTTCCAACGAATTAACAATATTATTGATAGGTCATTAATTTTATTTTTTTTTCCTTTTAAAGTTTCTTTTAATTTAGATCAAAATCCAATGTCTTTAATAAAACCTGAAATTGGAGGTAAGCCACCCATGCCAAGATACGGACATTCAATGGTTTTCAATGAAGTCCAAAATATCGTCATTATTCATGGAGGAAGAAATGATTATGAAAACTGTTTTTTTGGAGATGTTCATATATTGAAATTAAATATTTTATGTTGGGTTTCGGTTAAAGTGCAAGGGGTCCCCAAGGCACCCAGAGCATCTCATTGTTCTTGCAGCTTTAGTAATTTTAATGATGATTTTTGTTAAATTATTTAAAATGCAGACACAAAGCTTATTGTTTTTGGTGGATTGAATTTAAACGGGTTGACAAATTCTGAAATTGTGATGATAGAATTCGGTTTTTAAACTTATTTTTTCATCTGAAATAGAAGTTTAATTTTCATATTTTTAGATAATTCACAAGTAAAAAAATTCGTCTCACTTGAAAATGCTGTTGTGAAACCTCCTCAAATTCAAATTGAAGACAACACAAAAATGAAAGAGAAATTTGTAGAAACAAAAGAAAATAAATCACCAGGCCCAGGGATCGAAGAGCTGAAGTCAAAAGCCCAAATGCTATATTTCGAAGAAGAAGAAAAACAGAAAATGAAGAGACAAAAAATGGAAATGCTGATGGAATCTTTAAAATATCAAAATTTCAAAAGTTTCTTACCCTTGCCAAACCATAAATTTGGTAATAAACCAGCATTTCACTCCAATGAAAATAATGCAGAAAACTCAAATAATTTTCTGAAAACCTCTGGGAATAAGAATGGAGCACATTCCTCTGTAAAAAAGAAGAGCCAATTTACATCTTGATAATTTTAATATATATTTTTGAATAATAAAAAACATAAATATCCTATAAAATTCAAATTATTTTCAAAGATTTAATTGTAATATAATAAATTTTTTTTTAAAATAATTTTTTCTTCTTCCAATTGAAAAAATTTGGTTGCAAATTTTCTTCCAATTTCATCACGTTTTTATCATTTTCGTTTTCTTTTTGAAGAGAACTCTCACAAATCATTTCTTCTTTTTTTTCGATTTTTTGTTTTTTCACCAAGTTCAAATTATTTATTATGTTGGTTTTGAAAGTTTCCTCCTCACCTTCGATTATTTTGTTTAAATTATTTAAAATTTCTTTTTCTTTGAGATCATTTTCTTCCTTTTTCTTTTCTTCATTTTTATTTTTTTCTTCCTTTGTTTCATTATTTTGCACATTATTTTCCAAAATTTCGAAATTGTCAATTTTATCCTGAATACCAACCATTTCATCGATATGATTTGAGTCCTCCAATTCTATTGTATTATCTTTTAAAGTTTCATTATTTTTATTTGAATTTGAACAAAGATCAGTTTTCTCTTCGTTTCGGTTTTCTTTTTCTTCAGATTCTATTAAAACATATTTTTCCTCGATTTTATATTCTATATTTGAGGGTCTTTTAACTCCAATGATGACATCCAGCTTTCCCTCTTTCTTTCCATTTTGCACTTCTGGTGCTGTAGTTTTTTTGGAATAATTTCTTTGGAATTCTTCCAATGCCTAAAGTTTTTAATGAAATATTCTTCTAAAGTGGATTATATTTAAAACTTTTTTGTGAGAAGGAGTTGAATAATGCTTAGAAAAGGATATTTCTTCTTTGCAAACAAATTTACAGAGAATGCATTCTAAAGCATTATTTTCCTTTAATCTTGCTAGTTTTGGAAGTTTTTTATTTTGGGCTCGCTCACTTAACTTTGATTTAAACTGCTGACTCTTTTTTTTCTCTTCATCTTCCTTTGATTAATTTACATGAAAAAACGAACATTATTTTTACCCAGATTTTTTTTGCAATGTCATCGGACTTACCTATTTTCATTTTTTGTTTTTTTTTAATTTTGGAATAATGAACACAAAATAAATATTATATGTTAAAACTTTATAAGAGCTTCAAAAAAACACATATTTAGTACATCGAGATCAAGCCCACAAAAAACCTTTGAAAAAAAATTCAATAGTCAAGATGTTTAAATAAAGAATAATATCAAAATTATATTTAAAAACAAATCCAAAAACTGATAAACATATAAAAATTTTCAAATATTTAAATTATAAACCATAATGAGCACTTGGAGAAATTTATTGACTCCCAATGTTTCAAAGTACATGGATTCGCAACATCGCGAAAACTCATTATTCAACACTGTTGAAACACCAATCAATAATGAGTCTACTTCATTTTCAAAGGAAATATATGAGATTAGTTCCAAAAGAATAGAAACTAGCGAATTTGGAGATGGAGAAACAAAAAAATTGAAATACCAAGAAAAACTTGACCAAATTCAAAAAGAAATCCTGGCATTAAAAAAGCAAAATAATACCTTTTCTTCAAAAGCTTCTAATTTTTCAAAAGCCAACTTGAATAATAATAACGAACTCATTTTTGCTTCTCTTGAATCTGCAGAAAAGAGTGATTTTAATTTGTTTTTAAAAAAAACAAATGGACAACAGACAAGCAAAAAGTCCAGAAAATGTAAAGTGGATGATAATTAACTAAATTATAATCTCTTTTAAAAATAAGGTAGCATTCAAGGAAGAAAAGTTTCAACTAATAAAAAAAAGAATCCTTCTTACCTTAGTATCAAAGATTTTAATATCTCCACAGAAGAGATCAAACGATCAAAAGGTAAAGAATATTTACTTTAAATTATGTCTAAATAAAACGTATTTAAAAATAGATTTAAATTCAGACCCAAGAGAATTTGATAAGAATGAAGAAAACTTAAGCAACAGTCTAAGAACACAAAGCTTGGATAATTTAGAATATGGGGTATTCATTGATTTTTTATTTACATTATTGATTTTTCAAATTAAGTTAAATCTTACCAATATCGTGAAAAGCCTTCAAGAAAAATTAAAAAAAGAAATTTATTTGAGATTAGAAATCAACAAACAATTAAAAAAATCGAAAAATGAAATCACTCATTTAAAGTCATATATATCCAAATTGGAAAAACAATTCGAAGAAATTCACACTGCTAGTAAAATAATATCATCTAGTCATTTTAAATTTATTTTATAATATTTTCTCAGTGTCTAGTCCAAAAAATGAAAAGCAAACTTCCAAAATATATGAGAATAAAATAAAGAATGAAGCAAAAAATCAACAAGATCCCCAAAATAAGACCGCAGAATTGAACAGAGAAAATAAAAAAAAAATCCTAGAACTCTCAGTTCTTCACAAAAAATATTTTTCTAACAAAGATTTATTTTTTATAGAATACAAAGACTTATTTACTGGATTCCATTGATAAAATTTTGCAAATGTTCACCTCTGAAAAAGAAAAAGAAGACAACCTTATGAGTTGTCAGAAATTTTTAGAAGAAAAAATGCAAAAATTCAAATTATGCAAAAAGAAATTCAACTCTAAAAAACACTTGATTTCAAAAATATCTCACAACTATGATTTGCCTTTAAAATCTAATGAAATAAGCAAATCTTCCTCATTAAAGGAAGAAGAATCAAAAATAAAAGAGACACTATCGGATATAAAAGAAACTGCAACAAATAAAAAATTGGACACATCAAATAATTTAGTTTATACTCCATCTCATTTTGAATCTCTGAGTTTTTATGAAAATCTGAAAGAGTCTAAAAATTCAAAGTTAACCATTGGTTGAGTTATCAAAAATCTTTTGATTTTAAATGTAAACTGTGTGGATATTTTAATTTTTAAAATATAAATTCGTATTGATTTAAAAAAAAAATATTTTTATATTTAATTTTTATAATTTCAAAACAGAACTTTTGTTTTAAATGTTTTTGTAAAAGAAAAAATTTCTAGTTTTTTATTTTCGCTCTAATTACAAAAACAAAGAATTTGAATCTTTAATAAAAAAAAAATTAATCCTTTCAAATAAATAAAAAGATACAAATCGGCTATCGGCAAATGGCATCCTTTTCAACCGAAAATGAAACCAAGCTTTTGGAAATTGAGAACTTTTTGACCAACAACTCTTATCTTTCTGGAGGGTAACAACCATTTTTCTTTTATAGTGCTAAATTTAAACATAAATTTGTTTTTCCAAAAAAAGAGCTCATCCCAATCAAGAGGACTCAGCTGTGTTTTTGGCTTTAAAAAGTCCTTAAATATTTATTTAAAATATAAAAAACCATTTGTTTAGACGCTCCTTCTGTCAATAAATATCCAAGCTTCTTTTTTTGGTATGCCACTTTAAGCAACTTTAACCCGGAAGTCATCAAATCATGGAGCCAAGCCCCCAAAAAACCACAAGCGAAGCCAGCTGAAAAGCCTGCTGCTGAAACCAAAGAAGCAGCCAAAAAAGTTAACCAAAAAAAAATTAAAAACTTAAAAAAAATCAAAATAGGACGATGATTTCGACCTATTTGGAGGAGATGACGCTTCAGCCCCTGCCAAAGAAGTCAAACCCGAACCAAAAAAAGAAAAGAAAAAAGTGATTGCTAAATCAATTGTTATCTTTGATGTCAAAGTAAAAGAACACTAATGATTTTAAACTTCAATGAATTTTTAAGGTTTTTGAACAAGAACAAGATTTGGATGTTTTGGCCAACAAACTCATTAGTGAAGAAGTCGATGGGTTGGTTTGGAAAAAAGAATTTAGTAAAAAACCTGTAGCTTTTGGAATGAATAAATTGGAAATCGGGTGCATCATTGAAGATGACAAAGTTGGCACAGACGATTTGTTCGAGAAACTTCAAGGAAAATATGAAGAAGAAATTCAAAGCATTGATATTGTCACATTCCAAAAATTATAAACCTAAAAAACAGATTTACAACAAATAAATAAAAAACAAATTTCATTTAGCTCCATAATATTTATTTCGAAAACTTAAAAATATCATTTTTTTATTTTAAGAGATTTTTTTTTTCTTCTTTTTCTTTTTCTTTTTGAATTGAATAATCTTTTAAAGATTGAACATATTGAAGAGGCACTTGATCTCCCTTCAGTGAATCCATATGAATTTTTTCTAAAAGGTCATCCTTTGTTGAGAATTCTTCACTGCTGGTCCCTGATTCATCATCATCATAATATTCAAATTTATACCTAAAATTATTTGGAAATTATTTATTCATGAAAGAAAAAATACTTTTGCTTTTTATTTTTTTCTCTCAGTGAAGTTTTTTTTAAAGAGGGATCTCCTTCTCCAAATAATGCTTGTCTAATTTCCTAAAATATTATTGAATTTAAGATTTTTTCTATGTAGTAGAACTTCATCTTCTTGTTCAATTTGTATTTGTTTCAATGATTTCGAGGCAACAACTTTATCTTTCATATTAGTATATTGGGACTCCATAAGGTAAACAATGTAACAAGAAAAAGCCATAAATGATAACACTGGGAAGGATTCATTCATAAATTTTTTAAATGCTCTTGTCTTGTAAAACATAAACCTCACAGGCAGATGACCAATTTTGGTTTGAAATCTGTTCCAAAAAGATTTCTGAGCGGCATAATATTGTTTTGGTTCTTCGATTAATTTCTTTTTAATAAATTCTTGTGCAGATTCTGGGGGTTTTTCTTCGATATCTATTTTCTTTTTTAAGAATTGTTTTATTGAATTTTTAGGATCATTATTCATTCCTTGAAATTTTATTAGATGAATTTATTTTGGTTTTTTGGAAATAACATATTGGATACAATTTCATAAAAATTTCAATAAAATGCTTAATAAAGCCATAAAGCGGTTTTTCACTTCGAATGCAACGGCAGTCCCTAAAATTCATTTTTCCTTTCAATTACATAAAATATTTAGGAATTGTCAGTGATTGTCAATATCTTAAAGGATCAAGATCAAGGCAAAAAAACACTTTAAAAAAAAAGTGTGAAAAAAAAAAATTTTAGGAACAGCCATTATTGAATTGAATAATCCAAAAAAAAGAAATGCTCTCTCAAAATTGTTGTTAGATGAAGTATGAATAAGCAACAATTCTAAAACACATGTTTTATAGATGAAAGCTAGTATTGATTTCCTCAAACGTCAAGCTGAGATTCGGTGTGTGATTTTAAAAAGCAAAAATCCAAATATGTTTTGTGCAGGAGCTGATTTAAAAGTGATGAAATTCAACAACTCCCTCTATAAATTTTCTAGGAAAGAAAAGAAATGAACAACCATGATACAGAGTTGTTTGTAGCTGATCTCAGAAACACTTTTGATGATTTTTATGTATTCCTCTAATTTTTTTTTTTCATGTTAAAAATAATTTCCTAATAGAATTTACCAATGCCGACTATTGCTTGCATCGATGGCCCTGCATTAGGAGGAGGTTTGGAACTAGCATTGAGTTGTGATATGAGAATTGCAAGCAAAGCCTCATTGTTGGGACTCACAGAAACATCATTGGGTTTGCTGCCTGGGTTTTTTGTAATTTATATACATTTGGTAAAATTTTATGAAAAGTGCTGGAGGAACACAAAAATTATCTCGAATAATTGGAATAGCAAAAGCTAAAGAATTGATTTTTACTTCTAAAAGACTTTCAGCTGCAGAAGCCTTGTCCATTGGACTTTTAAATGACATTGGGGAAAATCATGAAGATTGCTTGAAAAAATCATTAAGCATCGCAAAAGCTATAGGAAAAAATGGACCCCTTGCAGTTAGAATGGCTAAAAAAGCCATTAACGAAGGTTATGAAACTGCCCTGAAATCTGGTCAGCCTTAATGATATTATTCAAAATAAATAATAAAATATTTGGAAGGGTTGGAAATTGAAAAATTGTGTTATAGTAAATTAGTTGCGACAGAAGATAGAATAGAGGGGATGAAGGCATTTATTGAAAAAAGGCCACCAGTCTATAAAGGAAGATAAATTAGCTTAATTTGCTTTTTTTTCTAAAATCAATAAATTAATACAACAAAAATAATTGACAAAAACAGATTTTTTTAATTTTTTTAAAAAGTAGACTTTTTTATAACATTTTTTTTTAATTTTTTTTTTAGTTATTTTCTTTATTTTTATTTTTTTGATTTGATAATCATGAATTTTTAAAAACAGTTAATGAAATTAAATTATTTGCTAACTGTGAGCAAAAATTCTCATCTCATTATGAGCAAAATAATTTAGATAAATTAGTTCGAAAATATAATTCAACCTATTTTTTTTCTTTTAAAATCAAAAAATTAATAATCTAATTAAGA
>Ga0302320_10026839_pt1 | contig 11131 bp, 1 predicted proteins | sample Bog_T0_3_FD_202130 | JGI IMG/M metagenome (GOLD analysis project Ga0302320, IMG submission 202130) | Peat permafrost microbial communities from Stordalen Mire near Abisko, Sweden - Bog_T0_3 | ecosystem: Environmental > Terrestrial > Soil > Wetlands > Peat | place: Sweden: Abisko, Stordalen Mire... | reverse complement strand
GTAGATGACGTTGCTGCTGGCGCCAAACGTCACCAGGGCCTCGGCCAGGCCGGTGGCCGGGGTGACGGTTGGATCAAACTTGCCGATGAGCCGGTTGGTGCTGTCCGCGGAAACCTGGTAGATGGCCAAAATCTCGGCATCCGACAGAGCGCGGCCATAGATACTCATTTCATCCATTTCGCCGCCGTAAAAATTGTTGGTATAGAGGCTCAGGTCGTAGCCCAGCAACACGTCGCCATCGGCCTTGGGCTGGAAGGGCACAAAGGAGCCGGAAGTGGTAAACAGGTTGGTGGTGGCCACATTCGTGCCATTGAGGTACAACGCGGCGATGCCGGAATTGGTGTTAAAGGTAAGGGCGACGTGTTGATAAACGTTGGTGGTGAGCAGACCTGGGGCGGACCAGATCCGATGCGACACATAATTGGTATCGACGATATTGGCGAAGAGGCAGCCTTGCAGGGTATTCGTCAAGCCCGGGGTCCAGTTGGTGCCGGAAATCCAGAATTGAACCCCGTTCGTGGGAATGCTGGCCGCCTCCACCACGCCATAGACCTGATGGGACACACTGGAGCCGCAGAGGAAACCGTTCTTGTCCGCCAGCGACCAGAGACCGGGCAAGGCGTTGGTGGGGCTCAGGATGAGGGTGTAACTATCGCCGCCCGCGCAATTATTGGGTTGGGTGGCCAGCCAGTTGGTGTAGGCAATATTGGTGGAATCGGTCCAGGAATACTTGGTGCCGTTGTTGGTCAGACCGATCCACAAATAGCGGTTCGTGGTGCCGTAGGCGGTGAAGGTGTCGTATATCCAATTTTCCTCATTAGCGGATTGCACGGTCGCCAGGTGGCCACCGAGCGCCTCGGCCCAGGATTCGGAAACCAGCCAGTTGGTGGCGGAGAGGAGGTAATAATAATGACCGTTGGCGGAATCCAGAACGGGACCTTGAACGACGGCCAGATTGGTATCAGCGGCGGAGTTGGTCGGCACGCGGGCGAGCCATTCCACGAGCGGCTGGGGCCACGCGAGGTTGGTGGGATTGATCCAGCCTTCCACGGTGAGGCCGCCGCCGGCGCCGACGTCCAACGACGGCGACGCGGGCACCTGGACGTAGGTATTAGTGCCGGCGAACTGATACGGGTTGCCCTGGTCTTCAAAGCCGAACGCCTGCCCGACCTCGCCCGCCGGGAAATTGAAGCGCCCGATGAGGTTGCCGTTGTTATTGAGATTTTCGGGGTCGGAGCTGTCATTGCCATTGCCCTCGCCACGCCACCAACCGGCAATACCGGGGCCGCGATACCAGAAGGTGACATTGTAGATGCGCCCGGGCACGGTGGGAATCGCACGGGTGATGGTGCCATTGCCCAGAGCGAGGAAATTGGTAATGCCGGCATTACCGGCCAGCGAACTGGAGGGATCCGTGACGACACTGACGAGATTATTGGTCAGGAACAGCACATTGGTGACCTGGACGAAGAGGTTGGTATTGCCAAGGTTGGTTTCAACGGTGGAAACCGTCACCAGGTTGGTGGGGACATTCCAGCCCCCGAAGGCATCGGGAATGTTGGTCGGCGCGAGATAGTCGCGATTGGTCACGAGATCAAAATCCGACAACGTAAAGTTGGTGGAGGACCGGGTAAAATCAAACGGAGGCGCGGCAAATTTGATCGGAACACTGGCCAGATTGGTATCGTCGGTGAACATCAGATACTCGTAGTTCGTGACGGGGGCGCCGGCGGTATAGATCCAGGCATCGCCGCCCGCGCCACCGGGATTGCCGAACTGGTTCATGATAATGGTGATTTCGCTGATGCCCGGCGGAACGCTGAGGTTGTAAGTCACCGGAAGCGTGTTGACGCCACCCCCGCCCCCGGGTCCGGGAGGATTATTGGTCAAGCCGGTATTATAGAGCAGGAAGCCGCCCGGATAGTAGTTATTCGTGCTAAAATCAGCGGGATTCGTGGTGGCATAGACGGTCATTTGATCCGGCACCGTATAAAAGTTCCAAGTGATTGGCACCGTGGAACCGAGGGGATCAACGGCCAGGTAGTTGGTATCCGCCGCCGCGCCGCCGGTGGCGGTGGTGTTGAGCACGTTGGTGTAAACGAAGAATTCCCCGGCGCCGTTGGTGTCGCCGCCACCGCGGTCTTCCATGAGCAAGACGCGTTGTCCGGTGGGGCTGACGAGGGTAAACGCGTAATCGGAGATGCGCGGCGAATTGATGACCAGACCGACGTTCAGGGAGGCGACCAACTGGGTGACGGTGTTGGGAACCGTGATGGAGGAGCCGGTCACGGCGTCATCCGCCAACGGTTGCGCGGCGCCCGAATCGTAGTTGTAGATATCGTTGGCGTTGGCATTAACGCCGAGCGTGGCGCTGAGGTAAACACTCTGCGAGAGGGTGGTGTTCGGATTATAAAGACCGACGAAATACTGACCTTGCGCCAGGGGCGGACCGACGGAAATCAAATTTCCTGGCGGGATGCCGTTGGTCAAGGTGGCCTCCTGATCATAATCCGTCAACGTGGGTTCGGCGTTGAATTTTTCATACATCTGAATGGGCGTGGGCGGGGCGACGGGCGGGAAGGTGACGTTGGTGCCGTAGAACGTCAGGTTGGTGTAGCCGGCGGGGACATCCACGTAATCAATAAACCAGCCGCCCGGCGGCACGGACACGATAATGCCGGGCTGTTTGAGGCTGCGATGCGGCTGAATGAGCAGCGTCAATCGGGAAACCTGGCCGGTATAGCCGCCCGCGGAATCGTCCAAAACGCTGAGAATCCAGGGACCCAAGGCCGACTTGGTACGGAAATTCGCGAGACTGCCCGGGCCATCGGAATTGGTGGTACCGCGGACAGGATCACGGCTGTCATCGTACACGAGCGGCGCTTTGCCAAAAGTGTCTCCAAAGGCGCCGTCATGGTTGTTGAGGATCACGGCCTGGCCACCAAGCTTGAGCGCCCCGACCAAGTCACCGAAATCCCCATGCTCATCAAGATTGGTGACGATCACCTTTTCGATTTCCATGGGAATCACCGCGAGGGCAAAAATGTTGGTGAGACCAGGATGTGCGTTATTTCCCTGGGCAGTGGCTTGGGGCAGGAGGAGGCCGTTGACAATCTGGTTGCCATTCTGGTCCAAGCCGCCGAAGGGCGTGTCGGTAAAGATGGGCAGGAAATCATATTCGGAGCCCATCTGATCCTCGGACTGCACGCCAATGTAATAAACACTTTTGCCCGGCAGGGAGTTGGTGTAGTAAACGAATTGCGTCCCGGCATTGGCGACCGAGGCACGGGCGTTACCCACGCCGGCCAGACAGTTGGAAACGGCCACGGGATTCAAGTCCACGATGGTCGGGTCGTCCGTCACAAACAGATCGATGTCGGCCTCGGGTTTGGTGGCATTGGCCACGGAGCCGCCAAAAACTCCCAGGCGCGGAATCGCGAGGGTGGCGACATTGAACGTCAGGAAGACGGCGTTCGTATAGTCGAACGCACCGGTATTGGTGACGATGTAAAAGTGCCATTGGTTGGTCTGGCCGATGGTCACGAGGCCATTCGGTCCCCAAACCGTGTTGGTGCCCAACGGCAGTGAATTGGTGCCCAGCAAGGGCGAACTGGCGCCGACAAACTGGTTGAGCAAGGGCGTATTGGTGGTGGTCACCACGGTGACATCCTGGTCGCCGGTTGGGTTCGTGACGAGGTGGCCGTCGGTGACGGTGAACGCATTCGTCACCTCCCCTTCGCCCACGGAGATCACGAGGGCGAAGTCCTGAACAATATTGGGGGCGTATTGGGCCAGGAAGTTGTTGGTCTGGGCGGTGACGGCATTGACGTTGACGCTGCGAGCGAGGACCGTGACGGAATAATTGGTGGAGAGCGGGGACGCCAGGATAATTTTTTTGACGTTGTTGATCGTGTCCAAATTCGGCGGGTTATTGGTATTCCAGGGCAGGTTGTAGCCGACGCCCGACGAAATATCGTTGCCGAAGTAAACATCGCCGGTGGCGAGGTTGGTGATGATGATATCGAGATTATTGACCAATTTGATGGCGGCGGCGGGATCGCCCGGGGGATCCGTCCAGACGAGGGTAGCGGTCAGCGGGAGGCCGGTGGGATTGTTGGTGGTGGAGAGATTAACCAGGAAGGTATGGCGATCGCCGGTAGCGAGCGCGTTGGTGGGATTTTGCTCCACGAAGAAACTGGAGAGCGGCTGGTTGAACTGGTTGTTCAGTCCGCCGACCGGAACGGAATCCGTGATATTGTTCCAGCCCCAGCCTTCAAAGTTGATGGTATTGGTCAGGGCGAGTTGGTAACCGGGGATCGAGCGCGAACCGTTGATGAGCAGCGCCTTCATCAGGGCCGGACTGGGAGTCAGCGCGGGCTGGAACTGGTTGGTAAAATAATCCTGGATGAGGGCCAGGACACCCGACACATCCGCCGCCGACATGCTGGTGCCGGACTCGTAGCGATAATATGGCGCCAGGGTTTCGTTCAACTGCTCCAACACGACTTCCTGATTACCCAGCGCATTGGTGACCAAAATTGACACCAAGACATCGAAATTGACGGGAACATTTGTGGGATCGCCGACGGCAAATTGGAAGCCATTTCCAATCAGGTTAGCGAGGGTACAATTACCGGCGCCCGGGGGAATGAGCACGGTGTTGTTTGAAGTAATGATGTCGATGCTACCCGGGGCGTTGATCGGATCGGGCGGCCCGGATTGCTGGCAATAGATGATCATGTTGGTCGGAAACGTGATCGTGTACTGGTTGGGCACAATCGAGATGATGATGCCGACCGTGCCCGGCGGGACCGAGACGCTGGGCAAATAATCCAGGAAATTCGTGGTGACCAACTGGTCAACGTCATCGACGCCCACGTTATTAGTGGCGTCGTAATAGGCATTGGTATCCCACTGACTGGAGCGCGTGGAAACCACGAAAGTGCCCGGCGCGACCAGATCCGGCTTGAACCGTCCAGAGTCTCCCTCGGTGCCGATGCCAACGTTGCCCCGCGAGGAATACTCCGCCACCTGGTCGCTGCTGTCCGTCTTCGGCTGCCAGAAAGCGGTTGTATTGCTACTGGCATCCGTCACGAGGTTGGTGATATTGCGCAACTGTTCGAGGGCGCCCACGGTGATGACGTTCTTGGCCGTGCCGGGGGACAATATGGAGTCGCCAAAGCCTTCCTGCCCGTTGTCATCGCCCCCACCATTATTGCCGGCGGCAAACACGAACAAAACCGGCTGCGAACCGGTGGTAAGAGGCAGGGCATCGCGGGTGGCCGCATCATAGCTGGCCGCCGCCAGATCGTATTCGGCATCGCCGTTGCCGTAATCCCAACTGTTGTTAGAAATCAAGGCGCCGACCGTAGCGGCGTTGGCTTGCAACTGGTAATCGGAATAGCTGTTGAGACTGGCGGAGAACAACCGGGCGAGCGGAGCCTTGCCGCGAAAATCGGCGTTATTGGTCGAGCCTTGCGCCATGAATCCGACATCGGTTGGGCCGGGCGGGTTATGGCTATACATGCCGCTGCTGGCGATGATGCCCGCCACATGGGTACCGTGGCCGTTGGTATCGACCAAATCAAGGGAGGTGATGCCAGACACCCGCGGCGTCAAATCCAGATGCGTCATATCGATACCGGAGTCATTGACGGCCACCAGGACATTCGAGCCGTAAAGATTCAGGTAATTGGTGCTGGTGAGGGTGTCCGCACTGATGCCGTCCGTGACGCGGGACAGGTCGTTCGCGTGCCGTCGGGCGAAGGACGGTTGCAGGAATTGAACCACGGGAGATTGCGCCAGGGCGATCCAATCCTTGGGCGCCAGTACCCGCAAAACGGGGCCGAACGGCGACTGGTCCTGACCGACAATTTTGGCGCCGAGTTTTTCGAGTTGCGCGCCGGCGGCAGCCCCGTCGGCCGCATATACGCCAAGCTTGAGGGTCGTGCCGGGCGGCAGGGGTTGATCATTCACCGCCAGCCCCAACAATGAGGACTGGATTTTATAGTACGGCTCATACGGCAACACGGCCTGAACCAGCGGACTGCCCGCCAAGGCCGCGGCGCCTTGGGCGGTAAGGTTCACCAGATAAGAATTATTCGGTATGTAAGAAACAATCCCGGCACCCGCCGCCGCCAGCGCGGCGCGGAACCGTCCGTCGATGGCGCTGCGCGCCTGGACGATGTAAGCGCCGGAATTGCCGGACGAACGAAGATGATCGGGGATCTTGAGATCCAGCGGTCGGTCGGTATCGATGAAGGCATTCGCCAGCAGGATGGCGTGCGGCATGGATTCCAGTTTCCGGATGGAATTGGTGGTATTGGAGAGGCGAAAGGCCAGCTTGTTGGTGTTGAGAACCGAGAATTTAGGGGCGGAGGCGCCGGCCACGCCCCCCGGGCCAGGCTTGGAAGGCATCGAAGGCATTGTGGCGGCCACGGACGGGCGGCCACCGTTGGGCGGCAGGTGGTTATGCGGTCCGCTCAACCAAAACACACCCCAGCCCGCCACCAGCAGCAGGACCGTCACCAACAGGATTCTCATACTAAGTTTCATATCTGTCTTTCAGTTCGATCACAAAATTGCCACCACTTCTCCCCCCATCCACACAGCCAAAAATACATTCGTTACCTACAGCTTACCAGACTCAATCCAGATGTCTGTACGTCAGGTCAGGACTCTTCGTGTAGTGTTTGACACTACAAACGACGGACCACGAATCCGCACGCCGATTCGAACTAGTATGGCGGCAACGCGTTATAACTTTCCACCACGGCACGGGGATGGGACGTATTCGCATTATCGACGCGGAGGACAACCCGCACGGCGCTTTCAGCCACCACCTGGTAATTGGTCACCAGCAGGGAGCTCAAGGTGGCGCCGGGGGCAGGACTCAATGCCTGACCGTAGCAATATAGAACATAGCGCGCCTCGCTGCCGCGCACCAGCCCCATCATTTGCAGGGGCAGCCATTCATACATCTCGTCGTTGATGCCGGCTTGCTGCTGGTTCACGCTGGTCCAGTCCAGGAACGGGGATTGTTCCGTGAGTGCGGCGGACTCCAAGACGTCGCCCGCATGGGTAAATGCCTGGTAAGGAAATAAAGTGGAGTTGGCCCGGGTGGCATCGATATTGTTGACGATCTGCCAGACGGGGGAGGCGACCGTGTTCACCCCGGCGGGATTGATTAGCAGACTCGTGTAGCCGACAGGCGCACCCGGGGCAGTATAAGTTGCGTTATTGGAGATGGCGACCAAGCCGCTGAGCAGCGCGGACCAGGCGGCGAGATGCGATTGGTTGACCGGCAAGCTGCCGCGCACGGAGTTGTCGTTATAGCGGGTGGTGAAGATGTCAAACAACAGGCGGTCCTGCACCGGGGCCGAACGGGCGGCGTCGATATACTGGCCGGTCAAGAAATCCTGCTGAATATCGCCGGTCCAAGCGGCCCACGAGTTGGAGCCCACATTGGCCTGGACGCCTTTACCAAGAGAATATGTGTTCGTGAGCACGTTACTGGACTTGAGATAGACCGTCTGCCATGGGGTACCGCGGTGGACGCGGCCGATCCACCCGACAGCCGGATAGGCATTGGTGGGAAAATCCCACCAATCCGAGCCCCAGGCGCCGGGATCCCGAAAGGACAGATCGTAGGTCGAAGCGTTGGCGATGGCGTTGGCCGCGGGAGCGGTAAGTGGCACGCCCCAAGGCTGGTAGCGACCGCCTACGGGCGTTGCGGGCACGGTTGGAAAGGCGCTGCTCGCCAGGTCATCGACGTGCTTCCAGATGCCATTGGGCCAGACGGTGCCATTCGCCCAGACGGCATTGGCGCCGGTTTGCGAATTCAGGTCGCTGGCCAGGTAATGGACCAGCGGATCGTTGGCCTGCAGCAAAAAGGGCGAAAAAACGATGCGCATGGGGGTATAAGGCGCCTGGATTTGCAATTGGGTGTTGTAATAGAGCTGACCATTGTAGGTAAAGCCGCCGCTGGCGATCGGGGTAAAGAAGGCGGTAAAGAAGGCGGCTTCCGCTTGATTGGCATTTTGTTGCGGCCCGCCCAGCATGCCGGGCGGGAGGAATCCGGAGGGATCAGTCCATTTACCTGACGGCGGTGCATAGAAGGGATTTTCCGATACGAAGAATTGATTATAAAGCCCATAGGATATACTGGAATTGTTTGCCGGGTACCCATTGGTGCTCCACTGATAACGGGTGGTATTTTGGCGGGGATTAATGTAATTTGGATCCGCGATTACGGGTCCCAAGTTGGTCGTGGTGGTGGGATCCCGGAACTGGACATAATCAATCACGTTGTTGCCATCCAGAATATAGGCCTGCAAATAATTGGTGGTCCCCAGGGCAAAATTTGGCAACTGGGGCAGCGGCGGGGTGGTGGTTTCCCAAGTGGAACTGGTGGGCGAACCGATGGGGTCAAAGCCGGGGCCCCCCAAGCTTTGAAACCGGTACACGGCTGGCGACAGGGGGAAATTTAACAGCCAGGAGCCGTTGACAAAGGCGGAATTCAGGCCGATACCCGAGTTTGCCACCTGCCGGTTTGGGACACTGCCACTCCAGATTGATCCCGGCCATGAATTCAGGATGATACCATTCGGATTGGCGCCCAAATAATAATTGGCTATGTTGCCCGAGCCAAACACGGTGCCGCTGCCATTGGTGGCACTCAGCCCCGAATAAATGGTATCGTTAGCGACGACCGTCAACTGGCCGCCATTGCGCGGAAAATAGGTGTTGGTATAGGAATTCCAAAAGGAGACGCCCACGCCGGTATAGAACGCCATGTCAAACATTTGGTTGGTCGTAAATTTGCTTAAGGGAGCGCCAACATAGGGACGGCTAAAAAGCAACTTGCGAGCAACCTGCACTGTATTGGTCAAGTAAAGTTGTTCAAAGCCCGGCAATCCCTGTTTGGCGCCAATGATCCAGGGCACGCCATAAACGTTGATCGGCACCCCGTTGCTGAGCAGGGGTGTATTATTCGGAAGACCATGAAACGGAAGTCCAGACAGCCAGGAGGCATCCCAAGGAGTTCCGAGCTGCGGGTCGGAGGCGCTGGCAACGGTATTAGGTCCTTTGGAGCTATAGAGATTGGTGTAGCTGGCAATAAATATATTACCCACCGAATCACGTCGGAACAAGGGCCGGAAAACATGCGGCAGGTTTCGGTTATTATTCGTGGAGGCGTCGTAAAGGTTCGCGGCCAACTGAAGCAGCCGATTGACGGCGGGAGAATAGACGAAATTGCCGTTTACCATGACCGGGATGTTGGTGATGCCAAACGCGGGAATCTGATTGGTCTGGCCAAAGTTTGGGAAATTGGTGACGCCCAGGCCGGTTGCATCCAGTTGGCCCTGCGGAAGATAGTCATAGTACGTCGCCAGAAAGTTGCTGGGGTTGCTCTGGAACCACTCGGCGGTGTAAAGCCGCAGCATCTGGTCGGCGGCGGCATTGAAGAAGTTCTGTGGCGTCCACGGCACCAGGTTGGTTTCCGCGCCGATCACGATACCCACACTTTGCACCGTGCCATTCGGGTAATAGCTTACGACCGCGTTGGAATAATTCAGGTTCAGCTTGCCGTCCTCCGGCGAGGAATCGGTGCCCAACTGGGCCAGCATCCGGTAGTAGGTGTAGCGGTCGTAGGTATCGGAGGCATTGCCCGCACTTGCCAGACGTACGTTGAAGCTGTTGGGTCCGTTCGGAAGTATTTTGGTGGTATCCAGGATATCACCGAGCGAGAAAAATTGGTTGGTACTATTGGCGCCGGACCAAGGCACGGCGGTACTCACCGTCGGGTTTAGAAAATATCGGTTGTAATCCAAGTTGGTCTGCAAGGGGCCCTGGCTGTAATCATCAACGCCATTGTACGGGAGCACCAAGCCGGCATTGGCGAAAACGTTATTGGCGGTGGGCAAGGGCTGGAAACCATAGCGATAATCCAGCAACGAGAAGGCGTCTTGAAAAGCGTAACCGGAATTGATACCATTTGGCTCGTTGTAGGCGTAATACTGGTTATTGGGCAAAGGGAAAGGCCCGGCCCAAACGTTCGAGTTCAAATCAGCAAGGAAGGCGGCCAGATTGATTTCCCAAGACCCGACCCCCTGGTTGCGCATGAAACCGTCGTTGCCAGCTTTCAGCAAGGTATTCAGGGCCTGATTGTGTATATAATTCAGGTCCAGCGTATTGCCGATGGGAACGGCGGCAAAAGCGTACCGGGAAATGAAATGATTGTTGGGTCCATGCGGAGCGTCGGGATGTTCCAGCACGCCGACCCATTCGGGATCGCCCGTGTGCAAATACGGTGCGCCGGGCAAAACATTGCCGAAGGCGTCCAGGTCCTGGCCAAAATAATTCGTATCAAACCGGCCATTTTCGTTGAGGTCCAGATAGTATCTAAAATCGTTGCCGGGCACCGCAGGATTGGTAGCCACATAGACCGGAACACGCGGGAGATAATAGAGGTTGGAGAGATTCTGCTCAAATTCCGCAAGGTTTAACGCATTGCCGATCGAATCATACTGGTAATTGACGTTCGTTGGATTGCTGCTACCGGAGACGAAACCGAAGGGATTGATATAATTCGTGGAAACCAGGAGGCCGAGATTATAGCCGTTACTGCTGCCCGCACCGCTGAAACCTTCGAGGATGTTGGCGATGATTTGGGCCTGGGCGCTGGCCACAGCGGTGTCGGCGGCCAACCGCGCGGTGGTGGTGGCGGTGCTGGTGGTCACGCTGCCGCGTTCACGCCGGGCCAGGGCGAGGAAAGCAACGGCCATGACCAGGGTCACCGCCAGCATGATCAGGGTAATGACCAGGGCGATGCCACGACGGGAAGGCTGCCGGGCGCAGACGGAGGGAGGAAGGTCGGAAGCCGCCAGCGTTTGCGACTTCTGACATCCGGCTTCGGGTAATTTGAATTTCATTGGTAAGCGGTGGGATCGACGTTCGGAACCGTCACGCGCTGGCGAAACAGGTGGACATGCCCGGACTGATTTTGCAGATACGTCAATTGGGCGGGGGTCAAGCCAATCGAACCGGGAATCCCCAGCGACGCGGTCCGCTGCAGCGCGCGGTCTTCCAACACGCCCAATTGCAACTCGACCGCCGCGGGAACGGCATT
>Ga0302320_10026838_pt1 | contig 11131 bp, 9 predicted proteins | sample Bog_T0_3_FD_202130 | JGI IMG/M metagenome (GOLD analysis project Ga0302320, IMG submission 202130) | Peat permafrost microbial communities from Stordalen Mire near Abisko, Sweden - Bog_T0_3 | ecosystem: Environmental > Terrestrial > Soil > Wetlands > Peat | place: Sweden: Abisko, Stordalen Mire... | reverse complement strand
CTGGATTTCTTCCAGCGAGGGAACCGGCGTCGCGCCGTTCTGGGATTCTGACATGATAATATATTCGTCAATGAACCGGCATTTTTCCACTACATATTTTGCCAAAAGTTAATCATTTCTGCGCCGGCTCGCCGTCAATTTCCCTGATGCAGGTGGTTCCAAAAATGGAACAGGCTGTTGTCGAAGGTGAATTGGTAGGCAATGTAGCATTGAAAATCCACCGGGCCGTCAATGGAGCGGCCCACTGAAAACAGCAAATGATGGTTGTCGCTGAAATCAATCACCGTGCCGATGTTAAATGCGGTGCCCGAATTGGGAAAGTCCACCTGCGGCGCTGTCTGGTGATAAATCTCCGCCCCGATGGCAATATTGTGGGTCACCTGCTTCTGCAGCACTCCGCCCACGAATCCCCAATTGTCATGGCCGTTAAAGTTGTTCACGCCATAACCGCCGCCCCCGTAAACCGTCCACGATCCCCGGCTTTTTTGCAGCCAGAGCGGCAGGTATGCCTGCCAATGGCCGTTGCCGAGATTTTCGCTGCGGCTGCCCGTGGGCACCTCCACCAGCGGGAAGATCCCCACCTGCGGCCAGTAATTGGTCTCCTCGATAAAGCGGTATTTCACACCCAGCTCAGTATCACCGTACCCGTACTGCTGGTGGCCCGCCGGCGGCACGTCGTAAGCCAGCGGTGCAATCAAATGAAGCTGCACATTGGGCGCCACGCCATAATTTATTTCGAAATGCGGCGCCGTGCCCGACCAATCGCCGCCGACCTTCGCATCCACGGAAGCCACATAAAATTCCCAATGCTGATAATCCACCGGTTCCGGGTCATCCGTCACAAACGGTGGGCCACCCTGAACCGGTGAGGTGAAGAGCAGCGCCACAACGATTGCACCGATCCCAGCAAGGAACTGTTTTGTTATGTTCATGGCTGGCACTCTTCAATCCGCAATTAAATAAAACCCCATGATGATCACGCCGCCAGCCAGCACTCCCGCCGTGACGATGCCGATCAAACGGTTGGCCGTAATTCGCAATCCCTGCCCGCCATTAGGCAGCGCAAACGACCAGCCGCAGAGCAGGAACAGCCCTATCACGATGGCGCTGTGCGTTACCCAATGATGCCCCGTCATTTTTTGCATTGCCGCCTGCACCGCCGGGCTCTTTTCCTTCACCACCACTATAAGCGCATTCACCACGCTGCACAGCGCGAGCGACAGCCCGAAGGACACCGTATATTTGGAGAGCGGAATGGAATCCATAATGTTCAATGTCAATTCGGAATTCGGATTTCGGATTTCTTTCGGATTTCGGCCCTCGGCCTTCGGATTTTTCAATGCGGTTTCGCCAGCAATCCCAATTTCACCCCCGTCGCAATAATGGCCCCATGCCCCTCTACCAGCAATGCCAGCAGCGCGATTCCCGCCGTCAGCCAGAGCACCAGCCGCCGCGCATCCCTGTTGATGGCCAGATTGTTCGCCGCGGCGATCGGCAGATACGTCGTCATCAACAGCAGCATGATGACTAGATGCTCCTTGGTTTCCATGAAGAAGCTGTGCGCAAAAGGCCAGGGTCCGTGCAGGATGATCGCCTTGTCTGCATGATACGACACGACGTACCAATACCCCGCGATCACAAACGCCACCCACATGAACCCGGCTGCCGCCCAGCTCACGCGCCGGATGCGGAGCAGGTTCGCCTCGCTGGCATTGAGCACATCCACAAACAGCCACACCGCCGCGAGCAGGCAGCCCACGCCAAACACCACATGCGCCATTAAAATGATTTCGTTCATATCACCTGCCTCATGTTTGTGCCAACCGGAAACGTTCCCAGAAACCTACCAAGTTCTTCCGCCCGCATCAACCCATCCGGTTCTTTCCATGGGCTTACGGCTAAAAACGGGCGATGCCTCAGCCTCGGGCCACGGCCCCCGGGGGAACTGGGTGGCCAAAGTCTCCTGCCTGAAGGGTAGCGATATGAACAACGCACCACCGTCACCGGCCGCGCCCTGCCCACCGCCGCGTGGTTATTGGAGGTTGTTCACCACTGTCGCCAGATCCTCTTGAACCCGGTGTTCCTGTCCATCCAAAGTCGTTATAATGGTCATTTTGCCATTCGATGGGAAATCCGCCTGTACGGATGAGACAGCGTCAGGGTTGATCCAGACCGGAACTCCGACAGTTCCGCCCGTAAATTTTACCAGTTTCATAGTTGCAGTATTAACCCATAAACTGCCGGCCCAAGCCAGCTTTATACCCGTCGGAAAAGTGGCAGCCTCAAGGTGGAAGGAAGAGCACAAATGCCCTGGCCTGGGTTATCACGCGCCGGTGGCCCGGTATTGATGCATTAATTTGCCGTTCTCTCGAATTATCTTGTCTCCCTACGAGATTTGACGCACCTTAAAATCTACATGGGCGAAGTTACTTATGTAAAGATTGCCTGTCCCAGTTGTTCAGAACACGTCGAGTTCCCGTTGGAAATGCGGGGGCACATCATCAACTGTCCTCATTGTTCATTGAGCATGGTTCTCGAATTGCCCGGTGCCCCGCAAACGCCGCCGCCCGCCAACTTGTATCAGCGGCTGCGCGCCTTGAATAATCTCGAGCCAAAACCCATCATCAATCCCCCCGCAGCCCTTTAGTCAGAACCCTCAAAGGCATCCGGGAGGCGCTGCATGATGGGGCCGCCAAACTCGCCCTGCCGAACTCGTCTCACGGCCAGCAACCTCACACCATGCCTTCGAGCATCGTCGGAATTTGCTCGAGCGTGCGCGAGAGCGACGCTTTGACAATGGCTTGTTCGGCTTCGGGCGTGCGCGCCAGCAGTGCGTTCCAAACCGGCGCCGCATAACACGCTTCGCGCGCCACTTCCACATAATCCCCGCTGCACCCAATCTTGGAACTGCGCAGGAGCATGTCGGCCAGTTGCACGGCGGCGATGGTGTGACGGAACTGCGGCGCATTCTCCGGGCAATGATGATAGCGCGCGGAATAAATCATTATCTCCGGCAGGCGATGGCGTTCCAAATACACGGCTCCGAGCTCTGAATGGTTGATGCCCAGCACTGTATCTTCGATTTCCGAGAGCCGGGTGGTTCCGGCCAGGGCTTGACGATGGATTTCGGCAAAATGATCAGGAAAAGCCCAGGCCATGACGATCTTGCCAATGTCATGCACCAGGCCGGCGACGTAATCGGAGTCTTCCGTGGGGCCCGGAACATTCGCGGTTACTTCGCGCGTCAGGATCGCGCTGCCGATGCAGTGCTGCCAGAATTCGCGCCACGGAAAACTGCACTGGCGTGTCAGGCGCTGAAAATCCTCGATGACCGGCGTGACCATGGCCAGTTGGCGAATTTGCCGGACACCCAGGTAAAACACCGCCTCCTCTATGCTGTTGACCGGCGTGGTCAGGCCGAAATACACGGAGTTCACGAGCCTCAGCAACCGCGAGGTGAGACTGGGGTCGCGCCGGATAATTTCGGCGATCTGCGCGGTGTAACGCTGCTCGGTGAGGAGCAACCCTTGCAACGCCTTGTTGATGCTGCCCAGTGATGGCAGCGAGGGACACCGCCCAACCTGCGCCTGTATATCGCTTTTGCCAAGCCGGGTAATGCTTTGAACCGTCATATTTTGCGCCATGGTACGAGAATGAATATTAATCCACCCTTTCATCGGCGAAATCCACACTGGCTTGACTGCCAAACAGCAAAAAAGGAGTAAAAAAGGAAAAAATTTGCTCCAGCCAAAAATAGTTCTCAAGTCCCGGCAATATTTTCCGATGACGCATCCAGCGGCATCTTTCCGCCATGAACTATGAAACGGCCTGTGAAAATCGGAATCGTCTCGCTAAAGGCGCTGGGTGCCTTCGTTGCGCTCGGTGTGGCGGCGCATGCCGGCCTGCCGTATTTGCCGCAGATTGGCCCGCCGCCGTTGCGCATGCTGGTGATGAAAAGCCCGTTAACTGCCGTCGCAAAATTTTTAACCAATTCTGCCGCCTCAGCCACGAACCCGCCGCCAGCCGGTGAAACCGCGGTCTCAGCCAGTGCCACCAATGCCATGGCTCCCTCGGGTTTTGTTGGCCCGGTTGCACCCATGTCGTTTTTGTCCGCCAGCCCGGAACAGTCATTGGGGGATGCCTTCACCGCCTCGGTGTTCATGCTGCCCACGCCCGATTTACTGGGCATCTCGCCACAAATGCTGGCCAGCTATTTTCGTCCCGTCCAATTGGGAACCAATTACGCCGCGCTGACCGGGCCGTTTCACGTCACCTTTATGCCCCCATTGCCGCCGGATAAATCCAGCCACGCAGAATATATCGTCAAATGATCGCGTTGAACCCGGTTTTGCCAATCCCCCGCTGCCTGCTGACGGGCCTGGCCCTGCTTTGCCTCGGCCTTGGCCGCCTCGCCGCGCAACCGTTGAACCCGCAGCCATCGGACAGCATCGCCGTTACCAATCCAGCTGCGCCGGAACTGGTCACCGCCGCCACGGAAACTAATTTCACCATGCCGACCAAGCCCGAGCAGGATGATTTCATTCTGGTCACGGCCCGGTATCAGTCGAATACACATGATTTCGCCGAAGCGGAAAAAAATTATGTGAAACTGCTCGCGCAAAACGTGCCCGACGCCATGCAACAGACCGCCTTGTTTGAACTCGGTCAGGTGGTCAGGCAGGAAAACGACCTGCCGCGCGCACAGGCGATCTTTACGCAATATCTTCAGCGTTGGCCAGGCGAGGTGCGCACCCCGGACATTTACCTCCGCCAGGGTCAGATTTTCCGCGAAATGGGCTTGCCCAACTTGGCGCTGGCCAAATTCTATGGCGTCATGACCACGGCTCTCTCTCTGAAGGACGGCCAGTTGCCCTATTACAAGGGACTGGTCTTGCAGGCACAGGTGGAGATCGCAGAAACTCATTATGAAATGGGCAAATTTAAGGACGCAGCGGACTATTACTCGCGATTGCTCACACAAAACGACCCCGCCTTGGACCGGGCCCAAATCCAGTTCCGGCTCATTCGCTCGCTCGAGGCCATCAACCGCCATGACGACGCCGTCGCCCAGGCCCAGGACTTCCTCTCGCATTATCCCGATTCGCCGGAAGAACCGGAGGTCCGGTATCATTTGGCGCAGGCTTACAAAGGCCAGAACCGCACCACCGAGGCGCTGCAGGAAGTAAAAATCTTCCTGAAGGAAGAACACGACAAAACCACCAACGACCCCGCCATCTGGTCCTATTGGCAACAGCGGGTTGGTAATGAAATCGGCAATGAACTTTACCAGGAGGGCGACTACGTCAAGGCCTTGCAAGTCTATCTCGCCCTCGCACAGCTCGACTCCGCGCCAGCGTGGCAATTGCCCGTCCGCTACCAGGTCGGCGTGACCTACGAAAAGCTGCTCCAGCCGCAACTGGCCATGGAAGCCTACCGCAACATTCTCACCAATGGCCTGCCCCAACTCGGCACCAACCTGACGCCCAACCTCAAATCCATCGGGGAAATGGCCGCTTGGCGCCTGCATTTCCTCGAATGGAACGAGCGCGCAGAACCCTTTGTCCACCAGGCCGTCACACCCAACAGTACCAACCTGAACCTCAACCAACCATGACTCCCGCTACGATTTCCCCCGACCTCGCCCGCGAATTGCAAGGTTACCTCGGCCTCTGCCGCGAATTCCTCACCCTCTTCACCGAGGAAAACCAGACGCTTCGCCAACCCCAGCCGTTGTCGCCCGCAGTCTTCAGCGCGGAAAGAATGCGCTTGCTACCGCGATTGGAATCAGGGTTAATTAAGCTCCGCAGCTTTCGCCAATGGTGGGAACGGATGCCGGCCGGCCAGCGCGAGTCCTGCGGGGAGATTAAAGATTTGTTTCGGGACATCCAGAACATGCTCCCGAGACTTTTATTGCTTGACCGCGAAAACCAGCAGGAAATGCTGCGCCGCGGCTTGATCCCCGCCACGCAACTGCCCCCGGCCGCCAGCCAGCGGCCCAATTTTGTCGCCGGGTTGTATCGCCGGCACGCTGCGGTTTGAAACATGTCCATCGAAAAGATAATCGTCCTCGAAGACGACGCCATCGTACGCAGCAATTTGGAGAACTTCCTGCGGCGCCAGCGTTTTGACGTGGCCTCCGCCCCCACCCTCGCCGCCGCCCGCGACTTTCTGAATCGCGACAATTTCGACCTCATTTTCATGGACATGCGTCTCCCGGACGGGGAGGGCATCGAGTTGCTCAAGCAGCTACAGACCCGCCCCCAGCGTCCGCTGGCCGTGGTGATGACGGGCTTCGGCTCGGTGGAATCCGCCGTCGAGTGCATGAAAAACGGCGCGTTCGACTACCTCATCAAGCCTTTTTCCAACGACCAGATCGAGTTTACCCTTCGCAAGGCTCAGGAATACAATCAGTTGCTCAAGGTCAACACCCTCCTGAGCCAGGAATCGGACACCGGCGAACAAGATTTGCTCGGTCGCAGTCCTGCCATGGACAATCTGCGCTCCCTCATCCGCAAAGTCGCGCGCACCCAGGCCACGGTGCTCATCCAAGGCGAGAGCGGCACCGGCAAGGAGCTCGTCGCCCGCGCCTTTTACCGCGAGAGTCCCCGCGCCAACGCCCCCTTCATCAAGGTGAACTGCGCCGCCATTCCAGAAAACCTCATCGAAAGCGAGTTCTTCGGCCACGAAAAAGGCGCGTTCACCGGCGCGCTCAACAAGCGCGAGGGCCGCTTCGAACTGGCCCATGGTGGCACGATTCTTCTGGATGAAATCAGCGAAATTTCCCCGGCCGTCCAGTCCAAGCTGCTCCGCGTCCTGCAGGAGCGCGAGTTCGAGCGCGTCGGCGGCAGCCGCACCATCAAGGTGGATGTTCGCGTTATCGCCACCACCAACCGCAACCTTGAACAAAGCGTCGAGAAAAAGGAATTTCGCCAGGATCTGTTTTTCCGCCTTAACGTGGTGCCGGTTTTCGTCCCGCCGTTGCGCGAACACCGCGAAGACATTCAAATGCTGGCGACCGAATTCATGCGCCGGCTGGGCCGCAAACATGGTGTTCAAGTCCGCGGCTTCACCGACTCCGCCCTGCGCACGCTCAATGAGCATTCCTGGCCGGGCAATGTCCGCGAGCTGCAAAACGTCGTCGAACGCGCCGTCATCATGTGTGGCGAAAACGGCATGTTGGAGCCGGAACACCTTGGCCTGGGCATCAACTTGGGCAATGCCAGCAGTTTCTCCACCCCGGCGGAAACTGCCTCTGCCGCCATGTCCATCGCCGAGGATCACGCCGGCAAATTCCCGACCCTCGGCGAACTCGAGAAGCGCCATATCTTTGCCGCCTTGGACCATTGCAAAGGCAATCGCACCCACGCCGCAAAAATCCTTGATGTGAGCATCCGCACCCTCCGCAACAAACTCCACGAATACAACGGCACCGGCGGCAAAGGCGAAGAAGACAAGGTGGACGCCGAGACTTGACCGGCGCTTATTGCGTTTCCAAAAACATTCAACGCTCAACATTCAACGTCGAACCCCCAAGGGAGTTCCCTTCGCACTTTCCTTCGATGTTGTGCGTTGAATGTTGAATGTTGAATGTTTTCCGCAATCCGCCTTGTCTGATTTCTTCGGTCGCATCTGCGGACTGCCCCCCGAACTGTAACCAACGCACCCTGCCGTCTGAGCGCGGGTCTGCGACCCACAGCACTTTTGACACGCCAGTACTTTTGGCAATACGCTGGCGACGCTATGAATTCACGCGTCGCTGCGGCTCACCCAGCCGCGCCGGAGTGACCCGCAGATGTCCCAGCTCAATAAAAGGGATAAAAATACTTGAGAAATTATAACTAAGTGATACTATATACCAGTATGATGATCTTTGAAATAAAATTAAACCGAATTGGTGGCTGGCCTGTGCCCTCACCGGTCCGACTCTTTCATCGGGCTTCGGCATTCGGATTTCGGATTTCGGATTTCGGATTTTATCCGGCATCCATGGTTGGACTAATTCGTTCCGGGTGGTTGAAAATGAGACAAACACTAAATAACACAAAATAACAGTAAATAACACAAAATAACACAAAGTAACATCGTGAAAAATATTTCACTTCCAACCTCAACCGCGAAAGCCGTCCCGGGGGCCAGCCTTTTTGTTGCCTGGCCGCTGTGGTAAGTGCCGTGGCAGTGTTTTCGTGACCGCACGCCTGACTTCTTTCTGGCTGGAGAAGCGATGAAACGCAGGCCGAAAAAACCCAAAAAACGCCACGAATTCGCAAAAATCCAGGCTAATCGTGCCTAATCGTGCTAAATCCAATTCCAGGCCCGACTTGGGGAACGAGCCCAAGTCACATCCGCGAACTGCCCCTATTTGGTAGGGCAAACCTGCCGGTTTGCCTTCCGGGGGTGCGAATGAACCTGATGGGTGCCATTTGGAATGGGCGGGCGAAGAAGGCCGCCCGGCAGGGCCGCCTTACCGGGGCAGTGCGCCCGCTTCCTTCGTGATTGATTTTCGCAGGTTGTTGCCTAACACTGACTAATCCTATGGCCGAACCAAAAGAAAATTTACAGATGGAAAAAATCGTGTCGCTGTGCAAACGGCGGGGGTTCATTTTTCAGTCGTCGGAGATTTACGGCGGCATCAACGGCTTTTGGGATTACGGCCCGCTCGGCGCGGAACTTAAGCGCAACGTGAAGGAACTGTGGTGGAATGCCATGACCCGCCAGCGCGATGACGTGGCGGGGCTGGAGGCCACGATCATCATGTCGCCGGCCATCTGGAAGGCGAGCGGGCATGTGGATACATTCAGTGATCCGATGTGCGATTGCTTGCTGACGAAAAAAAGATTTCGCGCGGATCAAATTGAACCACAAAGTGGAACGGTCTATAAATACTCTGGGGCAATTGAAAGAGAAGGACTTAAAACAGTTATCAAGGAATCATTTCACGAAGAAGGAGCCACTTTTGGCGAAGCTTACACAAAAGTTCTTTTAACTTTTCCAAAAGATAAACGAGATGAAGTCAAAAAAAAGTTCGGAAAAGAAAACATGACTGATGAGCAGTTCATCATGTTTTTCTTCAGCGCAGAATTTAAGGACGAACGGCTGGAATCCATTACGGATGGACAATCGTGGCTTTCACTTGAATTGCTTCAAACGCTTCCCATTCAGTTCCCGGAAAAACTGCCAAAAAGTTCCAGCGAAGATTATTCGGTTTTGGTTCCGCATGGAAAACCACCGGAAACCGCCAGAAAAACTGCGCGCCTTTATTTCCAGCAAAAAGGCTACAAGGAGCCGATGCTCCTCGGGGAAACTCGTTCGGAAATCGAAAACACAACGCGTTTCAATCCCGAAAACGGCTCGTTGCTCACCGAGCCGCGGCCCTTTAACCTGATGTTCAAAACCTACGTCGGCCCGGTAGAAAGCGAAGATGGTGTTGCCTACCTTCGCCCGGAAACCGCCCAAGCCATTTTCGCGCAGTTCAAGAACGTGCTGGAAACCTCGCGCCAGAAAGTGCCGTTCGGCATCGGCCAGATGGGCAAGGCGTTCCGCAACGAGGTGACGCCGCGGAATTACACGTTCCGCTCGCGCGAATTCGAGCAGATGGAACTGGAATTTTTTATCAAGCCGGATGAAGCGGTCGAAGCCATCCACGGCTCTGTGGTCACCGTACCTGAGACCGGCCATCCCGGCGAGCCGCAGCCGAATTGGGGCTGGCAGGCTTGGCATCAATATTGGGTGGAGGAGCGCGTGCGTTTTTACGAGGGCATTGGCCTCTCGCGCGAGACGCTGGGTTTCCATCGCCAGACGGCGGAGGAACTGGCGCATTATGCGCGCGCCTGTGTGGACATCCTGTTCAAGTTCCCGTTCAGCAAGCGCGATGAACAAGGCGAGCTGAAGGGCGAGGAGCTTGAAGGCATTGCCGCGCGCAGCGATTTTGATTTGAGCCAGCATCAGCGTTTCTCCGGCAAGCCGATGGGCGTGTTCGACGAGGAGTTGCGCACCGCCTGGGGCAAGCTGCCCAAGGAAAAACAGGACGACCTCTGGCGGCGCTATTACGAGAATCGCAAAAAGTATCTGACGAAGATGGCCAAGCCGGAGGAAACACCGGAGCAAATTCAAAAACAGGCCACGGAAGATGCCAACGCCCTGGCCAAGGGCAATTACATCCCGCATGTCATCGAACCGTCTGCCGGTGTGGACCGCTTGATTCTCGCGCTCATTACCAATGCCTATTCCGAGACGACCAAGACCGATGACAAGGGCAAGAGCGAGACGCTCTATGTGATGAAGTTCCATCCGCGCGTCGCGCCGGTCAAGGCAGGCATATTCCCCTTGCTTAAGAACAAACCGGAACTGGTCACCAAAGCACTGGCCGTGCGCGACCTGTTGCGTCCGTGGATGAATGTGAATTACGACGAGAGCGGTTCCATCGGCAAACGCTACGCCCGGCAGGACGAAGCCGGCACCCCCTTCTGCGTGACCATAGATTTCGACACCTTGGGCGAGAAACCGGAATTGCTGGATACCGTGACCATCCGCCATCGCGATGATGGCCGGCAGGAACGTGTAAAAATTTCTGAACTTCGGGACTTTTTGCTGTCTAAGGTGCGTTGATGAGTGACGAGCAAAAAAATCTGGCTGTTATGGCCCCTGCGCCCAAGCCCAAGCGGGCACCGACGCTGTATTTCATTGTCGCAGTGAAGTTTTTCAAGGGCATCGCCGCGCTGCTGCTGGGGCTGGGCGCTTACAGCCTTAACGATAACAACCTGCCCGACGAGTTCCACCGGTTGCTTGAGTTTCTGCATATTGATCCGGAAAAAAGGTTTTTTCTCGATATCGCCGATCGCCTCAGTGAAGTCACGGCGGCCAATCTGAACTGGCTGGCGGTCATCTCGATTGTCTATGGCCTGTTCATGCTCTTGCAAGCGATTGGCCTCTCTTTGCGTGTCAGTTGGGCCGTCTGGCTGGTAATCCTCGAATCTGGCTTTTTTATTCCCATTGAAATCCTTGATTTGATCCATCGGCATACCGGCCCGGAAGTTCACGCACACCTGCCCAAGGTCGGCATCGCCGTCGTCCTGGCGGTGAATGTGGCGATCGTGTGGTATCTGTTCAAAAACCGTGATCGGATCATCAAACA
>Ga0302320_10026836_pt1 | contig 11132 bp, 9 predicted proteins | sample Bog_T0_3_FD_202130 | JGI IMG/M metagenome (GOLD analysis project Ga0302320, IMG submission 202130) | Peat permafrost microbial communities from Stordalen Mire near Abisko, Sweden - Bog_T0_3 | ecosystem: Environmental > Terrestrial > Soil > Wetlands > Peat | place: Sweden: Abisko, Stordalen Mire... | reverse complement strand
ACCTGGCATTCCGTCTGCCGCCGCTCGCCGGCAATGAAGCCCACGCCATCGGCACGGCGTTCAATCGCATGGCGCAAGCCGTGCAGGACAAAGTACAGGCAGAACGCAAGGCGCATGAGGCCGAAGCGCGCCTCGAGGAGCGCCGCGAAATGGCCTCGCTCGCCGACCAGCGCGTCGAGGAAGAAAGGCGGCTCATCGCCCACGAACTGCATGACGAATTCGGCCAATCGGTCACCGCCATACGCAGCCTCGCGCTGGCCATCGCCACTCAAGTGGGCACGCGGGATCCGGCGACGGGCGACGTGGCACGGCTGATCTCGGAGGAAGCAGCACGCCTGTACGATGCCATGCACGGCCTGATCCCGAGGCTCGCTCCGCTGTCGCTGGACACGCTCGGCCTGGCCGCGACTCTGGAGAGCTTGGTCCGCGATTGGCAGCGCCGCCATCCCTCCATCGCCCTCTCGCTTCAGCACTCGCTGCCCCTGGAGCTGGGCCCCAGCATGACGCTGACGATTTACCGAGTGGTACAGGAGGGCCTGATCAATGCGCTGCGGCATGCACAGGCCTCTCGAATCGACATCATGGTTCAGTGCCATCCCGAACGCATCGTCGCCACCGTGACCGATGACGGCGTCGGCCTGTCCAGCGATTGGGTGAGACCCGGGCATTTCGGCCTGCGCGGCCTGACGGAACGCGTGCAACAACTCGGTGGGACATTTACTATCGGCGCTCACCAGAGCCGCGGTGTGCGTCTGGTCGCCGACATTCCCCTGGGTACCCAAACGTGATTCGAGTGCTGCTGGTCGACGATCACGCAGTGGTGCGCATGGGGTTTCGGCTGCTGCTGCAATCCGTCGCCGACGTATCGGTCATCGCCGAAGCGGATTCCGGTGAAGCCGCGTGCCAGCTCTACCTCGAACACAATCCCGACGTGGTGGTCATGGACCTGGCGATGCCCGGGATGGGAGGCCTGGAGGCGCTGCGCCGGATTCGCGCCCGCCATCCCCAGGCGCAGGTCTTGACCTTATCGGCGCAAGATGACCCCATGCATGCGCGCCGCGCCCTGCAGGAAGGCGCGCTAGGGTTTCTGTCGAAACGCAGCGCCCCGGAAGCGCTGCTCGAGGCGGTGACGGTCGTCGCCGCCGGCCGCCGCTATATCGATCCCGTGCTCGCCCAGAAACTGGCGCTGGCGGAGTTCGACGGCGCCGCGAAGTCGCCGGTCGAGCGGCTGTCAGAGAGAGAATTCGAAGTGTTCGTACGGCTCGCGGGCGGCGCGACCGTGCAGCGCATCGCTCAGGATCTGAATCTGTCCGCCTCCACCATCGGCACCCATCTGTACAACATCAAACAGAAACTAGGTGTCGTGAATCAGTCCGAGCTGACCTTGATTGCGATTCGGCACGGCCTCATCGAAACCTGATCGGCTCCGCGGGCTTCGGAACAGTACCGGCGGCACATCAAGCAGTATCCGCGCGTTGCTGTTCACGCATCTGCGGAATCGGGCGGCAGCAGTTCGCGCAGCTTGAATTTCTGAATCTTCGTGGCCGACATCGGCCACTGGGTGACGAAAATCACGTCTCTGGGAATCTTATACCGGGCGATCTTGCCGATGCAAAGGTCGATCAGTTCCTGCCCTGGTGGCGAAAAACCCGGATTGCATTCGACGAAGGCCACGGGGACTTCTCCCATGCGTCTATCCGGCCTGCCGATCACCTGCACGAATTTCACCGCCGGATGAGTGCTGAGGAAGGACTCGATTTCCACGGCCGCCACGTTCTCACCCCCCACCTTGAGCATGTCCTTCAATCTACCTAAGTAATGCAGCCAGCCGTCAGTATCCAATTTACCCAGATCCCCGGTACGTATCCAACCGCCCGGCAGGATGGTCGCCCGCGTAGCCTCGGGATCCTTGTAGTAAGCGCGAAACGCGCCACCGCCGCGAAATTCGATTTCGCCTGGCGACTCGGCCGGCAGCGTTTCGCCTGTTTCAGAGTTCACGATGCGCACTTCAACATGAGCCGGGGCCGGGCCGCTCGTGGTTAAACGCCGCTCCTCCGAGGCCTGCGGCGGAGTCAGCGTCACCAGACCCGAACCTTCCGACATACCAAACAGATTCATGACAGTGGCATGAACCGGCAGCGCACTTTGGATCCAGCGCAAGGTTCCGAGCGGGCCGACCACCACCATGGTGCGCACGAAATCGAAGTCGCGGCGGTTGTACCGCGGAGATTGCATGACCGGCAATGCCAGCGCATGAAAACCGGGATAAAGGTGTTCGATGCGATGGCGAAGCACCAAGTCGACGATGATTTCGGCATCGAAGTGAGCACTGCTGACGATGGTGGCACCGCAGGCCATGATGCCGGTCATGAGTCCGATGCCACCCGAGTGGAAGAAGGGCATCGGGTCCCATACTTTTTCTCCCTGCGAAAGACCCACGGCCCGGGCATAGATTGCCCAGCTGCGTTGCAGGCCTGCGTGGCTGAGTTCGCAGGCCTTGGGTGACGCCGTCGTCCCGGAGGTGTAAATCATCACGGCGCTCTCTTCCGCATCGTGGCCCGTTTGGCGCGCCGTCAGAGCCTCATCGGAGACCGTAAGGCCCCTGTCAATCAGCGAGGACACCGACATCGCGGCGCCCCACCGCTTCCGGCCGAACAGCACCGCGCGCCGCAGCCGGGGTACTCCCGTCAACCGCAAATCGTGGTCGCCGCCCGCGTCCGGCAGTTCGGGAAAGGCGTCTTCCAATAGCCGCGCGAAATCCACGTGCGCGTCGATGGCGTCGGTGGTCAACAAGAACTCGGCATCGCAATGCGGAACAGCGTAGGTCAGTTCCTGTTGCCGGGAGCGCGCGTTGAGCAGAACCGAGATGCCGCCCGCAAGCTGCACGGCGAAATGCGCGAGCAAAAAATCCACGCCATTGGGCATCAAAATCGCCACGTGACCGCGCGGGGACAGCCCCATGGCGATCAGGCCCTTGGCCAGGGATCTGGCTTGCAAGAACAATTGCCGGTAGCCGATGGACACCTCGGGGAAAATCGCGAACGTGTGTTCGGGAAGAAGTTCCGCGCTGTATCTCAATAGCTCCGCCAGGGTCGGCGGATTCTTGTCGATCGGTTCTGCACCGGTCATACGATGATCGTCTCCACGCGTGTTTGTTCCGAGGCGGGAATGCGCTCTAGGGCGCGCGACCCGGCCCCGTTAGATTAGGGTCGCCGGGGGTCATTCGGCCCCTATCTTTGGATAATTGGAGGCTGCTTGGCACCTGCGGCCGGCTCAAAAGCTTGCCGCCAGCTTCACCAGCAGCACACCACGGGTTACCACGTCGCCGGCCTTGACCAGCACGGCCTCAACCACGGCGTCGCGCGGCGCAAACACCGGCAGTTCCATTTTCATGGCCTCGAGCATCAGCATCAATGCGCCCTTTTCGATCCGCTCCCCCGCCGCTACGGCAACCCGCACGACTGAGCCGTCAATCGGCGCCACCGGTTCGCTCGCCGTTGGGGAGCTCACTTCAGCCAGGCGGGCTCCGCCGCCGGCCGTCAGTACCGCGGACCTGCGGTGCGCGCGGCCGTAGACCGCAACTTCGATGGTGCCTCCGCCGGTACCTAGGCGCACGCGTCGCTCGGGAAAATTCTCCACTGTTTGCCGGTCGGCTGCCGCCACCGGCTCCGGGCGATGCGCGGGATCGGGAGCCCAACTGCGTTCGACCGAGCCCGTGTCATGTGCCACCGCTACGAAATCGGGCTGTTCCAGCACCTGTCGCAAATAGGGTGCGGTCGTCGGAACGCCGACGATTTTGAACAACTCCAGTCCGACGGCCAGACGCCGGCGCGCGCTGTCGCGGTCCGAGCCCCAGGCGTGAAGCTTGCCGAACATCGAGTCATACTGAGGGACGATTGCGTCACCGGATTCCACGCCGAAATCCAGGCGCAGCCAGGGACCCAACGGCAAACCCAGGGTCTCGATCCTGGCTGCGTGCGGCCGGAAGCCATCCCAGGGATCTTCGGCCGCGATCCGCGCCTCGATCGCGTGGCCGTTGATGCGTACCTGGCTCTGCGAGAAAGCCAGCGCTTCGCCTGCCGCGATCCGGATCTGCGCCTGCACCAAATCCACTCCGGTCACCAATTCGGTCACGCCATGCTCCACTTGCAGACGCGTGTTCATTTCCAGGAAATGGAACAGGCCGGTTTTGGTGTCTACCAAAAACTCCACGGTGCCGGCACTTTGATATCCCACGCTCGCCGCCAAGCGAAGCGCCGCATCCGCCAGCGCCGCGCGTAGCGGCGGCGCCAGGTCCGGCGCGGGCGCCTCTTCGATCATTTTTTGGTTGCGACGCTGCACTGAGCAATCACGGTCGCCCAGATGCAGCACCTTGCCGTGCGCGTCGCCTAACACCTGCACTTCGACATGCCGAGCGTGCGAGACGAAACGCTCCAAATACACTTCAGCACGTCCGAACGCCGCATGCGATTCGCGAGCCGCCTCGTGCAATGCGCCCTGCAGGCCGGACTCATCGTGGACCACTCGCATGCCGCGGCCGCCTCCACCGAAACAGGCTTTGACCAACAAAGGAAATCCGATGTCTCGTGACGCGCGCAATGCCTCATTTGTTCCGGTAATCGTGGCATCGGAGGCCGGCAGCAGCGGCACGCCGCAGCGGCGAGCCACGGTTCTCGCAGAAAGCTTGTCACCCATGGCGGCGATTACTTCCGGCGGAGGTCCGATGAACACCAATCCCGCGGCGATGACGGCGGCCGCGAAATCGGAGTTCTCGCTGAGCAAGCCATAGCCGGGGTGCACCGCCTCCGCTGCGCTCGCGCACGCCACTTCGATGATGCGCGCCATGTCGAGGTAGGATTCGCGCGCCGGCGCCGGCCCCAGCCGATGCGACTCGTCCGCCAATCGAGTATGCAGAGCGCCGCGGTCGGCATCGCTGTACACGGCAATGCTGCGCACACCCATTTCGCGGCAGGCGCGGATGATGCGGACCGCGATTTCGCCGCGGTTGGCGATCAGAATGGAGTGCAGCAACGCTCTTTCTCCGATGGCCGCAAGGCGCGGCGCAAGCGACTCAAAACAATTCTTCCAATGCGGCATTGGAATAGGGCAGCAACTCATCGAAGCGCTGCTCATGCACCTTGCGCGCCCAGGCTGGATCGGCCAGTAGGGCCCGCCCTATGGCGACCAAATCGAATTCATCATGCTCCAGCTTTTCCAACAGCGCGTCGATGCCCGCGGTCTCTGCATAATGTCCCAAGGCTTGGACGCCCCGCGTCATCAGTTCCCCCGACAACCCCACACTGCCCACGGCAATGGCGGGCTTGCCGCTGAGTCTTTTCGCCCATCCGGCGAGATTGAGTGCCGACCCTTCGAACTCTTCCTGCCAGTAACGGCGCTGCGAACAATGGAAGGCGTCGACGCCGGCGTCCGCGAGAATCCTAAGGAAGGCCTGCAGTTCCTCGGGGCCGTGCGCCAGCTTCGCCGAATAGTCCTGCTCCTTCCATTGCGAGATGCGCAGCACCAAGGGATAGTCGTCGCCCACCTCGCGCCTCATCGCCTGGATGGTCTCCACGGCGAACCGAGTGCGATTTTCCAGACTCCCGCCGTACTCATCGTCGCGCCGGTTGATCGGTGACCAAAAGAATTGATCGAACGCGTATCCATGCGCGCCGTGCACTTCAATCCCGTCGAAACCCAACTCGCGCGCCTCTCGGGCCGCCACAGCAAAGGACTGGATCACGGCATGTATCTCAGCCCGGGTCGCCGGAGCCGCAACCGGATTCTTGTTGGGCAGGAATAAACCGGAAGGACTGAAACTGGGCTGATCACGATTGACATAGTCCTGCCCCGGCCGTCGCGAGATCCCCACATGCCAGAGCTGCGGCATGATGCGGCCACCGGCGCGGTGCACCTCATCCACCACGCGCTTCCAACCCGCCAGCGCCTCGCCATGGAATGCCGGCACGCGCTGCGAATAGGAAGCGACCGGATGATCCACCGTCGTGCCCTCGGTGATAATGAGACCACACTCGTTTTCGGCCCGCCGCCGGTAATAAGCTGCCACATCGGGGCCGGGGATCCCGCCGGGCGATTTCCAGCGCGTCATCGGCGCCATCACCACCCGATTGGGCAGGCGCAGCCCATTGAGCGTGAACGGCCGGAACAAGGCATCGACCGAACGGCTCATCGCCAGCGCTCGGTCACTCGCGCGGCGCGATCGCCCCAGGCCAGCTCCAGCGCCATTGCCAACACCACACGCGTCTGTGCAGGTTCAATGACATCGTCCAGCGACAAATGGGCGGCGGCCTCCCAGGGTTCGGATTCCGTGGTCCATTCCCGGATCAGTTCGGCGGCCAGAGCCGCAGCGGCTTCTGCGCCCTGCTCCTGCGCCACCTTGTCGAGGCGGCGGCGATACACAGTCTGCACACCCGCCTCGGGCGCCATGAACCCCATCTCGGCCGACGGCCACGCGAACAGGAAATCGGGATGGGTCGGCCGTCCGCCCATGGCAAAATGACCGCCGCCATAGGCCTTGCGGATCAGCACGCCCACCTTGGGCACCCGCACTTCGGCAATTCGCGACACTAACTGCTCGTAAGCGCGCAGGATGCCGTTCTTCTCGGCTTCGGTGCCGATCAATAGACCTGGTACGTCATGCAAGAAAACCAAAGGCAGATTGAAGGTATCGCACAGCTGGACGAAATCATGCGCCTTGCGCAGCGCGGCCGGGTCGAGCGCGCCGGCGCCGACGATGGGCTGATTGGCAATGACACCGAGCGGATGGCCCTCGATTCTACCCAGCGCACAGATCAAGCTCGGCCCCCAGTCCGTCCCCCAGGGCAGGAGGCTGGCCTCATCCACGAGGGCCTCGATCACCCGGTTCATGTCGTAACCCGTCTTGGGTCCCAGCGGTACCAGAGCATCGAGCTCCGCGGGACTTCGAGCAGGCGCGCGGGCCGGCGCGACCGGTGCCGGCAGGGCGGCATTCGAAGGTAGGTAGGATAGAAACGCGGCGATGGCATCCATCGCCTGCTGCTCGGTGTCCACCGTCATCAATGCATTGCCCACGGCCGTCGCGGCCCGCGGGCCGCCCAGCTCCTGATCGGTGACCGCTTGAGCGATCGCCGCCGACACCACCGAAGGTCCCGACAGCGCCACCGACCCGCTCTTGATCATCACCACGAAATGCGCGGTCGATGCGTGAAGCGCCGAGTCGCCATAGGACGGCCCGAGAATGGCTGCGGCTCGCGGCACCGGCGCCTGGCCTTCTGCGGGCTTGATGAAGGTCTTGAAATCCAGCGGCAGGTGACTGAAGCGCCAGCCCATCACATCGGGAATGCGGCCGCCGTCGGCATCGCACAGCAGGACCAGGGGAAAGCCTGCGCGCTGCGCCATCTCGATCAGCCGGCCCTGCTTGCGCATGCTGGTCGGCGCCGTGGTGCCCGCCAGCACGCTGGAATCAATGGCCACTACGCCGATACGGCGGCCATCGAGCCGGCCAAAACCTGTGACGACGGCGTCTCCCGGAACATGCCGCTCAGTACGCAGTTCCGGCAACCCCAGAGCACCGATCTCAAACCACGAGCCTTCATCGACCAGCATGGCCACGCGTTCGCGCACCGGCAAGCGTCCCGATTCGCGATGCCGCCGTAGTCCCTCGGCGCCTCCCATTTCGCGCGCGCGCGCCTGCCGGGCGCGCAGTTCGAGCACCTTCTGTTCCATGGTGGGCGGCGTCGGCGGGGAATTCATCGGAACGATCGAGCATCGAAACGCGGTCGGCGCTTCTCGAGGAAGGCCGTGATACCTTCGCGCGCGTCGGAGGTGCTGTGCAAGACGGTCAGCGCTTCGATGGAGTAGTCGAACTCGGCGCGGTCGATACCGCGATTGATCAGCTTCTTGCCGACGACATGAGCACAAGAAGAATTGTCCGCGATCTTGGCGGCCAGCGCCAAGGCGGAAGGCATCAGCTCGGGATGCGGCACGACACGCTGCACCAGCCCGATGCGCAGTGCTTCCTGCGCATCGATTTTCTCGGCCGCCATCACCAGCAGCTTGGTCATCTGCCGGCCGATCACCTGCGGTGCGCGCAGCACACCATAGCCCGGCACCAGCCCTAAGGTCGATTCCGGCATGCCGAATCTGGCCCGATCCGATGCAATGACCATATCGCAAGCCAGCGTCAGTTCGCAGCCGCCGCCCAGCGCCCAGCCATTGACTGCGGCGATGATGGGCAGCGCCGCGGTTTCCACGGCGGCGAAGGTCTGCATGGCATCGCTTTGAAAGGCGCGCTTGCGGTCCAGCGTATCGAGTTCGGCGAAGTCGGCGATGTCGCCGCCCACGGAGAAGGCCTTGTCGCCCGCGCCGGTGATGATCACTGCGCGGGTGCGCCCGTCGCGCTCCAGCGCGCCGATTACATTACGCAAATCCGCCCAATCGCCGCTGCGTAGAGCGTTGAGTTTGTCCGGGCGATTGAAGCTGACAGTGGCTACCGTGCCTTGCGAGGTCACCAATAAATTGCCGGCGATGGCGGGTGAGCTGTGCATTCTTGAATTCTCGCGCCTGCGGGTTTGCGCCGCATCTATCTTTGGATAGCCCTGGAGATAGATAGCCCTTTGCGTCCTTGAATGGGGTTGGCGCTCAGCGCCAGGGATGATCCCAGGCGCGGCGCGCCTCCTCGGTCGCGTGGTGGCGAAACCCGGCCACGGCCCCGCCGTCGACCAGAACGTCGCAGCCGGTCATGAAGCCCGCCTCCGATCGGCAAAGAAATTCTCCGACCGCCGCGATTTCGTCGGCGGTTGCATAGCGTCCCAGCGGAGTGTTTTTCATGGCCAACGCCGCATTGCCGGCGCCGCCGGAGCCGGTTTCCTGGCGGCCCATCGGCGTATCGACGACTCCGGGCGAAATCGACACGATGCGCCCGCCCTGCTTCGCCCAGTCGCGCGCGCGCCGTTCCACCATCCGGATCACCCCGCGCTTGGACAGTGCATAGGCCACGCTCGACTGATTCCGTGCGGCATCCACCAAAGATTCCAATATTCCAGGTGCTCGAGGATCCGGCAGTAAGTCGTCGAAGGCGTCGAGGTCCCGCCGATGGGCGGACATCGAGGCGATACAAATCGTCACGGCGCCGGGGCGCAGCAGCGCATGGAAAGAGTCGAGCACATTGGCCGTGCCGAGATAGTTGACCTGCAGCAGCGTACGCGCGCCGGCCATGGAGGGTGACAAACCGGCGGCATGGAACACCACGTGCAATTGACCTTGCCGGCGCACCGCCTCCGCGAAGGCCTCGGTGGAATCGAGGCTGCTCACGTCGCAAGTCAGGCCGCTGGCTGCAATGCCTCGTTGACGCAAATGCTCGAGGGTGCGGTCCAGACTGTCCGTCTTGACGTCGCACAACACCAGGGGATGCTCGCGGCCGAAACGCAGTGCCGCGGCCAAACCAATGCCGCTGCCCGCTCCCGTGACGGCCACTATTCCCGGCGTCGCACTCGTTGTTTCCACGATGGCTCTCTCAAATGTCCAGGATTGATGGATCAATGCCCCAGTCGGCAGCCACGGCCGCGGCATCGCCACCCGGCTTAGGCGGCGGTAACGGCTTCGCGGCCGGAGTGCGGCTGAAGCGCGGCGCGGGGGCTTGTTGTTCGAGACCACCGACATCGATGAAGGAGTGGCGCGCTCGATGCTGCGGGTGCCCCGCAGCCTCGGCGAGAGTGAGCACGGGCGTCACGCAGGTATCGCCGTCCGCAAACAAAGCCATCCACTCATCGCGCGTGCGTGTTTTGAATAGGACGGCCAGTTCGTCCTTCAGCATGGGCCAATCGTGTTCGACGGCCTGCCGTCCGTGATTGGGGTAGCCGGCGGCAAGGTAGCGATCGGGATCGAGACCCATTTTCTCCACGAAGACGCGATAGAACTGCGGCTCGATGGCTGCGACCGCAAGATGCTTGCCGTCGCGGGTCTCGTAAACCCCATAGTAGTGAGCGCCGCCGCCCAGCAAATCACTGCCGGTGCGGTCGGAGAACTGTCCGATGTCGCGGTTGCCGAAGAACATCGCCATGAACGACAGCGCGCCATCCACCATCGCCGCGTCGACCACCTGTCCGCGGCCCGAGCGTCGCGTCTCGAGCAGAGCGCAGACCACGCCGAAAGCCATCAATAGACCGCCGCCGCCGAAATCGCCGATGACATTGAGCGGCACCACGGGCTTGCCGCCCGTAGGACCTATCTGGTGCAGCAGACCGGTCAAAGCAATGTAATTGAGGTCGTGACCGGCGTGCTGCGCCAGCGGTCCGGTCTGGCCCCATCCGGTCATGCGGGCATAGATGATCCTGGCATTGCGCGCCAGACAGGCATCGGGTCCGATGCCCAGCCGTTCCGCCACGCCGGGACGAAAGGCTTCCACGATCACGTCGGCCTTGGCGACCATGGCCATCACGGCGCCCACTGCCTCGGGCCGTTTGAGATCCATCGCCACGGAACGGCGGTTTCGCAGCAGCGGCGAACGTACGGCCGTATCCGCGCTGCCGCCCGAACGCTCCACGCGCACCACGTCGGCGCCCATATCTGCCAACATCATGCACCCGTAGGGCGCCGCGCCCAGTCCGGCGATTTCGATGATGCGCACGCCGTCGAGGGGTCCGCTCATTGAGCCCTTCTCTCGTCAAGACCCAGACTGCGGCCGATGATTTCTTTCATGATTTCCGAAGTACCCGCAAAAATGCGCATCACCCGAGCGTCGGTATACAGCCGGCTGATCCGGTATTCATCCATATAGCCGGCACCGCCATGCAGCTGCAAACATTCATCCGCCACGCGACCCGCGAGTTCCGTGGCAACCAGCTTGGTCTCGGCGGCCAGTTCCGTGCTCAGGCGTCCCGCATTCACTTCGAGCACGCATTGATCCACGAAGGTCTGTACCGAGTCGATCTGCGCACGCATGGCCGCCATGGCGAAGCGGCTGTTCTGAAACGTGCCCACCGGCCGCCCGAAGGCGCGCCGTTGCTGGACGAAATCCAAAGTCAGATCGAAAGCAGTCTGCGCCAGCGCCACGGCGTCGATGGCCGAGACCAGGCGCTCCTTGGCGATGAACTGCGCCATATAGGCTAAGCCCCGCGTCGTATCGCCCTATGCGT
>Ga0302320_10026834_pt1 | contig 11132 bp, 13 predicted proteins | sample Bog_T0_3_FD_202130 | JGI IMG/M metagenome (GOLD analysis project Ga0302320, IMG submission 202130) | Peat permafrost microbial communities from Stordalen Mire near Abisko, Sweden - Bog_T0_3 | ecosystem: Environmental > Terrestrial > Soil > Wetlands > Peat | place: Sweden: Abisko, Stordalen Mire... | reverse complement strand
GACTTGCGACTGGACGATCTGACTTCATCCTATTCCGGAAGGGCTGTTTAGGATGTGAGCTAGATTACACAAGGGGCGAACTCTATTACCCTTTTCACGATGAAGCCCTGAAAAGATTCTCTCTTGCAAGTCAAGCATTCTTTGGGGTGGGGTCTTTGGATTTTCAAGGCAGGAGGGTCTCTCCCTGCGATGATTTGGGAGCGAGCAACTTCTTCGCCCGCCTGCTCCTCGGTTCATCGTCAGCATGAGCCCTGGCTGCTGCCTCTATCCGCAGGTACTCCTTAGTGTGATAAAGTAATTAAAAGTAACACCCTGGAGCACCTTCTATGTCGAAAGCCGCAACCACCAGCTTGAAACTCGATTCCGAACTCAAAGAGCGCGTTCAGCAGCTCGCCAAGTCCCGCCGCCGCACGGCGCACTGGATCATGCGCGAGGCGGTCGAGCAGTATGTAAATCGCGAAGAGAAGCGGGAGCAGTTCCGGCAAGACGCGCTGGTTGCGTGGGGCGAGTATCGGGCGACTGGATTGCACGTGTCCGCGGAAGAGGCCGACGCTTGGTTGGCAAAGCTGAGCCCACTTTTGTCGCCCAACTCAGGTGAGGACGACTTCTTCGCGAACCGATCCATTGGCGACCTCGCCGCAAAACAAAAGTAAAGTCTATGAAAAATTTATCCTCTCTTGCCGGAGGGATTCCCGATGACGAGGACATTGACGAAATTGTAAAGAAGATTTAAGCGGCGATGGAGTGAGGTTCGTGCTTTCCCATCCTTTCGATAGAAAACATCGAAAGGATGGGGCACCCGGCACCCGGCCGCGCAAATTTCCGCATAGCCGGTGATCCAGGAGGAGTGGGAGATTCCGACTTTCCAAATTATTGGGTAGGCTCATTTTGAACTGTTTGGCGGCGGGTTCAAGTAGGAAAGCAGAGATGCATTTTGTTCCAGCGCGGCTAACAATGAGCCGTCGTTGGGAATGAAGAGTTGCTCACTCGGAACATACGCGCCTGTGCAATTGCCGCCCAGTATTTCAATGCACAACTTTGAGAGTATGGCCGCTTGAGTATCCAGGTCCGCCGGTCCCTTGGCGTAATTGACGGCCATCCAGGCGCTGTGCTCTTTCCATGCGGCGCGTTGATTTGGCAGAGGCATGGCCTTTCCAAAATCTGAAGACTTTTCATCCATGTAAGGCTTCGTGTAGAACATGAAGCTCAAGACAGGCTTTCGGGCACCCATGTTCTTGCTTGGTCTGCGGTTCGATGCTCCTACCCGTATGGCCCTCTTACAAATCCGATTCGGCTCTTGTCTACGAACATCCGGGCCAGCGCCACACCGAATATAAATCCGGCGATATGCGCCAGGTATGCTACGCCGCCGGTGTTTGCTTCAGCCACCGCTCCGTAGTTGAACAGTTGCGTCAGGAACCAGAAGCCGATTAAAAACACGGCTGGAATGTAGGTGATACGGAAGAAGATCAGAATCCAGAGGAAGGTGCGGATGCGGTCGCGGGGGAAGGTGACGATAAATGCGCCCATGACGGCCGCAATTGCGCCACTTGCGCCGAGGCAGGAGACGTGCGAGTTCGGGTCGCCGAGGACCTGGGCCATCATGGCGATGAGGCCGCCGCCGAGATAAAAGACCAGATAGTGGATGTGGCCCATGGCGTCTTCCATCGCTGGCCCGAAGGCCCAGAGGAAGATCATGTTGCCGAGGATGTGCATCCAGCCTCCATGCAGGAACATGGAGGTGAGCAGGGTGATGGAGTGATGCCCGTGGGTTACGTCGTACGGAATGACGGACCAGGCACGCACGAATTTATCGCCGCCTTGCAGCTCCTCGAAGAACACGAGCGCATTGGCGACGATGAGTAGAATCGTGACCACGGCCATCCCGCGCGGACGGCGGGATGCGTCGCCCAGGGGAATGAGAGCTCCCATTACACGCCGCCCTTGCCGAGCAGGATACCGATGCCGTAGGTCACAGCGCCTTCGACTGCGCCTACTAAGGTCATCTCAAGCCCGGAGGACCACCACGAGCGCACGGTGATGAGCGACTTCGCCGCGCCCACGGCAAAGTGCGCCAGCAGCGAGATGATGGCTGCCGCAATGACTGCCGGAACGCCCTGCATGAAGAAGAAGGGAATGATCGGAATGGCAGCGCCCACGGCGGTCGAGAGAGCGCCCGAAAGCGCCGAGACTACGGGATTTGACAGCGAATCTTCCGTCGAGCCCAGCCGTTCTGACACGAGCGCGCGCAGGAACTGGTCCTGGTCGCTGGCGATGTGGTTGACCATGTGGTAAGCATCGGCCTCCGGAAGGCCCTTCACCTGGTAATAGAGCGAGAGCAACTCGCGCGCCTCCGGCCCATTCATCTTGATCGCTTCGCGCTCACGGGCCACTTCGGCGTCGTAGATCTCTTTTTCGCTCTTGGCGGCAAGATATGCGCCGGAACCCATCGACAGCGCCGAGGCAATCAGCCCGGAGAGCCCGGCCAGCAGCACATATTTGCTGTCGCCTGCGGTAGCGCCGGAGACGCCGGAGACAATCCCAAAGATCGCACCGAGGCCGTCGTTGACGCCGTAGATAGCGTCGCCGATCCAGGCGCCGGGCTGCTTGCGGCCCTGGCTGCGCTTGGCCAGCATCTCATTGAGCACCGCCTGGGCTTCAATCTTGGGCGCGCTAGCGGATGGGGCGTAGTGACCCCTCAGCAGTGAGCCGAGTTCGCGGTAGTGGTCCTTTTCCTCTTCGATGACGTGATCGAGTATGGCGTTCGAGCCTTCGTCGCCGAGGGCTTTGAGCTGCTCGCCATAGCTGGCAATGTGCCGGCTTTCTTCAATTTCGAGCCGGCGCAGCGCCATGCGGATGCCGCCGGCGCGGTTGGCCAGCTTGTCGGCCTCGCCGCCGGGACTGCCCTTGTAGACCGGCTCCGGACCGCCGAGATCCTTGATGCGTTCCGCCCACAGGTTGGCGTGCTCGAGCTCCGCCGTGGCCAGATGGCGCAGCACTTGCGTCCGCACCGGGTCAGTGTCGCGCTCGGCCAGCGCGAGATAGGTGCGGTAAGCCTCCGCCTCGGCCTGCCAGTTGCCCTCCAGGGCAGCCAGAATCTTCTTCGTCCGGACACCGCTCAGCATGGGAATTGCCATCTGCCTCTCCGAGTTTCACAAGTCTTTCAGTTGAGGATAGCGGAATTTGGCCGCGTGAGGTAGATTGCCATACTGGACTACCACGAATCCCGACAAATCCCGCTTTTCAGGGGCGCGGTCCCGCGTGTAGTGTTGTGTTGCAGCATAAAATCCGGAGCCTTAGCCTCCGGCAGCGAATCAGACCATCACGCGCCGGGCTGGAGAGTATGGCGCGAAAAACTTAGTACGAATTTTCGGCATCACGATTCAAAGGAAACGGGGACTCCATTCATGGCAACCGCAGCAAAGCCTAAAGCCGGCATTACTTCGCCCGGACTTGTTTTTCCTTTCATCGCCATTACCACGCTGTACTTCGTCTTTGGGTTTATCACCAACCTGAATATGGGCTTGGTGCCAGAGCTGAAGAAGATTTTTGAGATCACTCACCTCGCCACCTGGCAGGCCATGATGGCGAATTTCGCCTTCTTTACTGCCTACTTCGTATTCGCTACGCCCACGGCTTGGCTGATCGACCGGATTGGCTATAAGAACACGATGATCGTTTCTCTGCTTATTCAGGTGGTGGGCGCGCTGATGTTTGTGCCCGCGGCGCAGATGGTGTCCTTCCCGCTGTTTCTTGCGGCCATCTTCGTTGTGGGTGCGGGCGTAGCGGCGTTGCAGACGGCGGCCAATCCCTATACGGCGAACCTGGGGCCGGAAGAGACCGCGCCCTCTCGCCTCAACCTGGCGCAGGCCTTCAACTCGCTTGGCGGCACTATTGCGCCGTGGGTTGCAGGCACGTTCATCCTTACGGGTGCGGTGCTGGATCCGGATGTGGTCGCCAGTCAAAACGCCGACATGCAGCACGCATATCAGGTTTCAATAGCCAACTCCGTTCGCGGCCCTTACATTGTGGTTGCCGCCGTGCTGGTGGTTATGGCTATTGCGGTGGCCTTTGCGCACCTTCCACATCTCTCAGTGGAACACAAGCCGGAGTCAGAGGGCGGCGTGGCGCTGGACCGCAGCATCTGGAGCTTCAGCCATACGGTGTTTGGCGCCCTGGGAATCTTCATCTATGTTGGAGTTGAAGTGGGATTGGCCACCACGATGGTCCTCTACTTCAGCGATGCAACCCATGGCGGCTTGAATCTGCTCACCGTGCAGGCGGCACAAAAGCTGATTCTGTTCTACTGGGGCGGCGCGCTGATTGGCCGTCTGCTGGCTCCCTGGATGCTGAGCCTGTGCAAGGCCGGCAAGCTGCTGGGAATCTTTGGCGCGGCTGCAGCATTGATGGTTGTTATAGGAATCGTGGCACCGGGTTATGTTGCGGTCGGCGGATTGATCCTTGCAGGCTTCTGCAACTCGGTGATGTTCCCCACGATTTTTGCTTTGGGCATAGCAGGCCTGGGGCCATTTACAAGCCGAGGCTCGGGCATTATCACCACGGCTGTTGTGGGCGGCGCAATTTTGCCGGTGCTGATTGGCTTGGCGGTGGATCACGCAAGCTATCAGGTGGCGCTCATCATCCCCGTGCTTGGCTACGTCTACATCGCTTGGTACGGCTTGGTGGGGTCCAGGCCGAAGGTGGCGGTGATTGCCTAGCGCAGTTTGCGAGTATTTGCTTGGGGGCCTCTCGGCTTATGCTGAGAGGCCCTTGCTGTTTGAGCCGCGTATGCCCGCAATCAGTTCTTGTGCTCCGCGGCCCACCACGCTTTGATGAACTTCCAGTGGATGTAGACGGAGTGGTTGAGGTGCAGCAGCAGTCCCTCGCGGCCATCGAGAAAGCCTAGCCGGAAAAAGTAGTTGTAGATAAAAGTTGCTGCGGGGTTCGCGACTCCGTTCCAAAGAAATGCTGCGAGCGAGCGGCTAATGCGGCCCTGCTTTTCAAGCAACAGCGCGATCTCGGAGCTGTATCGGTTCATGTGCTCGAGATAGATGTTCAAGTCCGGATAGGCGTAGTGCAGCATGTCGTGCTTGAGCTTGCCGCGCGGGCCTTGGAATTGAGGCGTCGAGTGTGGGCCTACGCCTTCGCTCAGCCGCGCTACACCGCGACGGAAGAGCCTCAGCTTGCGGTCGGGATAAAATCCGCCGTGACGCATCCAGCGGCCGAAGATGAAGTTGAGCCGGGGAATCCAGTAGGCGTCGTATTTGGGTGCTCGCCCATCTTCGCAAGCCAGCAGTTGGCGAATCTCCTGCTGCAACTCCGGAGTCAGCGGCTCATCGGCGTCGAGCAGCAGGGTCCAATCCGAGGAGCAGAGATCAAGCGCCACGTTCTTCTGCTCGCCGTGGCCGCCGAAGGCGTGGTAGGTGGTCTTTGCGCCGAAGGATTGAGCGATTTCAATGGTGCGATCTCTTGACCCGGAGTCCACGACAATGATTTCGTCGGCCCAGCGCACGGTTTCAAGCGTGCGAGGCAGGTTCGCCTCCTCGTTCATGGCGATCATGGCTACCGAGAGCGTCTGGCGCATGGAGAGAAGGATAAATCAGCGTGCCTCGGCAACACCGGTGCCAGCAAATACCCTCCTCAATCTGGCGCGAACTATTGCTCACATTCTGATTTCCTGGCTGTACTTAATAGACACTATTCTATTTTATTCCCATTTAAAATAGTCTATATACTATTAATAATCAATTTCCTGATAGTATATGGGCTATTGACAAGACAATTCAAAATAGGCTATAGATTATAAACAGCATCAATCCGAGCTGACACCCATGAAGCGCCAAAGCAAAAAGGCACAATCCCGTAGCAAGCTTGATGAAAGATTCGCTGCAATGGGTCCCATCTCGACCTTTAGCCCACCTGCAAAGGGATGGATCAAGGCTGTGCGCGAGTCTCTGGGCATGACGACGGCGCAACTTGCTCTGCGTCTGCGCATCAAGCAGCCGTCCGTAGTGAACCTGGAACGCTCGGAAGCAAGAGGCACGATCGAGCTGGCAACTCTGCGACGCGTGGCCGCAGCGCTCGACTGCACGCTCATCTACGCTCTGGTTCCCAACCGCCCGCTGGACAGCACGGTGCGAGAGCGGGCGCGTGAGTTTGCGCGGCGTCGTCTGGAGCCGGTCGAGCACTCGATGCTGCTTGAAGATCAGAAAGTGGCGGAAAGGGACAGCGAGGCGCGCATCGATGAAATCCTGCGCGATACCAATCCTCGGCTGTTCTGGGATTAGCCGGTGCCAGACTTCCCTGCTACCGATCTATTCACACAGGCGGACGATGCCTCAACGCCGTTGACGCACGAAGAAGCGCTTGATCTGATCCCATCGTATATTGCCTATCGCTCTGAGTTGAACGCGGCGGAACAGGAGAATATCTTGCGCGGGCAGGCCTGGGCGCTTGCACGAAGGCGCGATCTGCTCAGCGAAAAATTTGTGAAAGATCTGCACAAGCAGATGCTGGGGGATGTGTGGCGGTGGGCAGGCAAATTCAGAACCAGCGAACGGAATATGGGAGTCGCACACTGGGAGATTCCGGCTGCCCTGCGCATCTTGCTGGACGACACAAAAACCTGGATCGAATGCAAGACCTATCCGCGCGATGAGATCGCGGCGCGCTTTCACCATCGGCTGGTGCAGATTCATCCGTTCGTAAACGGAAATGGCCGCCACTCCCGCTTGATGGCCGATCTGCTGGTGATGCAGCCCGGAGGTGTGCGGTTTTCGTGGGGCCGGGCAGGCCTGATCGTTGCGAGCGAAGTCCGTGCGCGTTATATCGAGGCGCTGAAGGCGGGTGACAAGCAAGATATTGCGCCGTTGCTTGCGTTTGCTCGTTCCTAGCGAAAAAGGAACCGCTTCCACACGACAATAGTGTACACTATTTCAGTATGAAGAACGTCACTCTCAGCGCCGACGAAGACCTTATCGAAAAAGCCAGAACCATAGCGCGGACCCAACACACCACGCTCAATGAGGCATTTCGCCAGTGGCTGGCGCAGTTTACCGCGAGCGCTGGCGATGCACAGAATTACCGCGCCTTGATGCAGCGGTTGCGGCACATTGATTCGGGCGGGCACTACACCCGGGACGAGATGAATGAGAGATAGATTTTTTCTCGACACCAACATCTTCGTCTACACCTTCGATCTCAGGGAGGAGAAAAAATCGAAGATCGCCGAAGATTTGATCGACAAGGCTCTGTCGACGGGCAAGGGCGTTGTCAGCTTTCAGGTTATCCAGGAGTTCTTCAACGTTGCCTTCAGGCGATTTGCAAAGCCGCTGAGCACGGCAGATGCGGCACAGTATCTGGTATCCGTTTTCAGTCCGTTGCTAAGCGTCCACTCCTCGGCTGCGCTTTATTCAGAGGCCCTGCGCCTCCACGACCGGTATCGCCTGTCCTGGTATGACTCGCTTATTGTGGCTGCGGCAGTCCAAGCACAATGCGACTTCGTAATGACAGAAGACCTGCAACACGGTCAGAGATTCGGGAACCTGCAGGTCGTGAACCCGTTTCTTTGAGCCACGAACATGCATCAGCGCCGCGTAGAACATCCAATCTACATATTCGCTTCGCCGGCGCGCATGGACTCGTTGAACTTCGGCTTCGTAAAGTCGAGCGCTGCTTCGAGCGAGGCCTTGTATTCATCGGCGCGCGCCATCAGCGCCGGCGTTGCCGCAGCGAACTCGCCATCGAGCGCCATCAGTCCCTGGCCGGCTTCGTCCTTGGCCATGCGCAATAAATCCAGCTCTGTCGTGTTAAGGTACTGCGCGTCGCGCGGGTCGGCGATCCAGACTGGCTTCGAGCCGCCCAACACTCCGGACAGCCAGTAGACCTTGCTCAACAGGTACTTCAACCGCTCGGCATCGTCGGTATCGGTAAAGATAAACTTCTTCTGCCAGCGGCTGTAGAAGCGCGTGGTTACGGGCACAGGCTGGCGGTTGCCCGTCTTCAAAAACTCCAACTGGCCCATGTCGACCGTTTTGCGGACTGCGTTGTAAACAAAGGTCTCGGCATAGGGCTGCTCCATGGCGGGAACGATTTCTGCGAAGGTCAGTGTGACGGCCGCGGACACCTTGGCATGCAGGTTGTGCGCGCCGCCATCGGCCAGGTGCATTTCGCCGTGGACGAGCCAAGTATCCGCGCCGGATGTGGACCGGTGAAAGGGCCACTCAAATTGGCCGAAGGCTACAGGCAAGCCGGCGAGGGTGACGTAGCACTCCGGGCGCGGATTGCGGAGGCGCTTGGCATCGTTTACGAGGTGATGCTCCATCTGGGCAAGCAGGTCGCCGTTGCCGAACTCGAAGGCCTCGGTCAGTTCCAGCTTGACGGTTTTGGCTGCGTCACCGGGCAGGCTGAGGACAAATTCCGTGGTATTGCGGCCGTCGTGGCTGGTGCCTGCCGTGGCCGAGACCAGAACCAGGCCGGCAGCCTTAGCGGCAGTTTCAATGGGTGCGATAAGGGATGTATGCGTTGCAGCAGTCATGCTTGGAGGGTCCGCCTTTGAGAATCGATGCTCTTTCATTTTACGGGAGCAGGATGGGTTCGCGGACGCTGCACAGCAATCTGAACTTTTTGATTTAGCGTGCCCATTTACAATAAGGATCGTGCAGTCCAACCCATCATCGCCGATCATCCTCGCTGAAAACCTGACCAAGACCTACCAGGCGGGCAAGGTGCAGGTGACGGCTGTACGCGGGCTGTCTCTTTCCGTTGATCCCGGTGAGTTTGTGGCCATCGTTGGGCCTTCCGGTTCGGGCAAATCGACACTTTTTTATCTGCTTGGCGGGCTTACGCGCGCCACATCGGGCCGCGTGGTGATCGACGGCATTGACTTTGCCACGCTCGACGACGCCGCGCGCACCCGCCTGCGCCGCCATCGCATCGGATTTGTTTTTCAGAAGTTCAATCTGCTGCCGACGCTTTCCGCCATGGGCAATATTGAGATTGCCTACAACGTGAGCGGCCGCAAGGAACCGATGGATCGCAAGTACCTTGACCATCTTTGCGACCTTCTCAAAATTCAGGGGCGTCTGGTTCACAGGCCATCGGAGCTGAGCGGCGGCGAGCAACAAAGGGTTGCCATCGCCCGCGCTCTGATCACACGGCCAGCCATTGTGCTGGCGGACGAGCCGACCGGCAACCTGGACACGAAAAACTCCGATGCAGTGCTGCACATGCTGCTTCGCTCGAACCGCGAACTGGGCCAGACGACGCTGATGATTACCCACAATCCAGAAGCCGCGGCGGTTGCCGGAAGAATTCTTTACATGCGTGACGGCGAGATTGTGCGCGAGGAAAAAGGTACGCGAGCGGATGAGGTTCTGGCGGCTGCGGCGGGAACATCGATACCGTGATCGGAAGTGCGTTTGTCTGTTACCAACCGAGTTTGACCCGCTTTGCACAGCCCGGTATACTCAGTATTGCTCCCGAGCGGGAGTAGCTCAGTGGTAGAGCATCGCCTTGCCAAGGCGAGGGTCGCGAGTTCAAATCTCGTCTCCCGCTCCAAATCGCCCTCCGGCACCTGCCGGCTTGGCTACGGCGATTTGGCTCTGTAGGTTCCCATGGCAGTCATTCGTGGGTTGAGGCAGCCCTGCCAAGGCGCGGTACCCAAGTGGTAAGGGAGAGGTCTGCAAAACCTTTATGCGCCGGTTCGATCCCGGCCCGCGCCTCCAAATTTTCCTGACAACCTAAAAGACCATTTGTGCGGGCATTTTTCTCTGCTGTGTTGCGACGAATGCACCGCAGTCATCCGCTTGGCTTCCTGACAGCAGGTCGCTGCTGGCGGCGAGGACGCCGCCATGACAGCCGGTCGGGAGACGATTGCTACGTCGGCCTGTTTGGCCGCGGCGGAGGCTGCCTGTCCGGGATACTGGAATACTGGAATGCTGAAATACAGAATATGTAAATTTGAGGACTGTAAAACTGTATTTTTATAAGTTATTTGGAATCAATCTTAAAAAGCGGTTTTACTGGAATACTAAAATAAAGTGCGTTTTTCAAAAGGGCCTATTTTCCGATTTGGGGTCTGACGAAGCCTGAGGTTTTGGCTGCGGGGACGGGCTGGAGTGGTGGGGGCCAGGGTTCACCGTGCTCGGCTGCGCGGGCGGCGGCGCGGGCAAAGTCGGGCGGGGCAGGGATGCGCGGGGCAATATTATCCAGGTCGGCGGGGATCGGAGCGGCTTGCATTGCCTTGGGCAGGCAATAGAGCAGATAGCGGACCATGGCCGTGACGGTGAGGTTGTTTTCGGCGGCTAGACGGCGCGTCTGGCGGTAAAGGTCGTCAGGGACGGCTACGGTGATGTTGCGGATTTTTGACATGGTCGGGTTGGCCTCCGGTGGGTGGAGTTGGGTCTATATAGAGTTTGCGCGTTTTGCTGGTAATTCTCTGCAAAGGTCGGAAACAGGGCCAGTTGAGTGAATATAAGGCGGCGGAATTGATATACGCAACGGCGTTTATCGTTACCTATCGCCGCTACTGCGTGCCCAACTCCGCTGACCGAAAAGCTACAGATCCGCCGATGATGGTGAGAACGCTGTGCGTTGCCGGAATAGGAGTCTGAGGATGTTTGGTGACGTCCTGTGAGAGCACCGCGACATCAGCCAGCATCCCCGGCGCTAGCCGGCCTTTCTTCGTCTCCTGGAACTCAGCAAAAGCCGAACCGCTGGTCAGGATCGCCAGCGCGTCGTCAGTGGATATCGCCTGGGGGTTCTTCGCGTCCGTCATCACACTGAACATCAGCCAAGGGCTCATGCCGCCATCGGACCCGTAGGCCAGCGGTATGCCGGCTGTTTCGAGCGCCTTCCAGGGACGGCCCGGACGTGGTTGCGCGATGACGATACCAAGCTTGTGAGCGCGCGCCATCCGTTCCGGCGTGGTGAAGCCGTCACCATGTTCGAAGCGGACCCGCAGCGGACGCCAGGTCTCCGCAGGAGCCAGCTTTTCCATCTCGTCCATGACCTCATCCGTCATGGCGTCGCCCACGATGTGCATCATCAACTGGTCTTTTCCGTTGAGCGCCAACTTTAGCTGCCGGTCGATGAACGCGACTGAGTAATCCGGACGCCCTCGCCATCCCGGC
>Ga0302320_10026832_pt1 | contig 11133 bp, 8 predicted proteins | sample Bog_T0_3_FD_202130 | JGI IMG/M metagenome (GOLD analysis project Ga0302320, IMG submission 202130) | Peat permafrost microbial communities from Stordalen Mire near Abisko, Sweden - Bog_T0_3 | ecosystem: Environmental > Terrestrial > Soil > Wetlands > Peat | place: Sweden: Abisko, Stordalen Mire... | reverse complement strand
CAAGATTCTCTCACCCGCCTTCCAGGTCGCGATTTCCTCACGTGTCAGCCCATCGAGCGAGACCCGCCGCGCGCTGGCATCGGCCGCCCATTTCACCTGCGGCCACAGCGACAAATCCGGCGGCTCCAACACGGCCGGCCCTGTGCCGTCGAGCGTGAAGTGAACATGCCGGGTGGCGGCGCAATTGGGAATCACGGCCACCGGCAGCGACGCCGCGTGCGTCGGATAATCGAGCACTTTGACATCGAGTACCGTGGTGAGACCGCCCAGTCCCTGTGCACCGATGCCGAGATCGTTGACGCGACGGTAGATGTCGAGGCGCAGCTCCTCGATCTTGTTCGAGGGCCCCCGCGCCAGCAATTCCGCCATATCGATCGGCTCCATCAGCGACTGCTTGGCGAGCAGCATGGCCTTCTCCGCGCTCCCGCCGATGCCGACGCCGAGCATGCCCGGCGGGCACCAGCCGGCGCCCATCTCCGGCACCACGCTCACGACCCAATCGGCCACCGAATCCGAGGGGTTCAGCATCGCGAACATCGACTTGTTCTCGGAACCGCCGCCCTTCGCGGCGACCGTGATCTCGACGTGCTCGCCCGGCACCAACTCGGTATGGATGACCGCCGGCGTGTTGTCGCGGGTGCCGACGCGTTTGCCGGCCGGATCCGCAACGATGGAGGCGCGCAGCTTGTTGCCGGGATCGAGGTAGGCGCGCCTGACTCCTTCGTTGATCATGGCGTCGAGATCGCGCGCCGCCTCCCAGCGCACTCCCATGCCCACCTTCACGAACACGACCACGATGCCGGTGTCCTGGCAGATCGGGCGATGACCCTCGGCGCACAGCCGCGAATTGGTGAGGATCTGCGCGATCGCATCGCGTGCCGCCGGGCTTTGCTCGACCGCGTAGGCTCGGCCCATCGCGCGGATGAAATCGGGCGTGTGGTAGTAGGAAATGTATTGCAGGGCGTCCGCGACGCTCGCAATGACATCGGCTTCGCGAATGACTGACATGGCTTGCCTTACGCTGGATGACGAACTGTGCCTCAAATCTACCAAGTCGAGGGCAGGGGCGGATAGCGAATCGCTACACTACGCCGGACATTCGGCCGAACCATGGGCTTTCAGCAGCGGGGTTTTGAATGCGTTTCAATGCGTGGACGGCGTTGGCGGCGTGCATCTGGGTCACCGCCCGAGCGGCGCCGTCGGCCGCGGCGGCGCTGCCGCTCGAGGAATGCCGGCTCGAACACCCGCTCAAGATCGTCTCGGTCCCCGCGCGCTGCGGCCGCTTGACGGTGCCGGAGGACCCCGCAGCCTCCGCGGGCCAAACCATCGATTTATTCGTCGCGGTCATCCCGGCGCTCAACCGCCGTGCCGCCTTCGCGCCCCTGTTCCTGCTGGCGGGCGGACCCGGCCAATCGGCGGCCGACTTGTACGCGAGCTACGCGGGCGCGTTCTCGAAGATCAACCGCAATCACGACATCGTGCTGGTCGATCAGCGAGGCACCGGCAGATCCAACCCGCTCACCTGCGATTACGCCGAAGATTGGAAGAGCAGCGCCGCGGACCTGACCGCACTTCGCCGCTCGACCGAGGCCTGTTTGTCGAAGTACGGGGACCGCGTGCGCTACTACACCACGAGCGCCGCGGTCGGCGATCTCGATCGGGTGCGAAGCGCCTTGGGCTACGCCGTGATCGATCTTTACGGATCGTCCTACGGCACACGGGTCGCCCAGCTCTACATGCGGCGCTATCCGAAATCGACCCACCTCGCGATCCTGGATGGGGTGACGTATCCCGCGCAGGCAATCGGACCCGATACGCCGTTCGACGGTGAACGGGCCTTGGATCTCATCCTGGGGCGCTGCCGGGCGGCGCCCGCCTGCGCGGCGGCCTATCCGGATTTGATGCAGGACTTCAACGCGCTGCGCGGCCGGTTCGGGACCGGGAAGATCGCGCTCACCTTGACCGATCCGACGACCGGCGCACCGCTGCCCATCGAATTCGATCGCAGCGTATTCGCCGCGGCCCTGCGTTTGCTTTCCTACAACGCAACCGAAGCCTCGCTCCTGCCGGCATTGATTCACGAGGCGGCGCAGGGGCGATTGGCGCCGCTCGCCGCGCAGACGGTGTTGATGGCCCGGCAAGTCCAGGGACAGCTCGCGAGCGGCATGCAGAACAGCGTGGTTTGCAGCGAAGATGTGCCGTTCTTCGATTCGCCTCCCCTCGAGCGCGCGAAGATCGCCGCGACCTACCAGGGAACCGATCAACTCGACGGCCTCGCCGAGATCTGCAAGATCTGGCCGCGCGGTCCCGTGGATCCGGATCTGCACAGCGCCTTGCACAGCGCGGTTCCGACGCTGCTGCTGTCGGGCGATTTGGATCCCGTCACGCCGCCCGCCGACGCCGAGCGCGCCGCGCAAGGGCTCACTCGGCACCGTCACTTGATTCTCTCGGGGGAGGGTCATGGCCAGGTGGCGACCGGTTGCATGCCCACGCTCCTGGCGCAATTTCTCGACAACGGCGACCCGGACTCGCTGGATGCCTCCTGCCTGCATCGGCACCGGCCCGCGCCGTTCTTCGTGGGATTGACGGGACCCGCGCCGTGATCGAGGCCGCCGCACTCTGCAAATCATTCGGCACGGTACAGGCGGTCCGCGACGTGTCGTTCGGCGCGGCCGACGGTGAGATCACGGGCTTGCTGGGTCCGAACGGCGCCGGCAAATCGACCACGCTGCGCATGTTGTACGGCGTGTTGACGCCCGACAGCGGCAGCGCACGGATCGACGGCCTCGACATCCGCGGCGAGACCTCGAGTGCGCGCGCGCACTTGGGCGTCCTGCCGCATTCCGCCGGCCTTTATGCCAATCTGACCGCGCGGGAGAACATCGAATACTTCGGCTCGCTGCACGGCATCGCCCACGCAGCGCTCGAGGCGCGCCTTCAGGAATTGGTGCGTGCGCTCGACATGGCAAGCTTCATCGACCGGCGCGCCAAGGGATTCTCGCAGGGACAAAGGATCAAGACCGCGCTCGCTCGCGCACTTATACATAGCCCGGCCAATCTCATTCTCGATGAGCCCACCAACGGGCTCGACGTCATGGCGATCCGCAACCTGCGCGACATCTTGCGGGACCTCAGATCGCAGGGGCGCTGCATTCTGTTCTCCTCGCACGTCATGCAGGAAGTCGCCGCACTCTGCGATCGGGTGGTGATCATCGGAGGCGGGAGCGTATTGGCGGAAGGCACTCTCGAGTCCATTCGAGGGCGCACCCGGGCCGCTTCGCTGGAGGAGGCATTCCTGCACATTCTCGGCGCCTCCGAAGGGATCGCCTGATGCGCGCCCTGCTCAAGGTCTTCGCCAAGGAGTTCCTGGAGAATCTTCGTGACCGGCGCACGCTGATCTCGGCGCTCGTGTTCGGTCCGCTGTTCGGGCCCATTCTGTTCGGCGCGATGGTTTCCAGGATGCTCAATCAGAGCCTGGTCGAGTCGGACGAGCCGCTCAAAATCACCCTGTCGGGCGCAGAGCACGCGCCCAACCTCGTGAGTTTCTTGGAGTCGCATGGCGTGACGCTGGTGTTCACCGCGCTCACCGAAGCCGCCGCGCGGGTGACCGTGAAGCGTGGGACCACGGCGGTGGTACTGATCGTGCCCGATGACTACGCGCCGCGCTTCGCGGCAGCGCTGCCCGCGCCGCTTCTCTTGGTTGCCGACAGTTCGGATTCGCAAACACGCAAGATCGCGGAGCGTCTGCGCGCGCTGCTCGGCGGGTACGGCAGCGGAATCGCGCAACTGAGACTGCAGGTGCGCGGAGTCGACCCTCTGTTGGCGGTGCCGGTTGCCGTCAACGAAATCGACGTGACCACCCCCGCGGGCCGTGCCGTGGTGGTGCTCGGGTTCATGACGTACTTCGTGCTGTTCTCGGTGTTGATGGGCGGCTTGTATTTGGCCATCGACTCGACCGCCGGCGAGCGCGAGAGAGGCTCGCTCGAGGCGCTGTTGAGCCTGCCCGTGGCGCGCAGCGCGCTGGTCGGCGGCAAGATTCTCGCCACCTGCGCTTATATGTGCCTGTCGCTCGCCATCAATCTCACCGCATTCGTGTTCGTATTCCGATTCGTGCCGCTCGAGCGGCTGGGGATGAGCGCGAATCTCGGCGCGGGTACTGCGCTGGAGTTCTTCGCCATCTGCCTGCCGTTCGTGCCCTTGGGTGCCGCGCTGATGACCTTCGTGGCCTCCTTCACCCGCAGCTATCGGGAGGCACAGACGTATTTGACGAGCGTGCTGCTGGTGCCGACGCTTCCCATAGCATTCGCCAGCATTTACTCGCTTAAAACCAAGAGTGCGCTCATGTTCATTCCCTCCTTGAGCCAGCATCTGTTGATGACGAGCGTGCTCAAGGACGAGCCGATCGCGCCGCTCGATGTGCTCGTCTCCGCGGGCTCGGCACTCGGCATCGCGTTGCTGCTCATCGTGCTGACCGCGCGGCACTGGCGGCGCGAGACCATGCTCGGTTGAACCGCTCGACAGGGTAAACGCTGCAGGCGGATTAATCCTTTATGGTATAGGCGTTTTGCGGTTGAACATGTATAACGGCGCAGGGGCACTCGGATCCTTTGGTCGCAAGGGGAGAAGGCTGGCATGACGAATACGTCGATCGCTCGAGCGAATGCTGTGGGTTTTTTGGCTGTTTTGGCGTTGTCCGCGCTCACCATGGTCTGGCTGTTCTGGCACTATCCGGTGAAGACACTCATCGCCTCCGCCGCAGTTCTGGCCGCGCTCGCTTTATCGGGTCGGTTGGCCCGCTCCATCGAAGCGGAAACCGCTCCTGTTTTGGACCAAGGCGAACGCCACATCTGACGGCCTTGGCGCCCGCGGGGCGCAATGCTTTAATTCGATGGGCCTAGCGAGAAGCTGGATAAGCCCGTCGGCGCCTTCCTCCCGGCTCACTTTCCGATGCAGAAGCTGCCGAAGATGGCGCCGAGCAGGTCGTCGCTGCTGACTTCGCCGGTGATTTCCCCAAGCGCGAGCTGCGCGAGCCGCAAATCCTCTGCAAACAGTTCGACCGTTTGCGACGTCTTGAGCGCCTCGGCGGCGCTTTGCACCAGCGCGCGGGCCCGCGCCAGTGCATCCAGATGGCGCCGTCGCGCCGCCAGTGCGCCCGATTCCACATCGCGGTACCCGGCGCTGTCCTTCAGATGAGTCCGCAATAGTTCCAATCCCGCGCCGGTCAGCGCGCTCAGAAAGATCTCGGTGTGCCGCTCCCCCGCGATGCGCGGGCCCGCATCGATGAGATCGATTTTGTTGAACACCACGGTGATCGGCACACCGCCCGGGACCTGCGCATGGGCGAGCTCGGTCGCCAAATCCTCGGGCGCCGCCGCGGCATGGGCCGCCCGGGCATGGGCCGCCCCGGCATGGGCCGCCCCGGCATCCACCACATAGAGAATTCGATCCGCACGCTGCATTTCCCGCCGCGCGCGGCGGACTCCTTCCTCCTCCGCCGCGTCGTGCGCGACGCGCAGTCCGGCGGTGTCGATCAAGTTCAGAGGCAACCCATCGATGTGCACTTGCTGCCGCAGGACGTCGCGCGTCGTGCCGGGAGCAGGGGTCACGATGGCGACGTCATCGCCCACCAGCCGATTGAGCAAACTCGACTTCCCCGCATTGGGCTTGCCTGCGATCACCACCGTCAGCCCTTCACGCAGCAACGCGCCCTGGCCCGCGGCGCTCTCGACGGAAGCGAAGGCCGCGAACAGCCGCGCCACCCGTTCGGTGAAGGCGGCAGAAGCGAGGAAATCGATGTCCTCGTCGGGGAAGTCGATGAGCGCCTCGACATGCACACGCAAATCCGTGATCAGCAGCTGCAGCTCGCCGATTCGTCCCGAGAACTCGCCCTGCATGGATCGAACCGCTGCACGCGCAGCAGCGGCCGTCCCGGCATCGATGAGGTCCGCGACGGCCTCGGCCTGCGCCATGTCCATTTTGCCGTTCATGAACGCGCGCTCGCTGAACTCTCCGGGCCGGGCCGCGCGGCATCCGAGCTCGAGCGCCCGCTGCATCAGCAGATCCATGACCAGAATGCCGCCATGCCCCTGCAGCTCGAGCACATGCTCGCCGGTGAACGAGGCCGGCGCGGGATAGTAGACCGCGATGCCCTCATCGATGCTCTCTCCCTGCGCATCTTGGAACCGTCCGAGATGGGCGCGGCGGGCGTCGGGTACGCGGCCGAGTATGGCCGCGGCGATTCTCGGCACCTCGGGCCCGGAAATCTTGAGAACGCCGACGGCGCCGCGGCCTGCGGCGCTGGCGATGGCGGCGATGGTGTCGGAATCCGTCACCCGCTTAGTTTACGAGAGGCCGGCCCTGACCGGGGCGGCTAAGAGCGCGGCTTGGAGGCCTCGGCCTGCACGACTTGGTTCACCCGCCACTGCTGCACGATGGAGAGCACGGTGTTGGTCAACCAATAGAGCACCAGACCCGAGGGAAACCACGCCATCATGCCGGTCATCACCAGCGGCATGAACTGCATGATCTTCGCCTGCATCGGATCCGGCGGAGCCGGGTTCAGCTTGAATTGCGCAAACATCGCGCCGCCCATCAACAGCGGCAGCACAAAGTAAGGGTCGCGCGACGAAAGATCGTTGATCCATAGCAGGAACGGCGCCTGGCGCATCTCCACGCTCTCGAGCAGCACCCAGTAGAACGAGATGAACACCGGAATCTGCACCACCATCGGCAGACAGCCGGCGAGCGGATTGATCTTCTCGCGCTTGTAGAGCTCCATCATCGCGCGGCCGAGTTTCTCGCGGTCATCCTTGAACGAATCTTGAATCTGCTTCATGCGCGGTGCGACCGAGCGCATCTTGGCCATGGAGCGGCCGCTCGCCTGGCTCAAGGGGTAGAAAATCAGCTTGATCAGCGCCGTGACCAGGATGATGGCCCAGCCCCAATTGCCGGTGACGCCGTGCACCCACTTGAGCGCGGCGAACAAGGGCTGCGCGATGACGGTGAGCCTGCCGTAGTCGGCGGTGCGTTCGAGTCGCGGTCCGGTCGCCGCCAACTGCGACTGCAGCTTCGGTCCGATGAAGAGCTTTTCGCGGAACTCTCCCGTCATGCCCGGCGCGATTTCCTTGAACGGCCCGGTCGCGTTCAGCAGATATTCGTGGCCCTGAACGTGCAGCTCGTATGCATAGGCTTGGTTGGCCGCCGGCACGATCGCCGAGACGAAGTGGTGCTGCAGCGAGGCCAGCCAGCCATTGGTGATGGTCTGCGAGAATTTGCTGTCCGCTTCGTTCTCGACATTCAGATCGCGAAGCTTGGCGCCGTCGAATACGGCGGGTCCCTTGAAGGAGTAAGTCTCGACGTCGAAATAGGAACGCGACGCATGTTCCCAGTGCCGATGAAACTGACCGTAGGAGGCGAAACTGCGCGCAGCCTCGGTTTCGTTGCGCACCTCGTACGAAAGATCGATGGCATACAGTCCGCGCGTGAAGACGAAGGTCTTGGTGATGGTCAACCCCTGACCGTCGGTCCAGCTCATCGGCACGCGCAGTTCCTTCGCCCCGGCGGCGAGCTCGTAGGAATCCTGCGCGGACGTCCACGTGGCCGTGGGCGGCGCAGCGGGCCCGCCCGAACCGGCGAGCAGTCCGGTCTGCAGCACATACAACGAAGCTTCGTCGAGATTCTCGAGCCGCACCGGAACGTTCGGGGTGTCTTTGTGCAGCGGATATTGCGGCAGGTCGGCGCGGTCGATCTCGCCGCCCTGCAAGCTGATCTCCACGTCGAGAACATCGGTCACCACATGCAGCTTCGGTGCCGAGGCGTCCGACGGTGTCGATGCCGGCGGTTGCGCCCCCGTGCCGACGATGGCCGGCGTCGCTGCCGGGTTTGCGGGGGCGTTGGTCGAGCCGGCCGCAGCCGGCGCAAGTGCCTGTCCCTTGGGAACGAAATTGCGCAGCGAGGAGGGTGCGGGTGCCGAGGCGGCGCCCGCGTCCGCGCCCGCCGCGATCGGCGCCGGCGTCTGATAATCGTGCACCCACGCTTCGTAGTTGAGATACAGAATCGCCGCCAAAGCGAACCAGAGCATGATGCGGGTGTTAGCCATTGATCGGCCTCTTTTCAGGCACCGGGTCGTAGCCGCCCGCCACGAACGGGTGGCATCGAAGGAGCCGTTTGAGACCCAGCCACGAACCACGCAAGGCGCCATGTCGCTCGATCGCGGAATGCGTGTAGCAGGAACAGCTCGGATAGAAACGGCAACGCGGTCCGAGCAGCGGACTCAAGGTCCACTGATAGAGGCGGATGATGCCCATCAGGACGAGGCGCATGTTTCTAACATTGTCGCGTGATGCTCTTCCAATGCTTGGCGAGACTCGCGCGCAGGTCGGCCGGTGCTGCCAGGCGCGACGCATCGCGCGCCGCTACCGTCACATCGACCGCCGGCAGAGTGTGTTGGTTTAATCGGAATGATTCCCGCGCCAGGCGCTTGATGTAATTGCGCAGCACTGCATTGCCGCAGGTTTTGGTTGCAATCGCGAGACCAAGGCGAGGATGGGATTCATGGTTGGCGAGTACGGACAAAATAAAATAGGCGTCGGAGAACCGCCTGCCTCGTTGCCTGACTTGGCGAAATTCGGCCGGCTGATGCAATCGCTTGCGCGGCTCGAACGTCAATTTAATCGCGGGACGCCTTGTTGGGAGTGAGCGTCAGGGGCAGAGGCGCTTGCGGCCTTTCGCGCGGCGTCGAGCCAGCAGCCGGCGACCGCTCTTGGTCGCCATACGCGCGCGAAATCCGTGCGTTCGGGCACGATGCAAGTTACTCGGATTGAAAGTGCGTTTCATAAGACAGCTCAGGCAAAAACTACGGGGCAAATCAACGAGCTGGGAGATTTGCGAAAGGCGGCAAGGTTACTGACCGGGCATGGAAGTGTCAATAGACGCACCGCCAAGTTGGAGCTAGACTCGCTCCCCCTTTCGTCGATTTGCCCCAATGCCACCTGTAGGAGAGCGCTCTTGCCAGAGACGCTATGGAACCGCTGTCTGCGCGTGCTCGAGAACGAACTCACCGTACAGCAGTTCAATACCTGGGTGCGGCCTCTGCAGGCGATTCAGCGTAATGGCGAACTCAGGCTCCTGGCGCCCAACCGGTATGTGGTCGATTGGCTGGGGGAAAACTCTCTCCCGCGCATCAAGCAGCTGCTCACGGAATTCAGCGACGGCGTCCCGTTCACGGTGGTGCTCGATGTCGGCACCCGTCCCGAGGTGGTGCCCAATGGCTCGATGGGAGGCCCCGCCTTCTCGCAGGGCGGCGGCGAGCCGCTCGGCGCCGCCGCGAAGGCGCGCCGCCCGGCGCCGATGGTGCTCGGGGGCCGGATCAGCGCGGAATCAACCTTCGACAGCTTCGTCGAAGGCAAAAGCAACCAGCTCGCGAAGGCCGCCGCCGTCCAAGTCGCCGGTAATCCGGGCAAGGCTTACAACCCGCTGTTCATTTACGGCGGCGTCGGTTTGGGCAAGACCCACCTGATGCACGCGGTCGCGAATAGAATCAAGCAATGCAACAGCGATGCGCGGGTCGCCTATGTGCACAGCGAGGGCTTCGTCAGCGAAATGGTGAAAGCTCTGCAGCACAACACCATCAACGAATTCAAGACGGCGTATCGATCGCTCGATGCGCTCATGATCGACGATATTCAGTTCTTTGCGGGAAAAGACCGCTCCCAGGAAGAATTCTTCCACACGTTCAATGCGCTTCTGGAAAGTCAGCAGCAGGTGATCCTGACGTGCGATCGCTTCCCGAAGGAGGTGGCCGGTCTAGAGGAGCGACTGAAGTCTCGATTCGGTTGGGGATTGACCGTCGCGATCGAGCCGCCGGAACTCGAGACCTGCGTTGCGATTCTGATGAGCAAGGCGGCGATGATGAATGTGGATTTGCCGGAGGAAGTGGCGTTCTTCATCGCCAAGCGCATCCGCTCGAACGTGCGCGAGTTGGAAGGCGCGCTCAAGCGCGTCGCGGCCACGGCCCACTTCACCGGGCGTCCCATCACGATCGAATTCACCAAGGAAGCGTTGCGAGATTTGTTGGCGCTTCAGGAAAAGCTCGTGACCGTGGAAAATATCCAGAAGACCGTCGCCGAGTACTACAAAATTCGCGTGGGGGATTTATTGTCGAAGCGGCGAAGCCGCTCGATCGCGCGGCCTCGCCAGGTGGCCATGGCGCTCGCGAAGGATTTGACCAATTACAGCCTGCCGGAAATCGGCGATGCCTTCGGGGGTCGTGATCACACCACCGTGCTGCACGCGTGCCGGCGGATCAAGGCGTTGAGGGAGTCGGAGATGCGCATCGGTGAGGACTTTCTAAACCTGTTGAGAACCCTGGCCGGATGAGCAGGGAGAAGCTGTGGATGAGCTGTGGAGGAAAGATACCCACACCTTGGCCACAGCTTCACAACCGGTCGCGGACAGGCGTACAGCAGGGTTGTTTCGATTGCATTTGTTTGATTATTAACATGATTTTCGGCTTATCCACTGGGATCGAAGGGCCTAATAATTATAGTAATAATCTCTCTTAAGATACTTAATCAAAGATTAGTCGGATGGGTGAGCGCATGAAATTGACGGCCGAGCGGGAGAAATTGTTGGTGCCTTTGCAGGCGGTAATCGGGGTGGTGGAGCGCCGCCAGACCATGCCGGTTTTGGCGAATGTCCTGCTGGGGGTGGCCCAAGGACGGTTGTCGATCACGGCGACGGATCTCGAAGTGGAGTTGGTCGCGGCGACCGAGGTGACGGTGCAGCAGCCCGGGGATCTCACCGTGCCCGGTCGAAAGTTCTTGGACATATTGCGCGCATTGCCGGAGAAATCGACGGTATCGATTTCGGCGGAAGCCGATAAGGTCGTGATCAAGGCGGCACGCAGCCGATTCAGCCTGTCGACGCTGCCGGCCGCGGAATTTCCGGTGATCGATGACATCAACGCCCAGCAAACGGTGCAAATCTCCCGCAAGGATTTGTCGCGGCTGCTGGAAAAGACCCATTTTTCCATGGCTCAGCAAGACGTCCGGTACTACCTGAATGGAATGCTGCTGGAAATCGATGGCGAGCTGCTGCGGGCGGTGGCCACCGATGGTCATCGGTTGGCGCTGT
>Ga0302320_10026828_pt1 | contig 11134 bp, 8 predicted proteins | sample Bog_T0_3_FD_202130 | JGI IMG/M metagenome (GOLD analysis project Ga0302320, IMG submission 202130) | Peat permafrost microbial communities from Stordalen Mire near Abisko, Sweden - Bog_T0_3 | ecosystem: Environmental > Terrestrial > Soil > Wetlands > Peat | place: Sweden: Abisko, Stordalen Mire... | reverse complement strand
ATCCGACGTAGCGCCCCCGCCCCCCGAATCGCCCCCACCAAAGTGCACCCCCGCACCATCCGTTTGCGGGCCCGGCGCCACCGCATGCGGCGATACAAGGCCCAACGCGCCGGCCCCCGCGTTCATCCACTCTTTGTCCTTCCCCGAGAGCCGCCGCGCCGTATAGCCGCGTCGAACTCCGCCCGCCCCGCCGGCCAGCCAGCGGCGAATGAAGAGCGCGACGCCCATCAGCAATGCGCCCAGCAGCATCGGGTCCCACGTATGCCGCTTCCAGCCGAGATAAGGCTTATTGGTCACCAGCGTCAGGATAGCCGCGATCCCGCCCACCACCATGACGAACCGGTCCTTCCGGCCCAAACCGCGCGCCAATATGACAGGCGGCAGGCACCAGATCAGCATCCAGGTGGCCCAATAGAACGGCCTCGAGAACTCGGGGCCGGACCGCGCGCCCAACAACCACCACAAAGGCAGCCTCACCGACGAAAGCCGCAGGTTGATTGCCAGGTAGATGCCGAGCCACAGGAGCGCTTCGGCGATCGAATACCCTTCGTCGAGGTACGTGAAGCTGTGATGGGAGCGTACCTCGGCCACGGCTATCAGCCCCGCTCCGTAGAGCATCGCGACGATCAGATGCTGCGCATCATGCGACGAGGTCCAGTGCCCCGGCAGCCAGAGCGCGAAGATCATCGCGGCGGGAAATGCATAGGCGAGCCCGAAGCGATTCCAGATCCAGAGCGAAAAGATGGCGCCGGCCGTGGGAACCACCGGCGAAAACAAGCGCTCGTCGAAAGCGGCCGCCATCCCCACCGCGAGAAAACCAACCGAGCAGACGGCGAGCGCTTCCTCGATCCCGTACCGATACAGCCCCGCCCGCGAAACGGCGAACTCGGCCGCCACATAGGAAATGGCGGCGAAGAGCAGCAGGAAAACGCCCATGGTCCGCTCCCCCGGCCGCGAGAGAAAAACCTCCAGGAACAGCGCGGCCGCGGCGCCCACAATGATCAGCGTAAACAGGAACAGCACCACCCGCAGGAAGATGTTGGTGCGCCGCAACTCGCAGACGGTTTCCTGTTCCATGCGCCGGTACTGCGCGTCGGAGAGCAAACCCTCGCCCACCCAGTCCTTCAGCAGATAACGCGCGCGCACCGCTTCTTCGGCGGCTGCGTCGTAAGCTTTCACGCTTCCCTCCCGAAGCGGCGCGCGATCGCGACCAGCATCACCAGCATGGCCGCGCCGGTCACCACGAAGTAGCTCAGGATCGCGGTATCGCCACGTATGTCGCGGACGATGATCGCGCTGACGCCCACGTACCCATAGACGGCGGCGTAAGCCACGAAGGAAAACTGCCGCCGCCGGAGGCCCCACGCGAGCGACGCGCCACAAGCGGCAACCAGAGCGAGAAACCACACGCCGTAGCCCTGCTGCCGGAAGACGCCGGAGAGCACCGCCCAAAACAGAACGTTGGCCGCGATGTTCAGATACGTGCCGAGGAAATGCGCCTTCAGGCCGCGTCGCCCGAGTACCGCCCCCGCCCCGCCCACCAGCAGGCTGTAGAGAATCGCATATTGCCGGTACTCTGCGTTCTGGTCCGACGGCCAGTGCGATATCGTGAGCCCGAACCACCCCGCCAGCGACGACAGCGCGAGCGACAGCACCAGCCGATTATCGAAGCGATAAGCCAGAAGAAAGAAGAGGCCGGCGGTTGCCAGCAGATAGAAATCCCACTGTCCGGAGAGCACATGAAACCGGTTCTCGAGGTAAGCGAGTTCCACCGGCCAGGTCAGGCAACCGAGGTAAAGCACGTAGTCGAATGCCAGGCTCGGCGCGGGAGTGTCCCTGGGCGACCACGCGGGCGCGCGCGAGAAGCAGTACCAGAAACAGGCCCCGAGTACCCCGCTGAGCGCCGCCACCACGAGCATGTCGCCCAGTTGCTGCGACCACGTGCCGGCGGTCCAGCCGAGTCCGGCGACGAACGCCACAACCCCGGCGTAAAGGAGAATGTTCAGCTCGAGAAAAACCGAGAACGGTTCTCCACGGGCGAGCCCCGCCAGATGGGCGTGCTGCTCCGGCGAAACAACGCCGCGTTCCTTCCACTGCTCCAACCGCGCAAGGATCGTCACGAACCCCTCATCGTACACGAAACAGCAATACTTATCCGTCGCACGCGCCACGACACACGCACCACGACGCCTTCCGAATACACGACGCCTTCTGAGCCGCGACTGTGAAGGAGCGGTAACGAGAGGCCACAGTGCCCCATCCCTGCTGCTACCCGGCCCCCCGACGCCAAATACGCTAAACTCGCAGGAATGATCGGCCGCACCATCGCGCAGTATCAAATCACCGAAAAACTCGGCGAAGGCGGCATGGGCGAAGTCTATAAGGCCACGGATTCACGCCTCGGGCGAATCGTCGCCCTCAAAATTCTGCCCGCCGGCAAAGTCAGCGATCCCGACCGCAAACGCCGCTTCATCCTGGAGGCCCGCTCGGCCTCGGCCCTGAACCACCCCAACATCGTCACCATCTACGACATCAACCACGTGGACGGCGTGGACTTCATCGCCATGGAGTACGTGAGCGGGTCCACGCTCGGCGACCTGATCCCGCGCACCGGCATGCGCCTGCGCGATGTCCTCAAATACTCGATCCAGATCGCCGCCGCCCTCGCGCGCGCCCACGCCGCCGGCATCATCCACCGCGACATCAAGCCGGCCAACATCATGGTCGCTCCGGACGGCCAGGTGAAGCTGCTCGATTTCGGCCTCGCCAAGCTGACGGAGGTGGACGAAGACCCGAGCGAAGCGGTCACGCGGAAAAACAGCCCTACCGAACAAGGCGCCATCATGGGCACCGTTTCCTACATGTCGCCCGAGCAGGCTGAAGGCCGCAGGATCGACGCCCGCAGCGACATCTTCAGCTTCGGTTCGGTGCTCTATGAGATGGCAACCGGCCGCCAGGCCTTTCGCGACGAGACCAGGATGGCCACGCTCGCGTCGATCCTGAACAAAGAACCGTCGCCTCTCCGCGAAATCGCCCCTGACACTCCCCGCGACCTCGAAAAAATCGTCACCCGCTGTCTGCGCAAAGACCCCGACCGCCGTTTCCAGAACATGGCCGACGTGAAGGTTGCGCTCGAAGAACTGAAGGAGGAGTCCGAATCGGGCAAGCTCGAAGCCGGGGTGTCGGCAACTCCGGCGCCACGACGTTCTCTCTCGCGGCCCCTCGCCGCCGCCGCGCTCCTCGTCGTCGTCGCCGGCGCCGGGGCCGCCTGGTGGCTGCACCGTCCCAAGGCCGCCGCGCCCGCCAACGCGCTCGTCCGCCTCACCGCCGATTCCGGTCTCACCACCGACCCCGCCCTGTCGCCCGACGGCAAATTTCTCGCCTACGCTTCCGACCGCGGCGGTGAAGGCAACCTCGACATCTGGGTGCGTCAGGTCTCCGGGGGAGAGGCCATACAGCTCACCAAAGACCCCGCCGACGACGATACGCCCGTATTCTCACCCGACGGCACGAAGATCGCCTTCCATTCCGCGCGCGAAGGCGGCGGCATCTACGTCATGTCCGCGCTCGGCGGAGAGGCGAAGCGAGTTGCCGGTAACGGCCACGACCCGCGCTTCTCGCCCGACGGTTCGCTGATCGCGTACACCATCGGATTGCGCGGCAGCACTGCGCCGCCGAAATCGTACGTGGTTGCATCCGGAGGCGGCCCGCCGCGCCAGATCCGGCCCGATTTTTTTGCCGTTTTTAACCCCATCTGGTCGCCGGACGGCAAACGGCTGTTGTTCCTCGGCAGGCCGGAGGCGAGTACCTCGGGTAACGACTGGTGGGTCGCGCCACTGGATGGGGGCACCGCGGTCAGAACCGGCGCATTCGCGGTGTTTCAGCGGCAAAAGCTAACCCCGCCGATACCCAGCCTCTGGCGAGCGGAGACGAATCAGATCGTCTTTGCTGCCCAATCGGGAGACGCCGTGAATCTATGGCAGCTTGCCATCTCTCCCGAGACCTGGCAGGTTACCGGTGTGCCCGTCCAACTCACCTTCGGGGCCGGCCCGGACGCGCGGCCGTCTATAGCGGCGGGTCACCTTGTTTTTTCGCTGCTTTCCCAAAACACCAACGTGTGGGCCTTTCCCGTGGATGCCAATACGGGAAAAGTCCTCGGCGATATGGGGAGGCTGACCGAGGGCCCCAATTCCGATCAGGCCCCTTCCATCTCCACGGACGGGACCAAACTGATTTTCACCCGGTCGGGAGGCATCTGGCTCAAGGATCTCCAAAGCGGCAGGGAGAGTGTACTGGTGACCCTGTCTACGACATCTCCGCAGACGTCTGCCGATGGATCCCGTGTTGCCTTTTACAGAACCGAGAACCAGAAGTCAGCCATTTACATCCAGCCCGTCGGCGGAGGCGAAGCCGAAAGAGCGTGCGAAAATTGCCGCCTGCCCAACGGCTGGTCGCACGACGGCAAAAAGATCCTGTCTGAGACGGACGCCACACGGGCCACCAATCAGACCGTCGTCCTGGTCGATCCCGCCTCGGGCGGGAAAACCGTCATCCTCTCGCACCCCAAATACGGAATTTCGCGCGGTCGCTTCTCTCCCGACGACCGCTGGATTTCCTTCCACCAGGTCACTCCCACCGCCCGGCGAATCTTCGTCGCGGCTTTTCACGGGGCTGCCGCCATACCGGAGGATCAATGGATCCCCATCACCGACGGCAAGGGCATGGATCGCTACGCCGACTGGTCTTCCGACGGCAGGCTGCTTTACTTCCTCTCCGAGCGCGACGGCTTTCGCTGCATCTGGGCGCAGCGCCTCGACCCCGCCACGAAGCATCCCTCGGGAGAAGCATTCCCCGTGCGCCACTTCCACACTTCACGCCGCTCCCTCATGGCCACGGCCGATCCGGTTTACACGGGGATGTCGGTGGCCGCCGGCAAGATCGTCTTCAGCATGGTCGAGCAGACCGGCAATATCTGGATGAAGGACCTGCCCCAATGACCGGTCACAACTCCTGAAAATTAATCCGCACCGTCTCCAGCCGCCTGAAACAGCGATACTTACCCGCCGCGATTCGGCCCACGATCTTTGCCTCGTAAATAATTTCCCGACGACGCCATGACGTCTTCCGAGCCGCGACTGTAAAGGAACGATAACGAGAGGTGACAGCGCCACAAAGCGGCTGCCACTGACCCCGCGAGTTCGCGTCCGGCCGACTCTCGTCACCCCTTATTTTCATCCGCGGGGGTGGCCCTGCCTGCCGGGCCGTCGAGGTTGAAAATTGGTCAAATCCGTCCCGCAAAATCGAAAAACAAGTGGCATTCGGCTTCAGCCTGTACCACAAACCTATTTCATCGCCATTGCCATGATGTGCACGCGGCGATTCTTCTGCCAGCAGGCTTCGTCGTGCTCGTCGCAAAGCTGCTTCTCTTTGCCGTAGCTGACGGTGGACAGCTGACTCGACGAAACGCCCACCGACACCAGATAGTCTCTGGCGGCGTTGGCGCGCGCTTCGCCCAGCGCGAGGTTGTATTCGGCCGAGCCGCGCTCGTCGCAGTAGCCTTCTACCGTGAGCTTGTAATCGGGATACTGGCTCATGATGGTGGCCAGTTCCTTCGAATCGGCGGCCAGCGTCTTCACCGCATCGTCGCGCAGGGTGTGACGGTTGTAATCGAAGTACGCGTCCTGAATGCGCCCCAGCAGTTCGTCGATGCGCGCGCGCGTGGCGGCGTTGGGAATGCGCGGAGCGGCGGCCTGCGCTACCGGCGCGGGCTGCTGGCGCGGCGGCGCCGGAGTGGGCGGCGGCGCGGGCGCCGGCGCCTCGGTCCGGGCCATTGGCGCGGGCGCGGGCGGCGTATTGACCGCAACGGCCTTTTTCGCGCAGGCGGCGCCGAACACGGACAGAGCCGCGACGGCAATGATGCTCAGATGAAATTTCTTATTCACGAAGTTAATCCCTCAATCGCATTGTCAGGTTCGGACCGGTGGCGAAACCATCCTGTCGAGACAGTATTTTCGACGCTGGTTTCGGTCGCATACACTTAAATAACGACCCCCGCCCGACGCAAACTACGTCCCCGGACCGTACTGATCGCCGGATTCGGCGGGTTGCTGGCCTTCATCCTCGCCGCCGCCATCGGCACCCTGGTGATGCTCGACCGTGTCCGCGAAGACGACCGGCGCGTGCGCCAGGCTTTCGTCGAGCGGTTGGGCGCGCTCGAACAGATCCGCTCGCAGATATATTTATCCGGCACCTATGTCCGCGACTATCTTCTGTCCCCCGACCCGGGCGGCGCGGAGGCCCAGCGCACCCGCCTGAGCGCCATCGAAAACGAAACGCGCCATGTTCTGGACGGCTACGCGCGCGGCCTCGAGCCCGAAGAGCGCGATGCGTTTCAGGCTCTGCGCGACGAGATCGATTCCTACTGGCAGGTGCTGCGCGCCACTTTCGACTGGACGCCCCAACAGCGCGGTAAACAGCGCTACACCTTTTATTACGAGCAGCTGATTCCGCGCCGCACCACCATGCTGCAGATCGCCGACCGCATCGCGGAGATCAACCAGCGCGGCCTCGCGCGCTCCGAAGACCGCTTCGCCGCGTCGGCCGCCAATCTGCGTTGGTCGCTGGCCGCGACTTTTGGCGTCACGCTCGGGGGTGGCCTGCTGCTGGCGCTCGCGACCATCCTGCTCACGCTGCGGCTGGAGAATGCCATCCTGCGCGCCAGCGCCGACCTCCAGGAGCTTTCGGCGCGTCTGGTGCGCGCGCAGGAAGACGAGCGGCGCAACCTCGCGCGCGAGCTTCACGATGAGGTCGGCCAGTCGCTTTCCGGCATCGTGATGGAAGCGGGCAACGCCGAGTACGCACTGGATGCGGAGGAAATGCGCGAGCGCGTCCGCTCCATCGCTTCTGTCGCGGGCAAGACGCTCAACGTGGTGCGCGACCTGGCGCTGCTGCTGCGCCCGTCGATGCTCGACGACTTCGGCCTGGTGCCGGCGCTCAACTGGCATGCGCGCGAAATGAGCAAGCGCACGGGGCTCGACATCCGGATCGCGGCGGACGACGATTCCGACGACCTTCCCGAGGAACATAAGACGTGTGTCTATCGCCTGGTGCAGGAGGCCATCCACAACGCGGCGCGCCACGCCGGGGCGCGGTCCGTGCATGTGACCGTGAACAACCTGGGGGAGCGTGTGGCGTTCTCCGTCGAGGACGACGGCGTGGGCTTCGATAAACGCATTGTGCGCGGTCTGGGGCTGCTCGGAATGGAAGAGCGCGTGCGCCGTCTGGGCGGCACGCTGCGTATCGATTCCCAGCCGGGGCGCGGAACGAAGATCGCGGCCGAGTTGCCGCTGGCAGCGCTCGACCGGAAGGAGGTGCATGCCGCCGATACGCATTCTGCTGGCTGACGACCACATGGTGGTGCGCGACGGCCTGCGGGCGCTCGTCGAACGCCAGCCCGATATGGCGGTGGTGGCCGAAGCCGGCGACGGCCGCGAGTGCGTCCAGCTGGCCGAGCGGCATTCGCCGGACGTCGTGATGATGGACGTGGCGATGCCGGAGATGAACGGCATCGAGGCGGCGCGCCGCATCCTCGCGGCCTCGCCCGCCACCGGCGTCGTGATGCTCAGCATGCATCGGGACGAAAGCTATGTGCTGCGCTCGCTCAAGGCCGGCGCCAAGGGCTATCTCCTCAAGGATTCGCCGCGCGACGACGTGCTGGCGGCCATCCGCGCGGTGGCCGCCGGGCGCTCGTTTCTGAGCCGCAAAGTGAGCGAGATGCTCCAGGAGGATTATGTGCGCCAGCTCGAATCGCGCGGCCTCGAAGACAGCTACGAGCTGCTGACGGATCGCGAGCGGGAGATCCTGCAGCTGCTGGCCGAAGGCAGGGCCAATAAGGAAGTAGCCAACCTGCTGAACATCGGCCTCACTACGGTCGAGACGCATCGCGGGCATATTCTGCAGAAGCTTTCCCTGCATAGTACGGCGGATCTCATTCTTTACGCGGTGCGGAAGCGAATTATCTCCTGAAGCTGTAACCCGTCTGACATACTGAAATGGCATATGGGCTATCGCCTCACGCAGGACGAATCGATCCCGATCGGGATGCGCCGCGTGGCGCGCGAGGAAATCGATTCCGCGGTCGCGCAGCTGGGGGAAACGGATAAGGCGAAGGCCGACGAAGCCGTTCACGAGGCGCGCAAGAGCGTGAAGAAGCTGCGCGGCGCGATTCGGCTGCTGATGCCGGGCCTCGGCGAAGCGGGCGAACGGGACAACATCGCGCTGCGGGACGTCGGCCGCGCGCTGTCGGACTTTCGCGACGCAGCCGCGCTCATTGAGACCGTCGATCATCTGAAGGCCAGGTACCCCGAAGATCCGGCTGCGGCCGAACTTCCCGAGGTGCGCGCCGCGCTGGTTACTCTGCGGGACCAGGCGGAGAAAGAAAGCAACCCGGAAGTGGCGGCTGCGAACGCTGTCCGCACGCTGCGCAGTTTCCGCCGCAGACTGAACCGGTGGGATATCGGCGCCGACGGTTTCTCCGCCATCGAGCCGGGGCTGCGGGCCACTTACCGGCGTGGCCGCAAAGCGCTCGAGCGCGCGCAGAAGGACGCGATTCCGGAGAATTTTCACGAACTGCGCAAGCGTGTGAAGGACCGCTGGTATCATACGCGGCTGCTCGAAGATCTCTGGGCCAACGCGCTGGGCTGCCCGGAAAACGACTTGAAACAACTGCAGGAATGGCTGGGCGACGACCATAATCTGGCGATGCTGCGGGAGCGCGTGGCGGCGGGCAGCGCGGTGGCGGCGCTGATCGCGCGCTGCCAGGCGGAACTGCGCGAAAACTCGTTGTCCCTCGCGGCCATCCTGTACAAAGAGAAGCCACGCGTGTTTGCGCGCGGTGTCAGGCATCTCTGGGACGCATGGCCGGGACGGCCGCAGGCGATGAAGGAACTCGAAGCGCCCCCGCGCAAACGTGCGAAACCTGTCACTTCCGCTCGAAAGACATCGCGATCGGCCGCCTGAACGGCGCGTTTCGTGCGTTGATGAAGACATGAAGTTCGTCTTCGGATTCGTTGCCGCCCTGATCGTTATGGGTGTGTGCGGGTTTGGGTATTTCGCGCTGGGCTTCGCACCAGTCGCCACGGCATCCGCGCCGATTCCCATGGAGACCACGCTGGCAAAGCTGGCGCTTGCGCGCGTGGTGAGCCGTGACGCGCCAAAGGCGGCGGCTATCACGGCATCGGAGGAGAACTTCGCGGCCGGCGCGCGCCTCTACCGGGTTCACTGCGCGGTGTGCCATGGACTGCCGGGCCAGCCGCAGACGGCGATCGCGCAGGGCGAGTTCCCCAAACCTCCCGAGCTGTTTAAAGGCAAGGGCGTCACCGACGACCCGCCGGGCGAGACTTACTGGAAGGTCGCGAACGGAATCCGTCTGACCGGTATGCCGGCATTCAATAAATCGCTCACCGAAGAACAGATGTGGCAGGTTAGCCTGATGGTCGCCAACACCGATAAGCTTTCGCCTTCCGTCGCCGCGTCGCTGCGCGAACCTCTTCCGCAGTAACATACCGTTTGGCCCGATGGAACGCACTGATCGCCCACGGCGGAGGCCCTACGGCGGTATTGAACGCCAGCCTCGCGGGCGTTGTCGACGGATGCCGCGGCCACGCGGGTGCCCTCTACGCGGCGCGCTTCGGGTTCCCCGGCGCGCTGGCGGGCCCGATGCCGGATCTGCTGCGCGTGCCACCCGATACGCTGGCGGCCATCGCGCAGGCGCCGGGCTCGGCGATCGGATCGAGCCGCGCGCGTTTGACGGGCGACGACTTCGATCGGCTGCTCGCAGTGTTCCGCCGCGAAGAAATCCGGGCGGTGTTCTACACGGGAGGCAACGGGTCGATGCAGACCGCGCTCGAGCTGGCGCGCCACGCGCGCGCGGCGAACTTCCCGCTGCGGGTGGTGGGCGTTCCGAAGACTATCGACAACGACCTGCTGGTGACGCATCACACGCCGGGCTACGCTTCGACGGCGTATTTCTTCGCGTGCGCGGCGCGCGACGTGGGTGCGGACAATCGGGCGCTGCCTTCTCCGGTCTGCGTGCTCGAAACGCTGGGCCGCAATGCGGGATGGATTGTGGCGGCGACGTCGCTGGCGCGCCGGCGGCCGGACGATGCCCCGCACCTGATTTACTTCCCCGAGCGCCGCTTGAGTCTGGACCGGATTGCAGCCGACGTGGAGGCCGTCTACCGGCGGCTGGGATGCGTGGTGATCGCGGTTTGCGAAGGGCAGCTGGACGAGAACGGCACGCCGTTTGGCGCCGACGTGGATCGGCCGGCGAGCGAGGTTTACCGTTTGGCGTCGAACCTGGGACACACGCTGGCCCGGGGCTTGAGCGCGAAGCTGGGTTTGCGGGCGAGAGCCGAGAAGCCCGGATTGCTGGGGCGGTCGTGCGGCCCGTACGCGCGCGAGCGCGACCGGCGCGAAGCATACGAATGCGGCGTGGCCGCGGCGCGGGCGGCGATCGCGGGACAGACTGAAGTGATGGTCGCGCTGCGCGACGATGGCGCCACGTTCCTGACGCCGCTCGAAAGTGTCGCACGCCGGGAACGGCTGCTGCCGGAGGATTTCATTTCGGGAGAAGGCAACGATGTGACGCCGGGATTCGCCGAATACGCCGCGCCTTTTGTCCGCGGAGTTCCCGCCTACGAGTCGCTCGGCTTCTGAGGTTTCTATGCCTGAGGTGGCCACCCATAGATTCTGCTGAGGAAGTGGTAATTGAAAAGGCCCGGCAGGTAAGCGACGAGCGGGATCAGCAGAATGGTGCTGACGCCGGCTCCGCCGCCGTAGCCCCACCGCCCGTAGCCGTAATGCCCGCCGGAACCCTCGCCAATCGGGTGCGATCTTCCGAGATAAGCGGCGGGGCTTCTTCGGCGCTCGGTAGACAGTTACAGATAGTTCTCTACGAGACGTTGAAGCTTGAGCGCCATCGATTTGTCTGAGGCATATGCCGGAGTCATTTCTTCAACCCTGCCGATGTTCATGTCTCCCATTGCTTCGTATGTGCTTTCACCGCTTAAGCGAATGAGGTCGGCGAGTTTACTTCGCTCGGACCGGAGCCCCGGCGAGCCTGCCATGATCTCCA
>Ga0302320_10026827_pt1 | contig 11134 bp, 11 predicted proteins | sample Bog_T0_3_FD_202130 | JGI IMG/M metagenome (GOLD analysis project Ga0302320, IMG submission 202130) | Peat permafrost microbial communities from Stordalen Mire near Abisko, Sweden - Bog_T0_3 | ecosystem: Environmental > Terrestrial > Soil > Wetlands > Peat | place: Sweden: Abisko, Stordalen Mire... | reverse complement strand
GCCGGTGTGGCTGCTGCTTGCGCCGCGCGATTACCTCAGCACCTTCGTAAAGCTGGGAACCATCGCGTTGTTGGGCGTGGGCATTGTAGCGCTGCATCCTACGCTGCATATGCCGGCGCTGACGCGGTTTGTCGACGGCAACGGCCCCGTGTTTGCGGGGACGATATTTCCGTTCGCGTTCATCACCATCGCCTGCGGCGCTATCAGCGGATTTCACGCGCTCATTTCCAGTGGCACCACTCCCAAGCTAATCGCCCGCGAGACCGAGACCCGCATGGTGGGCTACGGCGCGATGATGTGCGAGTCGGCGGTGGCGGTGATGGCGATCATCGCCGCATGTGTGATGCAGCCGGGAATCTATTTTGCCATTAACAGTCCGGCGGGGATTGTAGGGCAAGCGCCTGCGGCCGCAGCCGCGATGATTTCCAGTTGGGGATTTCCCGTGACTGCGGCCGACATGCAGGCGCTGGCGCACGCGGTGGGCGAACAAACGCTCTTTAACCGCACCGGTGGCGCGCCCGCGTTTGCCGTGGGGATGGCGAGCATTTTCTCGCACAGCCTGGGGGGCGAGACGTTGATGGCGTTGTGGTACCACTTCGCGCTCATGTTCGAGGCGCTATTTATATTGACGGTGCTCGATGCGGGCACGCGGGTGGCGCGCTTCATGGTGCAGGATGCTCTGGGGCATGTATACAAGCCGCTGGGGCGGACGAGTTGGTATCCCTCGATTCTGGCGACCAGCGCGCTGATCGTTGCGGCGTGGGGATATTTCCTGTGGCAAGGAGTGAAGGACCCGCTGGGCGGGATTAATTCTTTGTGGCCGCTGTTTGGCATTTCGAATCAACTGCTGGCGACAGTGGCGCTGTGCGTGGCTACGACGATCATAATCAAAATGCACCGGGCGAAGTACGCGGCGGTCACGCTGGTTCCACTTGCCTGGCTGGTCGCGGTGACGTTTACGGCGTCGTGGCACAAGATATTCGACGCCAATCCGCGGGTGGGGTTTCTGGCGCAGGCGCAGGCGCTGGCAGCGGGGCCGGCGCCGAGCCCGACTGGAAGACTGATCTTTAACAATCGGCTGGACGCGGCGGTCACTGGAATCCTCGTACTGATGGTGACGCTGGTGCTGGCGGAGTCGCTGCGGCAGTGGTGGGGCGTTGTGAGCGGGGCGAGAGAAGCGCGGGTGAAGGAATCGCCTTTTGTGAAAACGCGGTTGGCGGAGGAGCGGGGATGAGGAGAATCATTTCCAGTTGGCGCACACTCATAGCTGCGCTACGCGAGATTTTTGATGAGGCCGCGTATGCGCGGTTCCTGGGACGGACTGGCATCGCTTCGTCGAGCGCGGCGTATGCGGAGTTCCGGAGGGAGTTCGAAGAGGCTAAGGTGCGGAGGCCGAAGTGCTGTTAGAGGTTCAGAGTCCCCGATGTGCGAACCACGACACTAGGTTCTCCACCGGTTCCGCGCTACACTGCACTCACATGCGAGTTCTAGGCATCGATTGCGGCGGGGAGTATACCGGATACGGCGTGGTGGAGATGCGCTCCGGCGGGCGGTTGGTGTGCCTGAGCTGCGGCGCCATCAAGCTTTCGCCGCGGGAGCCCCTGGCGCGGCGGCTCGCGCGCATCTACGACGAACTCGGCGTGCTCATCATCGAACATCATCCGGATGAAGTGGCGATCGAAGGCATCTTCTACGCGCTGAATGTGAAATCGGCGTTGAAGCTGGGGCAGGTGCGGGGAGTGGCGATGCTGGCGGCGGCTTCCGCCGGACTGGAGGTGGCCGAGTATTCTCCGCTGACCATTAAGTCGTCGGTGGTGGGCTACGGGCGGGCGGAGAAGCAGCAGGTGCAGCACATGGTGACGCGGCTGCTGGGGTTGGCCGAGCCGCCAGAGCCGATGGACGCCTCCGACGCGCTGGCCATCGCGATTTGTCATTTGCATACCGCGGGAACGTTGGAGCGGCAGAGGGTTGCGGCACGGTGACGCTCGCTTCGCTCATTCGAACTTCTCCCATTCTATTGTTAGCGATTCGACCAACGTCGGTCCGAGCAAGACGCTGCATTCGTGCGGCGGCAATGACCGCGCTGGCTTTGGGCGCAATGTCCACGGCGCTGGCATCCCAGCAAACAGCGAACGGCAATGCGCCTTCCACCGCGACCGTCACCTTCACGTTGGATTTTCCCCAATCGAATCCCTCCCACTACTCGATTGCAGTCGACGCCGCCGGACACGCGCGCTACGAGTGCGTTGTTATGATCGCGCAGGATTCCGAGCCGCAAACCGAGCGCACAGAGTTCGAACTGTCAGCAGAAAACCGCCAGAAAATCTTCGAGTGGACCAAACAGGCGAAGTTTTTCAGCGGAAAGATTGACTCCGGCAACAGCAAGCTGGCCTTCACCGGAACGAAATCGCTAAGTTACCGGGATGGCCAGCGATCGAACTCGGCCCGCTACAACTATTCGAACCTGCAGCCGGTGCGCGAGCTCACCGTTCTATTCCAGAGCATGGCGGGCACGCTGGAGTACGGAAGCCGTCTGGCTTATTACCATCGCTATCAAAAGCTGGCGCTCGACGATGAACTGAAGCAAATGGAAGCGCAGGCGCGAAGCAACGAACTGAGCGAGATTCAGAGCGTAGCGCCCGTGTTGCGGGAGATTGTGGAAGACACCTCGGTGATCAACGTAGTGCGGGCGCGGGCCAAAGAATTGATCGAGATGGGAAGCGGCGGCGCGACCGGCCATTGACGGTGCGCGGCTGAAAACGTCGCTAAGAAATCACGACGCCAGCATAGCCCACTACAGTGTCGAGATCGCCCGAAACCTCGCCCGAAGTAGCGTACCTAATCAGTTCGGCAGACGTCGCGCCGAGCTTCGCAGCCGCTGTCAGCATAGTGACGGCGGGCCCGAAGCCGCACATACTGATGTGCTGCCGCGTGACGGCATCGTAGAGGGCGCGCGCATCGAGGGCGAGAATGGGTTCGATGGCAATGTGGTCCTTGACGCGAGTTACGGCGTCGGATTCGTAATGATTCATGTCGCTGGAAGCGACGATTAGAACATCACCGGCGTGGGCGGCGATCACGTCTGCAATCGCATGCCCAAGGTTTTCGAGAATTTCGAACTGTCCCGTACCTACAGAAATGGGGACGAAACTTAGCTGGGGTTGCCGCATCTGCAGAAACGGCAACTCAACTTCAATGGCGTGTTCGCTGCGGTGAGCGGAGGAATCTTCCTGCAGCAGTGGACAGCGCTGCTTGAGTGTAGCGGCTAGCGGGGTATCGATGGGGATGTCGCCCAGCGGAGTTTCCCAAGCGCCGTCGCTGACAATGGCCAGGGCATGCCCCACGCCCTTGTGATTCGGACAGAGCACGAGGCAGACTTGAGGAATATTGATCGCGGCGAATACCGCTCCTGCCACACCGCCGGAATACATATAGCCGGCGTGAGGCGCGATGCAACCGAGAGCGCGCACCGGCCGTGGCTGGGGAGTTTGGTTGAGGAAGGTGCGGACTTGCTCGCGCAATTCATTCGGATCGCGAGGATAGAAACGTCCGGCGACCACGGGCGGGCGAATGGAGGTCGCGGTCATAGGTGCTCCTGACGGAATAATCCTACGAGGCGCCGTGGTTGCCGCGCAAGGCAAGAAACAGCGCGGCGCTTTCCTCCAGGCTCAGAGTTTCGGCGCGCGCGGCAGGCTTTACTTTCGCCTGCGCCAGCGCGGCGCGCAGAAGAGGTTCCGGATAATTCGATTTGAGATTATTCCACAGCGTTTTGCGTTTCTGGGCAAAGGAAAGCTTCAGGAAATCGATGAAGCCATTCTTGGTCCGCAAGTCTGCGTCACGTCGGTCGCCGTCGAGGCCTAATTCTTTTTGCCGCGGCGCCATTGTCAAACGCAAAGCGGTGGAATGCACTTTGGGCGGAGGCGAAAATGCGCCCGGCGGCAGAGAGAAAAGTTTATCCACGCTCGCATAGAGCTGCGCCGTGGCCGAGAGCAATCCGTAGTCGCGGCTGCCGGGGTCGGCGGCAATGCGATCCGCAACCTCGCGCTGCACCAGGATCACCATGCTCTCAAAATACTTCGAGTAGTCGAACAGGCGCAGCAGAATGTCGGAGGTAATGCCGTAGGGAAGATTGCCGATGACTTTAATCGGCTCGGGCTTGAACTCGATGCCGGGGCGGCGCAGGCCGGGCTTGGGGCCGAACAGCGAATCGAAATCGATGGAGAGGATATCGGCCTCGATGATTTCGACGTTGGAAAACATGCCGAAGCGCAGGCGAAGCTGCGCGGCCAGCACGCGGTCCAGTTCCACGGCGATCAAACGGCGCGCGCGCTTGGCCAGCAGCGAAGTGAGGATGCCGCGTCCGGGGCCGATTTCGAGCACGCTCCGCTGCGAAACGTCGCCCAGGGCATCGACCAGTTGCAGGGCGTAACTGTCGTCGGCAAGAAAATGCTGTCCCAACTTCGGTTTGTGCTGCGGACGGCGCGTGGAGACAACCTTGGGCACGTTGACCCTCTTTTCCTCGGGCCTATAAACTTGCACATGGGCCCGTGTGCGTTGCGCGCGGGAGGGTTGAGATCCCGCAATCCATAACATCATAACGTGTACCTGCGAAAAACGGGTCTTGCCGGGGAGGTGTCATGAACATTGCATTCGTAGCTTCGGAAGGCGTTCCGTTTTCGAAAACCGGCGGCTTGGCGGACGTGGTGGGCGCATTGCCGCGTGCGCTGGTGTCGCTGGGGCATCAGGTGAGCGTCTTCTTACCACGCTATCGCCAGACCAAGCTGGCCGATCCTGCCACTGTGGTGCGCAGCATTACGATTCCTTTTGATGACAAGTACCGTTTTGCCTCGGTGATCACCGGCGGTACCCAGTCCGGCGTACGCTCTTATTTTGTCGAGTGCCCGGAGTATTTCGATCGAGATGCGCTTTACGGGACGCCGGCCGGAGATTATCCCGATAACGCTGAACGCTATGCGCTGTTCTGCCGCGCCGTGTTGGAGGCTTCGAAGATTTTGGGCGTCCCGCAGGTTTTCCATTGTCACGACTGGCAGGCGGCGCTGGTGCCGGTGATGCTGCGCACGATCTATGCGGAAGATCCCGCATTCCGCGACGTGGGCACCGTGTTCACCATCCACAACATGGGCTACCAAGGCCTGTTCCCGCCGGAGACTTTGCCGTTGCTGATGTTGCCTTGGGATTTATTCACCATGTCGAAGATGGAATTTTTTGGGCAGGTTAATTTTCTGAAGGGCGCTCTGACTTACTCTGACTACATTACGACCGTCAGCCGAAAATATAGCCAGGAAATTCAAACTGCCGAATATGGTTTTGGACTGGAAGGCGTGCTGCGCGACCGCAACGCCACCGTCGCCGGAATCTTAAACGGCGTGGATTACGAGGAGTGGAGCCCGCAGGCCGATAAGTTCATCGCGGCGAAATATTCTCCGCAGGATTTCTCTGGCAAGGCCACCTGCAAACAGGATTTGCTGACGACGTTCGGCGTAAAGAATGCCGATGCGAAAACTCCGGTGATCGGCATCGTCTCGCGCTTCGCTGCGCAAAAAGGCTTTGACCTGATCGCGCAGGTCATGGACCGGCTGGCCCGCGAAGAGATGATCATGGTCGTCCTCGGCTCGGGCGACAAGGTGTATGAAGAAATGTTTGCCCGGCTCAACAAACAGTTCCCCAACAAGATTGCGTTGAAGGTGGCTTACGACAACGCCATCGCGCACAAGGTCGAGGCCGGGGCCGATATGTTCCTGATGCCCTCGCGCTACGAGCCCTGCGGGCTGAACCAGATCTACAGCCTGAAGTACGGCACGGTGCCGATCGTGCGCGCCACTGGCGGCCTTGACGATACCATCGAGCCTTGGGACGCTCGCTCCGGCAAAGGCACCGGCTTCAAGTTCACGGAGTATAACGGCGAGTCTCTGCTGCTGACGGTGAAGCAGGCGCTGCAAGCCTTCCGCGACCAGACCTCCTGGCAGGTGCTGATGCGTAACGGCATGACCAAGGATTTTTCCTGGAACGCTTCGGCGCGGGAGTATGGGAAGATTTACGAGCGAGTGAAACAGATGCGGAGCGCCACACAGGCGACGGCGGAAAAGGTCTTGGTGTAGATTCTCTCTGCCGCAAGGGAAGACTCGCGCACCAATGAGTGAGATGGCGAATTACCCACAACAAACCCTCTTGAGCAACCGCCGCCCCGGTCATTCACTACCACCTTTGAGGGATAGCACCGACACTTTCGAGCAATTGCTCTGCCCCTGTTGGAAACGTAAGGTTCTCCTTCCTTCCAGAAAGGGGAGAGTATGAAGCTTTCCGGATTTACTGCCCGTAGCGTGTCATTTTGCGGCTTGACGGCGTTTTGTATCATTGGCACGCTTTTGTTTTTCGGAACCCAAGTGGCCTATTCGCAGTCGAGCCTTGAGACTGACGTGGACAATGCCCGTATCATCGAAATGACTCATAAGGGCCTCGGGGATGACGTGATTATCGCCAGAATAAAGGCGGGGGCAACAAAGTTTAACCTTTCAGATGACGACCTCGCTAGCCTGAAGAAAGAAGGAGTATCCGATTCCGTTGTGGCGGCCATGATTCAGTCAACGCAGTTGACGAGTCCTAAGGTCACGATTGACGGAAATCCAGTTGAGGTGCGCACCATCGGCGAGCAGAAGGTCGGCGGGAGGCTCGGGCACGCTGTTACCCTACACATTAAGTCCGTCAAGAACAAGGCGTACCTGCAAGGGCAACACGCCTCGGTGATAGCCTCCCGGAAAACAGTGATTGATATTCAGCTACCGGCTAATGACAACATCGACAACTACATCATTGTCGAGATGGACGACAAAGGTGACCGGAGAGAAATCGAAATGGGATCTATTGGTGGAACCGTGGGGGAAAAGGTTGGCATTCGCGCCGATAGGATCGTGCGCACTTCGGCAACTCCGGTTGGAGGTCGCCGGTTCAGGATTTCGCCAGTGAAAGAGTTGAAGAAGGGCGAGTACATCCTGTACTCAGTTGGATCCGCCGATTTTCCTCACGGCGTCTATGGGCAGGGCTATGATTTCACGGTTCAGTGATCCGCGATCATGAGAACAAGTCGAGCCCGTTCTACAATCCGTCTTGGGCTGGTCGCGCTAGGATCCCTTATCGCCCTTGCGCCGGTATTGCTTTGGTCTCAAGCAAAAGAAGATGGGAAAGCGGATGCAGTGCTTCTGGCTGACGGGACGCCCATCCACCTTGTGCTGATGGACGATCTGCAGGGGAAAGATCTGCGAGTCAGGCAGGCTGTTCATTTCAAGGTGCGACAGGATCTCGTCGCCGGTTCTAAGGTCATTGTGAAAACAGGCACTGAGGCAATTGGACACATTGAATCAATATCAAAGAGCGGTCTCTTGGGAAAATCAGGAAGGCTTGTTTTGCAGTTCGACTATGTGACCACCGTGTCAGGTGCAAAGCTCATGTTGCGGGGCGGGGTGGGGGTTAGCGGAGGAAAGGGTGGTGCCCTCACGTGGGAGTCGGCTCTTTGGTACGGTCCGAACGCGAACTTGCCCGTAGGAACAGTACTCAATGCCTATGTCAACCAAGATCAGCGGATACCGGTACCTTAGCTTGGCAGGTGCTGATGCGCAACGGAATGACCAAGGATTTTCCTGGAACGCTTCGGTGCGGAAGGCCGGCCTCGTGCACGGATCGTTGACAGGGGAGAACGGACAGAGGAACGGAAATGGCAGAGTCGGATGAGGAGACGATTGCCGAGGGAGAAGACTACATCGAAGTGTGTGTCGGGATATCCCAATGGAGGAACGAAGACGGCCTTCATATTCTGGAAGAGGATTTTGCCGGCAGCGGCGAGATTTGGCGGGTCCATAAGAGCGACCCCGATCCGTTTCCGTCGAAGCCTCATGCACATTGCATAGCCGGAGCGAGGCGGTTTGTCGGTTGCAAGCTCCACTTGGGAACAGCAGAGTTGTACAAGGGCCGCGAAGCCCTAGGCAGATTTCTCGACAGAAGGCAGTTCTTGCGTCTTATAGAATACTGCCGACCGAAGTTCCCAGACATTGTTCTGCCGTTGGAGTCCAGGTGATGCACCTGCGACTCGCCCCGTTGTCGTGCTAATATCCCCCTAGCGCAAAGGGCGCTGCCGGTCCGCGGAAAGGACAGAAGTCCATCTGATCGTACAATTCCAGCTTCACGAACTTACTTTCTGCCCGTAAATGCGGACCTCGGGCGCATGAAAGGAAGTTCGCCATGCCGGTACGCCGCCTCCCATCGTATCCCAACCTCGACCATCTCAAGCATCAAGCCAAAGACTTGCTGAAAGAACATGCCGCCCGCGATGCCGGAGCGGCCCAGCGCATCCGGGAATTTCATCCGCGATTCGCTCGCGCCACCGACGCCGAAATCTTCGCGGCGCAGCTCAAGCTGAGCGATGCGCAGCTCACCATCGCGCGTGAGGCTGGATTTCAAAGCTGGGCGCGGCTGAAAAGGCATGTCGAAAAGCCGGTGGATCTGAATCTGCCCCACCATGAGCGCGTTGCCGATCCAGTCTTCCGCCGTGCTGTGGATTTAATCGATGCGGGCGACGCAGCGGGCTTGCGTGCCTATTTGAAACAGCATCCGAAGCTGGTGCATCAGCACGTGGTTTTCGAAGGCTGGAATTATTTTCACAATCCCACGCTGTTGCAGTTCATCGCCGAAAACCCGATTCGCCACAGCAAGATGCCGGCGAACATTGTCGATGTAGCCAAAGTCATTCTCGACGCCGGCCCGCCGCAGTCTGCGCTGAACGAAACGCTGATGCTTGTGGCGACGGGCAGCGTGCCGCGGGAGTGCCGCTTGCAGCTTCCGTTGATCGACTTGCTCTGCGATCACGGAGTTGACCCGGACAGCGCGCTGCACGCGGCGGTGTTGCACAACGAGATGGAGTCGGCCCATGCGTTAATCAGGCGTGGCGCTCGCATCGATCTGCCGGTGGCGGCCGCTCTGGGGCGCGTCGAAGATTTCTGCCTGTTGCTTCCGACGTCGACCAAAGACGACCGCCATCTGGCTCTGGCCCTGGCCTCACAGTTCGGCCAGGTCGAGATCGTTCGCCTGCTGCTGGATGCGGGCGAAGATCCCAACCGCTACAACCCGGTCGGCGGCCACTCGCATTCCACGCCGCTGCACCAAGCCGCGGCCGCGGGCAATGAGGAGATGGTCAGGCTTCTCGTAGAGCGCGGCGCAAGGCTGGGCATGAAGGATATTCTTTGGCACGGCACGCCGGCCGGTTGGGCAGCGCACGAAGGCAAGAAGCAGGTTGAGGCGTATCTGAAAGCGGCAGAGGCAAAAGGGGCACCGAACTAACTGTGCCCCCACACAAGTCTTCGCTTTGTCTTCCTCTAGAAAACAACTCGCTGCTACAATCCGCTCATGGCCGTCACCTCTCAGCTGCCGGCTTTCGCCCGCACCATCTTCCACGTGGACATGGACGCCTTCTTCGTCTCGGTGGAGGAGTTGTTCGACCCTTCGCTCAAAGGCAAAGCTGTGGTGGTCGGGGGGCAGCGCCACGAACGCGGGGTGGTTTCGGCGGCCTCGTATGAGGCGCGGAAGTTCGGAGTGCATTCCGCCATGCCGCTGCGCACCGCGGCCAAGCAGTGTCCGCATGCCATCTTTGTCGATGGGCATCCGGAGCGTTACCGCGAGTGCTCGGAAAAGGTCTACAAGGTGCTGCAAGCGTTTTCTCCGCAGGTGGAGATGGCTTCGATCGACGAAGCCTACCTCGACATGACCGGCACCGCGCGACTGCACGGGCCGCCGTTGAAAGCCGCGCACAAACTTCATCAGAAAATGAAAGCCGACACGCGGCTGAATTGCTCGATCGGCATCGGATCGTCGCGGCTGATTGCGAAGGTTTCATCGGCGCAGGCCAAGCCCAACGGCGTGTTATGGATTATTCGCGGCGAAGAAGCGAAGTTCCTTGCGCCTCTCGACGTGCGCGAGATTCCCGGCGTGGGCAAAGTGATGGAGAGCCATTTGCACGCGCTGGGCATCAGGAAAGTAGGAGACCTGGCACGGCTTGACGAATCTGAACTGGAAGAACGGTTCGGCAAGTGGGGGCTGGCGCTGGCGGGCAAGGCGCGCGGTGAAGACGCTGGCGGATGGTTCGACAGTGAAGTCGGGGCCGACACCGCGGCGAAATCCATTAGCCACGAACACACCTTCAACGAGGACACAGCAGAGACGAACCAGCTTGAATCCACCCTGATGCGGCTTTCGGAGATGGTGGGCCGGCGGCTGCGAGAAGCCGGCCTGCACGCGCGAACCATTCAGCTCAAGCTGCGCTACAAAGACTTCACTACGATCACGCGCGCTCATACGCTGGCGGTGCCAACGCAGCTCGACGGCGAAATCTTTAGTCAGGTAAGCGGGCTCTTCCGCAGGAACTGGAAGCCGGGCAGGGAAGTGCGCCTGCTGGGAGTGCAGGCGTCGGCATGCGAGGGACAGGCAGAGCAGATGAATCTGCTGGAAGGCAGCCAACAGCAGCGCTGGAAAGCCGCGCTGGCCGCCGCCGACCGCCTGCGCGACAAATTCGGCGAAGCGAGCGTGACGCTGGCCGCCGGCATGCGCGGAGGCTTTCGCGAGCGCACTCACGAAAACCCGGCGGGCCTGCCAGGCCAGGCCAAAACGAAACCCAAGTAGTGCGAGAGCCTTCCGGTAGTGGCTCAGTTTGAAAATTGGACCGCAGAAAACCGAAAACCACGAAGGGCACGAAGTGACACGAAGGTTTCTTGTTTTGTGGTTTGTCCTTCGGGCACCTTAGTGTACTTCGTGGTTCAGGGTTTTTCTCGCCGCATTATCAAAACTGAGCCACTACCAGCCTTCGAGCAAAGTTGACCCTGCGGCCTCCGGCACACTACTATTTTCCCGCACTCATCAGCCCATCGTCAGGAGCCCATATGCGCCACTTTCTTCGTTGGATGTTCGTCCTCGGGTTCTTTTCTCTGATCCTGCAATGCAGGCCCACTGCTTCGGCGCAAACTGATCCTCAACTGTTGTTGCGGGATCCGACGATCAGCAAGACGCAGATCGTCTTCAACTACGGCGGCAATCTCTGGATCGTTGGCCGCGAAGGCGGCGACGCGCGCCGGCT
>Ga0302320_10026826_pt1 | contig 11134 bp, 10 predicted proteins | sample Bog_T0_3_FD_202130 | JGI IMG/M metagenome (GOLD analysis project Ga0302320, IMG submission 202130) | Peat permafrost microbial communities from Stordalen Mire near Abisko, Sweden - Bog_T0_3 | ecosystem: Environmental > Terrestrial > Soil > Wetlands > Peat | place: Sweden: Abisko, Stordalen Mire... | reverse complement strand
ATGGGTCGAAGCGGGAACAAGGGTCACCGACAGCTGGTTGTTCACGCTCTTCACTCCGGCCAGTCCGGCGACGGTTTCCTGGGCCAGGAACTTGTGGCTTTCTTCGGACACGACGCCGGTCAGGGTGGCCACTCCGTTGAGGGCCTTGACGTGGATGTTGTCATCCTTCAGGAAGTGCTTGAAATTGTAGGTGTTCCTGAAAGTCCCTTCGATCTGGGCGTCGGGGACGGCAGCGGGCAGCGGAAGGGCGCCCGCCAAGGCCAACGTGGTGAAGGCGATGGCCGCCACCGGGGGATTCAGATTGAAATGGCGCATGGCGAGTGTTCCTTATGAAGGCCCCTAGGGGCGACCCCGTGGAAACGAAGTACACTGCCCGCTGAACCGAGCATCTTTCATACCATGTTATAAGTATAATATTTTTAATAGTTTACATAGCAGAGGCAACCAGGGCGTCCAGGGAACACTCTCAGGAGCGATCGGAATGAGCGAAAGGGTCTTTCATGTTGACTCAGCCGAGGCTCGGGGCCGGCCATGAACTCCACAGCAAGTCAAGTTACTTCAATGTTTATAGACTGGCATCATAACTGCTGCTGGTTGCCCGCTGCCCGTCCCGCTCTGCTGCGAGCAGACCGGAAAGGCCCTCGGCAACAGTTCAGTTTCCTGGAAGGCAAAATGTCATGGATCTCCTACTCCTCGTCCTGGCGGTGGTTGGCATCCTAACGGGTATCGGTTTTTATATGTATGGCAAGAAGCAGGGTTCCAAGAAGGCGGCGGCGGTGACGCTGGTCCGCGGGATCATGCAGCGCACGGAGGGGATCCTGGCCGGAATCAGGCCGTCCATCACCGATCCCGCCATGGTCTCGTCGATCAATGACGGCATTGCGGCGATTTCCAAGGCCTCGAAACAACTGGAAGCCATCTAGCACCGCAGGGTCCCTTCTTGCCCGGACGCCCGTGCCGGGCACAACCGCCAGGTCGAGGGTCTGCAATCGGCGCTGCAGGCTGTTCCAGGTCTCCACATCCACCAGTACCGCCGCTTCCCGGCCGCGATCAGTCACCATCACGGCCGCGTGGGTCTTCTTGAGGCTCGCGATGACCTCGGTGGCGCGGCGCTTCACTTCAGAGACCGGCACCAGCATGCCACCAACGGTGAAGCAGTCCGGCGCCCGAACGGGTATCGTAAAGGTCGACTCGATCTCTCATGGAGGGTTGCATGGTTCCGGAGCTGGTGAGCGCCGCCAAGGCTTACGTGGTCGGGGATATTTTCGTGGAAGGGCTGGTTGGGGATTTCTCCGCCGCTGACTGGAAGGTGACGGATTCGGTGGGGCACAGCCCCATCTGGCTCCTGGGCCACGTGGCCACCTACCGGCAGCGGGCGCTGGCGATGATGGGGGTGGACCAGCCGGCCTCACCGTGGGAAGCCGGCTTCGTGCGGGGCACGTCCCCCGCGGACGTGCCAGCGGACCTGGATCCCGGCATCCTGGTCCAAGCCTTCCACGCCGCCCAGAAGGCCATGGCCGCCCGCTGGGACGCCCTCACCCCCGAAGCCCTGGCCAAGCCCTTCGGCCGGACCCTGCCGGACGGTTCCGACACGGTGGGCGGGGCGCTGGCCTTCATGGCCTGGCACGAGGCCTATCATCTGGGACAGCTGGGCTTCATGCGCCGGGTGGCGGGCAAGCCGGGGCGGGCCTAGCTGATATGGCAGAACAAAGGGTCTGGTCTGAACAGATCGTACAGTGCTTTTGCAGGCCCTTTCCCTGCCGCTAGAACGCCGGATCCATCCAGGGCACCGGTTCGCTGGGCGCCCCCACCACATCCCCCACCCGCAGCGCGGCGGCCACCAGCCACCCGGCTGGCCGGCCGATCTGCTTGAGGTCCAGCTGCAGCAGCTGGCCCGGATTCGGGAGGTTGGGCCGGCTCCGCTCCAGGACCACCTGCCCCTTGGCCACCACCAGCTCCGCCGCCGGCTTGGCATAGCCCAGAGGAAGGTAGTAGATGCGTACCTTCTCCAGGCCCACCAGGCGGCCCCCGAGGGCATCCCGGGCGGGGAGCCGCACCTCCAGGATCCGGGGCGAGGCCCACCGGGCTGTGCAGGCGGCCGGGGCGGTGCGGGGGCGGGGGATGGGATCCCCCTTCCGGCCACAGCCGAGGAGCATCAGGCCTAAAAATGCCGAGAACGTAGACTTGGCTATCAGGTTTGGTAGGCTTGGGGGTCGCACCATTCCATGATGCCCGAATTCCCCCCCGCGGGAGGGGCAGCTGGCGACCTCTGAGGACGAATGACATGCCCGTGACCAAATTGCTCATCGCCAACCGGGGCGACATCGCCTGCCGGATCATACGCACCTGCCGGGAGATGGATATCCCGACGGTGGCGGTCTATTCGGATTCGGACCGGACGGCCATGCACGTGCGGCTGGCCGTGGGTTCCTACCCCATCGGGCCCACCCCTTCCCGGGAAAGCTACCTGCGCACGGACAAGCTGATCGAGGTGTGCAAGAAGACCGGCGCCGACGCGGTCCACCCCGGCTACGGCTTCCTGAGCGAGGACCCGGAGGCGGTGCGCCGGTTCCAGGAGGCCGGGCTGACCTGGATCGGGCCCTCGGCCGAGGTGCTGGAGAAGATGAACGCCAAGATCGTGGCCCGGGAGATCGCCGCGAGCGTGGGCTGCCCGGTGCTGCCGGGCATCCACGAGACCCTGGGCGACGACGACCTGATGACCGAGGCAAAGAAGCTGGGCTTCCCGCTGATGCTCAAGCCGGTGGCGGGGCGGGACGGCAAGGGCATGCGCCTGGTCAAGTCCCCGGGCGAGCTGCGCCGGGCCCTGCCCAGGGTGAAGGGCGACGCGCTGTTCTCCTTCTGGGACGAGCGGGTCTACCTGGAGAAGGCGCTGGTGCACCCGCGGCACATCGATATCCAGATCGCCGGCGACCGGCACGGCAACTACGTCTACCTGTGGGAGCGGGAGGGCTCGGTCCAGCGCCGGTTCCAGCAGGTGGCCGACGAGGCGCCCTCGGCCTCGGTGACCCCCGAGCAGCGCCGGGCCATGGGCGAGGCGGCGGTGGCCATCGCACGCAAGGTGGGCTATGTGGGCATGGGCACCGTGGAATTCCTCATGGACAACGACGGCTGCTTCTACTTCCTGGAGATGACCTGCCGGATCCAGGGCGGGCACGCCGTCACCGAATGGATCACCGGCCAGGACCTGGTCAAGTGGCAGATCCAGATCGCCCGGGGCGAGAAGCTGCCCCTGGCCCAGGACGAGATCCCGTTCTGGGGCCACGCCATCCAGTGCCGCATCAACGCAGAGGACCCGGACCGGGACTTCGCCCCCAGCTCGGGCAAGATCATCTACCTGCGCACCCCCGCCGGGCACCGCCTGCGGGACGACAACGGCATCTACCCCGGCTGGGACCTCTCCCCCTTCTACGCGCCGCTGCTGTCCAAGCTCTCCACCTGGGGGCCGACCCGGGCCGAGGCGCTGGAGCGCATGCACGCGGCCCTGAGCGAGTACCGCATCGGCGGGGTGCGCAACAACGTGGCCTTCCACAAGGCCCTGCTGGAGCACAAGCCGTTCCTCAAGGGCGAACTGCACGCAGGGATGCTGGACCACGCCTGGTGGAAGCAGAAGAAGCTGGGCCCCAACGTGAAGTTCGCCGTGGCCGCCGCCCTGTTCGACGAACTGGAGCTGGAGGAGCGCCGGGCCCAGCAGCCGACCCGGACGGACAACTGCGATTGCGGCAGCGACGCCTGGAGCTCCCTGGGCCGGTTCAGCCGGTTGTGAGCCGTTGTCAAGATGTACCTTGAACACATCTTCGCGGCCCCGGCATAAGTGGTCGTAGCAAAATAACCTGAAATGCACAGATTATTTCGCAACGACCACTAAATCTCACCAGACCTTCGGATGGAACCATGAAGCGCACCCTAGTCATCGCCGACGAAACCCACGAGCTGGAAATCCACCGCAGCGGCGGCAAGACCGTCATGATCTGGGACGGAGAGGAATCCCCCATCGACATCGTCCGGGTGGAGCCCACCAGCTACTCCGTGATCATGGACGGCCACTCGGTGGGCGTGAACATCGACCGCATCCGCAGCATCGACCCCGATCTGCACGGCTTCCGCGCCAGCCTGTACGACGGCGCCTACGAATTCACCCTGCAGGACCCGCACAAGATCCTCCTGGCCGCGGCCATGGCCCGGGGCAAGAAGGGCGCCTGCGGCCTGGTGACCGCGCTCATGCCCGGCCGGGTGCTCAAGCTGCTGGTCCAGCCGGGCGAGGTGGTGGAGGAGGGCCAGCCCATCCTCATCCTGGAAGCCATGAAGATGCAGAACGAGTACACCGCCCCCATGGCCGGCACCGTCGGCCAGATCCACGCGGACGAGGGCGTCAACGTCGAGATCAACTCGCCCATGATCACCCTGGTGCCCCTGGAGCGCAAAGCCGCGGGCGGCAAGGGCGCGGTCAAGGCCTGACATGCGCCGGATCCTGCGCTGGAGCGGGATCCTGCTGGGCACGCTGGCGCTGGCGGCGGCGGCGGGGCTGTGGACCTTGCGGGCCAGCCTGGCCCAGGCGGACGGCGCCCGGGCCCTGCCCGGGCTGTCCGCGCCGCTGACCATCGAGCGCGACGCCCGGGGCGTGCCCGCCATCACCGGCGCCAGCCGGCTGGACGTGGCCCGCGGCCTGGGCTTCGTCCACGCCCAGGAGCGGTTCTTCCAGATGGACCTGCAGCGCCGGCTGGCCGCCGGCGAGCTGGCGGAGCTGCTGGGCGCGCCCGTGCTGAAGTACGACCGCGAGTACCGCCCGCACCGCTTCCGCGCCGTGGCGCGCCAGGTGGTGGCCCGCGCCGGCCCGGAAGAGCGGGCCATGCTCGATGCCTACGCGGCCGGGGTCAACGCCGGGCTGGGGGCGCTGGGCGCGCGGCCGCCGGAGTACCTGCTGCTGGCCAGCGCCCCGGTGCCCTGGCGGGCCGAGGACTCGGCGCTCTGCCTGCTGTCCATGTTCATCCAGCTGCAGGATGACCCGAACCACCGCCAGTCGCGGCTGGCCTACATGCGCGACACTTTGCCGCCCGCGCTGTTCGCGTTCCTGGTGCCGGCCGGCACCGAGTGGGACGCGCCGCTCACCGGCGCCCCGTTCCCGCAGCCGCCGGTGCCGGGGCCCGAGGTGCTGGACATGCGCAAGCTCAGCCTGCCCGGGCCATCCGCCGTGCCGGAACCAGAGCCCGAGTTCCCCGGCAGCAACAACTGGGCCCTGGCCGGCGGCCGCACCGCTGACGGCCGGGCCATCCTGGCCAACGACATGCACCTGGCCATCTCGGTGCCCAACACCTGGTACCGCGCGTCCCTGGCCTGGCCCGGGCACCGGGTCACCGGGGTCACGCTGCCCGGCACCGGCGCGGTGGCCGTGGGCAGCAACGGCCGGGTGGCCTGGGGCTTCACCAACAGCTACGGGGACTTCCGCGACCTGGTGATCCTGGAGCAGCCGGACCCGGAGCACTACCTGACCCCGGCCGGACCGCGCCGGATCGAGCATGTGAGCGAGACCATCCGCGTGCGGGGCGGAGCTTCGGTGACGCTGGACCTGCTGGAGACCATCTGGGGCCCGGTGGTGGACACCGACCACAAGGGCCGCCGGCGCGCCCTGCTCTGGGTGGCCCACGACCCCGAAGCGGTGGACTTCCGCGGGGGCCTGGAGACCGCCGGTTCCGTGGCGGAGGCCATGGCCGCGGCCAACCGGAGCGGGATCCCGGCCCAGAACTTCGTCTGCGCCGACGCCGGCGGCCACATCGGCTGGACCATCATGGGCCGGCTGCCGCGGCGGGTGGGCTTCGACGGCCGGTTCCCGGTCTCCATGGCCGACGGCGCGCGCCGCTGGGACGGGTGGCTCGCGCCCGAGGACTATCCGAGGATCGTCGATCCCCCCGGCGGCCAGATCTGGACCGCCAACGCCCGGGTGGTGGACGGCCCCTGGCTGGCCAGGCTCGGGGACGGCGGCTACGATCTGGGCGCCCGGGCCCGCCAGATCCGGGACGATCTGAGCGCCCTGAAGGGGGCCCGGGAGCGGGACATGCTGGCGGTGCAGCTGGATGACCGGGCCCTGTTCCTGGCCCGCTGGCGCAGGCTGCTGCTGGACACCCTGGGCGCTGGAGCGGTGCGCGGCCATGCCGGGCGGGCCGAGCTGCGCCGGCTGGTGGCGGGCTGGGGCGGGCGGGCCGATCCGGACTCGGCCGGCTACCGGCTGGTGCGCGGGTTCCGCTACGTGCTCATGGGGCAGGTGGCCGAGCCCTTCGCGCGGGCCTACCGGCTGAACTCTGACCGGCGCTTCAAGGTGGGCTTCCTGGGCCAGAGCGAAGGCCCCCTGTGGGCGCTGGTGAGCCAGCGGCCGGCGCACCTGCTGGATCCCCGCTACCGGGACTGGGACGCGGCGCTGCTGGCGGCCGTGGACGGCACCATCGCCACCCTGACCCGGGACGGCACGCCCCTGGCCCAGTGCACCTGGGGCCGGCTCAACGCGCCCAGGGTCCAGCATCCGCTGTCCCGGGCGCTGCCCTTCCTGTCCCGCTGGCTGGACATGCCGACCCTGCCCATCCCGGGCGACAGCTTCATGCCCCGGGTGCAGGACCGGGCGTTCGGCGCCTCCGAGCGGCTGGCGGTCTCCCCCGGGCACGAGGCCGACGGCTACTTCATGATGCCCTGCGGCCAGAGCGGCCACCCGCTGTCGCCCCACTACGGCGACGGCCACCGGGACTGGGTGGCGGGCAGGCCAGTGCCTTTCCTGCCCGGGCCGGCGGCGCACACGCTGACGCTGACGCCTACCAGGGCAGCTCCAGGGCCTTCGTGAGGAAGGCCATCAGCGGCAGCATCCGGCGGCACTCTTCGGTGAACCGCTCCAGGAAGTCCGGGGCGCACACCTCCCGCTCGGTGAGCGCGGTGTGGGTGTAGAAGTCCTTGAGCTTGAGGTCCTCGGCGAACGGGTGGGCGGGGTCGAAGCCGGCCGGCACGCGCTTGAGGGCCTCGCCGGCCACTTCCAGCCCGCCCGCCCCCAGGGCCTTCCAGGCCCGGGTGTGAGAGACGATCCGTTCCCGCACCTTGCGCACGGATTCGGGGTCGGGGCGCCAGAGCCCCGCGCTGGCGAAGCAGCCGCCGGGCTCCAGGTGCAGGTAGAAGCCGGGGGAGTGCACGTCCTTGCTGCAGTCCCGGTGCCGGAACTGGGCGCCCACGTTGGTCTTGTAGGGGTCCTTGTCGTGGGAGAACCGGGTGTCCCGGTTGATCCGGAACATGGAGCCGCCGTTGCCCCGGGGGTCGGCCAGGTAGTGCTTGTTGAGCCGTTCCAGGGGCTCGGCGAAGGCCATGATGAAGCCCTGCATGGGCAGCTTGACGTCGGCTTCGTAACGGGCCCGGTTGGCCTGGAACCACTCCCGGTCGTTGTCGGCCTTGAGCTCGCGCAGGAACTTGAACAGGGAGGGGCTGAAGCACGCGCTTGCGGGTTCGTTGCTGCGGGCCATGACCATGCCTCCGGTGGTAGATTATAGCGATGCCAACCACATGGATCGACCTCGATCTCCCGGCTGTCACCCGCAACTGTGCCGGGATCATCGGCGACACCGGCACCGCGCTCATGGCGGTGGTGAAGGGCGACGCCTACGGTCACGGGGCCGTGCGGGTCGGGCAGGCGGCGCTGGCCGGCGGCGCCAGCTGGCTGGGGGTGGCCCGCATGGGCGAAGCGCGGGTCCTTCGCGAGGCCGGCATCCGGGCGCCGGTCCTGGTCATGGGCATGGCCACCGCGGAGGAGGTGGACGAGGCCATCGCCGGAGAGGTCACCCTGACCCTGCACAGCCCCCAGGCCCTGGAGCTGTTCGCCGCCCGGGCCCGCGCCCGGGGGCGGGCGCCTGCGGTCCACCTGAAGCTGGACACCGGCCTGGGACGGCTGGGGGTGCTGGCCGAAGAGGCCGTTCCCTTCGCCCGCCAGGCGCTGGCGGCCGGGCTCCGGCTGGACGGGCTGTTCAGCCACCTGGCCGCGGCCGAGCAGGACCACCCTCTCAACGACCTCCAGCTGGGGCGCTTCCGCCAGGCTGTCCGGGCCATGGAGGAGGCCGCCCTGCGTCCGCGCTGGGTGCACCTGGCCAACTCCGCTGCGGCCTTCGGCCTGCCCGAAGCGCGCCACGACCTGGTCCGGGTGGGGAACGTGGTGCTGGGCATCCGCATCCGCATCGACCAGCCGCTGGACCCCAAATACCGTCCGGCCCTGGCCTGGAAGGCCCGGCTGGCCTCGTGCCGGCGGCTGCCGCCGGGCTGGGGCGTGGGCTACGGCCAGACCTGCCTGGCCACCGGGGACGATCTGGTGGGGGTGGTCCCAGTGGGCTACGGCGACGGGCTCAGGCGGGTGCCGGGCAACCGGGTGCTCATCGGCGGCGCCAGCTGCCCGGTGCTCGGGCAGCTCTGCCTGGACCAGCTCATGGTCCGGCTGCCGCGCCCCTTCCCGGAAGGGGAGGAAGTGGTGGTCATCGGCGCCCAGGGCGAGGAAGCCATCGGCCTGCACGATCTGGCCGCCCTCTACGGCACCTCGCAGGTGGACATCGCGACCCACCTGCACGCGCGGATTCCCCGCTTTTATCACTGACGGAGGCACACCATGGACCGCAGGCGCGTCGGCATCATGCTCTTCAACGACATCGAGGTGCTGGATTTCTGCGGCCCCTTCGAGGTCTTCTCGGTGGCCCGCCTGGACGAGGCGCGGCGGCGGGACGAGCCGTCGCCGTTCGAGGTGGTGCTGGTGGCCGAGACGCTGGCCCCGGTCACCACTGCCGGCGGCATGCGGGTCCTGCCCGCGGCCGCCTTCGCCCACTGTCCGCCGCTGGACCTCCTGCTGGTGCCGGGCGGCATGGGCACCCGCAGGGAGATGCTCAACGAGGCGGTGCTGCGGTTCGTGCGCGGCCAGGCCGCCGGGGCCGAGCTGGTGGCCTCGGTCTGCACCGGCGCGCTCATCCTGGGCAAGGCCGGGCTGCTGGCGGGCCTGCGGGCCACCACCCACTGGCGCTCCCTGGACCTGCTCCGGGAGCTGTGCCCGGACGTCCAGGTGGACGGCGCCTCCCAGGTGGTGGACCAGGGCAGGGTCATGACCTCGGCGGGCATCGCCGCGGGCATCGACCTGGCGCTGATGATCGTGCGCCGCTGGCACGGCGAGGCGGTGGCCCGCGCGACCGCCCGGCACATGGAATATCCCTTCCCGGAGAGCGACGCGCGCAGGGTCCCGCTCGGGGATCAGGGGAAAATTTCTTGACCTGACATTTTCAACAATTCAACGTTGTAGAGATACCCTTATATTGAAATCGGAAACATTGATGCTGTCGTGGGAGTGCGCCGTGCTGACCCTGAAGAACATGAAGATCTGGAAGCGGCTGGGCCTGGCCTTCGGCTCCCTGGGGCTGGCGCTGCTGGTGATTTCCGGCGCCTCCTGGTGGGGCCTGAGGGTGCTGAGCGGCGCCCGGGCCGAGGTGAAGCAGGAGATGCACAAATCGGTGGTCACCCAGCAGATGATCGGCTCCATCGGGGAGATCAACCTCACCATCTGGGAGCTCATCGGCGAGAAGACTCCCATGGGCAAGCAGTCCAAGAAGGACAAGCTCGGTGAGCTGCGGGCCCGGTACAAGGCGACCATCGACGAGCTGAAGGCCACGGCCGGGCCCACCGACAAGGAACTGCTCGGAGAGCTCGAGGCCGCCCTGGTCTCAGGGCGGGCCGTGAACACCCAGGTGATGGAATGGGCCACCACCGGCAAGGAGGCCGACGCGGCCGCCAAGTACCTGGCCGAAGGCGGCCTGATCAAGGGCAAGGTGGAGGCTGCCAGCAACAAGTACCTGGCCTACCGGGACAGTGTCACCCAGGCGGTCTCGCTGAAGGCGGAAGCCGCCCAGACCCGGGTGCAGTGGGCGGTGGGCATCCCGCTGTTGGCGGGGCTGGCGCTGGCCGTGCTGCTGGGGGTCGCCATCACCCGCATCTACCTGGGCGACATCCATAACCTCCTGGCGGCCACCCAGATGCTCGCCCGGGGGGATTTCTCCTACGAGGTGAAACCCGAAAGCGTGGCCCGCGAGGACGAGTACGGCGAACTGGCCCGGGCCTACCGGACCATGATCAGCGAGATCCGGGAAATGCTCCGGGCGCTCATCGCCGGGGTGCAGACCCTGGCCTCCTCCGCCACTGAGCTGTCAGCCTCCTCGGAGCAGATGGCGGCCACCACCCAGTCCATCGCCCAGATCACCAACAGCCAGCGGGCCGGGTCGGAGCAGGCCGCGGCGGCGGTGGAGGAACTTTCGGCTTCCATCGACGAAGTGAGCCGGGGCGCCCAGGACACCCTGAAGCTGATGGAGAACGCCCTGGGCGCCACCCAGCGGGGCGACGAGGCCGGGAGCGCCACCCAGGAGGCCATGAAGGGGGTCACCAGCACCGCCGAGCAGATCGCCTCCGCCATCAATGTCATCACCGAGATCGCCAACCAGACCAACCTGCTGTCCCTGAACGCCGCCATCGAGGCGGCCAAGGCCGGCGACCAGGGCAAGGGCTTCGCGGTGGTGGCCGAGGAGGTCCGCAAGCTGGCGGAGCGCAGCGGCACCTCCGCCAAGGACATCGCCAAGCACATCCAGGCCGCCCGCCGCGCGGTGGGCGAGGGCACCGCCACCGTTTCCACCACGGTGGAACTGCTCAAGCAGATCCGTTCGAGCCTGGAGCAGTTCGCGGTGCAGACCCGCCAGGTGACCTCGGCCACCGTGGAGCAGAGCCGGGCCGGCGCCGAGGTGGCCCGCCGGGTGGAGCAGAGTGTCCAGGAGACCGCGGCCACGGCCGCCGCCACCGCCCAGATGTCCTCCACCACCCAGGAGATCTCCCGCACCGCCTCGGAGCTGGCCAAGGTGGCCGACAACCTGCAGTCGCTGGTTCAGCGCTTCAAGCTCTAGTTGAGTACGGGAGCCACGTACGGCAGGGTGAGGCCCAGCAGCCAGAGCATCAGCAGCACCACCGGCAGGTGGAAGATCAGCTGCAGGGTGGAGTAGCCGGCCAGGTCGCGGGCCTTGACTCCGGTGAGGCCCATGAGCGGCAGCATCCAGAACGGGTTGATGAAGTTGGGCAGCGCCTC
>Ga0302320_10026825_pt1 | contig 11134 bp, 12 predicted proteins | sample Bog_T0_3_FD_202130 | JGI IMG/M metagenome (GOLD analysis project Ga0302320, IMG submission 202130) | Peat permafrost microbial communities from Stordalen Mire near Abisko, Sweden - Bog_T0_3 | ecosystem: Environmental > Terrestrial > Soil > Wetlands > Peat | place: Sweden: Abisko, Stordalen Mire... | reverse complement strand
TTTCCGAGTCCATCACCAGTGGCTCGACCTGGCGCTCCAGCGTGAAGTTTTTGCCCGTGCGGCTGCCGTCGAAGTGCGTCTGCCGCAGCCGTTCAATCTCCACTTTGCCGATGGCGCTCGATACCCATTCGGCGGCCTTCGGCTCGGTAGTCTTCAGAAAGATTTTCGTGGCAGGCTGCGAGAGCATGACCTCGGCCATGTGACCGTAGATGTACTCAAGCTGCGCCTTCCCCTGAAAGCCCAGTACAATCGGATTTTTCGATTTACGGTTCTCGGTGATGGCCGTATGGAGTTGCGGCAAGCGTTGCAAACTGGCCAGTTCGTCCAGCACGAACCAGACCGGATGCTGGCCTTCCTTCGGCTCATTCAAGAGGCGCAAAACCAGCAGATCAATCCACAGGCTGTGCAGCGGGCGCAATGCCTCGCGCTCGCTGGGTTTCGAGGTAAGAAAGATCCAGCCCTTCCGGTTCTCAGACCAATCGGTGGCGCTCCAGTGGTTCCGTGTTTTGTCTTTGCGCGGCAGCATTCGCAGACTGTCCGCGATCAGTCCGAGCGAGGCCAGGACGCCATTGCGCTGCTGCTGCGCGCCCTTGGCGATCATGGTTGCCATCTCGGTATTTTGCACGCGGCGGTCGATCTCATCTGGGTTGGCCATCCACTCAACAAGCTCCTCGGGAGATGGGCCGAAGGTCAGTAGATGGGCGAATATTTTCTGCGGCGTCTCGGTAAAGAACTCGCCTTTTTTGTCCGTGGTCGGTTGATAGAGCGAGGCTGCAATCGCCTTTGCTTCGGCGCGGCGGCGCAACTCCTCGGACGGCCCCCAGTAGGGGCAGCGAGCGTCGAGAGGATTGAGAATGATGTCGCCGTTTTTGCTGTCATAGAACCGCTGCACGAACTCGCAGGCTGGATCGTAGACGATAGCCGAATGACCCCGCTCTTTGATCTGCAAGAGAAGCTGCATGATGAGCCGGGTTTTGCCCGCGCCTGTGTCGCCCATCAATTCGATATGCTGCCCTTCGGCGAGCCGGGGAATGCGCATGAGCTTCTTCGATTCGATGGTTCTGAAGCCTACTCCATCGCCCTTCACTGCGCGATTGAACCCAGCAGGAGTGACGCGAACCGGCCCCTTGAGCAGACGTCCGTACTTCATCTCCCGGAACCGTTCTACGTCTTTGCGCGCGGCAAATGGGAGCAGCCCCAATAGCGCAACAAGTCCTGCGAGCAGCGGCCAGCGGAAAACTCCGGCGACGGAGTGCCCGCCATAGACGAACTGCTGAAGATAGGCATGAAGCGGCCCATTTCGGTAGACAGTTTTCGGTCCGCGATAGAGGTAAATAAGCCCGGCGGCGCGAGCGTTCCTGGTCAACTGAAGTGGCAGCGGTCGTGCAAATTCAATCGTCGTCACGCCCTGTTCCACATTGGCAGCGGCGGCAGGATGCGCATGGAGATGGTCATCCGAAACGTCGAGAAGCTGGTACTGGCCTGTCTGCTTCAGGCCGGTCAGTGCGCCGGACTGAATGAACGGCCAGAGGTCGTAGCGTTCGAGCGGCGGCATGAACGCACCAATATAGATGCGCAGAAACACAGCGGTCAGAATCAGCACGAGCGTGATGGCCGCATAGCTATAGATGGGAGCCTGCGGCGGCGTAACGATTGTTTCCTTGCGTCCCCAATGTGTAGTGTTCATATCTGTTCCGTGCTCCTTTCCGCATAGCTGGCCAGCGCATCCTCAGCCGCCTTGCGTTTGTTCGCTTTCACATAGCGAAGCATTTCTTTGAACTGTTCCGCGGTCTTCTGCTCGCCGCGCAAGAGCGGTTCGAGTGTGTTGATGAGCAATAGACGCAGGCTTGTGACTTCGCCTATCAATGCAAGCTCGGTCACATTCCTGGAGTCGTTGCGCACTTCGCGCATGATTAGGCTGCGCAGCCATTCGCCGTAGTCAAGCCCAAGCGCATTGCAATGGCGCTCGACCTCTGAATACTCGTTGCGATTGAGCTTTGTGTTGAGCGTGATGTTGCGTTTTTCGCGTCCTCGAACCCGGCGCGCGCCGGGTTGCATTTCTGAAGAAAGAAGCGCCATGATGACCTGCTTTCTGTCGCGAAACATGGAAACTCATGAGTTCCCACAATTCGCATATCTTCAACTCCATCAATCAGTAACTCAGGAGTTTCCTGGGCAACTTCTGAGTTCCCTATGAGGGGTGGAGTATCGAAAATTCTTCCGGCGCGCAGCGCCGCAGTGGTCCGGGCAGGAAAGCGAAGGCAATTCATGCCTTCGCTCCCACTGCAACTGCCGCTTTCGGCACGGGCTTTGCAGACGCATCAGCAGCTTCCAAAGCAGGCGCGCGACGAATGCGCAGAGTCGGCGTGATTCGCTGCGCTTCAGGAGTGCGAAGAAACTCCTGAAAGTCGCGGTCTTTCGAGAAGACATAGGCAAGCGCCTGCTCGACAACATCGTCGGCGGAAGCATGGATGAATGCAGCATACTGATCGACCTGCAATGCGGTCGTATCTGTGAGCCGAATGGACGCGCTGATGTGGCGAGTTTGGGTGACTTCTAGCAGTGGCATATCTGCCTCCTTCGGGCTGTGGATTCAGGCCGTCTTTCGACGGGCAATCATGCGTTGTGCGGTGGCCGCAATCTCCCGTGCACGAGCCTTGCAGAGTGCGGCGGGAATCTCGAAACGGCGGCGGACTTCGAGCATGGTGATGACATCGTCGATGGGAATGCCCTCGGCCAGCCAAAGGCGGGCAGAGGCGACATCGACGGTGCGTTGGGCGTAGTAGAGAGGATCAGATTTATCGGCGCGACGTGAGGCGAGTTCGCGCGTCAGTTTCGCGGCATCCATATCGCGGGCGAGTTGCGCGCAAACCCAAGCCCAGTCGTCTTCGGAATGCGAGTGCTTCGACGGAGTTGATTGGGCGGGCTTTTTCCGTGCGTTTCCGCAGAGCGGAAGCACCGAAGCGACCTCGATATTCTCAAGCCGAAAATCCGCTGGACCGTAGATCGCATCGGCTGGGTATTCGACCGCGACAGGATGCGAGGGAGAATACTTCCGGTTGAGGAAACCGGGTACGCGCAACACACGGTTTCGGTCGGTGCAAGCTGGATCGCCGCCGAAGGCCTGGGCGATCAGCTTGAGCATCTGTTCCTGACGCTCGAAGTCGAAGCCGGCAACCCGCCAGAGCGCCTGGTATTTGCCCGGTGAAGTCGAGATGATCGCTGTCGGCGTGGGCACTCGATCCGACGCCCGCAGCGCAGCGAGCTGGGCGTCGCCGTCCGTATCAATATCTATATAGATGTGGCGGACGGATGCGATGCACTCCTTGGTGCGCTTGCGGCTGCCTGCGTGGAGTGGGTTGGCCGAAACATAGACGTTCGCGCCGTTGTCGTTCTCATAGTTAAGCCACGCGATATAGCGCGGCGCGAGAACCTGTTCAACCGTTATCACGCGCTGCTGTGGCCGGGGTGCATCTTCCCGGCGCAGCAAGAGCGCAATCGTTTCGCACGATGCGAAGCAACGGGAGAGGAAGTTGGCGGCAATTCGGTTCATAAGCTGACCTCTCAAGAACGCGATTCCACGGGGCGTTTCCAGTAGGAAAGCCCGGACAATGCCGGGCTTTCACCTGAGGTGAGCGGCCTACTCGGCCGCTTCGTCGAAGGGCAACTCTTCGTTGGCTTCCTGTTCTTCCGCAGCGGCCTTTTCCGCGCGGTCGAGCTTGAGGATGGAGTTGACGCGAATCGAGTCGGTGCGGACCGGCTTCTTCGCCTTCTTGGGCGTGTACTCGGAGTGGCGAATCTCGCCCTCGATCTGGATGTGCGCGCCTTTCTTGAGCGTGGCCGCAAATTCGCCGAGTTTGCCAAAGACGATCCCGCGATGCCACTCAGTGTGCGAGATGTATTCGCCGGACTCCTTGTCCTTATAAGAGGTCTTGGTTGCGAGCGAGAGTGTGGTGAACTTCTGGTTGTTCTTGCCGGTGCGAACTTCGGCGTCGCCGCCAAGAAAGCCGATGAGGATAGCTTTGTTCTGATACATTTTCGTGTCTCCGTTTTTGAATTCCCGATCTGCTCGGGTCACACCTTGCGAAGCTATGCGAGTGGGCGCGACTCCCAAGGCCGAAGCTCTGCATTTACGGAGGGTCCATCGCAGATGGAAACCGTAACCCGGAGGGATGCGCAGCAGAAGCAGAAGAGCGAGCCTGCCGCCGGGCGTCGCAAAGGCCCCGAAGCAGTGACCGAGCTAGTGAGGAATGGAACTGGGAGATACGCTTCATGAACAACGCTGCTCCCGCTTCCTGGCGATGCCATTCCCCGGCAGACCAGATCCCCACTTCTCGCGTCTGACCTCGGGACGAAGAGCCGCATCTCGCACCCGGCATCGCGTGTCTTCCACTCGGCGTGGTCACGCTCAAGTGCGCACAGAAAGGGCGAGATTCCGTTTGCTTCACCGTGCCCAAGAAGGCTTTGCATAGCCGCTCCTCCGATTCGCATTTCATCCTGCAATCCGCGCTGCAATCTACGCCGCCACAGTGGAGGAAGCCCGGTAGATTTCCTCCGTCACGAAGCACTGGTCCGCGTGGCTGTATCCACTCACGGTGATCAGCTCGCGTATCCGGCGTCGGCCCGTGGAATCGCGTTCGCAGTAGAGAACAAAATCCACTGCCTTTCCGGTCTGTGACCGGATGAATTGCTGGTCGAGATTGGTCCGGGCGCTAAGCGCCATATCCGCCAGCCGGTCGAGTGCATCAAGAGCGGAATCCGCGTGCAATGTTGAAAGCGTTCCGCCGTGTCCAGTGTTCATGGCCTGCAACAGGTCGTAGCCGCATTCGTCGCGGATTTCGCCCATGATGATGCGGTCGGGCCGATGCCGCAAAGCGGCGGCAACAAGCTGGCTCGGCGTGACGGCCACTTGACCGGGAATCTCTGCCACTGCCTCCCACCGAACTGCATTGGGATGCGCGACCTTCAATTCGGCGGGCTGCTCGATCACGATCAGCCGCTCGCGGAGCGGAACATGATCGAGGAGCGCCTTCATCAGCGTGGTCTTCCCAGAGCCGGTTCCACCGGCGATGATGCCGTTCTTCCGAGCCTCGATAAGGTGCACAACCGCATTCCGAACATGAGCTGGCAAGCTACCAGCCTTGACCAGCTCATCCGAGGAAAACCAACGGTTGAATTTGCGCACCGTGAATGTCGGTCCGTTAATTGAAGAAGGCGAGCCGACGACGGCCACGCGCGAGCCATCGGGCAAGCGTGTATTGAGGATCGGATTCTGCGTCGTCAAGTCTTGTCCGAGGATGCGCGCAACACGTTCAATCGCCGCCTGCAAGCGTTCGTTCGTGAACGGCTGTGTGAGTCCGATCTGCTCAACGACGCCGTTGCGGTCTGCAAAAACTCCGCTCGTTCCATTGATCATCAAATCGGAGATCGATGGATCGAGCAGAAGCTTGCGCAACTCCTCGGGGAAGAACGGCAGAATCAGGTCGAAGCTCATCGCGCTGCTCCCGCTGCGGCGTCTGGATTGTGCGCATCGACAGAGACGCGGTTTTCGTGGAACTCAGTGATGGTCAATCCCAGCGGATTGATGAACTCGTACTGCGGATAAACGCGGGCCTGATCGCTGACCTGTTTTGGATTCAAGTAGTAGGTGATGCTGAGCAGCCAATGCTCCGTGCGCGGTTCGTGGGAATTCTCTGTCGAGTAGAATCGATCAACTGCCATCAGGGCCGTTCCACGGGCGATGCGTGCGCCCTGGAGCATCTCCTCCGACATCGTAGTAATAGTCACGTTCTGGACCTGCACGTCGCTTGCTTCGATCTGCCCTGCCGTGACCTGAGAGACGAGGTGGTTGGCGTTGTCTTCACCCATCAGGCGCGACGCCAATGCCTGCGAAAGAAAGTAGTAGTTGAGCGGGTATTTCTTCGCGATTACGTCCCGGTTGACGGTGTAGCGGTAATTCGCCCAATCGGTCAGATAGGTTCGAACTTCTCCCTCGCGGGGCGAGTAGTTGAGATCGCTATACTGGATCGCCTGGGCGCGGCCCATCTCGTCGATTCGGATATAACGATTCGCAACCGGGCGGCGCGCCAGCATCAGGTTTATGCCGAGCGAAGCGAGCAGCATGACCGTGCCACAAGCGAGGATGAGCCGGTAGGCTCTCCGCTCGGCATAGTGCGACGCATAGACTTCGTTGCCGATGTGATCAACGAGAAGAGATTGCGCAGGCGTCAGAGAAGTGCCAGCAGTAGATTCGCGCGTAGTCATGGGATGGATTCGTCCTTTCCACAAGGTTGAGAAACAGAATCGCGATGTAGATGAGAACCGCGAGGATGAGGCCGATCAGGAAGACTGCGAGCGCGTATCGAATTGTCTTCGATAGCCCCAGCTGGCGAAAGAGCAGAAAGCTGAAGAGGAAGGTCCACATAACGTTCTCCTCAACCGGCCATCATGGCAATAGAAGCAACCGCGCCGCCGACCTTGGAAACGCTATCGGCCATGCCTGCCGTGCCGCCGAAGATCGCCTGTGTCATGCTCGGGATAAAGAGCATGTTGATGATGAATGCGAGGTAGACCATCGTGCAGGGGATCAGGTTAGCAAGCCACATCTCCATCGAGTAGGTTCCGTTGAAGGTTTGCTGAATGAAGGTATTCAGGAAACCGGCCCACACGAAGATGAATGCGGCGGCCACGGCGCGAATCATCGCGAAGCTGAGCAGCACATCGAGAAAGTGGAAGAACTTCCCGCGAAAGGTTCTGGTCATCAGCAACGGAATGAAGACCGGACCGAAGAGCGCCGTGACGCCATAGAGGATGAACGATGAGCAGTTGATCAGGAACAGAATCGCCGATGCGACGCCCATCAGAGCCTGGACGTAGAAGTAGCAGAGAATCTGCACTGGAGCGGTCAGCGAAGGCATTGGAGTGTTGTCGCCCGCCGTCTTCATAAGCTGGAGGAGATTGTCGAGCGAACTCTGGTCGAAAGCGGCAACCATTGCCTGGGCGATGTAGCTGAAGAAATGGTTGAGGCCGAAGCTCGCGCCGGGCAACGGATTCACCCAGTAATTGATGAGCAGGCAGCAGATGATGAGCCGCATCAGAAAATGCGTCAGATCCCCGGCGCGAACCGGATGCGCATGAAAGCGCAACACGGTCATCTCTGATGTATTCCAGTTGATGACCATGCTGATAAGCGTGAACAGGGCGATGGCGCTCAATTCGGTCAGTCCGAGTTGCGTGAGCGCGCCACCGTTCTGCGTGGTCAGATTCGTCAGATTGTTGGTGAATTGGTAGAGCCAATCCACGCCGGAACTCGTGCTCGGTAATGCCTGGGCCAACAGCGTCGGTGAAATCATAGTCGTCACCTCGTAGTGGAATGTGCGGCGCTGTCAGCATGAGCAGCGCCGCGTGGGTTGCACTTACGGAAGGTAGGTCTTCCAGGTATTGCTTTCACTGGCAGCACTGACATTGTTTGTCGAGCGTTGCTGCTGGACGAAGGCCGCCGTATTGATGTCTTCGACGGCTGCATTGCGCCGTTCCATGTTGGTGACGGTCATCTGCCCGGCAAGGCATGACTGAAGCGTTCCCTGCGATTGCATCTCGCTGAGCTTTTGCGCCTCAGCCGCATTCAGAAGATTGAGTTGTTGGACCTCGCTGTTCGTGCCGCTTGAAATGTCGAACTGACTCGAAAGAAGCGAGGAATTGGCCGTTGAGTTTTCGGTTCTGTTGGTCCGGTACTGGCCCACTGCTGTAAGGCAGTCAGGCGAGATGGAATCGGATGTTTCGATCATGGCAAGCTGCGAGATGCGTGCGCTGCCAAGCGACTGTCCCGCGAGGTAGCCGCTCGTGCCGCTATTCATCGAGACTGTGGCCGTCTTCCACGCCGTGGCTGAGGTGGAAGGGGCGTTCGAGTTGAGCGCGATCTTGATGCCTGCCGTCTCGCCAAACATATTGGCGACGTTTGCGTTTTCAAGTTTGTGCAGCGTAGTTTGCCACTGCTGCTTGAGCGAGAAATGTGTGATGTTGTTTTTGACCATGTTGTACTGCATCTGGAGCGTGGTCAGTTGTTGGATCAGGCTGGCGTAGCTGGTCGGGTCGAAGACGATGTCGCCGATCCCGAAGAGCGCAAAGCTGGGTGTTGCGGTCAACAGAACAGCGGCGGTGACTACGAGCCACTTGCGCTGCTTCTTGAGTTGAATTGCCATACTACCTCCTCGCTGTTGGTTAAATTGGCTGCCGTACCGCGCTACAGACCTTCGTCGAGAAGTTCGCGGGCGATCCGAGGAATGACGACGATCCATTCCTCGCCTGCCTCTGCGATGGCCTCGGCCAGCGTGCAGCCAAACTCTTCGAGCCAGTCGGCACGATTGAGCACAAGCGCCACCGTCACCTTGTCGCTCAAATTGAACGCGGCCCACGCATCATGGCCGCAGTGCATGGCCCGGCGCGAAACCTCAATCAGATGCCGCGATCGTTCGCTTTGCTCAATCATGACGAGTCTCCGGCTTTACAGGGTTGGGTCCATGCGATGTTCCGCATAGGACGGGATCAGAATGTCGCGACCCACATAGACGCGGGCGCGCGAGCCTTCCTTGAGGGTGATGACCGGCAGGCGATTGAGAAAGTGATTCAATATCTGCTCGCCTTCGCTCGCCGTCTGCTCGGAGATGCCGTTGCGAATTTCGGTGGAGGGATCGAGCACGCTGCCGTTGTTGCCGATCTGTGCAAGGCCACCGATACCGCCGACGGCGGCGGCAGCGGCGAAGGCTTGGAAGTATCCGTGATCAACCTTGGTGGCAAGTCCTGTCGTGCCCAAAGGATCGAGGCCGATGTACTTGTCGAAGTCGAGTGAGAATCCATCCGGGCAGACGGCCCGGTGGAAGGTGACAAACATCTTGCGCTGCTGGGAGCTGCCCACGCTCTGCACTGTGCCGATCAGGCGCGTGCCTTGCGGCATGAGCAACTGTTGATGGTCATGCGAGTAGTAGTCGGTGGTCAGCATGACCAGAATCGGCCCGTTGAGTCCGCCGTCGATGTGGTTGGTAACGACGCCTTCGAGGACTGTTCCCTCGAAGATCCGATAGAGGCGGCCCTGATATTGGTCAAACGGATACGGCCCCATCGGATCGGTTTTGGAATTCGCCGCTGGCGATTGTTCCGAAGCCGCCGCCTTGGAACTCTTCTGCGATGGCGTGCCAGCAACGGGCAGGGTGGACGCCATTTCTTCAGATTTCGCTGAAGACGGCGCTTCTGCACGTTCCGCGAGCACAGTGGCAGTCGGCGGATTTGGTGATGAGCCGGTCGCAGATTCTCCAGTCCGCCCAAAATCAATCGCCATCGTGTCACTGTTGATGGCCTCCTGCTTCTGCCTTTCACGCGCCAGTGCTCGTTGCTTTGCCTCGGCCTGCGCCTCCGAGACATTCGAAGTGCGTTGCGGCGCATTGGAACTCCCGCCGTAGATCGCATCCCGCTGCGCCGCTGTCATCGGCGCGGCATTCGTCGATTCGGGACCAGGAGTGCCATCGGCGTTCTGGAATTGTTGCATCGCCGCCAACAATTCTTGCTGACGCTGTTTTTCTTGGGCGTCATGCTGCGCCTGCAACTGCTGCTGTGTCTCGAAGCTCGATACTTGCTGCGCACTGGGCGAGGTCGGGCGCATCGGCAGCGCGCTTGTTGGTGCCGTCCTCTTGTTGCCGCGCAGAAGGCTGGTTACGTTGGCGATGCCGAGTATGGCGAGAATCGCTACCAGTGCGATGACCACCGGCATACTCTTCCTGAGTGGCGGCTTGGCATCCGGCTGCTCTGGGATTGTGGCGGGAGTATTTGGAGTCTGTTCCGTCATGGCTACTTTGCGCCTCCCTCACGATGGAATTCGACCTTCTGTTTGCCGATGACCAGATACCCGTGCTCCAACTGCTTGGGCACGGTGTAAAGCCCACCGTTGAAATCGAAGTTGATGAGTGATCCTTTACCGTCTTTCAGTTCGTAAAGCGCGGGCGTTTCCTGGAACTGGCCGCGCAGGTAGGTGAACTTGTCGTCGCGCCAGATTTGCTGGAGTCCGAGTTCCTTCCCTTTGCGCTCGTCCCACGCGTAGTCAAAGTGCAGCGAGCCGGGGTATTCGCTGCGGTACTGCTCAGCTTTTGTTTGTTCGGCTTTGAGTTCGGCAACTTGCGCGGCCTTCGCGGCAGCAATTTCCTGTTTTGCCTTATCCAGTTCGGCAATCGGCACAAACACTGGAAGCTGTGCCAGGCGGTCCTTGGCGACCTGGTCGCCGGGTGCGATGAAGACTTTGGAATCAAAATGCGCATCGGAATCATCGGATACCTCGCGTAGCGCCAGCGTGTATTCGTTGCCGTGGTCGGAAACGATATGAATGTCTGTGGCCGCGTTCGCAGTTTTGGGCTTGACGCTGATAAACCGCGAAGCCACATGACCGCCGTCGAAGATCCAGTTCACCGTGTCTCCGGCGAAGACGTTGGCGACTTTCTCCTCGTTGGGCAGCACGATGAGCGTTGATTGCAGAAGCCCTGCGCGAATCTGCGGCGGCGTATCCGCTTCCGACACCATGACTGTGCGCGGCGCGCTCGGTTGCAGAGGATGTGTTTCGCTTGAAGCATGAAGCTGGCCAGTGGCTAGCATCATGCAAACGGAAAAAGAGACAAAAAGGGTGGGGCGCATAATTCTCAAGTCCTTTCTGCGGGTTGTTGTTGGGGTTATTCGGACTCGCCTTGGGCGAATCGAGTGATTCCCTCCGTGAGTCCGTACTTGGCGATGAGCCTGGACCGGCGTACACGGTCTTTCGGCTTGGTCGAAAAGACTGCGTAGCTGCGGTTGTCGAGATTGAGTTTGACGACCTTGGTCAATCCGTCGCGTCGCATGTAGAGACCTTCGCGGTCCTGCAAGCTCTCGAACAACGCGAGTTGCTGCTCGTTCATCTTGAAGAGTTCCGCGTATCTCTTGCGGTTAAAGGTCGCGTCTTTGAGAAACAGAAATGACGTGCAGGAGTTCACAATGCTGTCGGCGTTCGCGCCGAGGTCTTCTGCTGACTGGCCGATCATGGTTACGCCGCCGAGATTCTTGCGCACGGTCTTGATCGAAGCAAGCGCGCCTTCGAGCAACTGCCGATTCTTCATCGAAG
>Ga0302320_10026823_pt1 | contig 11135 bp, 15 predicted proteins | sample Bog_T0_3_FD_202130 | JGI IMG/M metagenome (GOLD analysis project Ga0302320, IMG submission 202130) | Peat permafrost microbial communities from Stordalen Mire near Abisko, Sweden - Bog_T0_3 | ecosystem: Environmental > Terrestrial > Soil > Wetlands > Peat | place: Sweden: Abisko, Stordalen Mire... | reverse complement strand
CGTTTATGTTTCTCGGTTAGAAATTTTAGAAAAACTTCCTAGTCTTTTCTAGCTAGCAGCCACCCTGATAAGTCTAGCATTTAGTTGCTCGGAAGAGCAGTCAGTATCATTGCCATTTATCAACTGAATCACTATCTATTGAAAATTCACCATTTATCCCAAAGCGGTCAGCAGCGCAGCAACCGGGGAGGGTAGGCTTTCCTATGACACTTCGTAGTAGTCAAAATTTAACCCAAAACATCGGGCTCATCTCTAGCACTGTATATATCAAAAAAGATAATGAGGCTGTCATTTCCAAATAAAAATAAAAATAAAATAAAATAAATTCCTTCCCTCTTCTTTCCTCCGGGATCATGTGATATGAAATATGAAAGCTAGTGCCCTTTAGGTCTAGTAGCCCGGCGGAGTCATCAATCAAAACGACAATCATCAAAGCAGAATACAGTAGTTCATTGTCGAAATACTGTATCATTGTGGCCTTTAGTTGAAACCCCAGCTTTAAACTAATTCGAGATATTACATGTCATGGCGCCCACAAAAGCCCCTTTCACCATCACAGCTCCCCCAGCCACCGACATCTGGCGCAAGCCGCCAACAACAGACGTTTTCAATGCTCCTACCGACATGCACCCCGGTATTCCCCTCACTTCATTCATCTCCTCCAAAATAACTTTCTCCTTCCCATGCAAATACCGCTATGACCAAGGCGGCCTATTACTGCACTTGACCAAAGCCGGCGAGAAAGATCGATGGTTGAAAACTGGAGTTGAGTTTTACAATGGAAAGCCATATGTTAGTACGGTTGGATGTGACAGATTTGCCGACTGGAGCATTTATCCTGTCGATGGGGTTGTGGCAGAGTATACAGTGCAGGTGAGGAGAGAGGGAGATGAGAACGGGAAGGGATTGTGGGTTTATTGGGTGAGGGAAGGGGAAAGAGTGCCGGTGAGGGAAGTGGCTTGGTTTTTTGCGGACGAAGAGGATTGGGCTATCAGTGTTGGTGCCATGGCTTGTAGACCAGCTTCTAGTGAGGTTACTGGCGGCGAGAGTCTCGTGGTTAGGTTTTGGAATTTTGAACTGCAACAGCAGGAATAACCAAGTCCGCTTGCAACTTTAGGATCAAACCGGAATAAGAACTACGATCACCATTTCACGTTTCAGAGATAAATTGTATCGAATTCTAGACATTCAAAAGATTATTGGTACAAAAGGGGAAGCTGTGAGGCTAAATTCTCTAGCAATTCACTAACAAGGCCGTATGGTTGTCTATAAACAGTCTAGTGTGATTCTGAGAATAGATATACTCTATTTTGCAGTCAGTTATAGTGACAAAGGGAAGGGAATGAAGAGCTGACGAAGATGAAAGAAGCTAGATGTCGCAATGGGACGAGTGTAGGGCGCCGAATGGGTTGGGTAATGGATAGTTAGATAATCTGTATAATCCAACCCAACTTTTGGGTTGGATTATAATTTGGGTTGGATATAAAATGGATAATCCGACCCAAACCCAACCCAATCGGCGCCCTAGACGAGTGAAATATCCGTGAGTGAATGTATCTCTCTTTTGGTGGAATGTTGGAGCATACTCTCTCCTCCCACCCCGAAGAGGGCGCAAATTCGGATCTAGGCTAGAATTACTGTGAATTATTATTGGACAGATAGCGGGGTTGACCACAGCTAGAGAGATATAAATAATAGTCTTCTTGCAAATATAGACAAGCAACCTTTTGGATTGCGAATGCAAGATATGTCATACGTTGTTGCATCATTCTTGTTTTCGAGAAGTCTCGATCTCTCCATGGACGAACAGAAAGTCTATAGGATTAGTAGGTAGTAGAGTCCATGATAGCATAGCTTCGAGAAAGGCTGGAATAGAAAGTGTGGAACTATGTCTGCTGTCAATCTAGGAATAACGAAGTGGTCACATAAACATTCTATTCTCTAGGAGTATATTCTCTATCGATTTTCAAAGCTACCGGGAAAACACATCGATGATATCGTTATTGTATATTGGGAGTTAGGCTTGCTGCCGGAAGTATTTTCTAGTAATGCAATAAACCTTCTTATCTCGGCTCTTCTGATAGAAATCTTCATTCCGATTTAAACCCTTAGTAGTTGCTGGTATTCAGAGTTCGGAAGGGTTCATATATCTTGTATTTTTTAGGAGGCGAGACTAGGAGGAGAGGGTGCTAGGGGTGAATGTCTGCGTTTATCGGTTATAGTCTGGAGTAAACAATAATCGTAAAGGAGGGTGAATGAATGAGCTATGTATGGTTGTTGGTGAAATAAACCGTGCGTTATCCATAGCAATCACGGGATTATTGGTTAGATGTTCAAGGATGAGTATTCGATTGCATACAGAGAGGATATAAATACGAAACCCTTGCCAATGTTGTAATCAGTAGAACACTTCAAACGTTGGAAGCTCAGTCCGAGTAGGAGCCGTATAATCGGTAGACCCAGTATGATTAGTATGTTAGCACTAGCGTCTATACATGTAACAAGCTCTTCTTTCATCAATTACGCTCAATAGATAACAACTAAATTAACCATCATACCCAGCCAGAACCATGAGATCATGCCGTTTACTCTAGCTACGCATTAATTGAATATTCTAACGATAGAAATCAGACTCATGGATGTGTGTTTCGGGAGCCTAGTTGCTGCACCTAGACAGTCAATATATCAAAGGAAAATAAGTAATGTAGATATCCATGGGGCGAAGCCAAGAAGACTCTCGTGTGAAGCTAGAGGGAGTGATTGCGTGCGTCGCCGTCAGTAGTATTGTTGTTATCTACTTATATCAAGTATCATTGCTTACGTAATCATGATTATGCACTGAGTTCATGAGCAAGAAAATGGAAGAAATTAAGGAGTGATGATAATCTGATAACATGCGTTGAGCTTCCTATTTCAGCCACCTGGTCTTCAAATATTCCTCATAGCGCCTTACTATACGCTCCACGCGCCGCCACGCGCCCGAACGTCAGCTCAGGCCTTCAGTACGTACTTAACAGCGGACACCCCCATCTCAATGGCCTCTCTCAATGGCTCATCTCAATGGCCCTCCCCCTCTCTTCACCCATGCTCATTAACCGCCTTGCCTATCAAACCACTTTCAATCGACTTAAATACCATAAAGGCATCAGAATGGCATCGAGTATAGTGGGCAAATCCTGCCGCGTGTACATTCAAGACAAGGTGCTCCAGCGTCATCGCGAGGACGATAAGCTCAGCGTTTTCAAAGCCAAGTACGTTTCAAACTATTCTCACAGCCCTAGATATATCTCTAACTCATCTTAGGTCTGACACCGAGCCTTTTGTCTTCAAGCGCGTTTCTAAGCCATTTTATGATCTGTCTCTAAACCTCGTAGCCGAGTTTGCAGGCTCGCGTCGGCTTCGGATGCATACCGATTGCAACGAAAAGGAAGGCATTCTAGTTTACCCATATTTCAGAGATACTCTGCTTGCCATAATTCAAGGAGATCCGGATTTTCCTGTAACGGAACGAAAAAAAATATTGCGACGAGCAGGGGAGGCAATACAAGAACTTCATGGCAAAAACTGGATTCATATTGGTACAGTCTCCGCAATCCAGAAAATTTGGTCATTCTAGAACTCTAACTAATCTATGTTGGCAGATGTGAAGCCTGATAATATTTTTGTCAATTGGACTTGCGACCAAGAGGGTAACAAAACAGTGAGCGATGTGGCCCTGGGTGATTTTGATATCGCTTTCAAGTTGGGAGGAGGAAAGCCACGTCAAACCCCCTATGCCATAGGGAATGCTATGTGGCGAAGCCCAGAAGGACAGACCGGAAGAGGCGTGACAAAGGCCTCAGACATATTCTCTTTCGGCCTAGTGGTAAATAAACAATGTTCAATTCTAAAATTCATACTAAGCTCTATTTACAGTGCATATATACTCTGGGGGGCGGGGAGTTTCTGCTTTTGAACGATTACCAAGAACTAGCAAAGCGCGGTATAACGCCGGAACAAGAGATCCTAATTCGACACTTTTCATACTTCGGACCGGCTCCCGAAGGGCTTTTCAAGCAGATCAACGATGACGATTGGTCTAACGCTCTGAGGGGTGCGTCTGAAATAGCTGAGGAGGCAGCAAGGGAACAGCCTAATATGAGATTCGAGCGGTGGGGCAAAGAGCTTGGCCCTGAAGCGCAGAGCATGATCTCTGGAATGACAAACCTTGATCCGAATTCTAGAATAACAATAGACCAAGTCTTAGTGCATGGCTGGTGGCAGGATACTACCTAGGCGTCTTTGCATTGGGAGGGAAATTCAATGGTCTCTTTTCGCTCTCGTATGAGCTTCAAGCAAATGGTGAGGTGGAGAGAGATCGCGAACCGCTCGTGCATGGGTAGCTGCAAACACGACAAAAGAATGCTACCACGGTTCTACGGCTCGACTCGCTCTTCGATTAGCCTATAAATTAATATATTTTTTTTTTTAGCGCACTTTTAAAAGATAAAGAATATAAATATATTCTTTATTAAATTATTATATATCGTATATATATATTCGAAATATATAATATAATAGAACGTGACCGGCAAACGGTCACATAACCACCCGGACTTAAATTTTCAAATTTTTTTTCATTGTCATTTATTCTTGTTCAATTCAACAACCTAACAATAAACTGGCTAAGCTGGCTGGGCTGGCTAAGCTAATAGAGCGAAGAAGTTGATTAAGCTGGATAAGCTGAATAATATAAAGTTTTTATTTTAAATTGAATAGAGAAATGATATAAATTTATTTTTAATTTATTTTACCTTGAAATAAGCTGTAGATGGCAGACAAATGCGCGAAAATAACGTTTTTTCAACTACCCACCTCCCCGCTTACGCTCGTCCGGTGGCAAAAGCGGAAACTTCCATACTTTTTGCAAATGGGATAATGCGGGTCCATATTAGTATTGGACGAATACATAGATCATGAAAGGCAGTGCAGAGATGAATCCTTTTATTCTTCCTTGACAATTGGAATATGGCACAAGCTTTGAAGAGGAAGATTGTTTGAATCACTGTTTTCATAAGCTATCGAATTTTTGGTGAAGGCACTACCCTAAGCCATTGAAATTTTTGCATACCCCGAAGAATGTTCTCAGCGGGTGAAGTTGGGAAATTTTTCCTATCAAAGTAAAGCCATCTATCAGAAAGAAGTTCTGATATCCATGCATGTGGTTACACAACATAGGTAATCCCCAAACTTTGGAAGGTGGCTTTATAAATGAAAACTAATGGAGAGAATTTTGTCCTTTCTTCTGCTTGCGAAACTCAACTTATATCTTGCTCATCATCAAACAATAAAGCTTGCACAGTTGGACGATGACATAAAAAGAGATCGATGACATAAGTAGAGTGTGCGTATTGTTTGCGTTGTATTCCGAGGTCTACTATGTACTCAGCCTTGCGAATTGCGGTCGATGACGAAAAAAAGGGATGATGTGGCAGTGCGCTGGAAGTAGCTCCGGAACGCTAGGAAGGATGTATTTAACCACTGGTGGCTTGCAGATCACGTACATAGCATCCCGGATGCCCGCAGGACGTCCGATCGAGATATCATCATAAGATGCGAATTGCGAATTGCGAATTGCGAATCGATTTGTATCCAGTTATTGGTATCGAATTGGTAGAGATGTTCCAAAGTGGGGAAAAATAGCTAGATTGGGGAGCCATTTCGCTCAAAAACACTTGGCATCAGCACTTGTCATTATCTGTCTCTTGGCAACATGACAAACCTGCTTTCCGAGAGAATAAGTACTTTTGAAGATGAAAGAGCACGGTAAAGCTGAAATTGTTGGAAATCCCATACGTAATCGAAGATCTAATATCAACTTACTTGCTCGCGTGCTTCGAACTAATTTATCTGATCCCAACATCTGCCGGATGCCAGGTACCAGCCACAATTCAGTGCCGAGCTAAGCCTCAATATCTCCTACGTATTATACCGTCCAAGTTCTACTAGAATCCGACAATTATTTAGTAGGAATTGGGGTTAGAGAGCGATACAAGTTACACACCCAACTCACTTGACATCTTCGAAAAGTAAGATTAATATGCGTAAGTTGTCATCTATTTTCATCTACTCTTGCACTTGGTACAGAATTGAAACCCAGCCCAATGGGAAGTATCCCCCAGGGCCTGGACCAAACCCCCACGATATGTGCAGATGATCGCCGGAGTGTACAAACACAGCGCATCGCATTTTCAACGAGACGCAACACCGCATATACAGCAGTAATTTGATTGCATGGCGAAAGATACACCTAATCACTCCACACGAAACAAAGCGATGCCCGCCGTTTTGTGTTAATTTGGTGGTATTTCTTGAAAGATATTGTAATATCTAATCACCTGAATTCCACTTCTATTAGCACTGGCGTTGCTCCACTCTCTTTTGGATGGCCTTGCGCGCAGTAGCGTCTTGGCGAGATTTATTAGGCATTATGCTTGGCTCGGTTCGCACGCTTATCAAGGGATGATGACCCCCCGAAATGCATTGTTCTCCCCACAACTTCTTTGTTCCTCTTTCTCCTCCCCCCACCCCACACGGTTTCTAAAACCATCAAAACGTCTACGTCTTTTGACCTTCCTTTTATCCTTTCATCTAAAGCCACTTCATTAGTCTGCCCCTCCATTACCCCTCCATCTCTTGCCATCTACCACGTACCAACCCTCCTTGCCAATACCCATCTTCCTCGATTGTGCATTCTACATCGATGAAGAAATCTTCGCCTGACTCTGAATCATATCTAGATCGCATACGCTTCTGGAAATCCAAGGCGCATGGCACCTCTTCACTCTCCAGCGACTCGAGAAGACCTCCAACCCTTCCCCTAAACAATCAAGATACCCAACAGAACAACTCTGCAAACAACAAAGCCGCACATCATGACTCAATTCCAGTTCCTCCCTTCTCTTCGACCGACCTCCCCGGCATCGAGCTATCGAGACCTACATCGAACAATGTTGCGGATAATACATCGCCCATCAATCCGCCACCAGCTCCACCTCCGCAAGTTGATGGAGAGGGGGATATCGTAGGTTCCGAAGAAGAACAAACAAAAAAAAATGTGGCCAGACGCTTTTACCTGACAGGTAAAGACATTATATTGTCCAGTTATATCAATATACTGCTATTTTTTGTTCCTGTGGGTATCGCCGCGAAAGCTGCAAATCTAAGCCCAGGCCTTATTTTTGCCCTCAATGCTGTTGCTATTGTACCCTTGGCAGGTTTGCTCAGTCATGCTACCGAAAGTGTGGCCAAGAGGATGGGGGATACAGTTGGTGCACTAATGAATGTAACCTTTGGTAATGCCGTTGAACTTATCATATTGTGAGTCTTCTTCAATCTCTACGAATGAACGAATTTAGCTAATACTCTCCAGTATGTATGTCTACCTCATAAGAGATCAAGACAAGAAAGAGCGAGAAGCCCTCTTAAAGGCATTATCATATCAATCGCGTCCCATATCATCCCTTTTATCCCCATGCATGTCCATTGTGATTAAAAACATATGCTCACCCTTCTTTTCTAACTGAACAGCATTGCACTTTCCAAGGTAATTTATTTCACAAATCTATAGCTTCAAATAGAACTGACTGGTCCAGGATGAAATCCGTATCGTCCAAGCTTCATTGCTAGGCTCGATTCTTGCAAACCTTCTGTTGATTCTAGGCATGTGCTTCTTGGTCGGTGGACTACGCTTCCGTGAACAGGTATGTCTGATCGCCTCGATCCTGGCTAAATGCTGACAATTTATAGATTTACAACAGTACTATCACGCAAATGAGTGCATGTCTTCTAAGCCTGAGTGTCATGAGCTTGTTGCTTCCAGTATGTTCAATATCTCCAATTGCAGTATCACGCTGATTCCCTAGACCGCTTTCCACGCTTCATTCAATAGCAATTTCGAAGCCAAAGCCGAAAATGCAGTATTGAAAGTATCTCGGGGCACCAGTGTCGTAAGTCATCAACCCCACTAGCTCTTCAACCCCGCCATGCACTCGACTGACCAATCAGATTTTACTACTCGTCTATGGAATGTACTTGCTCTTCCAGCTTAAATCGCATGCATACATGTATGAAAGCACACCACAACATATTATCGACGAAGAAGCTCTTCCTGGTCCCGTTGCAGCATGGATGGATTCCGATTCTTCCAGCGATTCCTCATCCTCATCAGATTCAGATGCATCGAGCAGTTCTAATACTACTGCAAAGCGCATGAAGAGACTCATCAGAGGCGGCAGACGTCGTCGCAAGTCAAGCGCTGGATCTAAAGAAGTTACTGAAGCAGTTGATGCAATTCGAACTCCATCTTTAGGAACCAGCAGCCTCAATGGGAACGGTGAAGAATCTCATCCGCGCATAATCACAATTGAAAATGCCGATGATGGTGACGATGAAGCGCCTAAACGAAGTCGTCAACAATCTTTCTCCAGTCACGTCATGTCCCGAAAGGAACGGAAGCGAGAACGCAAAGCCGAAAAGAAAGCAAAGAAGCAACGCAAGAAGGAGCGTAAAAATGCAGAGAACGCTATTCAAGAAGGAGTAGTCGAAAACACATCTAGCCAACAAATGTTACACAGGGAGAGCGAAAAGCAAGCCGAAGGTCCTGATGCGCCAGTTCGTGTCGATTTCGCTATATCTGAACCAATTGAAGGAAGTCCACGAAGACCCTTCACCCTCCGGACTCTACAGCCACGAATTCCACGCACCTTTTCTTCAAACGTCTTCACCAATCCTTTACCTGCCGAGACCCCGCCACCGCCCGGACAAATTCCCCGAGTTAGATACGGTATCCGTCGTACAAACTCACTCCCAGACCGTCTCAATCAAACCTTCTCCCGGCCAACCCAAAACCAAGTCCTCGTCGCCCCAGCTCGAGCTAATTCCGCCACAGTGGCAGCTAGCAAGCCCGACGAAGAGAACATCTCCCGCACCACTGCTGTCTTCCTTCTCCTCATTTCAACAGGCCTCGTAGCCGTATGTGCGGAATTCATGGTCGATTCAATTAATTCAGTTGTTGGTGGAGACAACCCTCCCTTGAGTGAGGCATTCGTAGGGTTGATTATCCTTCCAATTGTGGGCAATGCTGCAGAACACGTGACCGCGGTCACGGTGGCATTTCGGAATAAGGTTGATCTGGCGGTCGGCATCACTGTGGGTTCTTCTATTCAAATCTGTAAGTTTTTATTTTTTTATTTTATTTTTTTTATCCCTCTCTCCTCAAAATCCGCAGGACTCACCACGTGAAAAATAGCCCTCTTCGTCACCCCCTTCATCGTCCTCCTCGGTTGGTGCATGTCCAAAGACATGTCCTTGTACTTCAACCTCTTCGAAACCGTCTCACTCTTTGTCTCTGCCTTCATCGTCAATTTCCTTGTTCTTGACGGAAGAAGTAATTATCTTGAAGGAGCACTCCTCTGTGCGGCATATGTCATTATCGCCGTAGCGGCGTTCTTCTATCCGGCCATTGCCGATCAGAGTACATTAGGGGGGAATGCGGATGCAAGTGGGAAGATGATGTTAGTTAGGGGAGTGTTGGGGATGTAAGAAGGGAGGGATTTGGCCCGAGGAGAGGCAGGTATGGTGGTGGTGAGAGGGGAATGAATCGATGGAAGAGTGTGGGATGGGACAGAGTGATACTGAAATCAGTCGTTCATTGACTTTGGGGAGGATTTGGATTGGATCTCGGCGGTTCGCTGGTTGAGTGATAATGCACACTCTCGTTTTCTCTTATTTTTGCCTAACGGACGCGCGATGGATGGATGATGGGGGATGATGGGAGGATATTGTGGACTAAATTGGATCAAATCAGAGCGATGAATGGGAGGACGTCTTTGCGCGAGCGCTAGCGCTTTTTCACTCTACAAAATACCACTGTCTTTACCTTGCTCTACTTGCTTCTTTTGCTAGTTAAGGGGTTGATGAGATAGTAGCTACTTTATCCATACAGGCATTTATCCATCAAAATTGAACTGCATGTGGTGGCTTCACACGAATATAATTTCGTTCGTAGTAAGGCGAAGCGAAATTAGTATCTATTTACATAGTCGTTCTCTACACCTGCCATCTTTGAGATCAGGTGATTTTAAGTGAAGAAGAGAGGATTGAAATTGAGATTGAATCGCATGAAATATCAATGCACCCATTAATCGCAGCACCTCATTCACAGTCCAGATTCATTTACTCGCGTTAAATGTATCAACGCACCAATTTACAGATGCATCTCTTCACTAACCCCCATTCACCTAAGCTCCGTGTTCCTCTCTCATCCCTTGAATCCCTCTACTGGGGCTATATAAGTAAGATTTTAGCTTTGGAGAGAAGAGATAAGAGTAGACGGAAGTATAGTATTTTGTACGACAAGGGAAGTTGTTGGGGTGAACGAGTGGGTGGAGAGGGTATGAAGGAAAGAAGGAAGGGAGTGTTTGGGATTTGGGTTGTGGATGGTCTAGGGGATAGGACGGGGGGAGATGAGGAGCTTGTTTTTTGTCATTTGGTATTTGCGATTCTTTCGTTGTTCTTTCGCTTGTGCGTGTTTGGTTTGGATGTTAGGTTGGTAACCTCGGGGGGGTTCACTTTTCCCCGTGATAAAGTAGACCCTGTGGAATGTATGTAGGTCGATGGCTTACTGGATATGGTTGTTACTAATAGATTTTGAAGCTTCTTGTCTATTGTGTAGAGGTGTTGGTTTATATATTGTTTGTTTGGCCGCTGACTGGAGGAGCGAGAGAGATGAGGTGTCCGGTGAAGTGAAGGGAAGGGAAATGGAGTTAACGGGTTGATGATTTAATGGGTAAGCAATTTTGTTCTTGCAAGCAATCTGAGAAGAATAGGAGAAGCTTGGGATATGAATACCTGGTTTTTATCAAGTATCATAGACCATGAAGACCAATTAAAGCTGGAACAAGATGGCTCCAGGGGAATTAATTTGCATTCTAAGCCAGTGGTATGAGTTGAGGCCAAGGCTGGGCCTGAGAACAATGTGGGTTTGGGGGGACGGGTGTGAAGAATTAGGAAAATGGTGATATGAAGGAGAGGACTTGGTACTGGGAAGGTGATGTCATTGGTGGCTGGAAGTTGTGTTGTCATTTAGTGTGAGG
>Ga0302320_10026820_pt1 | contig 11136 bp, 8 predicted proteins | sample Bog_T0_3_FD_202130 | JGI IMG/M metagenome (GOLD analysis project Ga0302320, IMG submission 202130) | Peat permafrost microbial communities from Stordalen Mire near Abisko, Sweden - Bog_T0_3 | ecosystem: Environmental > Terrestrial > Soil > Wetlands > Peat | place: Sweden: Abisko, Stordalen Mire... | reverse complement strand
CGGGCATCGTTCGTTCGAGGGCGTCACCAACGTCGTTCTGGATCAGCGCCGAGCCGCGGAGTTGACTCTGCAGCATCTTTACCAACTAGGGCATCGCAAGATCGCCTTTATGCGGGGCGGCAGCCATAGCTCCGACGCGGATGAGCGCTGGGACTGTCTGATGGCGGTGGCAGCAGAGATGGGACTGAGTGTCCTGCCTGAGTTGACGATGCAAGTGCAGCTGCGGGTATCGACTCCCGAATTGGGCTATGTGCCCACCAGTGAACTGCTCGCCCGCACCAGGGACTTTACCGCTTTGGTCAGCTATGACGATATCGCGGCGATTGGCGCGATTCGCTCCCTGATGGATCACGGCCTGCGCGTGCCCCAGGATGTATCCGTCGTTGGATTCGACGACATCCAGGGAGCCTCCTTCCACAACCCCAGTCTCACCACTATTCGCCAGCCCCTGGGCCAGATGGGTATGGAGGCGGCTCGCATTCTGTTGCAACGAATTCGCGGACAGGCAGACTATCCCAATCCGGTTCCGATTGAACCGTCGTTGATGATCCGCGAGTCAACAGCCCCCATCAACGAGCTGTGCCTGAGTGCGAACGGGCATTCCAAACGCAAGAACTTGAGCTGATTCCTGGATGCGGGAAGTCACCAGAAAGTCCCCTCAGCAAGCGCTCTTCGTTCTGCATCCAGCCTTTGCGCTGACCGGGATTCTGCAGGCCATTCATGGAGCACTGCTTCCATCTTTGGCTTCCACATTCCATTTCAGCGACAGTCAGTCCGGCCTTTTGCTGACCCTCTACTTCTCTGGAACGGCTTTGGGTGCGCTCCTTTGCCGACCCAACTATAGCCGCAGTCTCGCGGCTGGCTTTGTCGCCCTGACGATCATCTGCCCATGCATTGCCCTCGCCAACCCTTTCTTTCTATTCCCGCTGTTCCTGTTGATGGGAACCGCTGTGGGCGTATCCTGCTCTTCGGTCAGCCTTTACGTCGGGCGCAATTTCACCATACGGCGCGCTTCAACCCTGACTTTGCTCAACTTCACGTGGAGTGCCGGAGCGTTGGCTGCTCCTCTGCTCGCGGCCCCCTTGCTGGTGTATTTCACGTTTCGCGCGGGATACGTTGTGCTGGCCATGGTGAGCGGGATGGCTGCACTTACGTGCCTGTCTTTGCCACAGGATGCACCGGAGCCAGTCCGACCGGCCTCTAGCTCCAGTCCGCTGACCAATTGGAAGTTGCTCGCCACCATCGGGACCCTCGCCTTTCTTGAGACCGGTATTGAAAACACGGCGCTGGCCTGGTTGGCTACCTACGCTTTGCGCACGGGCGGCAGCGGACTGAGCGCGGCTGCGGTGTTTTCATCGTTGTACTGGTGGGGCTTCATGGCCTCACGGGGACTGTCTTCCCTGCTGCTGTTGCGCGTTTCTGCCCTACGCGTGTTTCAGGTCGCACTCGGGCTGGCACTGGCCTCGGCTGTGTTGCTGGCTGCCTATCCGGAAGGGGTTTACCGTGGATTCGCCATGTTTCTGTTGGGGACGGCGCTGGCGCCCCTCTTCCCTTTGCTGATCGCATTGCTTTTCGGGCGCGTCCGGCGCACTGCCGACACGCGCTGGGTGCTGGCCGTCTCCGGCTTTGGTGGATCGGTGCTGCCTTGGCTGACAGGATGGATCTCCACACGCTCCGGCAGTCTTCGTCTGGGCCTGATTACGGTGCCCGCAGCGCTGCTGCTGATGGCCTTTATGTTGCCGGTGCTCCGTGCGGGGAAAGACTCTGCAGAGGAGGGGAGAGCGGCGGTATGAAGCTGCTGTAGCCCTTCTGTTCGCACGAGGATTGGCTCGCCCTAACAATAAGTGAAGCCTTTCAAGGGTAGGGCAATCACAGGAAGGCGGCTCGTTAACTCTGTCGGATCGGGAATTGCCGCGCAGGAGGCGCAAGGGATGGTAGCCCAGCGCTTCAGCGCAGGGAAATCGGCCAAAAAGAAGGCCAAGCCCCGGAGGGCGCTGCCCATCCGTCGAAGATGCCGCGGAATGCGCGTTCAGGGGATTGCCCCGCTTCCGAGGAAGCGGTCCACCTGCGCTGCATTTTGTCATCCATTGTGTTATGTGCCGCGCAGTCTGACACAAACTACCCCAACAACGTTCAATTCCTTCGCGGATGGGACGTACTCCAGTCCCTTAAAGCGGTACTGAGCGGTCGGCGCTAACTGTGGAAAAATTGCGCCTTTGCTACACTGGACCTGTGTCTTCTTCTGTGGAGTGGGCGAATTGACGATTCCCAGTGCGCGCGAAATCCCCTTTAATTACACGTCTGCGGACGATAGCCAGGTCATTGCGTTCCTGCTCGGTCCCGAGACTGTGGGCGTTCTGGAGGAATTGCGCGGCGCTCGCGTTACCGGCCGTTCCGCACGCCGCCTCATGCGCATTTTTGGCGATGTTCTGATTCACCGCCGCAATCCGTATCTCTTTCAGGAACTGATCGATTCCGCTCCGCGGCGTCAGCGCTTCTTTGCCAATATCGCCAAGGATCTGGATGCCATCAAAGCGGCCAGGAACGGCGACGAGCGCGTAACCGACACGCTTGCCCGATGCCGCGCGTTGATTGCGGAATTCCGGCGCGATGTGGATGGCGCGACCGATCTGCGCAACCACATGAAGCGCGATCTGGGCGCGATTGTAGGCGTAGGCAATGTTCTCTTCGATCCATTTTCGCTGGTGTCGCATGCGACGGATGCGACGGATTGGCGCTTGCATCTTCCCATCGCCGTGGTCACACCGGAGAAGGAAGCACAGGTATCTCCGCTGCTGACAGCCATTGCGCGCCTCGGGCTCAAGGCCATTCCGCGCGGAGCCGGCACTGGATTGACGGGCGGCTCCGTACCGCTCAAAGCTGGCTGTGTGGTGATCAATACGGAGAGGATGAATCAAATTCGCAGCATCAGCGAACGCGATTTTCAACTCGAAGATGGACGTACAGTTCTTTCGCACGTGATGGAAGTGGAAGCCGGCGTTGTTACCGAGAAGGCCATGGAGTATGCCCATGAACATGGGCTGGTGTTTGCCACCGATCCCACCAGCGCGTGGGCCAGCACCGTGGGCGGCAACATTGCCGAAAATGCTGGCGGAAAACTCGCCGTGCGTTGGGGCACCTGCATCGACAATCTGCTGGAGTGGCGCATCACCATGCCCAACGGTCACCGTTGGACGGTGCAACGCACCAATCACCAGTTGCGCAAGATTCTTCCTGACGACCTGGTCAAATTCAGCGTCCTCGACGAAGCCAATGCAGCGGTGAAGCAGATTGAATTGAAGGGCACTGAGATCCGCAAGAAGGGCTTGTGGAAGGACATCACCAACAAGGCTCTCGGCGGACTTCCGGGCATGCAGAAGGAGGGCACGGACGGCGTCATTACCTCGGCCATCTTTGTGCTCTATCCCGCATACAAAGCCAAGCAGACATTGTGTCTTGAGTTCTTCGGGCCAGACTTTGAAGAAGCCAGTCACGTAATTCTGGAGCTCGCGCGCGCCTTTCCGTTTCCTGCAGAAAACGAGGAAACCCTGCTGGCACTGGAACATTTCGACGATGAATACATTCGCGCCATTGGCTACAAGGTAAAAGCTGCGCGCGCGCAAACGCCCCGCGCGGTGCTGCTTATCGATGTGGCCGGGGACAGTCTGGAGCAGTCTGGCCGCGGGGTTGAGCGCATTCGAGCATTGCTCGCGCAGCATCCCAACACGGTGCTCTTTGTTGCCAGAGATGCGGCCGAGGCCACCCGCTTCTGGTCGGACCGCAAGAAGCTGGGAGCCATCGCACGCCGCACCAACGCCTTCAAGATGAACGAGGATATCGTCCTTCCTCTGGAGGCTCTGGCGGAGTTTGCGCATTTTGTCGACGATGTCAACATCGAAGAAGAGCGTCACTCGCAATGCGCCTTTGCCCTGCGCGCCGAAGAAATCATTCGCACCATGATGGGCAATGAAGAAGGCGAACAGATTGCCGCGCAAAACTCAGCCCGGCTCGAGGTCTGCAAGCAGTTTCGCGAGCAGGTTGCCGCGCTCGATGCAAAATCGCTGCGCTTGCTGACGTCCCTGCAGGAATTCCGCAGCGATCTTGAGGGACTGACGCGCGGCTATCCCGCGGTGCTGGCCGCACTCGAGCGGGCCTACACCGAAGTGCGCGATCGCCGCATTGTTCTGGCCACGCATATGCATGCCGGCGACGGCAATGTACACGTCAATGTGCCTGTTCTCTCCAACGACCGGGCAATGCTGCAACGCACCGACCACCGCATTGACGACGTAATGGCCAAAGTGGTTTCTCTTGGGGGCGTGGTCTCGGGTGAACACGGCATCGGCGTAACGAAACTCAAATACATCGATCCAGAGTTGATTGCGAAGCTCTCCGCTTATCGCAAGGAAGTGGATCCGCACGGTCTGATGAATCCCGGCAAGCTGGAAGATTATCAGGCCTTGAATTACATTTTTACTCCGTCGTTCAATCTGCTGGAGCTTGAGGCAGACATTCTGCAACATGGCCAGCTGGAAGAGCTTTCGCGCATGATTGCGCACTGTGTTCGCTGCGGAAAATGCAAGCCGGATTGCTGCGTCTATCATCCGGGCCGCGGCATGTTCTTCCATCCCCGCAACAAGAATCTGGCGATCGGTTCACTGATTGAAGCGCTTCTTTATGATGCGCAGCGCGAGCTCTCCGCCAAATTCGAATTGTTGCCGTGGCTAGAAGAAGTGGCGGACCATTGCACCATTTGCCACAAGTGCCTCGCCCCTTGCCCTGTCGACATCGACACGGGCGCAGTCTCCGTGCTGGAGCGCGAGATCCTATCCGGATGGGGCTATAAAAAGACGCCGATTGCGACCAAGCTGACCTTGGGTTATCTCGACAGCCATTCGCCCACATACAACAAGTTGTTCCGCGCCGGAGTCGTGCAGATTGGCGGAGCGGCGCAGCGACTGGGGAATAAGCTTGCTGCTCCACTGCAAAAGTCAGAGATGCTTGCGCAACTTTATCCGTTGAAGATGCTGCGCTCCTCGCTGCCGCCTGTGCCCAGTGAAACGCTGCGGGATGTGTTACCGGCATGCGAACAGGATCAAGCACTCGTCTTCGAGCCAGAGGCATTTGCATCGATTGCCGTTCAAGATCAGAAGACAGTCTTCTATTTCCCGGGCTGCGGTTCCGAGCGTCTGTTCTCCGATGTTTCCATGGCCACAATCCATATGCTGCTCGAAGTGGGCACGCGTGTGGTGTTGGCGCCGCCCTTTCTATGCTGCGGATTTCCCGCTCATGCGAATGCAAAGACCGCGCAACACTCCAGCATGGTTCTACGCGACTCGATTCTCTTCAACCAGATTCGCGAGATGTTTGCCAACCTCGATTTCGATGCCTGCATTGTCACTTGCGGAACCTGCCGCGAAGGACTTTCTGGCATGAATACGGAGAACCTATTTCAGCGGATTGTCGATGCGACGGCCTACATGAACGAGCGCGGCCTCAAGTTCGAGGGCGAGGGTAATTATCTGTACCACGCGCCCTGCCACGATTCGCTCGACGGAAAAGCTCCTGTTGTTCTTGCAGAACTTGGTGGCTTTGGCGTCGTGACTTCGGTGCCTCACTGCTGTTCCGAGGCGGGCACACTCTCGCTTTCGCGGCCCGACATTACCGACTCCATGTTGCATCGCAAGCGCGAGAGTTTTGATAAAGTTCTCGATGGAGAAAAGCGGACCGTGCTGACCAATTGCCCGTCCTGTTTACAAGGACTGGGCCGCAATAGGGACATGGGAGTCACCGCGATGCACATCGTGGTCGCTCTTGCAGAAAAGCACTCCGGCGCGGAGTGGAAGAAGAAGTTTCTCGTGCAGGCAGCGCGCGCAATCACCGTCAGCTTTTAGGATTATCCGAGGCCACTCTGATCCCTGACCAGAGCGGCCTCGGAGCGATCAGGTCGACAACGCTCAGCTCCGCATTTTTCTCTTGTGCGAACTCCTGGGAACGGCGGGCTTACCGCTGGTATTTGGCGGTGTCATCTTCAGAATCTTCGCTTGCATTTCCTCTTCCTGCACCTGTGTGGCCAGCCACAGCACTGCCTCCGGATGCGCGGCCCACGCTGAAGCCAACATATCTACGCACAGAATCGCTTCGTCCTCGCTGCCGGGCTCGTAATCTTGAGGCAAATTCTGCGGGACTGCTTTCTTCCCGCCCATGAAGAGTTCCACAAAATGATTCTTCTTGCGTGCAATTTTGAGCGCGTCGGTCGCGCCTTGTTTGTCCTCGGACAGAAAACGCTCCAACACCCGTACCCACGCAAGGTTGGTGGTCGCGGCCTCTGAGAATCTCTGCAGAACTTTGCTCGCGCTTTTCAAATCGCGTTTCGCCAGATAGAGGCCGAGCAGTGGGTCGCGCACGCCTTGATTGTCGTTGGGGTTCAACTCCAGCATTTTCTCGTAGGTATTGATCGCTTCCGCATGGCGTCCCTGGCCACGCAGCACGTTCGCCAGTTCTCCCAGGGCACGCATATAAGGACGCGTCTCCACGATCAGCCAGAACTGTCCTTTGTTGTCGCGTGCGAAGTTGGCGCCCAAAGAACGTTCCCCAGCTTCGACCGCGTGCTGCAGTCCTTCGATGGCTTGTTCGGGTGTACGAGCTTCCAGACTATTGAGCAGGACCATGGCGTCAATGCAGTCGGGATCCATTTCCAATGCGCGCTTCGCCAGCTTTCTGGCATGTGCCGGGCTTGCCGCCTCCATGGCGTCGAAGACCAGTTCCTGCGCCTGCTCACGAGCTGCGCGCTGGCCATCTTCCGCGCCGGGCAACTTTCCTGCGTCGGTAAGTGTAGCGAGAAATGCGCGCAGATCTTCAACCGTCGAGAAGGTTTTTCCTGCCATCGATCTCTTGATCTCGTTCATTACTTCATTTGACACCGATGGGTCCGACTCTTTTTCATCTCTCGTTGCCGGGGACGCATTCCTATTCGTGTTTGCCTTTTGGCTGGGAAACTTGGCCATCGTCTTCCTCTGTTCCTCGGTTTTGGACGTCTGGCAGACTCCAACACCATGGTTCCTTTATAAACTGCATGTAGGCCTCATGCTCGATAAGGACTGCCGATGAGTGAATATCTTTTCGCCTACGGAACGTTGCAGGCTGCACATGCTCCCAAAAACGTTCGTCCCCTACTGGAAAAAGTGCGTTCCGTGGGAGAAGGATCCGTTGCGGGAATCCTCTACGATTTCGGGGATTACCCCGGCGCGGTGCTTGATCCGTCTTCCGATTGCAGGATCTTCGGAACAGTATTTGAACTTCCGGACGACGTGAATCTCTTGTCTGAATTTGACGAGTATGAGGAATTCAATCCCAACGCTGCAGGTAGCAGCCTGTTTGTTCGCACACTGCAACTCGTGCTTCTTGAGTCAGGACGAGTACAGCCGTGCTGGATCTATGTCTATAACCACGACCCGGGGCCGACCCCTGTGATCAAGAACGGCAGGTACGCGAAATAAGTTCCCATGGCGAAGAACCAGCGATGCGGATCGAGAACAGATGCGGCGGCTTGTGACGGGTGGATTCGCGCTTTGGCCGCGCGGCTCTACCACCCCATCTGTCGCATCCGCTCAAGGATAATAGCGCTGTAGCGACTCATACGCTCGGGCTTGCGCTTCAAGGGCGCTGGGAGAATCGCTGCAAGCCGCGCCGCCTGTTGCCTGCCGGTATTGCGGGCGGAGGTTCCGTAGTAAAAGCGAGACGCGGCCTCTGCGCCGTAAACACCGGGCCCCCACTCGACTACATTGAGGTAGAGTTCCAGAATGCGCTGCTTACCGAGAACGAATTCTGCAACCGGAACCAGCGTGAACTCCACTCCCTTGCGGACAAAAGACCGACCGGTTCCGAAGAGGAGATTCTTGACGAGCTGCTGGGTAAGGGTGGATGCTCCACGGCTGCGACCACCCTCCATATCTTCTTCTGCAGCAAGATGCACTTGGTGCCAGTCAAAGCCGTGGTGCTGGTAAAAGCGCGCGTCCTCCGCAGCGACAACAGCATGCTGGAAATCGGGCGAAATTCGGCTGAGCGGTACGAAGTTGTAGTGCTCCTGATACGGCGTCTGATGAATCCAGGCCTGCACGTGGCGCTGCACGTGCACTGCGGTTGTTGGCGGATCGATCCACCGGGCGGCCACAAGGGTGAGGGCGAAAAGCAGCCAAAGCATTACGGCGCCGAGGGCGAACCCACGAACGATGGTCTTGAGGCGACGCTTCGGAAGCGGGGCTCTGAGGGATGGATCTTGATTGGACGTCACATTCCAGTATAAGCCGGGGTTGGGTTATCGCATCCCTTTGAACTTGCAAACCTGAGCTACGCCGTGCGTTCGACCTGTTCACCCGCGCAGTCCAAGTTTCAATGGGAACTCTTCCTCGTCGTCCTCGAGCGCTCTGCGATTGCAATGCTCCTGCACGATTCCGCGATGACGTCTCTCCAGTGCCCAGTGCACCGCAGCGACTGCAGCAACAGTGACCAAGGAATGCGAGATGTCTGCCGCAATCCATGGTTCTGCGACGACCGGGAGCCAGGCGAACACGGGAATAGCAATAAAGTATTTCGCGACGGTGATCGCCATGTTCGACGGAGCGCCGTCAGGTTCTCCGGTTAAGCCGACGGTGGTGACATTGAGATAGAGAATGTCTGTCAGTAAGAGGCACATTCCTGCTGCGACGAGCATCTCTGCGCAGGTTGATGGACCCGTGAGCAACTCGGGCGGAGCTATGAAGCGTGCTGTAAAGCAGGCAATCATCGAGACAAGGAAGCCCGCAGGAAGGACCCAAACTCTGACGGCGTTGTGCTGCTCCATTGCAGTTTGAAACGGCACAGGCCTGCCATGGACCACGCGAAAGACCCAGCTTCCCTGGCGATTTCCAGGGGATGCAAAGGCGACGTGAAGCCCCGCAATCACCCAGAAAACGACGATGCCAAGCGATGCAAGAATGCCGTCCGTCGTGACCGCGCAACGAACCTGTTGATGCACGACCGTAATGCGAAGCAGTGTGGTCGCGACAATTGAAATTCCCACCCCGCCATAGAGCACAAGATAGATGCGATACCTCTGCACGCGCAGCAAGGTTTCACCGAGAAAGTGAAAGACAGCGCGCCGCTGCGGATTGCGCGCGATGGTCGAGTGAATCAGACGCTTGAACGGAAGGTAGATCCGACTTCGCCTGCTGTGCGTGCCGGGACCCTCGGCAAGTGCGCGCACTTTGCGCAGGTAGGCTAGGGGATACGTCAGCAATACCACAGCCGCAGTCAGCCCCACTGCGACAAAGCCGCACTGCGCAAGCCTGGCGTAAACAGGAAGCGCCGAAGCCCCCTCCAGCAGGCATTGGTAGATTCCGAGAAACCAGAATGGGGGAAAGCAAAGCACATAGACGCTGCCGGATTCGAGACACAATGGAACGATGCCAGAGAGCGTGGGAAAAAGCAGCAGCAACATGACCAGAGCGGAAATGATGAGGCCTTGTAAAAACAACGACAGCTTGCGAAACAAACGGTCTCCCACGAGAGCCAGCAGCGTGCTCTGCATGGCAAGAACAAGAAGCGCCGCAAAGAGCCCACTTGCACCAACAGCCAGCATATGACCAAGGAGAAACCGGCTCACAGAAGGTGGGTCTGTGGCCGCAGGAAGCACCAGCGGCGCAAGAACATTTGCGTCGAAGAGAAAGCCGATCACGAACACAGAGATGGCAGCGACACGCGCTTGAAAGACGGTCCGATCCTGAACCGGCAGGCTCTTGAGAACAAATAGATCCAGTAGGTCGGGGAAGAATAGATCCCATTCAAACACTGCAATGATCCCCATCACGACCATCGAGTAAACCACATAGAAGAAGTGATGATTCACCTGCAACCAATAGGGCGGTGCGATCCCTGACCAGGGATGATAGACGGGCCATAGATACAAGGCAATCACAAATCCGGGCAAGCCGGTGGCACATGCGATCAGCACCAGACGTGCCTTTGCATCTCCCTCCGGCGAAGCAGTTTCGTGGTTGAAGAAACGCTCAAGAAAGTGGCGCAGCAGGTGCGCGAACTGGCTGCGCGCGGGCTGCTGCATAGGGCCAAGCGCGGCTTGATCCTGCAGCGACAACGGGTCGGGGCGTGTGAACAGAAGCTGATGAGTGTTAGGCATGGGCGATCTGCATGACCTCGACCATCTGTTGCGCCACAACTCTGGTGTCCTGTTGTTGCACCAGTTGTGCAAAGACACTTTCAAGATTGGGAAGTCTCATCAAACGGGTGAGATCCGCGGGGGGCGCATCGGCAAGAATCCGCCCCCTGGCGATTACGATGACACGGTTACAAATCTGTTCCACGGTCTCGAGCACATGCGAGATGTAGAGAACGGCCTTGCCCTGTGCGGCGAGCAGTTCCAACAGATCCTTGAGCAGACGCGCGGAGACGACATCGAGCCCAGAGAGTGGCTCATCGAAGATGATCAGACGGGGATTGTGCAGCAGGGCCGCGGCGATGAGCACACGCTGTCGCATCCCCTTCGAATAGGAAGAGATGGGCGAATATTGCCAGGACTCCAGGTGGAGCAGTCGCAGCAACCCGGTGGCTTTGGCCTCAATCAGCGCTTCGCCAAGCCCCCGCAGCCTACCTACCAGTTGCAGATATTCCAGGCCTGAAAGGTATTGGTACAAATGCGCTTCCTCCGGTACATAGCCGAAGGAGGCGCGGAAGGAGACCATATCTTTGGCAACGTCTTGGCCCTCAAAAAGCACACATCCCTCATTCGGCCTCAGCATGCCAGTGATGATCTTGACGGTGGTGGATTTGCCCGCCCCATTGGGACCAAGGAAGCCGACAATTTCACCAGCGTGCACACAAAAACTGACATCTTCGATAGCAGCGATGCCGCGGAAGTTCTTGGAAAGACCCTGCAACTCAAGCATGAGAACAACCTCCATGACACGGTGTCGATTTAGCGGGCGAAAAGTGCGCGGCGGACAGGACGAACAAAGCGCTGGACACAACGAAGAGATTCTTGCCGGGCCTTTCCCTGAAAAATGGAACATACCCTATGTAGCATTCTGCATTTGTCTTGTCAAGTAGATTGCTACATAGGTAGAATGCGGCATGGTTTCAGAG
>Ga0302320_10026819_pt1 | contig 11136 bp, 11 predicted proteins | sample Bog_T0_3_FD_202130 | JGI IMG/M metagenome (GOLD analysis project Ga0302320, IMG submission 202130) | Peat permafrost microbial communities from Stordalen Mire near Abisko, Sweden - Bog_T0_3 | ecosystem: Environmental > Terrestrial > Soil > Wetlands > Peat | place: Sweden: Abisko, Stordalen Mire... | reverse complement strand
CGATCAGGCACTCGTGGACGGGGGAAAGGTCGAGGCCGCGGGCGAGGATTTCCATGAGCTCTTCGCGGTTGTAGGCGATGCCGCCGCCAGTGCCGCCGAGGGTGAAGCTGGGGCGGATGAGGACCGGGAAGCCGAGCTTGCCGGCGAAATCGAGGCCGTCGCGAAGGTTGTTGACGAGGGCGGATTTGGAGACTTCGAGGCCGATGCGGAGCATGGCGTCTTTGAACAGGAGACGGTCTTCGGCCTTCTTGATGGCTTCAAGCTTGGCGCCGATGAGCTCAACGTTGTAGCGGTCGAGGATGCCGGCGTCGGCGAGATCGACGGCGAGGTTGAGGGCCGTCTGGCCGCCGACGGTGGGCAGCAGGGCGAACTTGCCTGAGGCGGGATTGGCGGCGAGCATTTCCGACTCGATGCGGATGATTTCTTCGACGTACTCGCGGGTGAGGGGCTCGATGTAGGTGCGGTCCGCAAGCTCGGGATCGGTCATGATGGTGGCCGGGTTGGAGTTGACGAGGACGACCTCGTAGCCCTCCTGGCGGAGGGCCTTGCAGGCCTGCGTGCCGGAGTAGTCGAACTCGGCGGACTGGCCGATGACGATGGGGCCTGAGCCGATTACGAGGATCTTTTGGATGTCATTTCTGCGTGGCATGTTTTTTTGCTCTTTGCTTTCCAGGCATGCTGTTGAGTTCAGTTGAAGAGTGCCTTGGGGAGCTTCAATTCGTTAAGAGTCTTGATCGGCGGGGGCTTGCGCCCCCAGCTTGCTGCAAATTTCTCGTCGTCCTGATCGAGCTTTGGCATCGGGATTGCTCTTTCATCGAGGTCAATGAACTGAAATGGAATCGCTGCTCGGAATGCGCCGTCCTTTTTCAGAAGCCATCTTTCGTGCATGCCCCATGGCTTACCGTCGTCAGTCGGAATCTGAAAATTAATGGCATCAAACGCAGTCAGTCGTCTGTCCTTACCGAAGCAAAAGAAGCTCCTGCTAAATCCGCCAACATCCAATGCGGCTTGCCAAATTTCCACTACCGTTCCTGCAGGATTCCTCCAAACTTCAGCTGTGCTGACGAGGTCCATCTCGATGTCGTCATATGCCTTCGGAAGGTCGTCAACCAGTTTCCAGGTTCCGGCGTCATTATTGGAGAATGCAAACCGATTCGCAGCCTCGTCGAGTTTCACGCCACAAGTCTGCGTGAAACGTGCAGCCGCATTATTCATGGAGTGAGTTCGCAAACCGTCGATATAGGAATCGAGCGGGCTCCGTTGTACAGCCGGAGGCTTCGGATTCTGGCTTATGGAAAAGGAAGTCCCGAGCCCTGCCAGAAGAAACAGGACTGGGAGGTAATGCTTCATCCCTTCCACTCCTCCATCATCTTGCGGAAGTCGTGGAAGAGGTAGTGGGAATCGTGGGGGCCGGGGGCGGCTTCGGGGTGGTATTGGACGCTGAATAGCGGGAGCGTCTTGTGGCGCAGGCCCTCGAGAGTCTGGTCGTTGAGGTCTACGTGGGTGAGCTCGACTTCGTTGGCGTTGATGGAATCGGGATCGACGGCGAAGTTGTGGTTGTGGGCCGTGATCTCTACCTTGCCGGTCGTGTTGTTGCGGACCGGGTGGTTGCCGCCGTGATGGCCGAACTTGAGCTTGTAGGTGCGTCCGCCGAGGGCCAGGCCGGTGAGCTGGTGGCCGAGGCAGATGCCGAAGACCGGGACACGGCCGAGGAATTTGCGGATGGAGCGGACAGCGTAGTCGACCGGCTCGGGGTCGCCGGGGCCGTTGGAGAGGAAGACGCCGTCGGGCTTGATCTCGAGGACGTCTTCTGCCGTGGTCTCGGCGGGCACGACGGTCACGCGGCAGCCTTCGCGGGTTAACATCCGCAGAATGTTGCTCTTGATCCCGAAATCATAAGCCACTACATGCAGAAGTTTCCTGCCCGATTCCTTGTGCTGGAGGAAGCCCTCGGTCAGCAGCGGCGCTCCGGACTGGTTGCGGCTGTCGGAGGCGTCAAACTCGTAACTTGTCTTGGTGGAGACGACCCGGGCGAGGTCGGTTCCGTCCATCTTGCGGATGTTTCTGGCTCTCTGGACGAGGATTTCCGGGTTGGTCTCCGTGGTGGAGATGACGCCGCGCATGACGCCGTAAGTACGGAGGTGGCGAACCAGTGCGCGGGTGTCGATTTCGGCTAGGACGGGAACCGCATGGCGCTCCATAAACTCGTCGGCCACCTGCTCGGAGCGCCAGTTGGAGCTTTGGGCCGAGAACTCGCGGACGATCAGCCCTTCGATATAGGGCTTGGCCGATTCGTTGTCTGCCTGATTGGTGCCGTAGTTGCCGATCTGGGGATTGGTGAGAACGACGATTTGACCGGCATAGGAGGGGTCGGTGGCGATTTCCTGATAGCCGGTAAGGGAAGTATTGAAAACGACTTCGCCCTGGCATTCACCAGGTGCGCCATAGCCGAGGCCACGGAAGATGCGCCCGTCTTCGAGCGCCAGAATTGCCTGCATTGCCTCTCCGAGGAGTGGATTCAATCAATCTTATCACCTACAGTGCGGCAGCCGCTCCACCTGCGGTGGGGTTCGCCGCGGCGAACTCGCTATTCGCTCGCACGGGCTTGGTTGCCCCCGGAGCAGATGAAAAAGCTAGCGGACTACGCCGGCATCTTTTGTGGGCCAGTAGACGAAGACGGCTTTGCCGTAGATGAGGGAACGCGCGACGGGGCCGAATTCGCGGCTGTCGGAGGAGATGGAGCGGTGGTCGCCCATCATGAAGTAGAAGCCGGCGGGAATGGTGGTCTGCGCCATCGAGCGAATGTCGCGATACTCCTCGGGGACGTAGGCTTCGGGGAGCGGTTTGCCGTCGAGAAAGACCTGGCCGCGCTCGATCCAGAGGTGGTCGCCGGGCAGAGCGACGACGCGCTTGATGTAGCTCTTTTCCGGATCGCGGGGGTAGTGGAAGACCACGATGTCTCCGCGCTCGATGGCGGTGAAGTGGTAGACGAACTTGTTGATGAAAAGGCGATCGCGGTCTTCGAGCTGGGGCAACATGCTGGTCCCTTCGACGCGGACCGGCTGATAGAGGAAGGTGATGATCAGGACGGAAGCAGCGGCGGAGATGGCCAAGTCGCGCAACCAGAGGCCCAGACCGCCGGACTTGGTGGGCGGAACTGAAGCTGCGTTGGTGTCCGGCTGGACTGGTGCGCTGTCAGGAGTGAGCGTCGGGTCTGAGGTCGAGGGGTTGAGGGGGGGTGTGGACATCTCTTCTCTAGATTACTCGCAACCGAGCCCTCCCGGGGGACAGAGAATGCGTGCCCGCGTGGGTTTTATGGGCCGTGGCTGGTTGGCTGCGGGAACCAATGAAGGCGCGCCGCCGGCAGAGGCGTTGTCGAGATTTTCATCCTCGAGGATCAAGGGACGCTGGAGAACCATCTCGACAGGAGTACCGCTTTCGATGTTGATGTCGTCGCCGCGGGTGAAGAGTGCTACGACGGCACCCACGGCCACGCCCCCCAGGCCGCCGATGGCTGCGCCTTCGAGGGGATGGCCGGTAGCCGCCCCACCGATGGTGCCGATGCCGGCGCCTTCCAGGCCGATTTCAGCGGCGCGAGCAACGTCTTTGCCCTTGTTGCTGTCCTGCTCGATGGTGCCCTCGTCGCCCTTCACTTTGCGGTCTTTTGCGCCGGGCAGGCTGTTGATGACGCCGGGGATTTCGACGACGGTGCCATTGGGAAAGATGATGGAACTGAAGTGCATATCGAGCTGTGCCCTGCCCTTGACGCGGCCGGCGCGGGCGACGCGGTCGACGATGCCTTGCACGTAAACGCCGGCGGGAATCATGACGCGGTTTCCGACAACGACGGGAAAGGTGGAGGCGAGATAGACGCCGTCGCCGGGTTTGGCGCTTTTGGTGTTGACGGCACTGCGGATCTGGAGCAGAACCTTGGTTCCGGCGGGAACGGTGTAGGTTTTTTTCGCGGGAGCCGCAGGAGGTGTGTCAGCGGGAGGCTGAGCGTTCGCGGGCAGTTGCGCGGCGGGTGCGGGTGAAGGTGCGGGAGCGGCTTGCTGAGTTGGGTTCGACTGGGCGAACGAGGGATGAATGGCCGCGGCGGCGAGGCAAAAAGCGAGGCCGGCTGTCAACGATCCGGATGGCAGGCGCATGATCCCTCCATTGAATGTTCTGTAGCGATAGACGAATCGCTTGCTTGCAAGGATAGCCCCGGAATGAGCGAATGTGCCATGTTCGAGTGGAAAAGAGCGGAGACGGTCACTGCGGAGAAGCCGGAATCGCGCTACGATGCAAAGCAACGATGGAGCCGATGATCAATTCAACTGAAGCGAAGGTTGCAGATTCGAAGGGCCGGTTTGCCGGCGTTTATAAGGTGCTGAACGAGGCGATTGCCGCTCGTGCGTTTCCGGGGTGCGCGTTTGGGGTGCTGGCCGGGGGCAATACCGTGCTTCTGGATGCGCTGGGGCGGTTCACTTATGACGCAGATGCGCGGGCGGTGACCGCGGGGACGGTTTACGACGTTGCCAGCCTGACCAAGGTGGTGGCTACGACAGCGGCGGCGATGCTGCTATGGCAGCGGGGATTGGTGGACCTGGATTTGCCGCTGGGCGACCTTTTGCCTGGGTTTGTGGTGGGACGAGGCCAAGGTGGCTTTGCGCGTCGTGTGACGCTGCGGCATCTGCTGGCGCACAACTCGGGATTACCGGGATATCCGGAGTTGTTTCGCACGGTCACGACGCCGGCGGGGCTCTATCGGGCGCTGCTGGAGTTGCCGCTCGAAGCGGAGCCGGGTGCGCGGGCGGAGTATTCCGATCCGGGATTCATGCTGCTGGGCAAGGCGCTGGAGGTGCGGACGCGTGAGTATCTGGCTGAGTGGGCGAAACGCGAGATCTTTGAGCCGCTGGGGATGAGCGGTACGGGATTTTGCCCTTCGACCGCGATGCGCGGGCTGATTCCACCAACGGAAGAGGACGGAACGTTTCGGCTTCGGCGCATTCAGGGCGAGGTGCAGGATGAGCATGCGTTTCTGCTGAAGGGGGCAGCGGGACATGCGGGACTCTTCTCGAATGTGCCGGACCTGTTGCGGTTTGCTTGCGAGATTCTGCGGGCTCGAGGGAAATCTGGGGCGGAATCTGAGAAACCTCGGTTGTTTGATCGGGCTACGGTCGAACTCTTCTGTGAGCGGCAGGGTCCGGAGGGGAGTTCGCGGGCTCTGGGCTGGGATACGCCGTCGGAACCCTCGTCGTCTGGGCGCTATTTTTCAGCGCATTCGATTGGTCACCTGGGATATAGCGGCTGTTCGCTTTGGATTGACCTGGAGGCAGCGGTGGGGGTTGTGCTGCTGACCAACCGAACCTGGCCCGGGCGGGAGAGCCAGCTCATCAAGCAGGTCCGGCCGGCATTCCACAACGCGGTGCGAGAGGGGTTGTAACGTTGTTGCAGATTTGGCGTCGATTGACGAGCGGGTAATAATTCTGTCCAGACACTTGCGCATTTTCCAGATACAATGAAAACTTGGGGACAGATGCGATGCTGACTAGCACCACGACGCAGGATGTGGCCGGCGCTCCTATTACTGACACCAAAAAAAACCAGGCTTCCCTGCTTCAACAATTGACAACCGAGAGCCAGAACGAGGCTTCTCAAGGCTTTGACACCAAATCCGCGCTGGAGATTGCTCGCATCATCAACCATGAAGATGCGAAGGTTGCCGCAGCGGTCAAGAAGGCGATTCCAGAGATCGCGCAGGTAATCGACCAGGTTGCGCGCGCACTGCGCGATGGCGGCCGGCTGATCTATGTTGGCGCTGGATCGAGCGGGCGAATCGCGGCGCTAGATTCTTCTGAGTGTCCACCAACCTATTCGACAGCCCCGGGCCAGGTTCAATACATCATGGCTGGCGGACCGAAGGCTCTGGCTTCAGCGGTTGAGGTGAACGAAGACTCTGAAGAGCTGGGCCAAAGGGATATTGCCCGCCGCAGGCCGACGCGCAAGGATGTAGTGGTGGGAGTTTCGGCTTCCGGACGCACTCCTTATGTGGTGGCAGCCGTGGCGTATGCCCGCGCCCGCGGAGCCCATACCGCAGCCGTTACCTGCAATGTTGGATCGCCGCTTTCAGACGCCGCGGATATATCTGTTGTTGCCGATGTGGGGGCTGAGGTCATTTCCGGGTCGACGCGCATGAAGGCGGGCAGCGCGCAGAAGATGATTCTGAACATGATTACGACCGGCGCCATGACACGGCTGGGCTATGTGTACGAGAACCTGATGATCAACGTGCACATGCAGAACTCGAAGCTGGTGGAGCGCGGGATTCGGATTCTGATGGGCGCCTGCAAGATCGATCGGGAGACCGCGGTGCAGACGATCAAAAGCGCCGGGCGAAGCGTGCCGGTGGCGCTGGTGATGCTGAAGGCGCGGGTGGACAAGCCCGAAGCTGTGCGGAGGCTGGCGAAGTCGGACGGGAATGTGCGGCTGGCGATTGAGGATACTACGCTGGAGCTGTAAACCAGACGGGCGCAAGCAGCGCCCGCCGAACCTCACGTTGAGCTTTGCAACTCTGCAATATCACTTTCGCGACAGATCTGTATCGATCCTTCCAAGAGCCGCCCGGCTCTCTGCGACCTGCGCGCGCAGTTTCTGTTGCGCATTCCAGTGCAGCAGCCTGATGAAAAGACCGAGTGGAGCGACCATCACGATGAACACGCAGACATGCTGCCACTGCTGCGTGAACCATGGGACATTTTCTACCATCCAAGGCTCGACGACACCGAAATCCAGGTAAGCCAAAGCGGCAAATGCAGCCGTACCGAGATAGACCAAGAGGGTTTGGCCTAGATGAGGCCGCCGCTTCTCAAGGATGCTGTAGTACTTTGTCCGCGAAGCCCAGTTGTTCTTCGGGTCGGGAATGACGCGGAGCGAGCGGATGGGAAAGAGCGGCAAAAGGAAGCAGAAGAATTTTGTGGTCACGTACGATCCATCCGGGCGAAAATCCCTTTTCCCGAGAAGACTGGTTCCAAGCGGGTCGAAATCTCCATATCCAAGGGCCACGTCGTGCCTCCATTCGTCTTTCCGCGAAAACCAATGATACCTCATACAGTGCGGAACAGTTAACGGTCAACTGAAACGTGTGTTTGCAGGAGACAGATGCCGCAAGGCTTGAGCCGTCGGCTTTACACTTGGAGGTTAGGAGTAAGTCAAGATTCATGGATAAGTTTGTCATTCGCGGCGGGAATCCGCTGGTAGGCACCATTCGGGTCTCTGGCGCCAAGAATTCCGCGCTGCCCTGCATGGCCGCGGCGATTCTGACCGAGGACGAGGTCACGCTCGAAAATATTCCGCAGGTACGGGATATCGAAACCGAGCGCAGGCTGCTGGTGTCAATGGGCGCCAAGGTTGAGTTGGGAAATGGCGACGCGAATCACCACACGACCATCAGTTGCAGGACACTTTCGGACCCGGAAGCGAAGTATGAAATTGTGAAGACGATGCGCGCCAGTTCGCTGGTGCTGGGGCCGCTGGTGGCACGGGTGGGGATGGCGCGGGTGGCGATGCCGGGCGGGTGCGCGATTGGCGGCAGGCCGATCGATCTGCATATCAAGGGCCTGGAAAAGATGGGCGCTACCATCACCCAGGAACACGGATATCTTGAGGCTCGCGCAGACCGGCTGAAGGGAGCGCACCTGGTGTTCGACCGGATTACCGTGACCGGGACCGAAGACCTGCTGATGGCGGCGGTGCTTGCCGAGGGCGAAACGCTGATGGAGAATTGCGCGCGGGAGCCGGAGGTAACCGACCTGGCCGCGCTGCTGACGGCAATGGGAGCAAAGATCAAGGGAGCCGGCAGTTCGACGATTCGCGTGAAGGGCGTGAGCAAGCTGCATGGGGCACGCTACCGGATCCATCCAGATCGAATTGAGGCGGGGACATTTCTGGTGGGAGGCGCGATTACCGGAGGCGACCTGATTGTCGCCGATTGCCGGGCGGATCACCTGGGAGCGGTGATCGCGAAGCTGCGAGCGACGAATGCGCGAGTCGACGTTCTGGGGCCGGATGCAGTGAGAGTGCGGAGCGACGGGCAGTTGCGAGCAGCGAATATTTCTACCGAAGAGTATCCCGGTTTTCCAACGGACATGCAGGCGCAGTTTATGGCGCTGGTGACGCAAGCCGAGGGTACGAGCCTGGTGAAGGAGAATATCTTCGAGAACCGCTTCATGCATGTGCAGGAACTGGTGCGGATGGGAGCGAATATCAAGGTGGAGGGAAACACAGCGACCGTGCGCGGACCGGCGAGGCTGTCGGCGGCCGCTGTGATGTGCTCGGACCTGCGGGCATCGGCGTCATTGGTGCTGGCGGCGCTGGTTGCCGACGGCGAGTCGATTCTGGACCGGGTTTACCACATGGACCGCGGCTATGAGCGCATCGAAGAGAAGCTGCAAGGGGTTGGAGCGCAGATTCAGCGGCTTGGGAACCTGTTCAAGCCACGGGTGGAAGAAGAGTAGGCGGATTCACCGCCAGCTTACGGCCACATGCCAACGCAGGCTGTGGAGAGCTGTTTTGCGCAGGACACGTTCATACTCGCGCAGCTCGGCGAGAACGGGTTGGGTGTCGGAGCCGAGGGCGGCCGGGGTGTCTGCCAGGAATTGAATGAGAGCGCGGACGGTGCGCAGGCCGTCGTCGGCCTTAAACCATTGTGGCTGAGGGAGATGGCGCACCCATTCGGGATTGCCCGCGCCCTGCTCGAGCAGGAGTGCCATGGAATTTTCATCGGCGGAAAAGAAATCGAGAAGGGGGCTCACGTGCAGCCGTGCGGCCAACTGTTCCAACGCATCTTCGTTGCGGGCCATTGCCTGACCGTTGACAAAGATGTCGAATCCGGGGTCTTCGCCTTCGACAACGATATAGAGACTTGCAGCCATCGTTTTGAGTTTAGTGGAGATAGCGGGGTGGACAAGGGAAAAGTTGGGGGTGGTCACCCATCGATTACGGGGGAGGGTTGCCCGATTTGGTTACTGTGGTTTACTCTAAGGTTTCAACTTTAATACAAAAGAGTCATTTAATTTCTACGCGAATGGCCGATTCTGTAATAGACGAAGATTAATGAGGTGGACTTGGTCGATTGGAGCAAACTGCCGGATATGGGAGCAGTCGCGCTGTTGGCCTGCGCATTTGCTTCTGTTTCACGACGCAGTCAGATGCCGGTTTCTGGGCTTTGGCTCACCGGCTGGGTGATGATCGAGTTGCACTTCACCGCAATCATGTTCCTGCCGCTCCCTGGGATATGGAGAACGCTGGCTGCGATTGTTGGGCTCGCCGCTCTGACGTGGTCCGGAATCCTCTTTATGTGGGCATCGGTCCCCTACCGCAATGAGCGATCGAGCCGATGGATGCTGGCCGCATTGTTATTTACAAACACTCTTTACATTGCATTGATTACGATCAACCCGGCGGCAACGTGGCAACTGGCTCTTGCGGCGGATCTGTTTGGCGCGGCGCCATTGGCCATCACGCTGTATTCGTTGCGCCGTTTTAATCAGCCTCTGCGCTGGATGCTGAACGGTCTTTACAGTGCGCTGACGATCTTCCTTCTTGTGTTTCAGGGGCGGCCGGGAAACGGCGCCGACCTGGCCTTGAACGCCGTGCTGTTCACCGTGTTTCTCGGATGCTGCCTTCACTTCCTGTATACCTACAGAAAAGCCACGACGGGGGTGTTCATTACGATCTCGGGGTTCTTCTTCTGGGCGGCGGTTTTTGTTATTGCGCCCAGCCTGAGTGTTTTTCTCCCAAATCTGCACCTGCAAGACGAAGTGTGGAATCTGCCCAAGTATGTTGTGGCAGTGGGCATGATCCTGGTGCTTCTTGAGAGTCAGATTGAGCACAACAAGTACCTTGCGCTTCATGACGACCTGACCAAGCTGCCCAACCGGCGTCTATTTCAGGATCGTTTGGGAAGCGCACTGGGACGTGCTCGCCGCACCGGAACGCAGACGGCACTGCTGTTGATCGATCTGGATCGATTCAAGCAGGTGAACGACTCACTGGGACACCATGTGGGAGATTTACTCCTGCAGCGGGTGGGGTCGATTTTTGAAGGACGGATGCGGAGTTCCGACACGGTTGCGCGGACGGGCGGCGACGAGTTTTCGGTGATTCTGGAAGAGCCCACCAGCCGAGCCGAGGCCGAGCGGGTTGCCTATTCGCTGATTGATTTGCTGGATCAGCCCTTTGAACTGGACGGCAAAACAGTGCGGATAGGGGCCAGCGTCGGCATTGCGGTGTTCCCGGAAGATGCGCCCGCAATGGAGTCGCTCTGCATCGTGGCCGACAAGCGAATGTATGCGGAGAAGCGTGTATCGCAGGAGTCGCGCCCAAGCCAGCAGCCACGGCCTTCTATGGCCAGTTCGTTCTCTGCGGTTGAGGCTCAGCCTGGATTGTAGCTTGCCAAATAAGTGAGCTTTATCCTACGAAGAAATCACTCCGCCGCAGTCACTAAGACAATCAGTTCTTCCTTACCACTCAGCGAGAATTGAATGGGCGCTACTCGCGCTGAAGATGCGGAGTCGATATCGCGTGCGATCTTTCCGCCGGCAGCCCCGGTGATCTCCAGGTGCAATTTTGAAGAAGGCCTAGCCATAGATTGTGTCTTTGCGTCTGGTGACGCTGAAGGGCTGAAGGTGAGGGTGTAGTTGCCTTTTGGCCAGATGCCAAAGTTGGCGTTTCCGCCTGCGTCCGTGGTGCGTGCGGCGCATCCTCCGCCGGGGTTCTTGCCGAGCTTGACATCGATTCCCTTGAGGGGCGCACCGGCCAGTACTACCTGAACGCAAAAGAGGGACAAAGCTGCGACCGCGACGAGCTTGAGACTTGTCTTCATGAGGCCTCCAGCCTTGTCCGGGAAACACAGCAAGGCATTGGCGATGATACTACGCAGAAGGAGCCGACCAAAAGAGTTTTAGGGGAAAAGAATGGCTCGGACGTAACGTCCGAGCCATTTTCCTGTTTCGCGGCGATGCAGGCAATCAACCCTGGCCGCCACCCGGTCCGCGACCACCACCGGAGCCACCGGAGCCACTGGGGCCACCCGGACGGCGACGACGGCGACGGCGATTGTTGTTGTTCGCGGGCGGACGGCCAGCGCCGGCC
>Ga0302320_10026818_pt1 | contig 11136 bp, 12 predicted proteins | sample Bog_T0_3_FD_202130 | JGI IMG/M metagenome (GOLD analysis project Ga0302320, IMG submission 202130) | Peat permafrost microbial communities from Stordalen Mire near Abisko, Sweden - Bog_T0_3 | ecosystem: Environmental > Terrestrial > Soil > Wetlands > Peat | place: Sweden: Abisko, Stordalen Mire... | reverse complement strand
GCTGGAACGGAAGAAGATCAAGCGGGCGGCACGCAAGGCAGCTCCGCCGAAGGCCGAGCGGACCGGCGCGCGCGGCGAGAAGAAGAAGAAGGTAAAGAAGCTGGCGCGCGGCGTTTCAAAGCGCTAGTTTGGTGTCTGAAGAGTTTCTTTGAAGAACAAATGCAGATCCTTCGACTCACCACCCCCGAACTGAAGAACGTTCGGGGCCCCGTTCGCTCAGGATGACGGTGATGAGTAGGTTGAGCACTTCGGACTCAGGACACTAGAGACTCAGGACACTAGGCGGCACGAGTAGCAAAAAGGGTTGCGGTTCGGGCCGGCACAGGCTTGTCTGCAACCCTTCTCCTCCCCATCCAGAGGTCCGGCCTGCTGACGGGCGGCCGGGCGAGGTTTACCGGTGTTGGCGCAACGCTCTTTTGAGGGAAGCGTCGAACCCTGTACACTGCGGCGAAGGCTTGCATGATGCGGATGACCGGACCCGGACGGGCCGGTTTATGCGCAGCTTCAGGAACCCGCGACCCGCGGGATGAGGAGAACTGCACTGATCAGCCAACTGCTTGCCCGCAAGTCCATCGATAAGCTGATTCGCGAATCGGAAGAGCCGGACCATGCTCTGAAGAAGAGCCTGGGGCCGTGGTCGCTGACGGCGCTGGGGATTGGCGCGGTGATCGGGTCGGGGATTTTCACGGTGATCGGGACGGCGATGGCGGGGCAGAAGTTTGACGCGCCGCGCATCCGGGACACGCCGCTGCTGCATTATTTGTTGCATCACACGGCTTTGGCGGGGCGGCCGGGAGCCGGGCCGGCGCTGGCGCTTTCGCTGGTGCTGGTGGCGATTGTGTGCGTGTTTACGGGGCTATGTTATGCGGAGCTGGCGTCGATGATTCCGATTGCCGGGTCGGCTTATACCTATACGTATGCGACGCTGGGCGAGCTGGTGGCGTGGATTATCGGCTGGGATCTGATTCTGGAGTACGCCTTCAGCAACATGAGCGTGAGCGTGGGGTTGAGCGCGCATTTGGTGGATCTGTTCGATTGGTTCGGGGTGCATTTTCCGCTGATGTGGATCTCGCCGGCGTATCTGCCGACGGGGTTGCAGGATCTGGCGGGGAACGATCTTTACGGGTCAGGGTGGCACTTCGGGTTTAACATTCCGGCGTTTGTGGTGGTGATGCTGCTGACGGTGATTCTGGTGCGGGGGATTCGCGAGTCGGCGCGGACCAACAACGTGCTGGTGCTGATCAAGATTGCGGCGATATTGGTGTTCATTATTGCGGCGGCGAGTTTTATCAAGCCGCACTACTGGCATCCGTTCATGCCGAATGGATGGACGGGTGTGCTGACCGGCGGGTCGATTATTTTCTTCACGTACATTGGGTTCGATTCGGTATCGACGGCGGCGGAGGAGTGCAAGAATCCGCAGCGGGATTTGCCGTTTGGGATTTTGATGACGCTGGTGGCGTGCACGGTGTTGTATGGCGGCGTGGCGATTGTGCTGAGCGGGATTGTGCCGTGGCAGAGCGTGATGGGCGACGCGGCGCCGGTGGTGAACGCGATCAAGAGGCTCTCGCTGCAACCGGGCGGGTCAGGGCTGATCTGGGTGCGGCTGTTTGTGCTGATCGGCGCGATGCTGGGAATGATCTCGTCGATATTAGTGTTTCAACTGGGGCAGGCGCGGGTCTGGTTTGCCATGTCGCGCGATGGGTTGCTGCCGACGGTGTTCAGCCGGATTCATCCCAAGTTTCGCACGCCGGCGGTGGCGACGTGGGTGGCGGGCGTGGTGGTGGGCGTTCCGGCGGGGCTGCTGGATATTGGGACCGTGTCGAATTTGTCGAATATCGGAACGCTGTTCGCGTTTGTGCTGGTTTCGATCGCGGTGCTGATTTTGCGCTATCGGGAGCCGGAGCGGCATCGCGCCTTTCGCGCGCCGTTCGGGCCGATCTTTCCGGTGCTGAGCATCATCTTCTGCATCGTGCTGATGATGGGGCTGGAAGTGATGACGTGGATGGCGTTCTTTGCGTGGCTGGTGCTGGGGTTGCTGATTTATTTCTTCTATAGCCGGCACCGGTCGGAGTTTGCGGGGCTGCGGTAAGCGCTCCTTGAATTGGCGATATACTGGGCTGGAGAAAGAAACCTATGGCCACCCGTACAAAGACAAATGGAAATGGAAAAGAGCCTTCCAAGACCCGGTATTGGATTTCCTTCGATCTCGGTCTGATGGGCAATTACAGCCGCGTGTATGAATGGCTGGATTCGCTAGGTGCTCAGGAGTGTGGACCTGGGGTGGCAACTGTCACGTCTGCCAAGACCCGAGACCAATTGGCGGCGGATGTTCAGCGAATCCTTAAAGGCGTCCCAAGGGCTCGCGCCTACATTATCTCGATGGGGAGAGGCGGCAGGTTCGTTGCCGGAGGCCGCAAGGCCGCTCCCTGGGAGGGTTTTGCAGCATCGGCCGCCAATGCGGTAGACGAGGCCTGATGGCTAGGGTTTGCGTCGATGCCTGCTTTCTGATCGGCCTCTATGATCGGGACGACCAGCATCACAGGATTGCGGTGAGTCATTTTGACGCCATCTTCGGCGAGGAATCTGCTCGCCACCAGCTTATTGCCCCCTGGCCGATTCTTTACGAATGCCTGGGGACCCAGTACGTCAGGGATCCCCGGAAATCGATGCGATTCACGCAGCATTGGAGCTATCTTTCAAGATCCGAGCAGCTTGTGCTACTCGACGATGGCCCGTTCAGGGAACGAACCTTGCGCAATCATCTGGAGAGAAGCTCGCGCAATTTGAGTCTTGTTGACCGGGTACTCCGGGCTATGATTCTCGATCGGGAAAGGCACTTCGATTTCCTTTTGACCTACAATGCGGGCGATTTTGTGGATGCTTGTCAAATCGGCAACATACCACTGATCAACGAAGCATCCTCGGCGGAATTCTATGGCATCTGACGTCAACGAGTTGGCCAGTTTTATTCGCCGGTTGCCGAAGGCTGAGTTGCATTTGCATCTTGAGGGGACGATTCTGCCGCGGACGCTGGTGGAGTTGAGCGAGCGGCATGACGCGAAGCCGATTACGCTCCCCGAAGCGGAGGCGCTTTACCGGTTCGACGATTTCTCTGGGTTTCTGGAGTCGTTCAAGGCTGTCACGCGCCTCTTGATTGGGCCGGACGACTATGAGCTGGCGGCGTGGCGGATGATGGAGCACCTGGTGGAGCAGGGGGTGGTGCATGCCGAGGTTTACATTAGCGTGGGCGTGATTTACCTGTGGCGGAATCACGATCCGGCGGCGTTTGAGCCGATCTTTGAAGGGCTGGAACGGGCGCGGGAGCGCGGACGGCGCGAGCTGGGGTTGTCACTTTATTGGATCTTCGATGCGGTGCGGCACTTTACGCTGGAAGAGGCGGAGCGGGTGTTCAAGAAGGCGATTGAGATGAAGCCGGCTTACCCGTCGATTATTGGAATTGGTTTGGGCGGAGATGAGCGGAGGACGGGGTCGGAGCCGTTCCGGGAGATGTATGCGGCGGCGCGGGCGGCGGGGCTGCGGCTGACCAATCACGCGGGGGAGACGACGGGGCCGGAGGCGATCCGGGAGGCGCTGGCGATTGGGTCGGAGCGGATTGGTCATGCGTACTCGCTGACGCGGGATTTTTATCTGATTCAGGATTTGAAGGAGCGGAAGGTTCCGCTGGAGCTGAACCCGACGTCGAATGTGCGGACGGGGGTTTGCGGGCGGTTTGCGGATCATCCGCTGCGGAAGTACTTTGATGCGGGGTTGCTGGTGACGCTGAACTCGGACGATCCGGCATTTTTCGGTTCGGATCTGGCGGGCGAGTACCTGCTGGCGCATACGGAGCAGGGTTTTACGCGGTCGGAGCTGCGGCAATTAGCGGCGAATTCGATTGAAGCGAGTTTTCTTCCCGAACTGGACAAGGCGGAGTGGCTCTTCAAAATTGACACTATGCAGTAAACAAGCGCGCGGAGTTTTAACCGGGCGCAGGGAACCTGGCGGGGCGAAGTGCGGTATCATGTTGGCATAGGAGAGTGTGCCCGATGAACGCCGAGCTGGAAGTTGCACCGCCCACAGAAGAGACGAAGGAAACGAAGACGCTGCAGGTGATCACCTGGTTTGGGGTGGGCATGGCGGTAGCTGCGGTTGGAATCTTTGTGGGGCGCGAGCTGCGGAGCCGGTACAAGTTCAAGCGGCGCACTCCGTATGATTTCTATTCGAACGCCGAGTATCAGCCGGGCGATTACGGGGTGGGCGTCTAGGGAGCACGACCAAGGAATTGTTTGCGAATGCCGCCGCTTGGGCGGCATTTTGCATTTGTGGCGTGTTTCCTGGCGGCTATCTGCGGCCTTGCGTGAAGTAGAACGTAGCTGCCGCGCCAAACAGCCCAGCGATCACCGGAACCCATGTGCTGAAGACTCTGGTCACTTCTTCAACGGAGTTGGGCCTGTTGTGCGCCAGGCACATGACCGACACAAAATGAGTGGCGAACATGAGGAACAGCGCCCAGAAAAGAAGCAGGGCCAGGTGTTTTGTTGCTTTAGCGTGGTACTCCTCTGCCGAAAAGGCCGGGCCCCCGGGCAGGTGCCTCGGGCTTTCTACCTCTTCGATTTCGGCTCGATCACCAACTTCCGGCGGTTCGATCATTTGGAGTCAGCCAGCGCCTTTCCGGCGGTCAGGAAGGGGAAGATCACCTCACGCTGGCGTCCATTCTTCTCCACCAGAACAGTTGCGTTCTGGTCCTTCGTCTGTTCAATCGTCCACTGAAGGAGGCGCAAGGACTGGCGAATGACCTCGGCGCGGTTGGTGGCGCCGGTTGCGCTCTTCAGGTCGTCCAACTCGCCCAACGCTTCATCCGTGAAATCGAATTGCAGTCGTGTCTTAGCCATATGCATCCATCTCTCCGTCCATGACGGGCTTGTCGCGTTCCTGCATGGGGAACGGTTGCGAACAGCTCTCTATCAGAGCCACTTGTTGGTCGATTTGTTCAAGCTCTGGGAAAGCTACTGCATCAACTTCCTCGATGGAGGCTTCAGAAAAGGCTGTTGTTCTCGTCGCGCTCTATGCGTGCATATTGCTCCTAGGTTTCGAGAACGTCCCCATCTCGAAACGCAATAGAATTGACAGATCATCCCCTTTCCCTCCTTGATCCGATTGTCACTTGAAGGAATTGCTTCGAATCTGATTGAGTATTGCATGAGTATTCAATGAGTGCAATATACTCTTCGTCTACTCGCCACTTTATTTTCATGCTTGCCGCATTTTTGCGCCCATTCCGCCTTTTCCCTAATCCCTATTCCCTTCTCCCTATTCCCTGCCTTGCTGCGTTACCCTAAGACGTTATGGGCCTCATCCGCGTACTTTCAGACCAGGTTGCCAACCAGATAGCCGCCGGCGAGGTGGTGGACCGTCCCGCTTCAGTGGTGAAGGAGCTGCTGGAGAATGCGCTGGACGCGGGGGCGAACCGGATTCGAGTGGAGGTGGAGGCGGGGGGACGGCGGCTGATCCGGGTGGCGGACGACGGGCAGGGGATGAGCCGGGATGACTCGCTGCTGGCGTTTGAGCGGCACGCGACGTCAAAGCTGCGCACGGCGGACGATTTGCTTTCGATTGCGACGCTGGGGTTCAGGGGGGAGGCGCTGCCCTCGATTGCGTCAGTGGCGCGGGTGACGCTGGAGACGGCGACCGGGGATGAGGGCGCGGGGACGCGGCTGGAGATTGCCGGGGGAAAGATTCTGCATGTGGAGGACGCGGCGCTGCCGCGCGGGACGACGATCGCGGTGGCGGACCTGTTTTTTAATACGCCGGCGCGGCGGAAGTTTTTGCGGGCCGAGGCAACGGAGCTGGCGCATGTGACGGCGCTGGTGACGCACTATGCGCTGGCGCATCCGGAGAAGCACTTCGAGCTGGTTTCAGCGACGCATACGATTGTTTCAGCGCCTCCGGTGACGCGGACGGCGGAGCGGATCTACCAGATTTTTGGCAAGGACACGCTGGCGGCGCTGCTGCCGGTGGCGGCGGAGGCTCCGTTGGCACATGGCGGGCTGCCGGAGCCGCCGCCGTGGAAGCGGGATGAAGCGGAGCCGGCGAAGGACCCTGGGCACTTGCGGCTGACGGGGTTTTATTCGAAGCCGGAGCTGCAGAAGCTGAATCGAAACTCGATTTACATTTTTGTGAACAAGCGGCTGATTCGGGACCGGCTGCTGATGCATGCGATTACCGAGGCGTACCGGAACGTGATTCCGCCGACGAGCTTCCCGGTGGTGCTGCTGTTTCTGGAGATGCCGCCGGAAGAGGTGGATGTGAATGTGCACCCGGCGAAGACCGAGGTGCGGTTCAGACAGCAGAGCCTGGTGCATGATTTTGTGCGGGACAGTTTGCGGACGGCGCTGATCAAGGCGCGGCCGGCGGCGGGGTTTCTGGCGGCGCTGGATTCTGCTCCGACGGCGAGCCCTTCGCTGATGCCAGTGGCGGCGTCGCCGCTGCCGGGGACACCTGATCATGTGGCGCCGGACTCGGACCCGCCGGAGGGGGGCAACTGGGCGGCGCAGGCGGAGAGCTTTCAACTGGCGGCGCAGACGCCGCCGCCGATACCGGTGCGGCTGCCGTTCGATGCGGCGTCGATGAGCCAGGGGGGGTGGCTGGACCGGCAGGCGTTTGGGGATGCGGCGGCGGCGCTGTTCCGGCCGTCGGGGGAGGCGGGGCTGGAGGGCTGCGAGCCTGGTGCGGGGGCGATGGACCAGGATGCGGCGCGGGCGGCCGCGCAGGTGGAGGCGGAGCGGTCGGCGGCGAATTTGAACGAATTGGGGTCACTGCGGCCGATGGGGCAGTTGCGGGAGTCGTTCATTTTGGCGACCGGGGACGATGGATTGTGGATCATCGATCAGCATGTTGCCCATGAGCGTATACTTTTTGAAAAAATTTTAAGGGATCGTCAGGTGGAGCAGGTGCAGCGGCAGAGGTTACTAATGCCCCTTTTGGTGGAACTGAAGGCGAGCCAGATGGTGGTGTTCGCGCGCATCGCGGAGGAGCTGGACCGGAACGGATTTGAGGTGGAACCCTTTGGCCCACAGACACTTGCGGTGAAGGCAGCGCCGGTTGGGCTGGAGGGGTCGGCTCTGGAGCGGATGTTGGCGGAGGTGATTGAGCAATCGAGCGCCGACTCGACGGAAGCCAAGCAGAATGAGGATCTTACGGCGTTGCGGACGCGAATTGCGGCGTCCATCGCGTGCCACTCGGCGATCAAGGTGAATACGCCTCTTGACCCGGCTCGAATGGAGTGGTTACTGTTGGAATTAGCAAAAACCAGCCACCCAACCAGTTGCCCCCATGGACGTCCAATCGCTTTGCTGTATTCTTGGAAGGAGATCCAGCGGGCCTTCCACAGGATATAGAACAACGGGAAGGTGGCACCCCTCCTCTCAGGAGAGAGGGAAGCCCGGCGCGCCGGCAACACCAGGGAGAATGCATCCCAAAGCCGTAACCCTTGAGTCGAAGCCAGTTTGTGGCGACGACCTTTGAACAGGCCAATCAGGACGCAGCATCCCATGGTATTGCGGCAACGCCAGCCTGGAAGTGAGGTTTTTCTTTGACAGCAGAGCAATTGGAAGCATCGCGCGCCGAAAGGATGCGCCAGAACGGACACGGGGCGGTCACGTTGGAAGACGCCCGGACGTGGATTGAGGAGACGGGATTTTGTCTCTTTGTGCCCAGGCGGCAGTACAGCGCCTCAATCGCTCCCTCGTTTGTGGAGGCCGTGGCCGGCAAGCGGGACGGGACCCCGGAGGCGAAACACACTGCCCTGGGCGAAGAGCTGCTGGTGCGTCTGGAGACAGACAGCGTGGCGGTTCGGCTGAACCTTCTGGGACAGGTGGGCGAGCAGCCTGACTTTGTGGTGGCGGCGTGGGTATTGCCTTATGTGTATGCCCTGCGCGGGGACCGCGACTGGCGGCGCAGCCCGCAACTGACCGGATCGCGGCAGGTGTCGCAACTGGCGGTACAGGCGTACAAGCAGTTGGAAGTGGGGGATGCAACCGTTGCCGAGCTGAAGCATGCTCTGGGCCGTGAAGTGACCGAAGCAGCGGTTCTGCGGGCGATCACCGAACTGTGGCAGCAACTCCGCATTATTCCCGTGGTATCAGCGCCGGGCAAACCGGCCAAGTGGCAACTGCTGAAGCATCGCTATCAGAAGGCGATTGCCGAGGGTGCGTCGACGTCGCAGGTAACGGCGATCTCAGTGCTGGCTTCCATTTACTTGCAGGCCGTGATTGCGGCGAGCATGGAAGAGGTTGAGCTGTTTCTGGCTCCGCTGACGGCGCGCAGCAAGGTGCGGGAAGTGTTGCGCGGACTGGTGGCGACGCGGCAGGTCCACACGATTTCACTGGGCCATGCGCCGCATTTCTATGTGGCCGGGACGCTGCCGGAGTTTGCGGTTGCGCCGACGGCGTATTCGAGTTCGTCGATGCCGGCATCGGCCTACTTCATGCATTCGTACGAGCGGGACGAGGAGATACCGGAGCCGTTGTCGCAGAAGCCCGCGGCATCCGCGCCGGCTGTGCCGCACAAAGCGGCGGAGACGCATGTACCGCGCAGCACGCCGGTGCGCAAGCCGGCAGCAGCCGGGAAGCCGGCGGCGGCACGGCCGCACTTCAGCCGGCCGGCAGCTCACACGCGGGACCGCAAGCCGGCGCAGGCGTCGAGCAGCAGCAGGCCGGCGCGGAGGACCAGTGCCGATACGCGGCCCGCAACGGGCACGCGGTGGAGCGGGAACGGGGCCAAGAGCACGAACGGCAACGGAAGCTCCAATGGCAAGCGGAACGGGGCCCACGGAGCGAGTAACGGGGCCCGAACAACCGGCAACGGAGCAGGGTCGAACGGCAGCGCGCGGACAAGCAGGCCCGCGACATCCGGCAGTACCGGAACCAAGCCGAGGACGGCTAGCACAGGGACGCCGGCATGGGGCAAGCGGAACGGGCACACCAGCGGAACGAAACCGGCGGGCAAGCCGGCGGCGCGCAACGGCGGCAGTTCGGCTGGGACGACGAGCGCACCGCGCAAGGATGCGCGGCCTGGTACACGGAACGGGGCGGCACGGCCGGCAACGCGCAGCGGCAGCAGCCGCAAGCCGACCATGGCGGCAGGAGCGAAGGCCGGCAATAGCAAGCGGTTCGGCTTTACGGCCCGGCCCAAGCAGGGGACGAAGAAGCGCGGATGAGCGGGAACGAGAGCTCAGAGCAGGACAGCCCGCCGGGGAAGCGCATTATCGTCGCCATTGACGGCCCGGCGGGCGCGGGAAAGAGCACAGTAGCGCGGCATTTGGCGCGGTATTTTGGCCTGTTGAACCTGGAGACAGGGGCCATGTACCGCGCTTTTGCGTTGAAGGCGCTGCGGGCTGCGGTGCCTTTGGATGCGAGCGCGGGGCTGGAAAGGCTGGCCGCGGGGACGACCATCCGGCTGGAGGCGGGCGAGGAACACAACCGGGTGTTTCTGGATGGCGAGGATGTAACCGGGCTGCTGCGCAATCAAACCGTGACCGAAGCGGCCTCAAGGGTGAGCGTGTTTCCCGCGATTCGCGCCTGGATGGTGAGCCTGCAACAGCAACTGGCTGCGGGCGGCGGCGTGGTGATGGAGGGCCGGGACATTGGCACGGTGGTATTTCCCCATGCCGAGGTGAAGATTTTTCTGGATGCGGCGCCTGAGGTGAGAGGGCTGCGGCGGTTTGACCAGTTGGGGGACAAGGCGACGCAGCCGGCGGAAGAGGTGATCCGGGACCTGCGCGCGCGCGACGAGCGGGACCGGAACCGGGCTGAGTCTCCGCTGAAGGCGGCCGCGGACGCGGTGGTTCTGGACTCGACGAAGATGACGCTGGAGCAGGTGGTGGAAGCGGCCGAGGGGATTGTGGCGGCCCGGCTTGGCTTGGCAGGAAGGCCTTGCCGACAGGCTGCGGGATGAGAGTTCGCAGCGCCGGAAGGCGAATTTAACACCCGTCAGCACGAGGAGTATGCCAGAATAGGGCAGGATTGCGTGTTCGTTGCTGCCACACTCCCCGACATGGAAATCCAGTGGCCGCGGCTGGATGCCAAGCTCTTTCCAGCCTAGCCTCGAACGGTCCATTGAATCACGGAGCCTGCGATGCATGTCATCTGTCCGCACTGCAAGGGCAACAATCTGCGTCCATCTGTTTTCAAGGGCGGAGACTTTTTCCAGTTCCTGCTGTTCAAGTATCCATTGCGTTGCCGGGATTGCCGGGAGCGATTCCATGTGATGCTGCATCGCGGGCTTGAGGTTGCGCGCCAGGCCAACGCCCGCAGCACTCCCTGAGCCAGACCAGGCCCTTTGACCTGCGCATAGCCGGGGGGGATGCTATAGGCTCATAGAGGTATGGAGATTCTGTGCACGCGCTGCCACCAGGCCGTTCTGGCTGAAAACTGCTACTGCCCGTATTGCGGCTTGCCCCAACTGACCTACGAGGCGGAAGGCGGCGGGGGACAACTGCGGGCAGAGCAGTTGCCGGAGGCAGTGCAGGATGCGAGCAGCGTGGCGTGGAAGCCGGCGATGCGCGCGGTGATTATGCTGGCAGTGCCGGCCGGCGTGCTTTCGAGCGGCGTTTCTCCATTGGGATTCATGGGATTGTTGTGGATGGGCGTGGGCGCGGCGTGGGCGGTGGCGCTTTATGTACGCAGCCAGCGGCCGGCGTGGATCACGATTGGAGCAGGGGCGCGGATTGGCCTGGTGACGGGATTGCTGGCGGGTTGGCTGGCGTTCAGCGTGAGCGGCGGGGCGCTGCTTGTGGAACGGCATGTGCTGCACCAGGCGAGCCAGATTGACACGGAGTGGAAGACGCGCGTGGAGACGAGCCAGCAGTTGACGCGGCAGTGGACCGCGGGGCTGAGTTCCGCCGATCCGGCGCAGGCGCAGGCGGCGCAGACCCAGGTGGAGAACTGGATGCTTTCGCCGTGGGGCCATGCGGGGATTGAGCTTTTTGGGTTTGCCACCAATACGATTTTGCTGCTGTTTTTTGCGACTGGCGGCGGGGCGTTGGGGGCGCGGTTTCTGGGGCGCACGCGGCAGCCTGAGGTATAGGATGCATTTGGCACGGGCGGCACGAGAAGCCTGAATGCAGGGTGTGGC
>Ga0302320_10026816_pt1 | contig 11136 bp, 7 predicted proteins | sample Bog_T0_3_FD_202130 | JGI IMG/M metagenome (GOLD analysis project Ga0302320, IMG submission 202130) | Peat permafrost microbial communities from Stordalen Mire near Abisko, Sweden - Bog_T0_3 | ecosystem: Environmental > Terrestrial > Soil > Wetlands > Peat | place: Sweden: Abisko, Stordalen Mire... | reverse complement strand
GTTGGAATCCATGACGCCATGCTCCGACAAAGCGGCATTTTCCGCGCCAACGAACATCTGGAAGAACGCGTCATGGATTCCAACGATCTGGAGCGCGAGCGCGGCATTACCATCCTCGCCAAGATCACCGGCGTGCGCTTTCATGGGACCAAGATCAACATTGTCGATACGCCCGGCCACAGCGATTTCGGCGGGGAGGTAGAGCGCGCGCTGAAGATTGTCGACGGCGTGATGCTGCTGGTCGACGCGAGCGAAGGGCCGCTGCCGCAGACGCGTTACGTTTTGATGAAGGCCCTCGAAGCCGGCTTGAAACCGATTGTCGTCATCAACAAGATCGACCGGCCCGATGCGCGTGCCGCCGAAGTGCTGAATGAGATCTACGACCTGTTTATCGATCTGGGCGCTGAGGAAGATCAGCTGGATTTTCCCGTGCTCTATGCGGTGGCGAAAAACGGTGTGGCGAAGATCTCGCTTGAGGATCCTTCGGAGAATCTGCAGCCGTTGTTTGAAGCCATCGTAAAGACGATTCCGCCGCCTTCCGGGGATCCCGACGCGGTGCTGCAGGCGCTGGTCGCCAACCTCGACTACTCGGATTATCTGGGACGCCTGGCCATTGGCCGCGTGTTCCAGGGGACGCTTCACCATGGCGATGAAGTGGCCATCTGCCATCTGAACGGAACCATCCAGAAGACAAAAATCACCAAGCTGTATTCGTTCGAAGGACTGAAGCGCGTGGATGAAACCATCGCCCGGCCGGGCGATATTCTAGCGGTGGCGGGGGTCGAAGGCATCACCATCGGCGAAACCATTACCAGTGCGGAAACGCCGAAACCGATGCCGCATATACAGATCGACGAGCCGACTATCGGGATCACGTTTACGGTGAATACTTCGCCGTTCGCGGGCCGGGAAGGCACGTTCGTTACTTCGCGCAACATCAAGGACCGGCTCGATAAGGAACTGCTGACGAACGTGTCGATTCGCGTGGAATCCGATTCGCCCGATACTTTCAAGGTAATGGGGCGCGGAGAACTGCAACTGGCGATCTTAATTGAAATGATGCGCCGCGAAGGCTACGAACTCGCCGTCGGCAAACCGGAAATACTGACCCGCACCATCGATCACAAGCTGATGGAGCCGGTGGAGATGCTGGTAATCGATTGCCCGGAAGCGTTCATCGGCGTGGTGATTGAAAAGCTGGGCAGCCGCAAGGGCAAGATGAGCAAGATGATCAACAACGGGTCGGGCCGGGTGCGCCTCGAATTCCATATTCCTTCGCGCGGATTGATTGGACTGCGGAGCGAGATTCTGACGGACACGCGCGGCACAGCGATTCTGAATTCGCTGTTTCACGGTTACATCGAGTGGCAGGGCGACATTCCTACGCGTCCCACCGGATCTTTGGTGGCAGACCGTGCCGGCAAAACCACGGGAAACGCGATCTTCAATCTGCAGGAGCGCGGCGAGATTTTTGTCACCGCCGGGGTTGAGGTCTACGAAGGGATGATCGTCGGCGAAAACGCGCGGCAATCGGATCTCGACGTGAATATCGTCAAGGAGAAAAAGCTGACCAATATGCGCGCGTCGAGCGCCGATGAAGCGATTCGCCTGGTGCCGCCGAGGCTGATGAATCTGGAGCAGGCGATCGAGTTCATCAGAGAAGACGAGATGGTGGAGGTGACGCCGAAGTCGATTCGCCTGAGGAAGAAGATTCTCAAGGCCAATCAGCGGTAGGATGGGGTCATGGCGGTTGCCGCGAAGATTTCGCTCGAAGAATACCTGAACACGTGCTACCGGCCCGATTGCGATTATGTCGACGGCGAAGTACTGGAGCGCAATTTGGGCGAACAGAGTCATGGCAGGCTGCAGCTGAACATCGGCGTATGGCTCAAAAGCCGGGAGCGCCAGTTCCGCTTCCGAGTACTGCCCGAGGTTCGCCTGCAGGTGCGGAATGACCGCTTCCGGGTTCCCGACATTATGCTGATCCCGCCCGAGGCCGCGGGCGAAGCGATTGTGCGAACTCCGCCTCTGTTGTGCATTGAGGTCTTGTCCCCTTGTGATGCGCTGGCGTGCATTCACAGGCGCGCGCAGGAATATTTCGCGATGGGCGTTCCGGTTTGCTGGATTATCGATCCGCTCTCCGGGCAGGCATGGACGGCGACACCGGCGGGAATCGAGGAGACGACTGGTGGCGTGCTGCGCGCCGGAGACATCGAAATGCCGCTGAATGAGGTTCTCGAATAGCGCCGGGGTAGCTTAGTTCGGCAAGCACCCGATATAATCGAAAAACTACGTCTACATCGTCCAGGAACACCACAACAACCGAATCGGGTGATTTTTTCCTCTGGTGGCTGGTGCCTTCTCTGCTCGTGCTTGCGCTGGGGGCTGCCTGGTCGAATCATTTTCAGAACAGCTTCCATCTCGACGACTTCCACACCATCGTTAACAACCGCGCCATACGGAGTCTCAACCGGGTTCCGCAGTTTTTCACTACTACCCGAAGCTTCAGCGACGCGCCTGAATTTGCCGATTACCGGCCACTCCTTTCCACTTCTTTTGCGCTGGACTATGCAGTAGCCGGGAAGGCGATTCCCACCGTCTTCCAGATGGATACTTTCGTCTGGTTTGCGCTGCTGATTTTTCTGCTGTATTTTCTTTTCCGCTTAATTCCCGGCGGGACCCATCAATCGGCGGCGGTTGGCGCAGCCCTGTTCGGGCTCCATCCCCTGGCAGCCGACACCGTTAACTACGTTATTCAGCGAGGGAGTGTGCTGGGCGGGGCAGGAATAACGGCGGGGCTGCTGACCTGGATTGTCTGGCCACGGCGCATGCCCGAGCGCCTGGTGATGGACCCGGCACGCACGCCGGAGAACTGGCGGGATGATGTCGGCCGGAAACAGACGGCACACATTAACGAGCTGTACCGGCGCATTATCCACGCACCACTGGGGCTTTATTTTTTTCCGGTCGTACTGGCCATGCTTTGCGATCCCGGCGCCGCGGTATTTGCGCCGATTCTGGTGGCCTGGATTCTGCTGTTCGAACCCGAAAGAGGCGTTCGGAAAGCTCTGCCCGCTATCGTCGTATGCGGCGGCTACTGGATCGTCCAGACCGTCCTCACATTCCGGTTCGCGGCTCCATCCCGGCTCCCTCTGGCCGCATATTGGTTCACTCAGCCGTGGGTCGCGATGCGTTACCTCCGGGCTTTTCTGGTCCCGTTCGGTCTGAGCGCGGACACCGATCTGCAGCCGGTGGACCACTGCTGGTCGCCCTCTGCATTAGCTGGATATGCCGGCCTGGCCCTGGTGTTGCGCCTGGCGATCGTAACGGCGCGGCGCACGCGCTGGCGAGCTGTTTCGTTCGGCCTCTGGTGGTTCCTGATTGCCCTGTTACCAACAATGTTTGTTCCGCAGCGCACGATCGAGGCGGGCACGCGAATATTCATTCCTATGATCGGCCTCGTGCTGGCTGCGACGCGGACTGTGTGGATCGGATGGGAGATGTTATCCGAGCGGCCGGGTATGCGCATCCCGGCGACCGTCGTGGCAGCAACACTGGGTATCGCGGTATTGGCGGTTTGCGCCTGCCAAACGTGGTTGCGCAATCGGGTTTGGGATTCGGAGGAGACGCTTTGGTCGGACACCATGAGGAAAAGTCCGGGCGATGCCCGGGCGTATATCAACTACGGGCTTACGCAGACTTCAACAGGCGATCCCGCCGTGATCCTTGGGTATTTTGAACAAGCGGTTCCCTTGACGCACCATAACGCGGCGCTCGAGACGGATCTCGCTCTGGCATTCGACAAGCTCAATAAGACGACCGAAGCCGAAGCGCATTTCCGCGACGCTATCGCCGTGGTTCCCGCGTATCCGAGGGCATTCTCCGCTTATGGGCGGTGGCTGCTCGATCACCAGAGAACGGCCGAGGCCTCGAAGATGGCGAGCCGCGCCTTGCAACTTGAGCCCAGGGATCTGGTAAGCCGTCAGATTTTGATGGAGCAGTATTCCCAGGCGTTCGATTGGGCGGGTCTGGAACGGGCCGCCGGCGACGCATTGCGCATTGAACCCGACGACCCTGTCAGCCAGAACTATGTGGAGATGTCGAAGACCGCTCAGGAGACGATCCATAACAGCGAGCAGGCTGCTAAGGACAATCCCACGGTCGACGAGTACCTGAGCCTTTCCGTTCTCTATTTCCGCAACCGAAGGTTCGAGGATTGTGTCAATGCCGCCAGTCAGGCCCTGAAGATAAAACCGGATCTTCCCGAAGCGTACGCCAATATGGCGACCGCATACTACAGCATGGGGAAATACGACGACGCGGTCGCGGCGTTACAGAAGGTGGTGCGGCTGAGGCCCGATTTTGCATTCGCCCGGAGCGACCTCGCCTATCTTCTGAACAATAAGGGTGTCAAACCGGTGGACAGCCAACCAGCGGCTCCCCGCTAGCAGGGGATTCTGCAGCGTCGCAATCACCACGGATTAGCCGACTGGGCTGGTGTATGCTCAAAACAAGGTTGTACAAAAATGTTTTCCGCGATTCTGCTGGCCGCCCTTGTCCTGGTCCTTGTCCTGAATTCGATCCTGTTGCACCGGCTCCGTTCGCAGGAGAGTCCCGAAGCACGTCTGCGAACTCAGGACGCTCTCGAATTACGTTTGCGGGCGGACATCGCCGGCTTGCGCGCCGATGCTCTGGATGCGCGCCGGCAACAAGCTGAAGAGAGCCGTGCGCAGCGCGCCGAACTGGGGGGCAGCCTTGAGCGCTATACCGATCAGACCCACCGGCAACTGATCGAGATGCAGCGCGATCAGCGCACCGAACTGGAGCGGATTCGTTCCGTGGTGGATGGGCGGTTACTGGCGCTGCAGACGGATAACGCGGCCAAACTGGAACAGATGCGCCTGACCGTCGACGAGAAGCTTCAAAGTACGCTCGAGACGCGCCTCGGGGAATCCTTCCGTCTGGTGAGCGATCGCCTCGAGCAAGTGCACAAGGGCCTGGGAGAGATGCAAAATCTGGCGTCCGGGGTGGGCGATCTCAAACGCGTGTTGTCGAATGTTACGACGCGCGGAGCCTGGGGCGAGGTACAGCTGGAAAACCTGTTGACGCAGATGCTGGCGCCCGAGCAATTCGAGCGCAATGTCTCTCCCACTGGTTCCGGGGAGCGCGTCGAGTTCGCGATCAAACTGCCCGGCACCGGTTCCACGCCCGTGTGGCTGCCCATCGACGCCAAATTTCCGTCGGAAACCTATCAGCGGCTGGCGGCCGCGGCCGAGCGCTCGGATGCCGACGCAGTGGAGGTCTGCGCGCGCGAACTGGAAGCGGTAGTGCGGGCCTGCGCCCGTACCTTCAGCGCGAAATATCTGGCGCCCCCCCACACCACGGACTTCGGAATCCTGTTCCTCGCCACCGAAGGGCTCTATGCCGAAGCGCTGCGCCGGCCAGGTCTGGCAGAATCGGTACAGACCGATTATCGCGTGGTGCTGGCCGGGCCCACTACTTTCGCGGCGCTGTTGAACAGCCTGCAGATGGGTTTCCGAACCCTGGCGATTCAGCAGCGATCGGGCGAGGTATGGAAGCTGCTGGGGGATGTGAAAACGCAGTTCGGAAAATATTCCCAGGTGCTCGATGTCATCCGCAAGCGGCTTGACCAGGCGACGCAGACTGTCGACGACGCGTCGGTCAGAACGCGCGCCATTGAGCGGCGCCTCAAGACTGTGGAGGCCGCTGAAGACCCGGAAGAGATTAATGTGATTCGCCTGGCCGCCGGGTAGCGGCGTGTCTCTGCGCGATCCTCACGGTCGCGGCATAGTACAGCTTACATTGTTTCCGAGCCGTGACCGTAAGGGAGCGGTACGATATCAACGGGACAGCCCACCAGCGGGAGTTACTCGTAACGCCAGGTTCTACTTGAGGACCAGGCTGCCGAATGCCGCCGGCACGTGAAATGTCCGGGCTCCGGTGGGGCGCCAGGCGATGTACAATCTGTTCGGCTCGGGGCCCTCGATGCGGAACAGGCCGATGCGTAACTCGTCCCCGGCTTTGGGGACCTTGACGTCGAGGCTCGCGAAGGGGATTCGCATCTCGCCGTACCAGATCTTTTTCTGCGCATCGATGCGCCCGTGCACCGTGAAACCCGACTGCCATTCCACCGCTTCTTTGGGAGATTTCGGATCGTCCTGATTGATATCAAGATCCACATACTCGCCTTGGGGAGAAACCTGGAATTCCTTGTAACGCGATATTTGCAGATAGTCGGACCCGATGAAAGCTTCGGCTACATCCCAGTCCCACAGCTTATTGGTTTCTTCCGATGTCGTCGGGTTAGGATTGAGATACAGTTGATCGTAGGGACATATAAAAAGTAAGTAGAGGTTGTTATGGGTCCAGCGGGAACGGATTTCGGTGGGCGGCAAGGGAACCGGCTGACCCATGTAATCGCGTGAAGCTTTAACGCCTGGAATGCCGTTCCACTCAGCAGATTGGAGGTCCGCGCTGGGTTCCCAGTCCTTCGGGGCGAGAAAGCTCTCAATGACATTCGCAGGGTCATTCGCCTGAGCCTGGACCTCCGGGGCCGGTACAATCTGCGGAGTTTGCATTAGTGTGAAAAACAACACGGGCAGGATCATTTCTCTAACAAACCCTCGGCTGCGGTGTTCGCGGATTTTTTCCCATCCTATCTTATGATCCGACGCCGGAGCTTCATCCGTACGTATAATACCGTTGTAAGATTAGAAATTTGTAATCTATGTTACCTGGCCGCCTCCGTCATGTGAAACTATTAAAGAGGAGTAAGCAGGTTGGGTTCAGCCTCCGAACCGATTGGTTTGCCGGGCTGATTTGTTCGCTCACTGATGACGAATAGAATTGCACTCATCAGGCAGTTCGCGGTTCGTCTGTTGTTTTTCGCGGCTGCATTGGTTATCCCGATTGCCGGACAACGCGCTTTCGCGGCGTGGCGCGCTACAGGACCATTCGGTGGCGATGCCGAAGTAATCCGGGTCGTTCCAGCTACGAAAGATCTGGTATTGGCGGCGGCGCACAACGGCTTGATTTACTCGTCGGTGAATGGCGGCGCCTCGTGGAATAATGTCGCCTTCCCTGCCCAGTTTGCCGGCGTGCTCCATGCCCTCGAGGTAGATCCGCGCTCGCGGTCTGTCTGGTATGTCGGCGTGGAAAGTGGAAACGAGTGGACATCGGGGGTTTATAAGACCGCCGATGCGGGGCTTTCCTGGACCTTGTTGCCGCAAACCAGAGGACTCAAGGTCTGGTCCCTGGCTCTCTGGCCGCACGACCCGGATGTGATTGCCGCGGGCACCGGATCCGGCGTCTTCCTGAGCCGCAACGCGGGAGCGGCGTGGACGCGCATCTCTCCCGCCGACGACACCGAATTGCGCCCCGTGGTTTCACTGGCGTTTCATCCGACGGACGCCAATGTGCTTTATGCCGGAACTACCCATCTTCCCTGGCGCACAAGAGACGGCGGCGCGCACTGGGAATCGATTCACGACGGCATGATCGACGATTCCGATGTCTTCAGCATTCAGGTAGACCCGCTCGATCCCAACCGCGTTTTTGCCAGTGCCTGCAGCGGAGTATACGGAAGTTCGAACGGCGCCACGCACTGGTCGCATCTCGAGACTCCGAAGGGCGCCTTCCGCACACACTTTGTAGCCATAGATCCGAAACATCCGCAATTCGTTTTCGCCGGGACCACGGAGGGCCTTCTCCGGTCGGTCGATGGCGGGCGGGCATGGCGTAAGGTCAGCGCCGAGTCGATTAAGTCCATAGCGTTCGACAGTTGGGTCCCGGGGCGTATTTTTTTCGCCTCGACCACGGCGGGTTTGCTGATCAGCACCGACGGCGGCGCCACTCTCAGGGAATCGAATGTCGGATTTACCAATCGGAATTTCACTACCCTTACCGGCGCGGGCACCCTGTTGTACTCGAGCAGCGTTTACGAACCCGGTTCGGGCGGGGTCTACCGGACGGATGAATTCGCCCTGCGCTGGGTTCACGAAGGGGACCCGGCCGGCGACCAGTTGCTCCTGATGGCGGCCGTTCCGGACAATCCCAACGTCCTTTTTGCGGCAGGCTATCACAGCTTGCTCGAATCTCCCGACCGCGGTATCACATGGGCGCCGCGGAAGATGCCCGCTGGCTCGCGTGTCACAGCTTTGTTGCCGGTCTCATCCGGATTGCTGCTGGCCGCGACGGACGAGGGTTTGTTCCGCAGCGGCGATGGCGGCATGGGCTGGACTCGTGCCGCCGTCGGCACGGGCACCTCGCATGCCTGCGCGGAAACCCGATGCCCGGATGCGCGCATTGAAGCACTCCGCAGCTCCGGAAAACGCATCGTGTCGGCCCTGACAGCCGATGGCGCACTGGCGAGCGGCGATGGAGCGGTCAACTGGAAGAAATGCGGAGATCCGGCGCCGGCCGGGTCGTGGTACGGGCTGGACTTCGATTCCTCCGCCAATGGCACCGCGCTGGCCGCGACCTCGGCTGGCCTGTTCCGCTCGACGGACGGTTGTGTATCATGGACACCGGTTCGGGCGGGACTTCGCGCTGAAACGGCCACCTTCGTGCTGTTTCACCCGACACACTCCGGCGAAGCATTTATTTCGCAGGGGGGCAAGATTTTTCGTTCTACAGATGGCGGCCAGCGCTGGTTGCCCCTGGATGACGATGGCATCGGCAATTCCGGGCCTTCGTCGCTGTTCGTGCTTCCCGCGTCGCCGGATCGGCTTTTTGCGCTCTTTCCGCGGCGCGGCGTTTTTTCAACTTCGATTAAGGAGAAGCCACTTCAATGATTAAGAGGTCTGACTTTCGCGCACCGGCTCGTCGTCGATCGGAAAATCGATGGCATACCGTTGTGTTGGTTGCCGGTATCGCACTGGCAATGACCGGACCCGTTTCCGCTCAGGACACAGGCTCGAAAACGACAAATGTCGCGCAAGGCGGCTATTCGCCCCTGTATTTCGATATATTCGCCGGCTATCAATGGTTCCAGTTCCTGCAGGGATCGAACCAGTCGCAGAATTTTGCTCCCGCCGGTGTCTGGGGTGAACGATGGACGGAGGATATCTCTAAATACATTGGTATTCAGGAGATGCTGCAGTTGGGCTACAACGGCGCCCAATACTACCCCGCCGGGAACTTCCATTACTCCCACACCTCCGACCAGAACCAGCAGGTTTTTGTCGATATCGTCGTGCACCTGAGGCCCCGCGAGGCGAAGATCAGGCCCTTTCTCTTTATCGGCCCAGGCTGGGCTCACTACAACACGCCGAGTTTTGGAAAGCTCACGCCCGGTCCCGGAACTCCCGGACCGATCGTCGACGTGCTTCCCGCGGGTACGGGGCCGCAGCCTTACAACAGCGGCTTTGCATTCAACTACGGACTCGGTGTAAAGTACAATGCTTCGCCAAAGTGGGGCCTGCGCTTCGACGTGACAGGGATGCGTTCCGTGCTGCCTCACTTTGGGCTGCCGGGGTTCGCCGCGGTGCCGGGAGACCTGACTGTTCCCGGCATGGGCGCCAACAATTCAATCACCCTCTCGGTCGGCGTGATCCTCAACATGAAATATCACTATCCGCCACCGCCGCCCGCTCCGCCTGCACCGCCGCCGGCTCCCGTCGCCGTGGCCAATGTTCAGGTCGGCGAAATCACCGGCGCGCATGGCGATGTCTGCGCAGGTGACAGTGTTCAGCTCTCCGTCACGGCGAGCGGATGGCTCCCCAGCCAGACACCGTCCTATCAGTGGATGGTTAACGGCAGCCCCGTGAGCGGCGCCACGTCCAGCAGCTTCAGCGTCCCGACTCTTACCGCCGGGAACAAGACGATCACCGTCCAGGTGAGCGCGGGCGACAGCTCAAAGACTTCCGCTCCGGTCAGCTTCACCGTGCGGCCGCTGACGCCTCCTACCATTACATTTGGTATCTCGCCCTCGACCGTTCCCTACGGCACACGGGTCAACCTTGCGGCCAATGCAACACCCTCCGCCTGCGGTGGCCCGGTAACCATTCGCTACTCGGGACAGGGCGTAACCGGCAACGTGTTCGATTCGACGGCCCTCAACTTCGATCAAAGCAACCGCGTCCGTCAGCAGTCGCAGACCGTGCACATCACTGCCACCGGTACCGATACGAAGAACCAGACCGCCAGCGCCGGGGCCGATGTGACCGTGACTTTGACGGCCCAGGCACGCCGCCTCGACGATATCGTCTTCACACAGAACAGCTCACGCGTGAACAATTGCGCCAAGCGCTTGCTGCTCGAAGAATTGACTCCCATGCTGCGTTCCGATCCGGGCGCCAAGGTGATCCTCATCGGTCATCGCGACGCCACCGAACGGGCCAGAATGAACCCGCCGCTCGATGAAGCCCGAGTCATCAACGCGGCCGCCGTGCTGAGCGCAGGTAAGGGCATTTGCCCCTCGCTCGACCTCAGCCGTCTGCAGGTCAATTGGGTAGGTACCGAACAGTCGTCGGAAACGCGTCCGGCGTTCTGCGGCACTTCGACCAATGTGAAGGAAATGGGCGGACAGGCTGTCCGGCAATCGGATACGCATGCGCAATACCGGCGCGTGGAGATCTGGTTTGTGCCGAGCGGCGCCGACATGCCGGCTGGTGTCAGCGGCCTGAAGGATGCACCTGCCGCCGCGATTCAGGCCAAGGGTTGCCCGAAATAGAACCCGCCTGATCCTGTACTGAAAGAAGCGCGGTTGCGGCCTTAACGGGTCGCAGCCGCGCTTTTTTGTTGCCTCGAAAGGAGAGACGATGCTGTCCAACAGGTCGATACCTCGCGCCAGCGTAATTCCGGTGCTGGCGTATTCGGATGTGACCGAAGCCGCGGCCTGGTTATGCGATGCATTCGGATTTAGTGTGCGTCTGCGTATCGGTAACCACCGAGTGCAGTTAAATGTCGGAGACGGGGCGGTGACGGTCAGGGAAATGCGCCAATCCGAGGTCAACGCGGCGTTGGGCGCGGGATGCTCGATTACGGTGCGCGTAGAAGACGTCGATGCCCACGTAAGCGGCTGGTGAACCGCATCCAAGGGGTACGGTTATTACGAAACGGCCTCAGGCATTCGCCGTTAATGGTTTCCAGTTATGAGGCAGTAGCTCCGCGATC
>Ga0302320_10026812_pt1 | contig 11137 bp, 8 predicted proteins | sample Bog_T0_3_FD_202130 | JGI IMG/M metagenome (GOLD analysis project Ga0302320, IMG submission 202130) | Peat permafrost microbial communities from Stordalen Mire near Abisko, Sweden - Bog_T0_3 | ecosystem: Environmental > Terrestrial > Soil > Wetlands > Peat | place: Sweden: Abisko, Stordalen Mire... | reverse complement strand
GTTAGCCAGCAGTGGTTAGTGGGTAGTTATCAGTGCTGAATGCAACAACGATCCACGACTCTCTACGAACTACTCACTGAATTTATGGCAGCGATGGCGTGGAGGCCTGAGCCAGCACCGGCGCGTTGCTTCCGGCCCCATCGGGGCGCACCACCTGGCCGGGCAGCGGGGCCTCCAGCCCAAGCTGTTGGCGGGCAATCTGGTCGATGCGCACCGGATTGCTCAACTGCGCCTCGCTGAGGCGAAGCTGCCTGTTCTGCTCCTGCATCTGCTCCATCTGCACCTTCTGCGACTCCACCTGGTAACCGATCTCGATGGCCGAAAAGTGCTGCCACACATACACCATCACCAGGGCAAACAAAATGCTCATCGTGATAGTAAAGGCGCGCATCTCACGTCTGCGCTCCGGGTCGTCGGCCTTCACAATGCGGCTATTGTCAATGTGCTTGACGAAGAATACTTCAGGCGTAGGTCCACGGCGAGCAATCTTCTGCAGCTCGAACTGCTCACGGTTGCGCCGCGCGCGGGATTGCGAGGCATGGCCCATGTTTCCCATGCCCATTCCGAAGATCGCTTCCTGTCCTGCCGTCGCCATCGTTGCCATCGCCCCTCCTTTTCCTTCGCTGTACTACCGACCAGCCACTATTCACTCACTACCGATCTTCTCCGCCGCTCGCAGCTTTGCGCTTCTCGATCGCGGGTTTCGCATCTGTTCCTGCTCTTCCGCAACCACCGGCTTCTTGGTCAACACGTGCAAAATCTTCTTCTGCCCGGCCCCGCGAAAACTGTCCTTCACCAGCCGGTCTTCCAGCGAGTGGAAGCTGATCAGCACCAGCCGTCCTCCCGGTTTCAACAGAGACGGCGCGCATTGCAGCAGCGTCCCGATCTCTCCCAACTCATCATTCACTCGAATTCGAAGCGCCTGAAAGGTCCGTGTCGCGGGATGAATCTTGTCGCCTTTCATTGATGGGGCCGCGGCCGATACGATTCCAGCCAGTTCTGCCGTCGTGCGTATCGGCCGGGCCCTAACAATGGCTCTGGCGATTCTCCGCGACCTCCTTTCCTCTCCGAATTCGTAAATCAGGTCGGCGAGTTCGTTTTCGTCTTCCTGATTTACCACTTGCTCGGCCGTCTCGCCCGTGCGCGTATCCATGCGCATGTCGAGCGGTGCATCCAGCCGAAAACTGAATCCTCTCCGTGCCTCGTCCAACTGCAGGCTGCTTACGCCAAAGTCCGCCAGCAACCCATCCAGACTTCCCGGCGCAATCACGCCTGCCAGCTCCGAGAACGCCCGTGGCTCAAACACCACCCTGGGCATTGCATCGCCCAGCTCGGCACTCAGCTCGTTCATCCGTGCCTTGGCCAACTCCATCGCCTGCCGGTCGCGGTCGAAGCAGATCAGCCTGCCCGACGCACCCAGCCGCTTCGCTATCTCCGCGGAGTGCCCGCCCAGCCCGACCGTCGCATCCACAATCACGCCGCCCGGCCGCACATTGAGGTACTGCAAAACATCTTCTAAAAGAACCGGCACATGCTGCGGTTTATTCATCCCGTCCGCCTCTGTGCTGCCCCTGGGGGCCAAAACAACCTCTTGCTCTCCTGCAAAACTCGTGTCGATCTACGTCGCGTTCGTCTTCCCGGCAAACGTGCTCAAGTCCTCATCCGTCAACTCCACAGCGCCCGTCGCCTTGGTCATCATGCTGGTGAAGACCTCGCTGTTCACCACCTCCAGCAGCGTCTGCGAGCCCAGCACCTCCACGTCTCCCGTCACCTTGGCCATCTCGCGCAGCTTCTGCGGAATCAGCAACCGCCCCTGCGCATCCATCTCCGCCATCTGGCCGTAAAAATTCGTCACATCCTGAAACTTCCGCCTGATCGGGTCCATGGGAGACATCTTCTGTAGCGACGACTCAATCGCCTCCCACTCCTTCAGTGGATAAACCTGGGCCCTCTTCCCATCCATGCTCGTGATGTAGAACAGCGGCCCGTAGACCTCATCCACCCGGCGCTTGAACTCAGCCGGCAGCTTCAGCCGGCCCTTCTCGTCGACGCGCGTTGGGTGATTGCCTCGAAACATTGCATCCTCTGCAGCCGAACCAAACCAGTTAGCCCACTCGACGGAGCTTCGTGGAGTAAACTGACCTGGAAGTGAGCGATTCGATCCGCTCTGCTCCAATTTTTACCACTTTGCTCCACTTCGCAATCGTGCCGCAGCCGAACCTACTTTGCAAGCCCTAAATTATGAATACGGGAACTAATTTTTAAGCTAAATGTGGAAATATCTACATGTAGAGTAGGTCAAGCCACAACCGCTATATGTAGTGTTAAGCCGGATGGTACACCCAGAAACTCCCTCTTGCGGCCCAACCAGAGTTGCGATAGCAAAAGAAAAGCGAAAATCGTCCTCGTCTATTGCCCTCCAGCATTTGTCTCAACCCGGCGATTGCGTCCCAGCCACCATACCAGGTATGCCAGCACAATCAGGTTCGCCGGCAGCAGGCACACCCGCACCCAGTCCGGGTGGCGCGCAATCTCAAAGACCTCCCAGGGAAGAAACGCCACGGTTACAAACACAGTCAGGTACTCGGCCCACGCCTGCTCCAGCACCAGCCCGACGCCTTCGGTCGTCCGCAGAGCTGCATAGAAGAACGTGGCCACGCCAATCTGTTTCAGCCGTTGCGCCGTAATCGCATCCAGGTGGTCTAGTATCCATGACACCAGCCGCCCATCGGGATCCACCCGCAACCTCTCGGCCAGCCGCAGAGCCGAGTCGCCCAGGTCGCGATGGATGAAGTGGATCGCCCCCACACCGACCAGGAAGAAAAACACCGCCTCGGCAATCTTCAGCAGGCCAATTGCCAGCAGGCCGCTGTCGTGGTGCCTTGCTACGTGCTTGCGGGTCGAGCCCGCTCTGTTGCCGCCGGCCGCGCCGGTTCTCTTTCCGCCGGCTTCATCCACTTCTTCGATATCAATCCCACTCATACGCTTCGATGCCGCATCCCCACTGCAAAACGCGCCCAATCCAGTTGACGGCTGACCCGCCCGATTGTCAACCGGCGGGCCTGCATCCTCGGTCCCAGATGCCCTTTATGGCAGCACCATGAGCGGGATCTCCAGTGCCGCCAGGTAGGCATGCGCCTTCTCCAGCGTGGTCTCGGCGATTCCTGCTCTCAGGGTAAAGGAGGAAGTTCGCTGAGGTACTGCACCAGGCTCTGCAGCTCTGCCTGGGTAAGTTTCGTACCGTAGGAGGGCATGGGGTTTGGTGCGCCGGCACTGGTCTTTGTCGGCGGAGAGACAATCGCCGCTCGTATCTGGTCTTCCGTGCGGCGCGTTCCCACTCCGTTCAACGACGGCGCAATGTCTCCTCCCACCTGTCCTATGCGATGGCACAACAGACAGTTATTGTCCGCAATCACGCTCTTCACGTGCGCGACACTCGAGGCATTCGTCGTCGCCGAGCTACTCGGAACCGCGCCACCGGGCGCCGCAGCTGTCATTGCCGGCTGGGCCGCCGGGGCCGAAACCGCCATACCCACCGGAGTCAGACGCACCAGACGACCCGGCTTCGCGTCTTCAATCGCCCATAACGCTCCATCCGGCGCTACCTCCACGTCGCGGACCCGGAAGCCCATGTTCCAACGCTCGACTGCCTGCGCTCCTCCCTTGCCGTCGAAGGTGAGGCGGACCAACGACATGGTTGCCAGGCCGCTGACAAAGGCCGAGCCGTTCCACTGGGGAAACATTGCGCCTTTGTAGAACATCAGGTTGCCCGGCGCGATGACCGGGGTCCAGTAAATCACCGGCTTGGTCAAGTCGGGCCTCGTATCCGGGCTGGGAATGGGGACGCCGTTATAGTTCATTCCGTAGGAGACCAGAGGCCAGCCATAATTCTTGCCCGGCTCCATCAGGTTCAACTCGTCTCCGCCACGCGGACCATGTTCCAGCTCCCACAGTCGTCCATCCGGCGCAAAGGCCAGGCCATAGGGAGTGCGTATGCCGACGGCCCATATCTCCGAGGGCGTCAGGTTCGGCCCGGGAAAGGTGTATGTCCGCACTACCGGCGCCGTCTTCGCCTTTTCCGTGTCCGCGGGTGGATTGATGACCGGCACCGTGGCCGCTCCGGTCTTGCCTGCCATGGGATTGCCTGGGGCCGGCTTGCCATCCAACGTCAGTCGCAGCAACTTGCCCAGCGGCTGGTTTGGGTCCTGCGCCGGAGTCATGCGTTGCCGGTCGCCCACTGTGAGGAAGAGATACTTGCCATCCGGAGAAAAGGCAACCTCCGCGCCGAACTGTCCGCCCTCACCCCGCTCGCCGTCGCGCCAGATGACCTGCAGACCCTCCAAACTCGCAGAAACGTTGCTTGCTGCATCGTTGGTAATCTTCAACTGTGCCCGCGCCAGTGCAAGGCTGGAACCGCCTGGTTCGCCCGGTTCGGAATAGGTCAGGTAAACACTGTGGTCTGCGGCATAGTGCGGCGACAGGTAGACGCCCAGCATTCCACCCTGTCCCTGCCATAGCACAGCCGGCACATTCGCAACCGGCGTCTTTGTGCCCTGCTGCGTTACCAACTGCATACCACCGACCTTCTCCGTGATAAGCATCCGCCCGTCCGGCAGAAAGGCAATCTTCCATGGCAGGCTCAGCGTCGTCACCTGGGTCATGTTGAAGGGCGGCTCCGCTTCCGGCTTCTCTTCGCCTGCGTTAACCTGCGCCATTGCGCCGCTGCAAACCATGACAAAAAATAGTCCCGCAATCACTAAGTGCTTCATAACGTCATTCCTTTTTTGATTGAGCTTATTGGATGGCAAGACGTTATGGCCCGCGCCCGCGCCTGGTGTGGCAATCTTTCCCCATAGAATATCGCGCTTCCGTGCATAACGGCCATCCGACCACGCTTTTGGGTTGCGCAGTCTTAGCGCAGCGCCATGCGCCGGCTCTCCATGGACGCCAGATAAGGGTGCGCCTTATCAAGTGCCGCCTCGGCTGTCAGCCCGTACTTTTCACGCAGGGACTCCAGCTTGCCGTGCTCAATAAACTGGTCGGGCCAGCCCACGCGAACCACGGGAGTATCCAGTTCCATCTCGTTCATCGTCTCCAGCACTGCTGACCCGAACCCGCCAGCCAGCACATGGTCCTCCAGCGTCACCACAAGACCGCAGCGTCGAGCGTACTCCGCCACGCAGGCGTGGTCGATCGGCTTGGTAAAACGCGGATTGATCACCGCCACCGAGAAGCCCTCACAGCGCAACATCGCGGCCAGCCGCATCGCCTCGGGAAGCATCGCGCCCAGCCCAAAGAGGGCAACGTCATGGCCGTCTTCCATCACCTCCGCCACGCCGATCTCCAGCGCAAGCGGCTTCGCCTTCATCGCAACTCCCGGTCCAGCGCCGCGCGGGTAGCGGATGGCCACCGGCCCATTGTGCAGGGATGCTGTGAACAGCATGTCGGCCAGTTCGTCTTCGTCCTTGGGCACCATGTGGATCATGTTCGGCAAACTGCGCAGGTAGCTGATGTCGAACAGTCCGTGATGGGTCGGTCCATCGTCGCTGGAGAGCCCGCCACGATCCATGCAGAAGACCACCGGCAGGTTTTGCAGGCACACATCGTGCACAATGGGATCGAACGCGCGCTGCAAAAATGTCGAGTAGATAGCGCAAAACGGCTTATATCCCCTGGTTGCCATGCCCGCCGCGAAGATCACTGCATGCTCCTCCGCAATGCCCACGTCGAAGTAGCGCGTCGGATGCCGCGGCCGGAACAGGTCCAGTGCCGTGCCGTTTGGCATCGCCGCCGTAATCGCAACAATCTTGTCGTTGTCGTCGGCCAGCTTCACCAGAGTCTCGGCAAAGATCTCCGAGTAGCTCTTCTGCCCCGCCGACTTGGTCTCACCCGTCTCCGGGTCGTATGGCCCCAGCCCATGAAATTTCTTCTGCTTCTCTTCCGCAGGCTGGAAGCCCCGCCCCTTCTGCGTGATCGCGTGCAGCACCACGGGCTTGTTCTGCTGCTTCAGAAATTTGAATGTCTCTATCAGAAGCGGCAGGTTATGGCCATCAATCGGCCCGTAGTAGCTGAGGCCAAACTCCTCGAACAGCATTCCTGGTCCGATCAGTCCCTTGGCCGCCTCCTCCGCCTTGCGCGCAACATGGCGCACTGCCTTGCCCCCAAAGCGCTCCAGCAGGCCAGCTGCGCGGTCGTGCAGGCCAACCAGCGTCGGATTGGTGACGATCTTGTGGAAGTATTGCGCAATCGCGCCTACATTCTTGTCGATCGACCAGGCATTGTCGTTCAGTACCACAATCAGCCGCCGGGTCTGCGCTGCTATATTGTTCATCGCTTCGAACGAAATGCCATTGGTAAACGCCGCGTCCCCGCAAAGCGCCACAATATGTTCCTTGCCTCCTGACAAGTCCCGAGCCACCGCCATGCCCAGGGCCGCGCTCAGTGCCGTGCCGGCGTGTCCTGCGCCATAACAGTCATGTTCGCTCTCGCTGCGCAGCATGAAGCCGTTCAGCCCGCCCGGCTGGCGGATGGTTTCAAAACGCCGATTGCGCCCGGTCAACATCTTGTGGACATATGCCTGGTGGCTCACGTCAAACACCAGGCTGTCGCGCGGTGTATCGAAGACGTAATGCAGCGCCAGCGTCAACTCCACCACGCCAAGGTTGGGGCCCAGGTGCCCACCCGTCTTGGCCACGCCAACAATCAGTCGTTCGCGGATCTCTTCGGCAAGCTGGGTCAACTGCGGGATGCTCAACCGCTTCACATCCGCCGGAGACTCAATCCTGCTCAACAGCTCTTCCATGCACTCGCCTGTCCTGGTCCCGCCGTCCCATTGCTGCTCGCTTACTAATACCGTTCGTTTGCCTGGAAGCCCCTTTCCTCCAGTATATCAATCCTGCGACCGCGTTGTGATTGCTTCATTCGTGCCAATCCAGGCCAATGCATCCAAATGCCTCCAGGCCCTCCGAAGTACCATGCGCTTCCCCAAAAGTATCAGTGTCTTATAACCGTCCATTGCCTAACATCAGAGAAGAATATGATGAACGCTACATTGGAAAATCGGGAAGTTTCGCGCACTGAAACGTTGCGGCTGGAAACCCTCGATCAATACGAGGTGCTCCGTGCTGCGCCCGATCCTGCCCTGGTCGACCTTGTAGAGCTGGCCGCAAAAGCATGCAACACACCCATTGCGGGGTTGTCCTTTGTCACCGACAAAAACATATTGATTCACACCCGCTTTGGAATCTCCGATACAGATCTTCCGCTTGGCAGCCTTCCGATTGTGCCTCCACTGCGCAGCCAGGGCGTATACGAGATTCCCGACACCGCGCAACTGCGCGCCTTTGCGCCAGCCGGAGTTGTCCTCGCAGGACGCACCTTCCGCTTCTATGCCGGGGCACCGCTCACTACTCCCTCCGGTGTGCGTATCGGCTCACTGTTCGTCCTCGACAACCCCGCCCGCAGGCTTACTCCTCTCCAGTTGCAGACGCTCGGAGTACTCGGTCGCCAGGCGATGACCGCCATCGAACTCAACCACACTCTGCGCCAGATGGAACGGGTCGCCCGTGCCCGTCAGCGTGTAGAATCCGCGCTTACCGTGGAACGCAACTTCGTGTCCACGGTACTCGACACAGTCGACGCACTGGTGGCCGTCTTTGACACCGCGGGCCGCATCGTTCGCTTCAATCGCGCCTGCGAGTCCGCGTCCGGGTACGACTTCCCAAGCATGGTAGGACGATACCTCTGGGACATTCTCATTCCCAATGCCGATGTGCCCGTAGCCGTGCAGAATTTCGCCCGCCTGCGGAACAGCGGCTCGCCCGCAGCCTTTGAGAACCAGTGGCTGCACCGCGATGGAAGCATGCGACGCATCGCTTGGTCCGCATCGCCTCTCTTCGACGACCAGGGCCGAATCAACTTCATCATCGCCACTGGAATTGACGTCACCATTCAACATGCAGCCGAAGAAACCCTGCGCGAAAGTGAAGCCCGCTATCGCCAGTTGGTCGAGGGCTCGCTCGGCATCGTATGCACCCACGACCTCCAGGGAAACCTTCTCTCCGTCAATAGCCACGGTGCGCAGACCATAGGTCGAGACCACGATGAAGTCGTCGGACACCGCTTCTCCGAGTTCATGCCGGACTACCATCACCAGCAGTTCGACCAGTACCTCTATAACATCGCCCTCAGCGGTGAAGTCCAGGGACTGCTCCATCTCTGTCACGTCAACGGCGGTGTCCGAGTCATTGCTTTCCGAAATAAACTCATTCGATCTTCCAACCGAGATCCATACGTCCTCGCCTTCGGTATCGACATCACCGAGCAGATCCATGCCGAAGACAAATTGCGCGCCCTCATGCGTCAGTCCAACTCTGTCCTGGAATCGGTCGGAGACGGCATCTTTGGCATCGACCTCCAGGGTATCTGCACCGTAGTCAACCCCGCTGCATCCCAGATGCTTGGCTACAAACCTGAAGAGCTGCTCGGACGCAACATGCACGCCCTCATCCATGGCCACCGCGCCGACGCCACTCCCTATCCGGAGAATGAGTGCCCCATTCAGAAGACCCTCCATGACCTCAATACCGTCCGCGTCTCCAACGAAGTCTTCTGGCGCAAAGATGGAACGTGCTTCCCCGTTGAATACGTCGCACGTCCCCAGATCGAAATCGAGGAGAGGACAAAATCCAGGATCAAGACCAATCATCAGTCGGGAAGCCTGTTCGACAGCGAGCCGGAGTTCACTCCTCCACTCCCGCCCGATCGCGATACGCCCGCTGGCAAAGCCGTCGGCGTGGTGGTCGCGTTCACCGATACAACGGAGCGCCGCGCGCTGGACCGCATGAAAGATGAGTTCATCTCCACCGTCTCGCATGAGCTGCGCACCCCGCTCACGTCGCTTCGCGCAGCTCTGGGCCTCATCACCGGTGGATCGCTCGACGCCCGCCCGCAGAAGCTTCGTCAGATGCTCGAGATCGCCGCCGGCAACACCGACCGGCTGGTCCGCTTGGTCAACGACATCCTCGAACTGGAACGCATTGGCTCCGGCAAGGCCGAACTGCATGGCACCATGTGTTCAGCCGACGACCTCTTCCGCCGCGCCGCCATCCTGATGCAGACAGATGCCACCAATGCCCAGCTCCGCATCACCTTCAACTCCCAGGGAGTCAATGTCTGGGCCGATCCCGACCGCATCCTTCAGGTCCTCGCCAACCTTGTCTCCAATGCCATTAAGTTTTCCCCGCCGGGTACGGAAATTCATATCCGCGCGCGCCGCAGCGAAGTGGACGAGGCGGAGATTCAGGTGCGCGACCAGGGCCGCGGCATCCCGGAAGACAAACTCGACAGCATCTTCGAGCGCTTCCTCCAGGTCGACGCCTCCGACTCACGCACCATGGGCGGCACCGGCCTCGGTCTCTCCATCTGCCGTGCTATTGTCACCCAACACCGTGGCCATATCTGGGCCACCAGCATCCCGGGCCAGGGCTCAACCTTCCACTTCACCCTTCCCACCTGCCCCGCAAACAACCTGCTTTAAAGTTTCTGCGGCTTCCCGCCCCTATCGCAACTGCATCCGCATCGTCTCGCCGTCGGCATCCATATAACTGACCTCGCGCACGGTCATTGTCACCGCAGGATCGTAGACCCCTCGACCCTTTCCGCTCCCGTTATTCCAGTTCAACGGGATGATGGAAGCGTGGTCCGCGTCGGTCACGCACACCAGCCAGCGCAGGCAGGTCAGCCGATAGGGAATCCCCGGCAACTTGTCCCAGGCCTGCAGCAAAGTGCTGTACTCGCCCGTCTCCGCATCCTGCCATAACAAGACGTCGTCCGAGACATTGACATACACCTCCGCCCCGCTCTGCTTCACATCGTTCCTGGTTACCGTGGCAACAGGATCGCGCACATAGATGCGCTGCCGATATACCGCGAATATTGCGATCGCAACCAGAAGCAACAGAAGCAGCAGCTTTTTCATCGCACCCCTCGTATCTCCTACCTCGTACCTCGAATCGCTATCGCTTCTTGTCCTTCTCTTCGTGGTACTCCTGTTCGGTGTTGATCTCCCATAACGTCTGCTTGTCCACCTTGCCCGCAGCCAGCCCATCCACCACATGCATCGCCGTCAGCATGCTATGGTCCTGGTTGTTGTACTTGTGCATCCCATTGCGTCCCACCAGAAACAGATTGTCAATTCGGTCGGTAAATGTCTTCAGCTCGTCGAATCGATCGTAGGTGCCGAAGTACGCGGGGTAAGTTTTAGGCACACGCACCACATGGCCATCGCTCACATCCGCGGCATCCAGAATGCCGATCTTGGCCACCTCGGCAATGGCGAACTTCTTCACCTCATCGTCCGTCATCTTCCACAGATCGTCGGTGTCGTAGCAGAAGTATTCCAGCCCAATCCATACCTTTTCCGGATCGCTCACAAGGTAGGGACTCCAGTTGTTGAATATCTGCAGCCGTCCCAGCAGCACGTCCGGCTCCTGGATATAGATCCATGTGTCCTTCAGCAGGCCGCCGTCCGGCTCGGTCACCTTCAGCTTGTCCACCAGCAGTCCCACGGTGATGAAGTCGCGATACTGCAACCCATCGCTCACCTCCAGGACATTCGCCGGAATGGGCGTCTGCATAGCGCGCAGCAGTTCGCGCATGGGCATGGTGGAGAAGAAATAATCGCCGGTAAAGGTCCTGCGCTCTCCATCCCCGCGTACTGCCTCGATCGACGTAACCCGTAACCGCTCGCCCTCGGCGAAGTGGATCTTGTCCACCCGCCATCCCAGTTGTACCTCGCCACCCTTCTGCCGGATCAGCTCCGCCACATGCTCCCACAGTTGCCCGGGACCAAACTTCGGATACATGAATCGCTCGATCAGCGAGGTGTCCGTGCCCTTCTGCGCCAGATCGCCGCCCTCGCTTGCAGCACGAAACATCTTCTTCACAAAATGCTTCACCGCACTGGTCAACGAAAGGCCCTTGATGCGTTGCGCTCCCCACTCCGCCGAAATCTCGTGGCACGGAGTGCCCCATACCTTCTCCGTGTAGCTCTTGAAGAACGTCAGGTACAGTTCGCGTCCAAAGCGGTTGATCAGGAAATCTTCCAGGCTCTTCTCCGGCTTGACCTGGCGCACAC
>Ga0302320_10026811_pt1 | contig 11137 bp, 13 predicted proteins | sample Bog_T0_3_FD_202130 | JGI IMG/M metagenome (GOLD analysis project Ga0302320, IMG submission 202130) | Peat permafrost microbial communities from Stordalen Mire near Abisko, Sweden - Bog_T0_3 | ecosystem: Environmental > Terrestrial > Soil > Wetlands > Peat | place: Sweden: Abisko, Stordalen Mire... | reverse complement strand
GATGAACCTGCCCTTCGACGTGTCCGTTGCTCCACGGTAATTGCATGGCAGCCAAGACTGCAGCTTGATCCCGTTGAAGATGAGCAGCGAAGCGCGCCAGCGGAGTTTCCTCAGCCATTTTCAACCATTGTGTCCAGGAGTGTGCGTCGCGTCGCTGAATCATCTGGAATAACTCGCGGGCAGCAGCCGCACCGGCAGCGATCTCCGGGCTCCGACGACAGAGTTCTTCCAGATACGCTTGAGCGTCTGGCGGCTGCTGTAACAAGAGCCAAGCCGTCTGCCGAGGCGAGCTCTTATCAGTTTGTGGAGGTGTTGGCACCCGCGCAGAATGATCTGGCGCCATGCGCAGATGCCGAACCCAGTGAGAAACGATGCCGTAGCTGCCGCGAAAGCCCTGTGCGCGAAGTTCGTGCAATAGTCGAGTGGCGTTGTGACAGCCTTCTTGATGGCGGCGGTTCAGATAGTCCTTATACCGATCAAGACAACTACTTCGCTTTGTGCGCAAATGTTCGGGAAATGTACCCGCGCGAACCCAGCGGTGAACCGTCCGCCGACCAATCGCTAACTGGCGCGAGATCTCACACTGTGAAACACCTTGCCGCATCATCTCCATCACCGTCTCGTAACGCGTGTACCGGCGACTCCGCTTTGCCTGGCGAATGCGCTCGGCACTTGTACTCTTGATCGGTGGCGGCGGCACCGGAGGTGATGCATCAGGGCGCACTGCCAAGGGAGGAGATGACGTGGTTGCGACTGCTTTGGCGGCCTGCGTCAACAAACTGTGCTTACTTTCCAGCAGGCGCTGGAGAGCTTCAACAACGTTGCGCAGGAGATGCCATCGATCGGCTACCTGGATTGCTTTTGGTGCGGCCGTGCGCGCCGCTTCGGCGTAGGCACTGGCACGATCACGACTGATGATCTCCACCCCGGGGTGAGAGCGCAACCAGACAGACAGCGTTTCCACCGTGCGATCCGGCAGCAGATCAACCACTCGGCCTCGCTCCAGGTCGCAGAGGATCGTTCCGTAGCGATGCCCTTTGCGCCAAGCCCAGTCATCGATCCCAAGTACCCGAGGAACATAGGGCGGGGCCGGTGGCGGCATCCGGCGCAACTGGCGAAGCAATGTATCTCCGCTGGTCACGATACCAACTTTGCCGGCAAGCCGTGCGCCCGCCTCACCGCCCATCGCCAGCGTAAACCAATCCGCAGCCTTGCTCAGTCTTTCTGTACGTCGCGCATGCGGAGCTGCGGTATTCGGTAGCCGCTCCGTAAAGATCCGCTGCCCGCAACCGGGCGTATCGCAAAAGAATCGCCGCGTTCGCAACCTCACCAGTACCGGGATGCCATTCCATGGCAGGTCGGCGAGCTTGCGCTCATAGTGGCTGTGAGTGCGACAGGACGGCTGGTGGCAATAAGGGCAAAAGGCCTCGTGTCGGGCTGTGCGAACGATCAGGACAACGGTATCCAACTCGAACTTCAGACAATGCAACTGAAGCTCGGTAGCATCGGGCAACAGCGTGCGTTGACCCATCCCATTGACCGGAGATCATCAGAGCAGCGCAGTGTACCCAAATTATCGGTCATGCGGGAGTATCACCAAAAGTGCGGATGAACCCATTTAATGGCATAAAATCTTCTGAATTATTTGGCATACTGTTCGGCCATGGACGAGTTGGCTGGCCTGTCTGAAGATGATCGAAAGCTGGCGCTGGATCGGTTCCGCCTGCTGCAGCCCCACCTGGAGCAAAACCGGTCATTGAAATCCGTGGCACTGGCGGCGGGGATACCCTATCGAACCGCTCATCGGTGGCTCACGCAGTATCGGATGTTTGGTCTTGCGGCGCTGGCCAGAAAAGCGCGGGATGATCGCGGCACCCGTCGCGGCGTCTCGGTGAAACTTAAAGAGGCCATCGAAGGTCTTTCTTTACAGAAGCCCCCGCTGCCAATCGCAGCACTGTACCGCCAGGTGCGGCGATTGGCTCAAGATCTTGGTGAGCCAGCTCCCAGCTACTCAGTGATCTATGACGTTGTTCACAAGCTGCCCGCAGATCTAGTCGTCCTCGCCCATCAAGGCACCAAGGCCTACAGCAACACATTCGAATTGGTCCATCGGCGGGAGGCAACGGGGCCCAACGCTATCTGGCAAGCCGATCATACCCCGCTCGACATTTTGCTGATCTGTCCAGATGGCAAAACCGCCAATCCTTGGCTCACCGTCGTTATCGACGACTACAGTCGCGCGGTGGCGGGATACTTCCTTTCTTATGAAGCCCCCTCCGCCCTGCACACTTCGCTTGCACTACGCCAAGCCATCTGGCGCAAAGAGGATTCGCGTTGGACTGTGTGCGGCATCCCCGACGTTCTGTATACCGACAACGGAAGCGACTTCACTTCCCGCCATCTGGAGCAGGTCAGCGCGGATCTAAAGGGTGAGGAGATCCCCCGGCTCTGCCGGGGTGGCAGTAGCAGTTTGACATTTACGGGAGTCCATCCAAGAGACTCTTTGCGTGAGCCGACCAAAGCACACGTCAAGGAGAATTCGGATGGACCAGTTGGAGAGTCTAAGCCACTCCGTATGGGAGTGTAAATATCATGTGGCGTTCATCCCCAAATGTCGACGCCGCGTATTGTATGAAGGTCTTCGTCAGCATTTGGGCGAGGTCTTCCGCCGTCTGGCCGAGCAGAAGGAAAGCCGGGTGTTGGAAGGCCATCTGATGTCGGACCATGTGCATATGCTGCTTTCCATTCCGCCCAAGTATGCGGTGTCGGAGGTGGTTGGCTTCATCAAGGGCAAGAGTGCTATTCATTTGGCACGAACCTACGGTGAGCACAAACAGAATTTCGCGGGCCAGCATTTCTGGGCGCGAGGGTACTTTGTGTCAACCGTGGGGCGTGACGAGACGGCGATCCGCGAATATATCCGCAACCAGGAAGTCGAGGACAAGCGACTGGACCAACTGCGGATGTGGAAATAGCCGCCGTAAGGCGGCCCCAATAACGTCGGGGCCGCGTCAGCGACCCCGCTCAAGCCGCTTTGAGCGGCTCACACAATAAAGCCCCCGGCTCTGCCGGGGGATATTTACAAATCCGTTTGGTTTTCTCCCTTCCAGGTAAGCCCAGAGGGCGTGGCCACATCGAACGCTTCTTTTCAACCGTGAACGAGATGTTCCTGTGTGAGCTGGATGGCTACAAACCAGCTGGCGGCGGTATACGTGGTAAGCCAACGCTCACGTTGGCGGATTTGGATTCCAGCCTGCGCACGTTTTTTCTGGAGGTCTACCATCGTCGCGAACACGCCGGGATTAAGACGCCGCCAGCCGAGCGCTGGGAAGCTAACGGCTTCCTGCCCCGAATGCCAGATTCGCTGGAGCAACTGGATTTACTGCTGATTCATGTGGCCAGGACACGCCTGGTGCGCGTTGACGGAATTTACTTCCAGAACCTCCGGTACATGTCAACAACATTGGCGGCTTACGTTGGAGAAACGGTCACGCTGCGGTATGACCCACGTGACATGGCCGAGATCCGCGCAGTCGTAGAAGCGGCCCGAGAAAGCCTGGTAATTGGCGAGGCTTGAGCCTTTGTGTTATCACCAGCAATCGTTCAAGGCAAAGGTTTACTTCTACTTCTCTGTCCTGCTCTGGTATCCTTGCCACTGACTTCTTAATGTGAACTCAAACTGCGACTTACGTCGCACCTGCGTTTGATCCCGTTCGCGACGTCATAAATCCCGGTTCACAATTGTCCATCTAACAGGAGCTTACGCCATGACGTGTGGTGCTCGATCAAAGCATCTTCTTGCCGTCAAACTTTACATCCCCACCCTACTGCTTCTGCTCGCCGCCAGCTGCGGTGGCGGGACGGGTACAACCCCGGTTGGCAACACTGCCGTTACGGTGCTGGCGTCAAGCACCGCGAACGACCAGACTTCTGGCTATTAACCGAAGGTTTGTAGGTTCGAGTCCTACCTGAGGAGCCATTTATTTTTCAACGACTTAGATCCCCTGCCAACTCCCCGATGAACCCCAAAATCACCCGAATGTGGGGACCTTAGATCAAAACCCCGGTCATTTCTGATAGATAGCGAGCATCCCTGATTTGAATTTTGCGCGATTTCGGCCCCGGCAGGGTTTTGGTTTTGAGCCTGTTTCGCGACGTTCTTCCGGCCATGTCCGTTGCCCCAGTTCTGCAACTCCTGCGAAGGATTTTTCACGGCAGTTTCGGCCTTCTTCGCTGCCATGGCTTTGGCTTCCGGAGTCGTTTTCTTTTTGACGATAGCCTCAAGCGCCGTGCGCTTGGCCTCCATGCGGATGTGACTGTAGTGCTTCAGCATCTGCTTCGAGACATGCCCGGCGATATCCATGATGGTCTGGTCGCCTGCGCCGCTCTCCGCCAGATCGGTGATCAGGGTGTGCCGGTTGTCGTGCCAGCGTCCCTTGACTTCGGCCTTAGTGCGCACGTTGTTCCACGCCGTCTTGAGCGTGGTCACCGGCCGCGTCGGATCGGACGGATTCGGCTTGCCGAAGGGGAAGACATACCACTCGGGCTGAGGCTTGCCGAACTTGTCCTTGTACCAGACGGCATACTCGCGGAAGACCTCGAACAGGGTTGAGTTGAGCGGGATCGTCCGTCCTTCGCCGGCATCCGTCTTGCTGCGTCCGACCGCCAGGTATTGCTTCTCGAAGTCGATCTGTCCCCAGGTCAGGGTTTTGATTTCGGCGTCGCGCATTCCGGCGTTGAGTGCCAACACCAGCGCGGGATAGATATGCGGCGAGCGGGCCTTGCTGGCCTCCTCCAGCATCCGATCCTTTTCCGCCTGGCTAAAGGCTTTGCCGACCGTGCGGCGAACCTTCAGCTTGAGCATCTTCTTCCGGCGCAGCCTTAAGCGCAGCAGATCGCCTTGCTCATCGAGAATGCGTAGCAGGAAACCAACCTCTTCGTTGATGGTCTTGGGGGCCGTGCCCTCGTCGAGGCGCGCGTTCTGATAGTCGATGACCGTGGTCTCAGTGAAATCGATCAGCATCTTGCCGCCGAGAATCCGCTTCATGTGAGCGACGGCATAGTCGGCGAAGGACGCCGACTGGGGCAGGCGCAACTTGTAGCCATCGAGAAATGTGTCGGCGACTTCGCCGAAAAGGCGGACTCGTTCGTGGCGTGCGTCGGTGACGACGTTGTTGAAGCCTTCCTCCAACTCGCGCAGGCGCTTCTGTTCGGCCTTTAGGGCAATGGTCTTCTTGGTGGATTTTGAGGACTCGCGAACCCGCCGCCCTGCAAACCAGAACTCATACCACCAGAATTCACCACGTCGGAAGACACTCATCGATCGCTCCAGCTATCCTGCTCATTTCCCTTCAGCAGGAGAAGATTCTACTGCTGCGCGGATGGTCCGCACGTCGAGAAACATCTTTCGCCGGTCACCACCGGCGTCGCCTTCCAGCGGAAGGAAGCCGTAACGCGCATACCACGCGGCTTTGTCGCGATAGGCGTCGGTGATTACGCAACGGCAGCCGACTTCCTCAGCCACGTGCAACGTGATCTTGAGGGCCTCTGAAATCAAAGCGTGGCCTAGCCCTCTGCCGCTGAAGCGCTTGTCCACCGCGAGCCGTGCCAGCAAGATCAAAGGCAGGTCGTAGGCGGGCAGACCGCGCACGTACTTCTTGGGCAGGCGGTCGCGGGGTACGCTCGATGTAGCCAATGTGAAGTAGCCAAGCACACTGCGCGGCGCGCTGTCATCGACGGCCACATAGGTCACGCCAATCGAGATCTTCCGCTGATTCGTCCAGGCGTGGCGCTGCAAATAAACATTGAGCGGCTCATCCCCACAATCGAAGCTCGCTACTTCGTCGGATTCTTCGAGACGGCGAATCGTGACCGCCAAGTCAGTGCCTCATCGCCCGAATCAGGGCCTCGGTGGGTGCAGCTGCCTCGCCGGAGGCGAGTGCCGCCAAGCTTTCCAGTTCCGCGCTCGTCCACTGAATCTCGACGTGCGGCAAGGACACCTCGGGTGCCACGCGTTCCAGAGAGGGGAATAGCAGAACTTTCCGCTCTCCGGTTGAACTTTCACTGAAGATCCGGTTTCCCCGCTTGCGCTCCGAGACCGCCCAACGGAACAGGGCGAGAGCGTCGGAGAGAAAGTCGGTATTGCTGGTCAGTTGCAAATCCGCCTTGAGAACCCGCACCATACTGTCCTCCGAGGGCGCGAGATCGGCTTGAAACTTCGCTTTGCGAGGTTTAACTGGCGAAGCCGGAGACGCCTTCTTCGATTTTTCCTTTGCTGCCGGGGACATGGATTCCTCCTTTGCAAAGAATACTCCGGATTAGTTGCAAAAGCGAGTATATCTCGATTCAGAGCACACCTCTCCCAGATCCATTCCTTATTGGCCTGCTGGGCGGCACGGACCCGACAAGCTAGGCTGCCGCGTCCGAAGACGGGCGGGACGCGGTCTCTGTCGTTGCTTTCGAGGCGGCAGTGCCGCCTGCCTGCTTCCTGGCGGGTTTCGCGGGAATCCTTGCACTTCGTCCCCTACTAATAAACTGTGGCTTGGCGGGAGCGGTGGCGTTTCCGCCGCCACCCGGTTGGCTCTGCTCCCAGCTTGCCAGTTCATCCTCCGGATAACGCACGAGGGACCCGAACTTTCGGTACTTCGGTCCGCGGTTCTCCAGTCGCCATCTGCGTAGTGTGGCAAGACTGATTCGGGAATCATCAGCTTCACGAGGACTTCGTCGCGGACATCTTTCAGCCGCGCAACTTCAGCAAGTTTTTTCCGCAGAATGAAAGCGTTCAAGAAACGTTTGACCTGTCGCGGATTGCCTTCCAACCCGTCCGCGATCAACGGAGCCGCAGATGAACAGAAACTGAGAGCTGCAGCCAGAGTATCTTTGAGATCGCCACCGCCCAATGCTTCCCGAACCTTCGCATATCCGAAGACTCCGTATCGATTCGCATCGCGTTCGCTTCTGCTCTTAGCAATACATGTCGCAGCCTCGCCTGGTTTCAAGTGCAACTTGCAAAACAAGAGAACCATATATGTTTCGATTTCGGATCCAGAGAGTCGCGGGAGTTGATAGGGAACCTGTACCACCTTCTCCAAATAGTCCCTGACCAGGCGCTCCGTATCCTCTTTCGATCCCCCGCTCGCAGCACGCTCAGCATACCTCTGTCGTATCGCGTGCTCGACGATGCGTGGGTCTGCTCCGATCACAAATGCCGTCGACGGCACGCTCAGGAACAGCTTGATTGCTTCCAGGTTTTCGATGACGCGTTCTGGACTACAACGATCCAAATCGTCTATAAGAACGACCAGCGTCTTAATGTCGCTATCCCTTAAAAGCTTAGCAAAGCGCTCCCGGAACGTGCGGACGTCCATCGCATGTTCCGACTCTTTGGCCTTCAGCCAAGATTCTTCAGATGACTCCTTCTCCCCGTCCTTCTCCACCGGTTTTTCGTCCTTATTGCCAATCCCGCTCAAGCCCACTGACGCAGCGAGGGCGGCAGGAATTGCCGCGGCACCACCGGTAGCTATACAGCAAGTAACGCTGGGAGGGCAACATTCTTGAGCCCGAACTTCGTAATGCGCATCCACTTGACGGACTTCAAGAGACTCATGGCGCCGTCCCGAATCTTCGGTCCGAAACGCTTATGTTCACCCAGCGACAGGAGAACAGAGGAAAGGATTGCAGATTTCGCGTCGTCGTATCCCTCGAACAACCAGCCGTTGAAATAAATCACGGCAAAGCTATTGTATTGGGAATTCTCATCCGATCCAGCGGGCCAGCGCTCTGGGTCGAGATCCCGTTCGAGCATCTTCATGATGCTCGTCTTTCCGCCGCCCCAATCTCCAAACACTCCAATGGGGAGCGGCAACATTTCAGGAGTGCTCAGGACCTCTCGAACGAGATCCGCATGTACTTGAAATCCAATTAGATCTTCAGATGTTTCGTTATCTGCCCACATTTCTCGGCCTCAGACAGTCGGCTAAACGCTAGCACGTTAGGGTATAGTTCGTGGTAAATAATTGATTGCCCAGTTGATCTTTGCGGTGGCATTGAGAGAAGCGTCAATTGGTGCGCGGTGGCGTCGATGCCATGGCTTCAAGCCGCAAACGTTTCTGACGCTAGTGTCGGCGACAACTGCTTATACACCGTAGAAGGAAATCGCTGCGCATACTTGACCAGTGTGCGGCGGCTTAGCTTGCTAAATTCGAATTCATCCAATGCGGGCTCGACCCCGGTTTGCAAATTCAAATAGATCCAGTCCAGGAGCGCTTTCTCTGGCTCCGCGATTCTGTACGTTCCGTACCTGGTTCGTTTTTCCCGGTAGCCCCAATACAACTGCGGACTGATTTTGCGATAGCTGATGCGAATGGTTCTTGCATTGAATTCCCGTGGACGCTCTGTGGTTACACAGGTGAGCACCTGTGGGGATTGAGTGCTGATACCATACTCGCGGAGTGCCGACTCTAGAGAGATGTATGCCTTTTCGCGAAGAACGTTGACCAGCTCTCGCGGAGTAGCTTCCGGCGCGAGCCAGTTAAAGTAGATCTTACTGCTGATGTGCTCAACTAGTCCCCGTTGTTCCTGGCGCGATAATGCCTGCGTAACGGCAACGGGCACGATGTTATATCTGCGCGCCAAATCATCAGTGCGGAGCAAAGAGTTCCGCTGCGCTTCGCTGCGAATTGTCGTGACCCAGTCCATTAACTGTCCTTGTGCAGAATCTAAAGCCAGTCCGCATATAACTCATACATGACATCCCGAAGGGGCTTGAATCCGTCTCTCGCGAGCGTCTCGAATACTGCCTTTGGCAAAACGGACTGCAACTCTGCGGAACAACGCTTCACATCGACCTGTTCGATTCTATGGACAATGTCTTCGGACTCCACTTCCCAACTCATTAGCGTGTCGGTAAGACAGCTCTTGAGATTGTGGTCAAGCACCGCGCCGGAGTCTCTCAATAATCGGACATCGAAAGCGTCGCGAGTTTTCACGGCTCGGCGGAGCAAAAAGCACTCAGCTTTTTGCAAGAGAAGGGAATCGCGCGATGCGGATTTCACCTTTGCAATGTGGCCGTTGTCAACTGGGACAGCATATTCATCGATCTTACTTTCGAGTACAGAACCAAATCGATTCATGTCGATCCGGAACAGGCGTCGGCCAGTGCCTGTCCTAATCCACAACTGCCTGTCTAGACCGCCCTTTGACACATCCTCGAATTGAAGCACACCAAAATTCATGGCTTCGGCGGCGGAAGCGAGTCCCGCTGCGAGTGAAGCGCGAATGGCCTTCGTTGTCGGGTGTTCATCGGCCCCTGCCAGCAGATCGAGATCGCCGGAATGGCGCACGCTTTGGTGAAACAGCAATAAGGCTGCGCCGCCAATCAGCAGGAACGAGTCGGGGAAGTCTTGAAAAAGAACACCGGCAGCGAGGTGCATCAGCGCGATGATTTCGGCCTGCTCGGACGTAAACCCCTTATCGCGGTATGAAGCGACCTGGCTTGCTAGATTCATGTCAAAAAGATAGCATAAGTACTAAATAATGGTAATAAAAAATATGAACTCAGGGGATGGAAGGACGGTTTCCGAGCTGCGTTACGCCCGGTCACGTTTTCGGTTATTAGCACATCGAATGGCGGCCAAAATCGCGGTTTTCGCGGTGTAAAAAATTCTCTTTACATGAATCGAAACAATGGAGGCCAATGGGGACACTCTCACTCAAGCGCGATCAGCTTAGTGCTATAAATGCGATTTATATGACATCATATAAATCTAATGTGGCAGAAATAGGGCACTTGCAGCATATACGCTCGCAAATAATCCATTTCGCCAGCTCTGTGATGGACTGAAGGACGGCACGCTCCTGCCAGCGACGGTGCGCGCCGAGACTCTTGGCTCGGATCAGGTGGTTCAGGTCGCCGACCGTCGGGTCGAGGTCGATGCCATCGTGGAGTTCAGCGTGGCGGATCTGGCTCAGAAGCGTACCCGAGCCGCCATTGAATTCAAGTCCCGGCTGACGCCGCTGGCGCTGGAAGGGGCGGTGCATCAGCTATTGCGAATCCGCAATGAACTACGCGGGGTTGCAGAATGTGGTGACCTGTACCCGATAATCGCGGCACCCTTCCTCTCTGATTCAGTGCAGAGCTGATCTGATATGGAGTGACCGTGTCAAGTCTGCGATGCACTCGTGGGTTTTGCTGTTGTTGTTGAAGTTGTTCGAGGGCAAGGCGAGCAACGGTCGGGGCAACTTTTGCGACGATTGATCAGTCTGATATTCGCTGGTCGGAACCGCATAATCGTGATCCGTCGGGAGCTGCCTCGGACTAAAAGCGCGAGTTAGGCGTGAGCCTATCGCATAGATCAGGCGAGGGTTCTCCTTCATCGTGTGCCTCGACCGCTGCTCGCTTTGTCCTCGAAATTCCATGATCTTTCAGCTTTTTCTTTTCCCTTTATTAGGAAGGTTTTGATTTTGGTTTTGATTATGCCGTCATCGCTGACTGTTGACGGCAGCGGGTTTCCGTAGCGCGCCCGATGGCCCAGATAAAGCCCAGCAACTCACGCCCCACGGCGGTAACGATTTTTCTCTGATCTTTGCCTGCCGCCATAAGCCTCTGGTACTTCTTGTGCAGCCGGTTCTGTGCTTTCCAGGCAATCTCTTTCACTTCTTCGCTGACGCCTTTCTGCCTTTGGCGCAGCGCGGGACCGATGCCGGGACGAAGCCGATACGACCAGGCTGCCTCGATCACTACTCTTCGCAGATGGGCGTTACCGGTCTTGGTAATGGCTCCCCGCTGCACGCGCTCGCCACTGGAATCCTCACTGGGAACCGCGCCGCTGTAAGCCATCAGTTTCCGTGGGTTGTCGAAACGCGAAATCTCGCCCAACTCGCTGACCAGGGTTGCCGCCGAAATCTTTGCCACTCCGCGTAGTGCCTGCAGTGCTTGTACCACTTCCTGCATCCATACCGGGGCCAACTTCACCGCTTCCTCGATGGCCTGTTCCAGCCGCAGCACGCGCCCGTTCATGTGTTCGACCTCATGCAGGTAGTCCAGCATCGCGTATTCTTGGGCCGGTTGCGTGAAACGTACCTGCCCGATCCAAGCCATGTATTTCAGCGTCCACGCCTTTCCGGCCTCCGGAAAACG
>Ga0302320_10026810_pt1 | contig 11138 bp, 12 predicted proteins | sample Bog_T0_3_FD_202130 | JGI IMG/M metagenome (GOLD analysis project Ga0302320, IMG submission 202130) | Peat permafrost microbial communities from Stordalen Mire near Abisko, Sweden - Bog_T0_3 | ecosystem: Environmental > Terrestrial > Soil > Wetlands > Peat | place: Sweden: Abisko, Stordalen Mire... | reverse complement strand
AGCGAGGCTTGCCAGATTTTTTTGCTCCAATAGCGACCAATAGCCGACAGCGAAAGTGTCGCTCCGGCGACAAGGGACGATCTCGCGGTCAGTCTTGATGGCAGCTTGGGATCCCCTAAGAAATAGGCGCGGCGTCCTCAATGCAGAAAGCCTGACGTGATTTAAGGGTTTAAGGGCGTTGCTGGTGACTATCAAACACAGACTTTCGCTCGCTGGAAGGCCAATCATAATGGCTGTAAAGTTGCTCCTCAAACTCTTCGTCAATTGGGATCGTAGGATTCCACGGCGGGCTCGCCTTTACTTGAACACGCGCGATATCAAGCCGGATGTAACGCGCCGTCCAGTCGACTTCCTTCACCGCATGGGGGGATATTAGGACGTGCTGACCGAACCACCAATTCGATGTATCAATGGTGAGGTATCGGATGACCCAACTCTCGCTGTCGACAAGGAAGTTCTCGACATACCCGATACTCCCGTCCGTGGCATGAACATGGTAGCCCGTCACCTCGACGATACTGCGCAGATGGGGGTCGACGTCGTGGGTAGTGGTCCGCTCGGCTTCGCCCGCTTGATTCGCACCGAAATAGGTTCGTGGCGACAACGGGGAAGCGATCGTTTCCCCACCCGCGCTATATAGACCTCCGCCATAAACGCCCGCGCCGTATGGGCTCCCGCCCGCACACGAATCCCACCCATAGTAGTTGTACAGGTCTTTCTGCATCTGCAGTGAAACCGGTAGGTCCTGACCGATATCGGGACTTTCCTTAACCTGCGACTTCGTGAGGCCAACGGTAAGTTCTCTCCTCCAGTGCTCCGCGCAAACGATCGCCGATGGGTGGATAAGGACCTTTCGCCCAGTCAGCCAGTTGCCGGTATCAACGACAAGCCAACGTACCTTCATGCTACTGTCGTCAAAGAGGAAATCGCTTGCAGTACCAATTGAGCCGTCCTTTGCCTCAATACTGTAACCCCTGAGATTTGATACGATCTGCAACATTTTGGGATCCTTTCGTGAATTGACTCATTGCTGGGCTGTGCTGCCGAGGCAACTCCTGAAACGCTCCCGCCAAAGCGAGATCGCTCCATCCGAAAACGGATTATCTGAGCCCGTCCGAACTTTGACAGTACTGCCCGTAGCGGCCTGGTGTTGCTCAATAGATCAGATCGACCTTTGACAATGATATGGCACCGGCGAGTCCCATCCGACAGGCTCGGAAACTACTCATCTCCCGTAGCAGCATTGTCGTTTGTTCCTTCGCCCGCGCGCGGCGAGAGCCAGTTAAGAAGCCGAAATGGCAGCTGGCACACCAATACCATGGACTAGTCATCGAACACACAGCGCCACTCATCACAATGCCCAAGTTTCCAGTGCCGCGGTTTCGTTCAGCGTGATCAGATTTCAATCACGAAAACATTGGCTCCAATCCAAAGCCGTCAGTACCAGGATCGAATTTCAGGTCCAATTTCTCGTTCAAGGGCGACTGATCATCCTTCTTTTCCAACATCCGCCGCATCAGGTAGTCTGTCACCAGGGGTCGAATGCGCTTCTTCACAATTTGTCTTGGGCTGCGGCCGCCCTGCGATGGGACGTAGTGTTTTTCGATGACCAGTTCGAGAAACGCATCGTCAGATTCAATTGCGACGCCCCGCTCCTGATAGTCACGGTTTATCTTCCTGAGCTCCTTTCGCAGGATTTTCAGTGCCACCTCTCGATCAAGTTTTTTATAAACATACACCTCATCCACGCGTCCAATGAATTCAGGACGAAACATGGCTAGGCCGGTGTCTTTTGATTTGGCTTCACACAAGATGGTTCGAATCCTCTCCTGATGCTCATCCTGTTTGTTGAGTTCCTCTTCCGTGAGATCGTCTGCGGTCACTGCATTCGTCGTAATGACCATCAGTTTGCCCTTGAAACTAATTTTCTTTCCATTTGAAAGTGTGATTTCTCCCTCTTCAAGAATTTGCATCATGACATCAAAGATATTCGGATCGGCTTTGTCAATTTCGTCGAACACAATAATGTCTTTGTTCTCACATTCCTCGATGGTTGGTGCGCCCTCATCAAATCCGACCAATCCGGGAGCCGCACCGGTTAATCTTGAAACAGCACTTTTGTCCTTAAACTCACTCATGCGAAGGACAGCCGGGAGCGCGCTTTCGCCTCCATCCCAGCGCGCCAGGACTTTCGTCAGCTCTGTTTTTCCCAAACCGGTTCCGCCTGTGAACAGAAGAACACCGGCGGGACGAGATGGATCACTTACGCCGAGTTCACGCTCGCGCCAGACCTTAGCAACGGCCATTACCGGAGCATTTTGCCCGAAAATTTCAGAACTGAGATTGACTTCGAGACTAGAGAGTCGTTCGAGCTTGTTAGCTGACAGATTCGAAAGCGGTACCCCAGAATAGTCGCTAAATATCTTACGAACATCCGCCGTGGTGACTTCGGGCCGGACTTGGTATAGCCTCTGTTCCTCCTGGGTCACGCCACCGCGGGCGGACTTCAATCCGTCCTTCAATGTATTAAACTCTTTCTTCTCTTCAGGCGTGCGGTCCTGTTGCTGCTTCGATTCCAGCGGGCCCAGCCTGCTCTCTATGCCGTCCAGCAAACTCTTTGCCTTGAAATACGGACCGAATCTCTTCTCGTAGCTTTGGTGGACGTCCTTGTAGTTTGATCGCAGATCGACAAGCTTCTCTTCGATGATGGTGGTCAGGGAACGATTTACCTCGTCACTTTGACGGGTGACATTCAATGTATCGCGTAATGCACCCATCTGATCGCGCAGCTCGGCCAATTGAACCGGCTCGGCAAACACGTTTAGACGAACCATGGCACCGACTTTATCCGCAAAGAAGATCGCTTTTTCGGGGCGTTTGCTGGATGTGAACGCCCGCCCCGGATAGCGGCCCAACAATCGGATAATTTCATCGGCCACCGGCTCGCTGTAGTCTATATTGTGGATACGGCTGAGCCGACGAAAATGCGACATCAGAACCGGCTTTAGACCATCCAGACTTGGTTCTTCGGTCTCCAAAACTTGGAAACAACGAAGAATTCCCGTCGACGCATTCGCGATAGAATCGTTATTTTTGGAATCGGATAAGATGATTGCCTGAAAGTCTTCACTGCTTTCCAGGCAGGCAATCAACGATTGCATCAGTCTGTCCGAGCTTTCACCCGACGCCTTTACCAGATCATCGATGTGATCGATAATCAGCAGACCATGATTGCTTTTGACGTAATTCAAGGACTTGTTGAAATCGTCCACCCACGTAGGCGGCGGTCGGGTTAAGAAGAGACTGACATTAAACAGGAAGAAAGGTCCGCCAAGCGTGGAACTGCTGAGCCGCTTTTCCGCACGTGCACGTATTAGCTCCTCTGCCAAGGCGGTTTTTCCTGTGCCCGGCGCGCCTCTTATCCACGTGCTGTTGACGCCAGCTGACGCTAATACCGTCTGCAGTTCAGTCAACTTCCTATTGAACCCGACATAGCGCGTAAGCAGTCCGCGCGACGGTGGTTTGTTATCCGCCGCAGCCTTTTCGACAAATTCGTCGCCGCATCGTGAATCGCTGATCTCGCCCGAAATAGCCGCGAGAAGCTTCGCATAATCCCCAAACTTGACTTGAAGCAAAAATGGCAGATCTTGGCTGACTGCGAAGCTCGGTACGTTCGTCGATAGGCTCATGGTTTCAAATACATTTCAGTAGCATAGGACAATGCTGTCGAATGGCCTTCGCGTCATGGTCGAACTCCACTGATCAGATCACCGGGACTCGCGGCCTCCCTATCATCCTAGTCGAGCTATGGTTTGGTCTGGTCTTTGTCCGAACCCACAATCTTGAAGACAGGCGGCGCCACATCAAGTGGAGCGCCCGTGGCCGCAATATCATCCCGAGAGGTCACAACAGAGTCAGCCTTCTGGAAGTCTGACATGGCGGCGCGAACGGCTTCAGCCGATGCAGTAACTTCCTCGACGAGTTCTAGCGAAGTTAATCCACGTTCAATGGCCTTGTCTGTTCGCTCAACAATAAGGGTCTGCGCCTTTCCCAAAGCCGCAATTGCTGTGCGCATCTGGTCAAGATTTTCAGTCTCAAGCCTGGTTTGAGCTCCGGTTGCCCCCTCAAGATTTGATCCAAATATCGCTTGGGCCTTATTGGTCGCGTCACGCACACCGGCAGCCAACATCCCGTCACGCAATGCAACACCCTGTTGAAGACCCATCTCGAGAGCACTGGCAGTCACTGGTAGCGCCTGCTGTTGAAGGTTAGACAATAACTCGTGTTGGGATTCGACCAACGTAGCAAACTGCTGAGCACGCGCCTCAGCTTGCACATTTGCCGACGCCAACATCTCGAAGGACACGACTTTGGTCTGGAGAACTCGTTCGTAGTCCAACGCGCCTTGTTCTGTCTGGCTTAGTTTATCAAATTTAACAGTGACAAGCGTTAACTGGGCCTCGTCCCCAACAGACTCCGCTCTGTCCTGATTCAGCTTATTAACCTCAGCTTTAAGGCTCTTGCCTTGCAGATGCGTTTCCTTCGCGACGACATGCAGCGCCCCCTTAAGGATGGTTTCACCACCTGCCATGCTATTTAGCGTTCTGGTGATGTCGTTGCACGCCGCGCGGCTTTTGGCATTTGCCGAAAGCAAACTTTCAATCGAAACTCGGGTACTTTTAATAAGAGCTAAGCTATCCTTCGCGGTCTCTAATATCTGGTCAGTAAGTCCGCCCTCGGTCGCATCAATTGTGCGCAGGATGGTTAGCTCGCCGTCCTCCAATTCCCTATTACGCTTCCCCTCTTTCTCGCTAAGACTGTCGCGGAACTCCTTGATCTTACCCTGCACTGTTTTCAATTCATACGTTGCGTAGAACAGAGAATCCGCAATCCTCTGGTTGGATCCATTGATCCCAAAAGCACGGAAGAACGTGTTGGCGTAACCCTCGTCGCTTTTTAATTTTTGATCTTGAAAGCGCTTCTGCTTCTGCAGAGTTTGCGTCTCCTTGTTTTGTCCATCCGCTAAAAGGTCTTTCAGTTTAGAAATCTCTTTGATAAGAGTTTCATTGAATTTGTAGGCAGCAGTCAGAACTTCCACAGTCCTTCCGTCGACTCTTGCTTTTTCCATTACCGTCAAGAGCTGCTTGATCTTTCCGGCACCAACGCTGACTGAATTAAAATCATTCAGAATATGCTTCACCAATGATTTTGTTCCCTCTTCCAGTTCATCGATCAGGCGTTGGATGTTATGTTCGCTGACTTGCGTTCTTTTGCTCTGTTCATAGGTAAAATAAACTTCAAGTTCGGCAAAGCGCTTTTGAGCGGCGTGATAGTCTTCGTTTTTCACGCTTAGGAACTCGACCACAGCTTCTAGCTTGCCTTTATCACTGAGATCGCTCCGGCTCATGATGCCCGCAACCGTGTTGTTGTCGATGCCGAAGTTTTTTTCGGTGGACGATACCGTCTCTGTTGCAACTTCCGATTTGGCCTGTTCTGAGTTGACCTTCTTTTCGATAGGAGCGGCCTGCGTCTTCAAAGCGAGACCGGCACGCATCGCAGTGACACGTTCTTCGATATTCATTTTAGTTCCTTCGAAAGCGCGAGTGAATCGGCATTGTCATTCGGGCGGGGCAACAGATTTCGGCATATGCGTCATCGCAATCACTGGTTCACCGAGAACCAGTATGAGGCGCGCTACCCAAGCGATCGCGTCAGGCTCATGACCATCGATCTAAAATAAGCATCGCGTGATGTCATGCTAGGCTCGGAATCTACCTAAGCGGCGACACAACCCTCCGTGAAAGTCCGCGCTGCCCGAGCCAGCATTGATCTTGCACCTGCCTGAACCCTGGGTTCGCAGACATGTCATGTTAGGTCGAGCGGAGTGGGATTGAGTAGTTTCCGACCCTATCATGGCAAGCGTGCCTCGCCTATGTCTTGGACGCTGCCGGCTACACTTGTGGGCGAACCGAGCTGTCGGCTACGAGCAGACATAGGTTGCCATGACAACGTGAAGTCTGGTTTTGGCGCCTTAGGACACAGGATCAGGACGACCGGAGCGCGAAACCCGTAACCGGATTAAGCTGCAGCAGAGAGATAAAATAATGGAAGATCATCGCCTCGAAGGATTTGGCCACCAGGTCAAAGGCGCCGTCAAGCAGAGCATCGGTAAAGCCATCGGCGACGCAAAGCTCGCCGCCGATGGAACCGCGGAGCGGATCATCGGCGATCAACAGGTCGCAGCCGGTACGGGATCGGATGGAGGAGGCCAACTATTGGGAGTAGATACCGCTCGCGTGATGGGCATTGTGAACCAATTCAAGGGCTCTTTGATGCAGGGCATCGGCAGCCTGGTCGGAAATCCGAAACTAACGGCCGACGGCATCGCTCAGCAGCAAGCCGGAAAGGCGCAAAATGCCGCCGGTAGCAACAGAGACGAAGAGCGCCAGGCTACGCGAGAGCGTGTTGCGGCAGCCGATGCACTTGAGAAAGCTGAGCCGTCGAAAGCCGAGCCGCACAATAACGCCGAGCCGTACAATGATGGATCGACGTCCTAGCTCGCGCTGCGGCAAAGCAACAGAGGCCACGTATATCGCAGTTGGGAACGTCAGCGCGTACCTTTTAATTTATATGCGCAAAGTGTCTCTCTTGAGGACCAATGAGCTTCTCTTGAACCGAATCCTTCTCAGCGCACCTATTGTCCTGCTGCCGTTCGACAGTGGCGACTCACTTAGCCGCTCAGGCTGTTGCGGTGGTCGGGACTTGATCCTCATCGTATCTGTTCTAGCAATCATCTTTCTCGGCAGGTTCAATCATGGATACCATTGATCGCGAGCATCCGGTCGTTTCGATCGACCGAGAAAATGGCGCAGCTACGGTTGGGCAGAAGCTCAATGAAAATCCCGCCGCCGCGGAAGGAAGCCCCCCTTCATCGGGACGGTCCGTTGCCCTTCAATGGTTCCTTCATGATATTCTCTTCATTGCTATGCTATCGCTTGCGCTCGTGGGCGTGGCATTCCGTTTACCGATTGGCTACTGGGTAATCCTAACGCCGGTCTTCGGCGTCATATCGATTATCGAGGGATGGAGGCATTTCGTGAGCCGGAGTGATCGCTTGGGCTTAGTCTATAGCCTTTCCGCAATCTGGTGCGCGCTGCTGCTGGCCATTTACCTGATCCACAATGGCGGCGTACAAGGCGTGATGAATGCTAACGCGACGTCGCTTGGCGTTATTATTCTTCTGGGATTCGGTACGTTTGTCGCAGGCGTTCAAGCTCGGGTCTGGCAAATTTGTGCCGTTGGCGGCATTCTTTTTCTGGCGGTACCCGGTTTGGGTTGGCTGGACCAGTCACCCATGCTTTTAGCGGCTGTCACGCTTTTGATCGTCGCACTTGGTGGCCTCGCATGGTGGGCCAGCCAAAGGCCAGAATAGGGCCGGGAGACGAGGCTGCGATTGCGCCGATCTATCGGTGACCTACCCGCCGCGATACCCCTGAAGTTTGCGGTGTTCCGCTTCGCTGTGCCCACGGGAGTTTCGCGATGTAGTTCCACATTACTTTATCAGAGTCTCTCACGTCACAGCAAAATCGAGGTAGCGGAACAACTCATAATTTCCCAACGTGCGGTAGCATCGCGACTTACATTGACCTGCTGAGATCTTTGGAAATAGCGAGCGATTTCAGAACGTCACCAAGGTAACTTGGTAAGCTGCGGAAGTGCAATTCCGCGAATTTTGTGTAAATTCTTTTTGAAGTGAGCTGTTTTGCTCAATACGTTGAACGCGGACATGCAAGTCTTGTTGCACCGCCGCATGTCTCAGGCAAATACCGGTGACTGAGAGTTCTATAGCGCTCCCGCCTGATTAAAAGATGGAGCATCATGACATCGCTGCGGGTTTCGCTTGGTCCAGACCGCATTGCGATCCGGCCTCACGCCTGTCCAAAGTGTTTAGGTCCGATGATCTTGGCTCGTATCAAACCGTTATTGGTTGGATGGGAATTGCACAGCCTTGTTGGCATTCACTGCGATTGCGTTGACGGTGTAGTAGTCGAGATCGACTCGATGAATCGGCATTCGTCAGAGCCGAAAGAGCCGATCTGATGGAAGATGCAAGGCCGACTGATTCCTTAAATTTCAAGTCGTATTTTGCGAAAGCGGGTGCAGGCAAGACCTTTTTTCGGCTTAAGAAAAACGACACTGTTTATTTACAAGGCGATCCTGCGGAATCGATCTTCTATATTCAGAAGGGAGGAATAAAGCTCAACGTCACTTCCGAGCACGGCAAAGATGCCGTTGTAGCGATCATGGAAACCGGCCAGTTTTTTGGCGAGGGATGCCTCAACGGGGATATTGCTCGCGTTGCGACCGCAGTATCGATAGGAGACAGCTCAATAGTCTCGATCTCGAAACAGGCAATGCGTGAAGCCCTTAAGAACGAGCCGAGCTTCGCGCAGCTGTTCGTGGCCTATCTTTTAACTCGCAATACTCGCGTGGAAGAAGATTTGATCGATCAGTTATTCAATTCCAGCGAACGACGGCTTGCGCGGCTTCTGTTGATCCTGGCCCATTTTGGCAAGGAAGGCGTTCCACAACCCATCGATATTGAAATGAGCCAAGCAACTCTGGCGGAGATGATCGGCACTACGCGGTCACGCGTCAGCTTTTTTATGAACAAGTTTCGGAAATTGGGTTTCATCAGCTACAACGGCAAGATTCACGTTCACAATTCGCTGTTGAATGCCGTCCTGCACGACAAGCCGCAGTTAAGGACTGACGATTGATTAGTGATCATTGAAAGGGTCAAGTTTTAAATTTATCTTGATCACTTGCAACGATGACATCATGCTTCGCCTTCCGCTTTGTTGTTGGGATCTTAACCTTGGCAATCAATCGGTCCAAAAGCCTTCGCCCCGCATTGCCGACACTCGTAGACCACCAAAGCGTAGCCACCGAACATCGCAGGCCGAATGGTCTTGATGTTCATGACTCGCGTCGGGTTGCATTTGGGGCAATGTCGCAGCCACACGGAAATATCGGGTCGTGGTGGTGTTGGAACTGGTTTTTGACGCACGGTGATTTCCTCGCGTCGGCGGGAGCACTAAGCTCTCAGTCACCGATAGAAGGCCGGGATGCGCGCGGTGATGGTAGTAATATTGAACAGCCAAAACATTTCGACTGCTCTATTTTGCTCATGCTAACTGAAAATTAATGAATCAATAGCTGACCAGTAGCAAAGCACCTTTTTCAGCCCTTCGAATACTTCCCCGTCCATCCCACCGATAGTCGTTACGTTGGCACCCGCAGGATTGCGTCTGGCCTTCCCTCAGATGCCCGCCAGTCAGGTTGATCTCGGGGCCGCAGTCACACTTTCAGAGGCCTCGCGCGCCGCACGGCCTGTTTCCTTGATGAAACTACCCATTCGTCAATTTCCGATGCTTGGACCTCTAGGTAGTTTCCGACCCTATTACCGATGTTCATTTTGATCTCATTCTTTGAACTTATTACTTCTCAAGGAATGACCCAATGTCCGAAGCTGAGCTTGCTCAGGTACAAAGAGACATTAATGGACAACTTGAAACGATATCTGCAGGTTGGCTACGGCTTGCGACAGCAGATTTTGAGCCGGAAGAACGAAAGAGAATACGAGACGGAATAACTTCGAATGAAGATCAGCTCATGGATTTGTTTGAGCGGAAGCTGGCTCTTCGCAGGAAGTAATTCATGATCTTCTCCTGCGTGGCTGCGGATGAGTTGCCATGCCGATTTCGGGAGCCGGCTGGATCGAACCGTGACGACGGGATTGCAGTACCATTTCTTCAAGTCTGTCAGATTGGTCCCACGAATACCGGTCAAAAGTGCTCAGTAGGTTCGTCTGTTGATCTCTCCTCTTGGGCTCGTCTTGGTCTCGAAGCATTTCTCGCAGTATCGAGTAACCAAAAAAACAAAGAATTTTTTTTTGGAACGTTTGATATAATCGCGACTTCGTTTGGCACAGTTTGTCCGCAGTCTCAAGACTGTCACTGCTCCGCTTATTCCTTCAACCCAAACTCGGAAGTAACCCGATATGCGAAAGTTTTTGTTGCTGATCACCAGCGCTTCTATCGTTGCGATTTCATCGTTGGCTGCCCCCGCCATAGCTCGCGATCGAATGGATCAAAGCGAACTGACGGAGAGCCAAACCGCTGATCAGGCTGAAGTTAAGACGGCGAAAATGAAGGTCTACCTTCGTCTCACTCCTGACCAGGAAAAACACTGGCCTGGCTTTGCGAGCGCCATGCAAGAAATGAACAAGAAGCGGGCAGATCGCGCAGTCTTATCGCAGGATGAGCGCGCGAATCAGAAAAGTCCCGTTGATGCCCTTCAACAAATTGGCGACCGTGCTGACTTGCAAATCAAGCGTGCGAACGATTGGAAAGCGCTCGCTACCGCAAGCAAGCCGCTTTATTCCAGCCTTGATGATCAGCAAAAGAGGCGCTTCTCCGAGAGTCTGTTTAGTCACGATCGAGCTTACGACTCCAACTGATATGTCGGGCGCAACATATCTAACTGGTGGCGGGCGGCTTTCCATGCCGCTCGCCCGCAAGGGGCTCTACCTACCGTTCAACCTGCGCACCAACTGATGCGGGGACGGAAATTATGCGTTTCAGATATGCGGTCGTCGGATTTTGTTTCGTTGTTGCAGCAATATTGATGGTTGTATCAGCAAATTCGAAGCCAGACACCGGTGAATGCCGAAACTGGTCCGCCAGATCAGTGACAAATCTCCTTATGCTCTGTGTATTGAAAAGCGCCGTTGACGAGCCGCTCGATATTGGAACCAGACCCATCGAGCAACATCGGCAAACCGGGCGTTAGAAGTGCGTGCGCGGCGATTACTGCTCAAGACCTTTCCAATCGAGCATCTTTTGTAAAGGCCGAATGGCATCGGGCAGGCCGGACGGAGCAAGTAGGTACTTTCCGAGTCTACCGACCTGCGCGGTCCAGGCGCAATGTGATTGTCGTATAGACCGCCTATGTAATCGAAGTCATCAAGCCAGGATGCTTTGTCAAGATGGTTAGCGGCGCGTCTTCGTTATTCGTCATAAGGACGTAAAGCCATGTTGTTCCCGGGTTCCTATCTACTGTATCTCACGCCGGCT
>Ga0302320_10026809_pt1 | contig 11139 bp, 8 predicted proteins | sample Bog_T0_3_FD_202130 | JGI IMG/M metagenome (GOLD analysis project Ga0302320, IMG submission 202130) | Peat permafrost microbial communities from Stordalen Mire near Abisko, Sweden - Bog_T0_3 | ecosystem: Environmental > Terrestrial > Soil > Wetlands > Peat | place: Sweden: Abisko, Stordalen Mire... | reverse complement strand
TGGTCAAAACCCACGATGAACATCGCTCCCTATTTCCTGCGTCCCGAGTATCGCAGCGGACGTCGCAAGCCGTCCGAGGTGATGGCGCATGTGGTGTCCCGGTTGTCTGATCCCGATCAGAGCGGCGTCTGGATTTCGACCGTTGCGCCCGAGGCCGCGATGGCCGCAGCGCGCGCGCTCGATCGCCGGATCGGCGAGATCGATAGCCTGCCACTCTATGGGTTGGTGTTCTCGGTCAAGGATTGCATCGATGTCGCGCATGAGGCGACCACCTCGGCATGTCCGGAGTTTGCCTATATCGCGAAAACCTCGAGCCCGGTGGTTGCGGCCGCGATCGCCGCCGGCGCGCTTTATATCGGCAAGACCAACATGGATCAGTTCGCCACCGGCCTTGTCGGTGTCCGCACGCCGTATGGCATCGCCCGCAACCCGCACAATCCCGCCTACATTCCCGGCGGTTCGAGTTCGGGAGCCGCGGTCTCGGTTGCGACAGGCACGTCGTCCTTTGCGTTCGGGACCGACACCGGGGGATCGGGGCGGGTGCCGGCGTCGTATTGCGGCGTAACCGGCTTCAAGCCGGCCCCCGGCGCCTTCAGCCAGCGCGGCCTGGTGTATGCCTGCCGCAGCTTCGATACGATTTCGCTCTACACCGCCACGCCGCGGGACGGCTACGATATCTATCGCGTCCTCGCCGGACCCGATCCGAAAGATTGTTTTTCGCCGGTCGATTTCGCCGGCTGGCACGAAAACGCAGTACCAGCTGGTCCTTGGCAAGTCGCGACGCCCTCGGCCGAGCAGCTGAAATTCTTTGGCAACAAGGAGACCGAGACGCTGTTCGGCGACGCCTTGCGAAATATGTCCGGCCTCGGCGCCGTCCTCACGCAGATCGATTTTACGCCGTTCGCCGCGATCAACGATCTGATGTTCTTTGGACCTTTCCTAGCCGAGCGCGATGTTTCGGTCGGGGCATTCCTGGACGCTCACCCCAATGCCGGCGTCAAGGTGGTTCGCGACCTGATCGTCGGCAGCCGCAACCAAAGTGCGGCCGATGCCTACCGCGCGCTGTACAAGATCAAGGAGGTCAGGCATTCACTGCGTGCGTTCTGGCAAAGCCATCATGCGATGGTGGTGCCGACGGTCGGTACCGTGCTGACGATTGACGAGGTGGCGCGCGATCCGCTGACCCCCAATTTCAACAACGGCTACTACACCAACTACGCCAACCCGTTGGGGCTTGCGGCGATCGCCATTCCCAGCACGGTCACGCGGGCCGGCGTGCCCTACGGCATCACTTTGCTGGCGCCGGCCGGCCGGGAAAGAGCCTTGACCGATCTCGCCGATGCGTTCCTGGCCTCGCGCCCGGCAGGCGAAGCCGCACCCCGCATTGCAATATTACCTGATAGCTCCTAGCCTTTGATGGTGACGCTCTTGGTCGGAGGTCTGCATTGGGGCGCGGTGTTGCGCGTGACAGGGCCGATGCCAATGCGCCGGGCGCCGGGACGCGCAAGGCGGGTGCGGAGCGTTATCTGCTGAAAGCCCTGGACCAGCCCGATCTTGATCTGGTGATGCGGACCGGCAGGCGCACGGTCTATCAGAATCGCGATTATCTGCTGCGGCAGGGCGAGATGGGCGACGGCATCCACGTCATTCTGAGCGGCACCGTCGAAAGCACCTATTCCGGCGCGCAAGGACGCGAGTTGATGTTGTCGACCTGGCAAGCCGGCGATTTCGTCGGCGCGCCCTACGTGCTTGGAGATCACCGGCACAGCTGGTCGGCGCGCGGGGTGGGGCGGGTCGAGGCGCTGCATCTCGATCAGATCGCGATCCGCCAGTTGATTGCGATCTCTCCCTCCTTTGCGATCGCGCTGATCGAATGCCTCGGGTTCAAGGGCGAGACCTATTCGATGCTGGCGCAAACCCTGGCTGGCCAGAAGGTCGCCGAGCGCTTGATCCTGCTGCTTGTCAAGCTTTGCGAGAACGCCGCGCAGGCCGAGCATGGACCGATCTCGCTCGGTCGCATCACCCAGGCCAATCTGGCGCGGATGATTGGGGCGACCCGCCAATCCATCAGTCTGATACTGAACCGGCTTCAGGCCGAGGGCATCATCTCGACCCGGCCTACTGAAATGATCGTTCATGATCTTGCAGCGCTGCGCCGCCAGATGGATGATTGACCGTTGTACGCCGGAACACGGGCCTGCAGGGACTGCCGCAATGCTCACGGCATTTGCGGAACGGATCGTAAGGAATGCGCCAGATTGAGATTGAGCCATGCTGTCTCAGGAAAACATTTCTTCGTCGACGCCGACCGGCGCGCAGCTTCTGCCTGATGGTGCGACGTTCAGGTTCTGGGCGCCGCGTGCACTGGCCGTCTACCTGAACGGCGTCTTTGGCGATGAGGTCTTCGATCAACAGATCGAAGATCGCCTTCTGGCAAAAGATGCATCGGGCTACTGGACCGGGTTTCAGGAGGGCGCGCGGGACGGGGACAAGTATCGCTTCTGGGTGCAGGGTCAGGGATCGAGCGGATACAAGCGCGACCCCTGCGCCCGCGAGCTTGCGCCGGACGGCTTTCCAGACAGTTTTGGTATCCTGCGCAAGGCGGATGCCTATCCCTGGCACGATGCCGGCTTTGTCACGCCCGATTTTTCGGACATGATCGTCTACCAGCTGCATGTCGGCACCTACGCCATTCGCACCACCGGCGTCTGCTCGAACTTTCTCGATGTCGCGGGCAAGGTTCCCTATCTCGCCGATCTCGGCATCAACGTGCTGCAGCCGCTGCCGATCGACGAGCAGGAGGCGGCAGGTCCCTCCATGGGCTATGGCGGCGCAGACCTGTTTTCGCCGGATTTTCCCTACGTCGCGGGTGCCGCTGATCTGCCGGGCTATCTCGCCGGGATCAACGGCCTGCTCTCCGCCAGACAACAGACGCCGCTGCAGCTTGCGGATATTTCCTCCGGCCCCGGGCAATTGAAGGCGCTGGTCGATCTCTGCCACGTCTACGGCATCGCGGTGATCTTCGACGTCGTCTACAACCACGCCGGCGGCTTCAACGTCGCGCGGCTGTTCGACGACAACTGCCTGTATTATGCAGATCGCGTCGCCAACAACGGCAACAACAACGACAGCCTCTATTTCACCGATCAGGATCGCGGCACCGGCGGGCTCGCCTTCGCGTTGTGGAACGCCAATGTCGCGCAGTTTCTCGTCGACAACGCGATGTATTACTTGCGCGAATTTCATGCCGACGGGTTTCGTTACGATGAAATCAGCGCGCTGTTGTCGACCGGGCAGGGCAGCGGCTGGGAATTCTGCCGCGCGCTAACCACGAAACTGCGGGGCTTCAACGACCGAATCCTGCAGAATGCCGAGTTCTGGCCCGGCGAATTTTCCGACATTCCGTCGTCAGCGCTGCCGGTGATTTCGCCCGCCAGCAGCGGCGGCCTCGGCTTTGACGTGGTGCAGCACGATGATTTGCGCGGTGGGGTCCGAAGCGCGGTGGCGGCGGCCTCGGCCGGCGCGGATGCTGCCGTCTCCGTCTCGACAATCGCGTCGGCGCTGTATCCGCCCGGTTTCGACCACGGCTGGCGGGCGGTGACCTGCGTCGAAAATCACGACCTCGTGCTGACCGGGCGCAGCCCGCGGATTCCGATGCTGGCGGATTCGTCCAATCCCCGTTCCTGGTATGCGCGCAGCCGCAGCCGCGTCGCCACCGCGCTGCTGCTGACCGCGCCGGGCATTCCGCAACTGTTCATGGGCCAGGAATTCCTGGAGCAGATGCCATGGGATGTCCTCCCCGACGGTCCCAACCTGTTGTCGTGGGATGGCCTGCGCACCGACCGCGCCATGAGCGATCATCTGCGCTTCACGCGGGACCTGATCCATCTGCGAAAAAATCTGCCGGCGCTGCGCGGCGATGAGGTGCACGCCTACTACCAGTCCGACAACGATCGCGTACTGGCGTTTCACCGCTGGCTGGAGGGAACCGGGCAGGACGTCATCGTCGTCGCATCCTTCGCCGAGCATACCTGGTTCGGCTACGATCTCGGCTTCCCCGCCGGCGGATTCTGGAAGGAAGTGTTCAACAGCGACGTCTACGACAACTGGGTCAATCCATTGGTCGCGGGCAATGGAGGAGGGGTCGGCGCCGACGGCGATCCCCTGCACGGATTTGCGGCTTCCGCGTCGATCGTGATTCCTGCGAACAGTGTGGTCGTATTCGCGAGGAGTTAAGGGTAGTGATGCAGCGGTCTCGGACGGCGCTTTCCGTATCGCAGTTCATTGCGAAGTCATTTTAGTGTGATATACGGCCGCTCCCACACAGGAGCTAAGATGGCCAAGAAGAAAAAAGTACTACGGCGCGCATGGTCGAAAAAGGATTTGAAACTGCTGAAATCGATGGCAAGGGATAAGCGAGGCGTGAAGAAGATCGCCAAGGCATTGAAGCGTTCGCCCGGCGCAACGGCTGTCATGGCCGCAAAACGCGGTGTATCGTTGAGTATGCGGTGATAGCTAGCTTCGGGGCTAAGCCGTCAGGAGATCGTCGATCCGGATCGGGAAGCGGCGCACCCGGATTCCCGTGGCGTGCCAGACCGCGTTGGCGACGGCGCCGGCCGAGCCGGTGACGCCGATCTCGCCGACGCCCTTGATGCCGAGCGCGTTGACGTGGCGATCCTGCTCCTCGATCAGCAGCGCCTCCATATCAGGCACGTCGGCATTCACGGGGACATGATAGTCGGCGAGATTGGCGTTCAGCGTGCGGCCGGAACGCCGGTCCATCACGGCGTGTTCGTGCAGCGCAAAGGACAGGCCCCAGATCATGCCGCCGAAGATCTGGCTGCGCACCATGCGCGGATTGACGATCCGCCCGGCGGCGAAGGCGCCGACCATGCGGGTGACGCGCATTTGGCCGAGATCGGGATCGACCTTGACCTCGGCGAACACAGCGCCGTGGGCATGCATGGCGTAGGCGGCTTGCGCCGCGGGATCGGCGGCGCCCTTGCCGCGGGCCTCGATCTCGTCAAGGCCGGCGCGCTTGAGAATATCGCCATAGCTGTCGCTGCGGCTGTCGTCGTCGCGACGGAACAGCCGGCCGCCGCGCGCGACCACGCCGGTATTGCCGGCGCCGAACAGGGGCGAGCGTTCGTCGCCGGTGGCGAGATCCGCAAGTCTGGCGATGACGGCGGCGCCCGCCTCATGGATCGCCATGCCGGCCGTGGCGGTGTGCGCCGAGCCGCCGGCGATGCCGGCGTCCGGCAGGTCGGACGTCCCGGCCTTGAACTCGACCTGTTCGAGATCGAGCCCGAGCCCATCGGCCGCGATCTGGGCGAACGCGGTCCAGGCGCCCTGGCCCATGTCGTGGGCGCCGGTTTCCATTAAGCCTGAGCCGTCGCGGCGCACCACCGCGCGCGCTTCGGCCTGGAACATCAGCGCCGGGAAAGTCGCGGTGCCGATGCCCCAGCCGACCAGCAGGCCTGCCTCGTCCCGCATCTGGCGCGGCGCCAGCGGCCGCTTCGACCAGCCGAAGCGCGCGGCGCCTTGCGCGTAGCATTCGCGCAGCGCCTTGGAGGAAAATGGCTTGCCGGAGATCGGCTCGACCTCGGCATAATTCTTGAGGCGGAAGGCGAGGGGGTCCATCCCGCAGGCCGACGCGGCCTCGTCGATCGCACTCTCCAAGGCGATCGATCCGGTGGCCTCGCCCGGCGCGCGCATGAACAGCGGCGTGCCGGTATCGGCCCGCACCGCCTCGTGTGAGGTGGCGATCGCCGGGCTCGCGTACAGCGTATGCGAGGCGTCGGCGGCCGGCTCGAAGAAATCGTCAAAACTGCTGGAGGCAATCCGGGCATGATGGTCGATCGCGGTCAGCATGCCGTCGCCGTCGATGCCGAGACGCAACCTTTGGCGCGACGGTGAGCGATGGCCCACGGGGCCGTACATCTGTTCACGGCGCAGCACGAGCTTGACCGGACGGCCGACCAGCCGGGCCGCCAGGATGCCGAGAATTTGCGGTCCGGAAATCAATCCTTTCGATCCGAAGCCGCCGCCGAGATAGGGGCTGCGGATGTGGATATTGGCAGGCGGGATTCCGAACAGTCCGGCGATGCGTCCCCGCGCCATCGCCAGGCCCTGGCTCGGCGTATCGATCGACAGCGTGTCGCCGTCCCAGGCCGCGACAATGGCATGGGGCTCCATCGCGTTGTGGTACTGCATCGGCGTCTCATAGGTCGCGTCGATCTGCTTCGCGGCCGCGGCGAGACCCGCCGCGATATCGCCGCGCCGCATCTCCGACGGATTGCCGACGCCGACGGCGGCCGGCACGAAACTTTCGCTCGAGTCGAGACCGACGCGGGCCGGCAGCACTTCGTATCGCGGCGCCAGCAGGGCTGCGCCTTCGCTCGCCGCTTCCAACGTCTCGGCGATCACCATCGCGATCGACTGGTTGGCATAACGCACCTGGTCGTTCTGCAAGAGATCGAGCCGGAACATGAACGGGTTGGTCTTGGCGTCCGGATCATCCGCAAGCGGCGGTCGATTGGCTGACGTCATGACCTCGACGACGCCGGGGTGCGCCCTGGCAGCCGCGATGTCGAGGAAGCTGACGCGGCCGCGCGCGATGCTGCTGACGGCGAGGACGGCATGCAGCATGCCGGGCGGGTGGTTGTCGGCGGCGTAGCGGGCTTCGCCCTTGACCTTGAGCACGCCCTCGCGGCGGGTCAGCGGCTGCCCGATATTCGAGCCGTGCCGGAGGTGGGCGGGCGCTTGGGTCGGACTGATCTCAGGCATCATGCAATGCTCCGAACTTCGGACGAGAAAGGCGAGGCCGGCAGCGCCGCGATGCGCGCGGGCGTTCCCGCCACGGCCAGCATCAACGCGCGCACGACGATGCGCCGGGCCAGTTCGATCTTGAATTGATTGTCGCCGGAAGGTTTGGCGTCAGCCAGCGCCGCTTCGGCCGCGCGGCGGAAGGCGGCCTGATCGGGCTTGCCGCCGGCGAGGATTTTCTCCGCGGAACGGGCCCGCCACGGCTTGGCGGCGACGCCGCCGAGCGCGAGCCGCGCCTCGCGGATGCTGCCTTGCTCGATCCGCAAGGCGGCCGCGGCGGAAACCACGGCGAAGGCAAAGGAAGTGCGCTCGCGAATCTTCAGGTAGCGCGCATGTGCGGAGAACGCGCGGGCCTCGCCGGGCAGCCGCAGCGCGACGATGAGATCGCCGGGCTCGAGCACGCTGTCGCGTTCGGGGGCATCGCCCGGAAGACGGTGAAGCGCCTCGAGCGTCACCTCGTGCCGGCCGGATCTGCCCTCGATCTCGACGACGGCGTCCAGAGCTGCCAGCGGCACACAGAAATCCGATGGATGGGTGGCGATGCAGGCCTCGCTCCAGCCGAGCACCGCATGCAAGCGGTTCTCGCCGTCGCGCGCCTCGCAGCCGGAGCCCGGCTCGCGTTTGTTGCAGGCGCTGGCAGTGTCGTAGAAATAACCGCAGCGGGTTCGCTGCAACAGGTTGCCGCCGACGGTGGCGGCGTTGCGAAGCTGCGCCGAGGCGCCCGACAACAGCGCTTCGGCCACCGCCGGATAGGCGCGTGCGAACTCGGCGTCGTGCGCGAGGTCGGCATTGCGAACCAGCGCGCCGATCCGGACGCCACCATCGGTGAGATGTTCAATGCGATCGAGCCCCGGCAGCCGCGTCACGTCGACGACACGGCCCGGCCGCGCGATGCCGCCCTTCATCAGGTCGAGCAAATTGGTACCGGCCGCGAGATAGGCGCTGTTCGGCGCAGTCGCGGCCGTGATCGCCTCGGCGACCGTGGCCGGCCTGACGTAATCGAAATTGTTCATGCGGCGCGCCCTTGCTTGGCATCGGCGAGAGTTTTTTGGGCTTCCAGCACGGCCTCGGTGATCCCCGCATAGGCGCCGCAGCGGCAGAGATTTCCGCTCATGCCTTCCCGCACGCGCTCGGAGTCGTTGCCGGCCTGTGCCTCGTCGATCAGGCCGATGGCGCTCATGATCTGGCCGGGCGTGCAAAATCCGCATTGTAGTCCGTCATGGGCGATGAACGCGGCCTGGACCGGATGCAATTGGTCGCCGCGCGCAAGGCCTTCGATGGTGAGGATATCGGCGCCGTGATGGCTGATGGCCAGCGCCAGGCACGAATTGATCCGGCGGCCATCGACCAGCATCGTGCAAGCGCCACATTGGCCGCGGTCGCATCCCTTCTTGGTTCCCGTCAGATCCAGGCGTTCACGCAAGAGGTCGAGCAGGGTGACGCGTGGGTCTCCCAATTCGATATCGCGCCGTACACCGTTCACGGTGAGGCTGATGGAGAAATTCATGCGGGGCTCCGAACAGTGCTATTCCAGAACTTGGGTGGAATTGGCATATACGGAGGCACCCTCCGTTTTTCAAGTGACAAGGAAGTGACCGAAATGAGGGGACGCGCCGGATGACAATTCGTTCCCTGGAAGCCGTTCGCAAGCCTCGCGCCGACGCGGTTCGCAACCGTGAGCGGGTGCTGGAGTCTGCGAAAGCGGTATTCAGCGCCGGCGGACCGGAGGCGAGCCTGGAGGCCGTGGCGAAGCACGCCGGCGTCGGCATCGGGACGCTCTACCGCCACTTCCCGACGCGCGAAGCCCTGTTCGAGGCGGTCTACCGGCGCGAGGTGGAACAACTCGGCGAACTGGCGGAACAATTAAAGACCGAGCCGTCGCCGGTCGCGGCCTTGCGCCGCTGGCTGCGTGCCATCGTCGAATTCGTCGCCACCAAAAAGGGTATGTCGGCGGCGCTGGCGCTGGCCGTGAACAGCTCGTCGGATCTGACCGTCTACTCGTTTGATCGCCTGACCAAGGCCGCCGGCGCCTTGCTGGCGCGCGCCGTCGCGGCCGGCGAGATTCGCGCCGATGTCGGCCCCGAAGATCTGCTGCGCGCGCTGGTCGGCATGTGCTACCTGCATGACCAGCCCGGCTGGCAGGCGGGCGTTTTGCGGCTGCTGGATGTACTGGTCGATGGTCTTGGCGTGCAAATCGACAGGCCAGCGACGTCGAAGGCAGGTGACGAGGGCGCGAAGCGCATGAAGGCGAAGCCGCGCCGGGCTGGATCTCGTAAAGGTCGCAACTGAATGGCCCGCAATGGCGTCTATCGTCCCGATCAAAATCAATACCTGGAAGTGAATGACCTTGCATGTCGAATAGGATGAGTACCCCCAAATTCTCCGTTGCCCCGATGATGGATTGGGTAGAGAGTTTATAGAAATCAAATAGTTAGATAGGGGTCGTGTGCAAATCCTGTGCACGCAGGTTCTACTTTCCTTTCACTTTCGTTCTCACGAAATTGCGCGCGGCGGCCGTCGAACGACGCCGATGGCCCGTTGTTGCACTTAGCCGTTGGCGGAAACAGCGAACCGCGGAGCGACGAAGTTCGGGGAGAAAAATTTGGACCGACCGGCGCTGCCGTGATGGAGTCCCTTGGCATCTCGCACGCTCAACTTCGCTTTTGCAGGGTGCCGTTCTCGTTCGACACCCCGACTGATCTAAGAGTCTCCGTGAAAACGCACTCCGCGTAGCCACCAGGGATGCTGCACATGGACCTTGATCCGATCCGAAACAAAGTCCGGGCGGCGATTTCTCCGCTAAAGCCGGCGGGGTCGGAATCCGCTGCGCCCGATAACTTCCTTTTTGACGCCAAGCGTACCGATGCTGGCCGGCAGCTCCCCGCCTATTATCTGGTCTATTTTCTGCTGGTCGATCTTCTCGGCTTTAGGAACTTGGGGCAATTCGAGAAGGTGGCATGGTCCGTTCCGGTCGACCTTCAAGGCCAAGCGTTTCTCATCGAGCATCGAAAATTCGGGCTGGGTGTGTTCGCTCCCGAACTGCCGGAAAGCGAAGCCATCGCCTCGGAAATCGTCCGATTGATCCAAAACGCGGTCAAAATCGCCGAGCCGTATTTCGACTGGCGTGCTGAACAGGCGGTTCGTGCCTCAAAGCTCAACGTCGTCAACAAAACCAAGGACCTCTTTGAGCGCTTTAGCTTCTTTGCCGATCAATACGACGCCAAACGTGCTGAAGCCGACCGGCGCGTCGATGAACGGGTCGAAACGCGCCAGGACAATGGCTACGACATCCACTTTCCGACATTCGGATTGCGCCGAGAAGCCAAATGGCTAGCGCTTTCGGCGATTGAAAGCTTTTTCAGTTGGACCGAGCATGTGTTTATTCTTCTTGCAATTCTGCGCGGGAACGTCGTGACCGGCGATTCCGTGGCGAAGCTCGCGGCGCAGAATTGGGACGTCAAATTCAAGGCCGCGCTCGACGTCAACGATCCCGGTACCAAGCGGCACTACGATGATCTCATCATCGTGCGCCGACAGCTTCGCAATTTCGTCGCCCATGGATCATTCGGCAAACAGGGGGAGGCATTTCTTTTTCATTCCAGCGCAGGTGCGGTGCCCGTCAGGTTGCCACATCACCAAGGCGCATCATTTCGTTTCGGAAGCGGCACTGACTTCGTCGATCATGAAGCGATCACGCTTCTTCATGCTTTCATCGACCACCTCTGGTCTGGATCGCGGAGCCCTGCTCGTATCTACCTACAGGAATACAATCTCCCACTGATCCTCACTATGGCCCAGAACGGCGAATATGCACGTGCCATGGCGTCTGAGGATGGCATGACTGCGTTCGCACATCATCTGGCCGTCCTTATGGATCGCCATGCCGACATGGATTTCTGAAGAGGGGGCCCTTGCCCGGCTGCCATCGTTGGGGCGCTATTTCGCTTCGGCATGCCGACGTTGATGTTCGAGAATGCTCGTCTCGTGCTCTCGGAAGAGCGCTTGAAAACTAAGCTCGCTGCCGGCGTCTTCGAGTTTTTCGTCGTTTTGCTCGGACGGGCGCCACATCCGGCGCACCTGGCGGCGCTTCTAGAGTGGGCCAACCCTCAATCAGGCGATGTCGGAAATTCGCCGCTACATTTGGACTCTTGATATAGAGACCGATCTCACCTTGTGGCGCATCGGATCGCGTGTCCGCAGACGACCAATTCAAACTGGTGATCACAAGATGATTATCATCCCAGAGCAGAAATTTCCCATGCAACTCGCGATCATGAATTTGCACGAGCCGGACACCGGCCGGGCGGGCGAGAG
>Ga0302320_10026808_pt1 | contig 11139 bp, 20 predicted proteins | sample Bog_T0_3_FD_202130 | JGI IMG/M metagenome (GOLD analysis project Ga0302320, IMG submission 202130) | Peat permafrost microbial communities from Stordalen Mire near Abisko, Sweden - Bog_T0_3 | ecosystem: Environmental > Terrestrial > Soil > Wetlands > Peat | place: Sweden: Abisko, Stordalen Mire... | reverse complement strand
CAGGCCGCCAAGGAGCGCTCCGCGGTCAGCGGCAGCACGAAGAAGCTCTACAAGCAGAAGGGCACGGGGCGCGCGCGCCACGGCTCGATCCGCGCTCCCATCTACGTGGGCGGCGGTCGCGCCCATCCGCCGCGCCCGCGCGACTGGAGCTACCGTCCGCCGCGCCAGGTCCGCGTCGGCGCGCTGAAGAGCGCGCTCAGCAAGTTCCACAAGGAGGGTCGCCTCGTCGTGGTGGACCGGTTCGAGCTGCCCGAGGTGAAGACCAAGGGCCTCATGGCGGCGCTCGCCGCCCTGAAGACGGCGAAGAAGGCCCTCGTCGTCGACGCGATGACGAACGAGAACCTCAAGCTCTCGATCCGCAACTGCGCCGACCACCAGTTTTTGCCCCCCGAGGGCGTGAACCTCTACGATCTGCTCCGCCACGACACGCTCGTCCTCTCCAAGGACGCGGCGAAGGCGCTCGAGCTTCGTTGCCTCGGCTCCGCGAAGGCGGAGGGCGATGAGAAGGCGGCGCCGAAGCGCGCTGCGAAGGACGGCACGTCCGCAACGCGGCGTGGTCACGATAAGGAGACTGCGAAATGAAGACCGCAGAGATCCTCAAGCGGCCGATCGCCCTCACGGAGAAGGCCAACCTTCTCCGTAACGCGAACCAGGTCGTCTTCGAGGTCGCCCGCGAGGCGAACAAGATCCAGATCAAGGACGCCGTGCAGAAGGCCTTCAACGTGCACGTCACGAACGTGAACACGCTGATCATGCGCGGCAAGGACCGCCGCATGGGCCGCGCGTACGGCAAGATGCAGAACTGGAAGAAGGCGATCATCACCCTCAAGGCGGGCGAGACGATCGACTTCTTTGGAACTCCCGAGACCGAGAGCTGATCATGGGCATCAAGAGCTACAAGCCGACATCTCCCGCGCGGCGTTATTACTCGAGCTCCGACTACAAGGAGCTCACCAAGGGCGCAGAGCCCGAGCGCTCGCTTCTGGAGCACCAGACCAGCACGGGCGGCCGCAACAACAACGGCCGCATCACGAGCCGCTTCCGTGGCGGTGGCCACAAGCAGCGCTACCGAATCATCGACTGGCGCCGGGACAAGATCGGCATCGCCGCGCTCGTCGCGACGATCGAGTACGATCCCAACCGCACCGCGCGCATCGCGCTCCTCCACTACGAGGACGGCGAGAAGCGGTACATCCTGGCGCCCGACGGCCTGTCCAAGGGCGACAAGATCATCTCGAGCCGCAACGCGGACATCAAGCCCGGCAACGCGATGCCGCTCCGCTACATCCCGCTCGGCACGACCGTCCACAACCTCGAGATGCAGAAGGGCAAGGGCGGTCAGCTCGTGCGCTCTGCAGGCTCCGGCGCCGTTCTCATGGCGAAGGACGGCGACTACGCCCAGGTCCGCATGCCCTCGACCGAGGTTCGTCAGCTCCACCTCGACTGCCGCGCCGTCATCGGCCAGGTGTCGAACGCGGATCACGCGAACATCTCCATCGGCAAGGCCGGCCGCACCCGCTGGCTCGGCAAGCGCCCGCACAACCGCGGCGTGACCATGAACCCCGTCGATCACCCGATGGGCGGTGGTGAAGGTCGTACCAGCGGTGGACGCCACCCGTGCTCCCCGTGGGGTCAGCTCTCCAAGGGGCTGAAGACGCGTAACAACAAGCGTACGGACGGGATGATCATCAAGCGCAGGAATCAGAAGGGTTAAAGGAATCAAGTCATGCCGCGTTCCATTAAGAAGGGCGCATTCGTCGACGGACACCTCGCGGAGAAGATCGCCGCCGCGGGCGCCGCCCAGAGCAAGAAGGTCATCAAGACCTGGTCACGTCGCAGCACGATTACGCCCGACGCGGTGGGGCTGACGTTCGCGGTGCACAACGGACGCAAGTTCGTTCCGGTCTTCGTGACGGAGAACATGGTCGGGCACAAGCTCGGCGAGTTCGCACCGACCCGGACGTTCCACGGCCACTCCGGCGACAAGAAGGGCAAAGTCGGCGCCGGCGGCGCGAAGAGCGCCCCGCCGCCCGCGAAGTGACACGCGCGTAGCGCGTGTCATCCTGAACGAAGTGAAGGATCCCCGCCAGCGGGCCCATGTGCAAGGGCCCGCGCGGCGTGCGCCAAAGCGCAGGTCGCTCTGGGGGGTCCTTCGTTCGGCTTCGCCTCGGGATGACGACGGCGAACGCCCACACTGGGCGCTTTTCCCTTGCCAATTCGGCGTCCCTGCGTAAAGTACGCCTCCCCGCGCAGCTCTGCCTCGTGCGGTTGGTCTCGTTTCGGTAGTTGTTTCCAGAGTTTGAAGCGGTCGTAACGGCCCGCACGCGTTTCCAGCGGGTACGACGACGTTTCAACGGTGACTCTGGCGCTCCCAGTCTCTGCTTCTAGCGTCAGGTAGCGTCAGTACACCCGCTTTCCGAAGGGTTCATTCCAATGGTCAGCAAGGCGATTGCTCGCTTCGCACGGCTCAGTCCGCGCAAAGCCCGGATGATGGTCAACCTCGTTCGCGGCCGCCAGGCCGGCGAGGCGCTGCAGCTCCTCGAGTTCACGATGAAGGCTGGCGCCCCGGTCCTCAAGAAGATCCTGGAGAGCGCCGTCGCGAACGCCCGGACGCAGAGCCCCGGGGTCGACCTCGACTCGCTCTTCGTCGAGACCGCCTTCGTCGACAAGGCTCCCAACAAGCACCTTCGCCGCTGGCGGCCCCGAGCGATGGGTCGCGCCACGCGCATCCAGAAGGGCCTCAGCCACATCACCATCGTCCTCGGAGAACGCAGCTAATGGGTCAGAAAGTTCATCCGTATGGCTTCCGTCTCGGCGTCATCAAGACCTGGAACTCGAAGTGGTTCGAGGACAAGGCCTACGCCAAGTGGCTCCATGAGGACATCCGCATCAAGCGCGCCGTAAAGGAGTACCTCCTGAACGCGAACATCGCGTCGGTCGAGGTCGAGCGCGCTGCGAACAAGGCCAAGGTCATCGTCTTCACCGCCCGCCCCGGCATGGTCATCGGCAAGGGTGGAAAGGGCATCGAGACGCTGAAGATCGGCAACCTGAAGACCGCCGCCAAGGGCGAGACGCTCTTCCCGGGCGTCCAGTCGTTCACCGAGAACGAGGTCTTCATCGACGTGCAGGAGATCCGCAAGGCGGAGACGAGCGCGCAGCTCGTTGCAGAGAACGTCGCGACCCAGCTCGAGCGCCGCGTCGCGTTCCGGCGCGCGATGAAGAAGGCCCTCTCCACGGCGATGAAGTTCGGCGCCAAGGGCATCCGTATCCGCTGCTCGGGCCGCCTCGGTGGCAGCGAGATGAGCCGCGTCGAGACGTACCGCGAAGGTCGCGTCCCCCTCCACACCCTGCGCGCCGACATCGAGTTCGGTCTCGCCGAGGCGCGGACCAAGTACGGGATCATCGGCGTCAAGTGCTGGATCTTCAAGGGTGAAGTCCTCCAGCGCCGCAACCGCCGCGTCATCCCCGGAGCCGTCTGAGCCGACGCTTTCCGTCGGCTTCCCCTCCCATTCTGAGAGACGAAGATGCTTTCCCCCAAGCGAACCAAGTACCGCAAGATGCAGAAGGGCAACAACCGCGGCCTCGCCCGACGCGGCTCGGACGTCGCGTTCGGCGACTTCGCGATGCAGTGCGTGGAGCCGGGTCGCCTCACGTCGCGCCAGATTGAAGCGGCGCGTATGGCGATCACGCGGCACGTCAAGCGCGCGGGCAAGCTCTGGATCCGCGTCTTCCCCGATCGCCCCGTCACCAAGAAGCCCCTCGAAGTCCGCATGGGTGGCGGCAAGGGTGGCGTCGAGGAGTGGGCGGCCGAGGTTCAGCCCGGTCGCGTCATGTACGAGATCTCCGGCGTCGACGAGGTCACGGCCAAGGAGGCCTTCCGTCTCGCCGGCCACAAGCTGCCCGTCGGTTACAAGTTTCTCGCGCGAGGAGTCGTCTGATGAAAGCGAAGGACATGCGCGAGAAGTCGCTGGAGGATCTCCGCGAGCTCGAGAAGAGCATCGCGGGTGACCACTTCCAGGCCAAGCTCAAGAACTTCACGAACCGGCTCGACGACACGAGCTCGATCCGGAAGCTCCGCAAGGACGCCGCCCGCGTGAAGACGATCCTGGCCCAGGCAGCCGCCAAGGCGAAGGCCGCCGCCGCTCCGGCGGCGAAGGCCGCCCCCGCGAAGGCCGCCCCGAAGGCGAAGAAGGTCGCCGCCCCCGCTCCCTCCCCGAGCAAGCCGGCCGCCAAGGCCGAGGCCGCTCCGCCGAGCAAGCCCGCTGCCAAGGCGAAGAAGACCACCAAGGCCGCAGCATCCAAGACCTGAGAACGGCACATCTCCGGAGAGCCGGAGTGTGGTCGATGAAAAAGGCGAGTCATGACGGAAGCAACACAGAGTTCCCCGAAAGCTTCGACCAGCAAGCCCGAGCACAAGCAAGGGCACTACCGACGCAAGATCGTCGGCAAGGTCGTCCGAGACAAGATGGACAAGACCGTCGTGGTCGAGTGCATCAACGCGCGACCCGATCCGCTTTACGGGAAGTACGTCCGGACGCGCAGCCGCTTCAAGGCACACGACGAGACGAACCAGTACAAGATTGGCGATCACGTCGAGATCCAGGAGCACCGCCCGCTCTCCCGCGAGAAGCGCTTCATCGTCATCCGCCTGATCAAGAAGTTCGTCGAGGAGTGAGGCTGCCATGATTCAGATGCGGACAATCCTGGAGGTCGCCGACAACTCGGGGGCCAAGCGCGTCCAGTGCATCAAGGTGCTCGGCGGATCGCGTCGTCGCTACGCCAGCGTGGGCGACGTCATCGTCGTCTCCATCAAGGAGGCGCTGCCGAACACGAAGGTGAAGAAGGGCGACACCGCGCGAGCGGTCGTCGTTCGCACCAAGCGCGAGCAGTCGCGCGCGGACGGCAGCTACATCAAGTTCGACGAGAACAGCGCCGTTCTCATCACGCCCCAGCTCGAGCCGATCGGCACCCGTATCTTTGGGCCAGTCGCTCGCGAGCTCCGCGGCAAGAAGTTCATGAAGATCATCTCGCTGGCTCCCGAGGTGCTGTGATGGCTGCGCGTCTTCGCAAGGGCGACCTCGTGGTCGTCATCAGCGGTAAGAACAAGGGCAAGCAGGGCAAGATTGCCCGCGTCATCGAGGAGACGGATCGCGTCGTCATCGAAGGCGTGAACCTCATCAAGCGCCACACGCGTCCGACGGCGAAGAACCCTTCCGGCGGAATCATCGAGAAGGAAGCCGCGCTGCACGCTTGCAAGGTGATGCCGGTGGACCCGAAGACTGGCAAGGGCACGCGGGTGCGCTTCAAGACGGACGCCAAGGGCGTCAAGACCCGCATTGCGGTCAAGAGCGGCGACGAGCTCGTCACGGCGAAGGCTAGCGAGTAGCGGACACGCGTCCACGGAGAATGAGTCATGGCTGACGAGAAAAAGGGCGCCGAGAAGAAGCCCGAGAAGAAAGCGGAAAAGGCTGACCGAGCCGAGAAGAAGCCCCGCAAGGGCGGCGGTGGTGGCGAGTCCAAGCAGGAAGCCGCCAAGGTCACGTCCACGGCGCAGGCCGTCGCGCCGCGCTTCGCGGAGAAGTACACGAAGGACGTCATTCCGGCGCTGACCAAGCAGTTCAGCTACAAGAACCCGAACCAGGTCCCCCGGCTGGAGAAGATCGTCCTCAACATGGGCCTCGGCCAGGCCGTCACGAACCCCAAGATCGTCGACGCCGCCGTCGAGGAGCTCCGCTCCATCACCGGCCAGAAGCCGATCGTCACGCGCTCCAAGAAGGCCATCGCGAGCTTCAAGCTCCGCGCGGGCATTCCCATCGGCGCGATGGTCACGCTGCGGCGCGGGCGCATGTGGGAGTTCCTCGATCGCCTCATCACGCTCGCCCTGCCCCGCACCCGCGACTTCCGCGGCGTGTCTCGCAAGGCGTTCGACGGCAAGGGGAACTACACGCTCGGCCTGCGCGAGCAGATCATCTTCCCCGAGATCAACTACGACCGCATCGACATCATCAAGGGGCTGAACATCAGCTTCGTGACGACGGCGCGGACGGACGAAGAGGGGCGCGCGCTCCTCCAGCACATGGGAATGCCTTTCCGGGCGGCCTGAGCCGACCTATCCCACAAGCTCGAAGACAAGCTGAAGAAGAGTTAGCAAGAGGACCTAGCCAATGGCGCGTGCTTCACAGTTCGCAAAGCTCAATCAAGCCCCGAAGTTCGCGGTCCGCCACCGCAGTCGTTGCAAGGTGTGCGGTCGTGCGCGCGGCTACTATCGCAAGTTCGAGCTGTGCCGAATTTGCCTGAGGCTCTTCTCCCTCCGTGGGGAGATCCCGGGCGTCATTAAGGCGAGCTGGTGATTCCATGATGACCGATCCCGTGGCAGACATGCTGACCCGCATCCGCAACGCCGCTCTCGCGCGCCACGACCGCGCCGAGATGCCGCACTCTCGTCTCAAGGAGCACATCGCACACGTGCTCAAGGGCGAGGGCTTCATCGACGACGTCCGCGTGAACGAAGAGGCCGAAGGGTACACCGGGCCCAAGAAGCTCACGCTCGTCCTCCGCTACGGCCGTGACAAGTCGAGCGCCATCGACGGCGTTCGCCGCGTGTCGACGCCCGGCCGGCGCGTGTACGTACGCTTCGACCGCATCCCGCGCGTCTGCTCGGGGATGGGAGTCTCCATCCTTTCGACCAGCCAGGGCGTGATGACCGACAAGGACGCTCGCAAGCACCGCGTGGGCGGCGAGCTTCTCTGCGAGATTTGGTGATCGATATGACTGCCACCACCACCCCCAGCAAGACGATTTCCGACCTTCGCCAGTCGCGGACCGGCAAGCGGCCGATCGACGTCCCCAAGGGCGTCACGGTCACGATCGCCAACGGCACCGTCGACGTGAAGGGCCCGAAGGGCAACCAGAGCCGTCCTCTCACGCCGAACGTGGACGTCAAGGTCGAGGGCGGCAAGATCACCGTCGCCCCGCTCGTCGGCGGCCGCGACGGCGCGCGCTTCCAGGGCCTGGCCCGGGCGCTCATCAACGCGATGGTCGTCGGGAGCGGCACCGGTTACATCAAGGAGCTCCAGCTCGTCGGCACCGGCTACCGCGCCGAGGTCAAGGGCCAGACGCTCAACCTGCTCCTCGGCTTCTCGCACCCCATCAACTTCCCCATCCCGGCCGGCATCAAGGTCGAGATCCCCACCGACTCCAAGGGCACGCTCGTCGTTCTGACCGGCGCGAACAAGGAGACGATGGGCGCGACTGCAGCCAAGATCCGCGGCTTTCGTCCGCCGGAGCCTTACGGCGGCAAGGGCGTGCGCTACAAGAACGAGAAGGTCCGCGAGAAGGCCGGTAAAGCGGGCAAGGGCGCCGGCGCCAAGTAGTCGATAAGCAGCACCGCAGAACGTAACGGAGAAGACGATGGCGATGAGAATCGTAGGGCGCGAGCGCAGGAAGCTGCGCATCCGCCGCAAGATCAGCGGAACGCCGGCCCGGCCGCGGATGACCGTCTTCCGCAGCGCGAAGCACATCTACGCCCAGGTCGTGGACGACGTGGCCGGCGCGACGCTCGCGCACGCCTCGACCCTGTCCAAGACCGTAAAGGCTGCCGCGAGCGACGCTACCAAGAGCGACGCGGCCAAGAAGGTCGGGGCGACGATCGCGAAGATCTTGCTCGAGAAGGGGATCGACAAGGTCGTCTTCGATCGCAATGGTTACCTCTTCCACGGGCGCGTCCGCGCGCTCGCCGACGCGGCTCGCGAAGCCGGACTCAAGTTCTGATCTCCCAACAAATCGGCGCCGAGCGGAGAATATTTCATGGCTTTCGAACAGATCGATGACGAGAAGCTCAAGGAGCGCGTCATTCACATCAACCGCGTCGCCAAGGTCGTCAAGGGCGGCCGGCGCTTCTCCTTCGCGGCGCTCGTCGTCGTCGGAGACGAGTCGGGCCACGTTGGCGTCGGGCTCGGCAAGGCGAACGAGGTTCCCGAGGCCATCCGCAAGGGGAATGACCAGGCCAGGAAGAATGTCTTCCGCGTGCCCCTGGACGGCGTGACCATCCCGCACGATGTGCATGGGCACTTCGGCGCCGGCAGGGTCTTCCTTCGTCCGGCGTCCGCAGGAACCGGCGTCATCGCCGGCGGCGCCGTTCGCGCCGTCGTCGAGAGCGCCGGAATTCACGACATCCTGACCAAGTGCATCGGCAGCGCGAACCCCCACAACGTCGTTCGCGCGACCATCGAGGCGCTCCGGTCGCTCAAGAACCTCGAGCAGGTCGCCGCCAAGCGCGGCAAGCAGACGATGGACATCATCGAGCACGATCCGAAGAAGGCGAAGGCGGCTGCAGTCGCCAGCACCCACGCCGCCAAAGAGGTCTCGCCGTGAAACTCCGCGTGAAGCAACTCCGTAGCGTGATCGGCCAGGCCAATCACACGCGCGAGGTCATGAAGGGCCTGGGTCTGCGCGGTCCGGGTTCCGAGGTCGTCGTGGACAACACGCCGTCCTTCCGCGGCGCCATCAAGAAGGTGCTGCATCTCGTCACGGTTCAGGACGAGAGCACCCCGGCTTCGAAGAGCAAATAGAGGTATCGTCATGGCTGACACGCTGAGCAAGCTCGCCAAGCCGGCGGGCGCAACGAAGAAGAAGACCCGCAGGGGCCGCGGAGTTGGATCCGGCCTCGGCAAGACGGCAGGACGTGGCCAGAAGGGCCAGTTCGCCCGCGTGCGCGGCTTCAAGCTTCACTTCGAGGGCGGGCAGACGCCCATGCAGCGCCGCCTCCCGAAGCGCGGCTTCAACGCCCCGTTCCCGACGAAGACGGCCGAGGTGAACGTAGGTTCCCTCGAGATCTTCGCCGCTGGCTCGAACGTGGACGAGAAGGCCCTGCGCGACCGCGGGCTCGTGAAGGGTACCGTCGATCGCATCAAGATCCTCGGCAACGGCGAGCTCACCAAGAGCGTCACCGTCACCGCGCACTCCTTCTCCAAGGGCGCGGCAGAGAAGATCACCAAGGCGGGCGGCAAGGTCCAGCTCACGTCGGGTCAGTAAGGTATGTCCGTCCTCTCCGGGTTCTCGAACATCGGCAAGGTGCCCGAGCTTCGTCGGCGCATCCTCTTCACGCTTGGCATGCTCGCGGTCTACCGCGTCGGCGTGTTCGTGACGATCCCGGGCGTTGACCGCAACGTCATGCAGGCGGTCGTCTCGAAGCAGGGAGGAGGCCTCCTCGGCCTCTTCAACCTCTTCAGCGGCGGGGCTCTAGGGCACCTCTCGATCTTCGCGCTCGGCATCATGCCGTACGTGAGCGCCAGCATCATCCTGCAGCTGCTCACGATGGTCTTCAAGCCGCTCGACGAGCTGCGCAAGGAAGGCGAAGCGGGCACCCGGAAGATCAACCAGTACACGCGCTACGGCACGATCGCCCTGTCGATCGTCCAGAGCTTCGGCATGGCCCTGTCGCTCGAGGCGCTCAACAACGGCGACCTCTCGGACAGCGGCGCCGTTGGCGACGTCGTCACCCACCCGGGCTGGGCTTTCCGCCTGATGAGCATGCTGACGCTCACGACTGGCACCGCCTTCATCATGTGGGTCGGCGAGCAGATCACCGAGCGCGGCATCGGCAACGGCATCTCGCTCATCATCTTCGCCGGCATCGTCGACGACATCCCCGGCGGGGTCTTCAACTACTTCCAGACGAACAGGGGGAACATCCAGCCCCTCTACCTGGCCGGGTTCCTCGCGATCATCCTCGCGACGACCGCCACGATCGTCTTCTTCGAGAACGGCCAGCGCAAGATCCCCATCTACTACGCCCGCCGCAACGTCGGCAGGCGCGTCTTCGGGGAGCAGACGGCACACCTGCCGCTGCGCGTGAACACGTCGGGCACCATCCCGCCGATCTTCGCCTCCTCGCTCCTCATGTTCCCCACGACCCTCGCGAACTTCCACATCCCCGGGATGACGGCGTTCGCGGGCGTCGTCGCCCGCGGCGACTGGGTCTACAACTGCCTGTACGTCGTCCTCATCATCTTCTTCTGCTACTTCTACACGGCCGTCACGTTCCAGCCGGTGGATGTGGCCGACAACCTGAAGAAGCAGCAAGCGTTCATCCCGAACATCCGGCAGGGCAAGCAGACCGCCGATTACATCGACCACGTCCTCACGCGCATCACGCTGGGAGGGTCGTTGTACGTCGCCGCGGTGTGCGTCGTCCCGAGCATCGTCACCAACTGGCTGCACGTCCCCTTCCGGTGGGGCGGCACGTCGATGATGATCGTCGTCGGTGTTGCGCTCGATACGGTCAACCAGATCGAAGCGCACCTCTTGACCCGTAACTACGAAGGACTCTCGGGCGGCGGCGGCAAGGTCGCGCGCGTCCGGGGGCGGAGAGACCTGTAAGGCCATGAGGTTGGTCTTCGTGGGGCCGCCGGGAGCGGGGAAGGGGACGCAGGGTCAGATCATCTGCGACAAGTGGAAGATCCCCCAGGTCTCCACCGGCGAGATGCTGCGCGCCGCGAAGGCGGCCGGAAAGCTTCCGGCCGACCTGGTCGCCAAGATGGGCGCTGGCGGGCTCGTCCCCGACGAGGTGGTCATCAAGCTCATCGCGGACCGGACCGTCGTGGGGGACGCGGCCGAGGGTTTCTTGCTGGACGGGTTCCCCCGGACCGCCCCTCAGGCGAGCGCGCTCGACGATTTGCTGGGCGGGCGGCACCTCAAGCTGGACGCTGTTTTGGCACTCGAAGTGCCTCCGGAGCTCCTCATCGAGCGTGCCGTTCTCCGCCGCACGGATAAACGCACTGGACAGATATACCATTTGAAGTATAAGCCACCCCCCCCTGATGCCGAGTTGGAGCATCGGGCGGACGATCGCGAAGACGTCGTCAAAAACCGTGTCGACACGTACGAGCGAATGACTGCCGAGCTTCTGCCTTACTACGAGAAGCGCGGGATTCTGAAGAGAGTGAATGGTGTCGGAAGCGTCAGCGAGGTAACCCACCGGGTCCTCACGGCTCTCGGCTCGCAAGACTGAACGAAAAAGATGGAAACTGACCGAAGAACCGATCGAGAGAGATTTGAATGAGTGAACGTCGAGAGCGCAAGGAGCCGAAAGGCGACAAGCTCGAGTTCGACGGCGTCGTCCAAGAGGCGCTGCCGAAC
>Ga0302320_10026807_pt1 | contig 11139 bp, 12 predicted proteins | sample Bog_T0_3_FD_202130 | JGI IMG/M metagenome (GOLD analysis project Ga0302320, IMG submission 202130) | Peat permafrost microbial communities from Stordalen Mire near Abisko, Sweden - Bog_T0_3 | ecosystem: Environmental > Terrestrial > Soil > Wetlands > Peat | place: Sweden: Abisko, Stordalen Mire... | reverse complement strand
AAAAAATTATTATAAAAAATACCTCAAAATTGTATGATATAAAGAGAAAGTAGGTTCTGCCTTGCTGGTATCATTGGCTTCCTGGATCAAAGGCACAAGCCCTTGAATTAAGGTTTCGGAAAAGAAATAATTCATCCCGAAGTAAATTTCGAACACCAAAACAGAAGCAACCAAAATGAAAATGAATTTTTTTTGTCCTCTAGCGCTTTTTTTGCTTTTCTTCCTCTTTTTCTTCTTCTTCACTTTGGCAGGCTCGGAGTCTGAATCCTCTTCACGATCAAATTCATCATCCATAATTTCTTCGCTTCTTTCAGATTCGATATCATCCTCATCCCCAACTTGCAAATTGGTTAAAAAGTTTTCACATTTTATACATAATTTCTTCAACACACCAGGTGGAATGTCTAAGAATAATGCTAACACCTTATCTTTCGAATTGCTGACTTTCAAAGTCAGGGGTATTAAAATCACGATGGCGACGAAATCCAAAAGAACTGCAAGAATAAGAAGAATTAGAAATATAGTTTGTTTTTGATCAATGACATAAAAGAGGTTCATAATAAAGTAATCACTAAAAAGTTGCAGGTTGATGAAATAATCATTGAACATATTGAAAACAAGGAAAAAAATGTTGGGATCATTCAGGATAAATTGCGACAAATTTAAGTTAACCACCTGGAAGGTTTTAGAAATGATCTGTTGTGATGCTTGATTCAAGTCAAAGAGCTCATAATAAGTGGAATTAAAATACATTTTGATGACATTGTTATTTAAAAGTGCAGTCTGCGTTTCTGACAATTGGTCAGGATTCAACTGTAGTGTATTTTGAATCTCCTCTATCAAAGTTAAAGATGTGTTAATTTGACTTTTATAGCCATTTTCCAAAGAGGAAGTATTTTTCCCAAACAACCCCTGGTTCAATAATACCAAATATTGAATACCCTGCACAATATAAATCAACTCACTAATTTGTCTATCCTGCAACACTTTCAAATTTAGAATGGAATTGATTTGTTGGAACTCCATCACACTAATAAAATGACTGATGAAAGCGATTGCTATCAAACATAGGACTAACAAATTGCCACCCCATTTTAGATTTTTAATTACTTTCGGCACATCTCTCTGATTAACCACGTCAAAAAACTGCTTTCGTGTCTTGATTGATCTCAACTCAAATCCTTTTTTGTCAACCTCATCTTCCTCTTTGTCATCCCCTTGCTTGAACACGCTTTCATTCTCTTTGCTTTCCAATTGCTCCAACTCTTCCCTCTCCTCACTTTTCATTTCATCAATTTCGCATATCATATTATCAACTAAACGCAGGGTATGTATATTGTCAGCATAACTTTTGATAATATTTTTGGGATCGAGATCAAAAACTGCGGCCCTTGGCGTGCTTATTTTGGGTGTCTCTTTCTCTCTATTCGTTAAAGAAAATAAAGAGCTTTTCAAAACCGTTCCTCGATCATCGTTGCTGTTGAGAATGTCGCGATTGGAAGACAAGCCTTTGAAAATGTCAATTTCTGAAGCCTCAATCAAATTCTGCCCTTCGTAAATTTCACCAACGTAGGTGTTGGAATCCAGATTCCAATGGAATTGGAATTTGGAGTGTAAAGAATTGGGGGTTAGCTTTTTTTTGTCAAAGGGGATCAGTGTTTTCCAGAACTTTTCAATCTTAAAGATTAGACCGGCCTCAGGAACCTGGGTGAAGCTCAAGTATTTCAATTGCACGTTCAATTCAATTTCTGTTAATTATTTATAATTATAATTAATTTGTGATTTTTCTTAAGACCTTCATCCGGAAGATTGTCTTTGGCTACGAGTGTATATTTTACTCTGCAACCTTGTTTGGTCATGAATTTTTCTTTCTCTGCAAGGATGTTTGGAAACTAAAATAATTAATTGCCAAGAGATTTAAGAAAAAAGTACCTGTGTTTCTATTGATTTTCCTGACAATTGCTTTAAATCTGATCTGAGAATGGTATAACAGGCTAAAATCATTATAATTAACGAAAAAAACAGTTTTTTACAAGGTGTTATTGTTTCAATCACGCCTTTAACGTCAGTGAGAATGTAACCTATTAATCTAATATTTTTTTCGACTTTGAAAGTCCCAAATAATTGAATTCCATGGATTAAAGAATGAATTGGCTTAATTATTATACTTTCTATAAAATTAATGATTTTTTTTAAAAAAACCTTTATCATTAAGTAAAGAGGCAGAGCGTAGCCCGATTTATTCTTTCCAAAGACAAGCCTTTCCTTATTAAAAAGCTTGCTATCTTTGTTGTTAACATAGTTTTCAATGAAACTGTCATGATGAATCGAGTAAAGAATTGGCATCAACGCTTTCACATTTCGATTTAATATTTCACTTTTATGAAACCCAAACAAAGAAACCACTGCCAAGTTCAAATTATACATGATAGCCAATTTTTCCTTATTTTTATGATAAAACTACATGTAATAAAAAAATTTGTGGTTTACAGGTTCTGTAGATAAAAAAATAAAAGGAAGAGACTCATTCACATAATCAATTTGATTTGAATTCATGTGGGCGTTCAAATTTTGAACTTGATTTAATAAGGCTTCTCCTTCTTCTTTGTTATTTAGAACATCCAATAGATATTTGGCATATATCCTCATCGGTTTTGATATGCTGCTCCCCGCAATTTTCTTCAAACGGTTCCAATTCTCCTCCACCTCTTGTATGCTGGCGAAAATGTGCACCCCATTTTCATTTAATTTACCAAGATCAGGGACGTCCTCGCAAAGTTGCGTCCAAAACTCCATGTGAAGAATGGTGGTTTTTTCGATGGAAGAAAATAAAGATCGAATCTCGTTTTGGAATGAAAATTCAGTGGAAAATACAGCACCTCCCGTGTGATCACTTGGTTTGTTCATTGAGATTTCATCTTCGATGTTTTTCCTATAATTTATATATTTATATTTCATTTTTTTTCTGGGTGTTCGGTGGGAAGCAAGTGTGGGAGACGTATTATTTTTATTTTTTCATAAGGGGTGAGGGGGGGGGGGGAGTAAACTTTATTTGGGACTCACTTGTTCTTGTATATAATAAACTCAATATCAAAAGATGGCCTGTTTTTTGAAGCAATTTTCAGCTCTTCCAAGGCTTGCTGTTTATTTTTTAATTTTTCCAGCAAAAAAAATGCGAAATTTATTCTCAATTTTGTGTCATTCGGGAATCTTATTCAAATTAAAAGAATTATATTTAAATGTTTTTTTAAAATTATGTTTACTTTTGCAAACCAGTCAAATAAACTTTATGAACCAATTGGAGAACTAAAATATATCTTTCATTCATGTTTTCTCCTATTGTTTCCATCAAGGTTTTAGTCATTCTGCTAACTTTCGAACTGTTTTGTTTTAATGGGCAATCAGTTTTGTTGCAAATTTGGTTATGTATCTCAATATACCCGTCCAACAAAACTGCTGATTTTTTGTTTGTGGCTATTTTTTCACATTTTGGCAAATAATAAAATCTGAAAAAAAATATACTTTGTAACGAAATCAATCTCAATAAATAAGTTAAATGATTGATTATCTGATCTGGACTTGTAAAGTTATTGATATTAATTAGCAATAAATTAATTCGATAATCTGATCTAATGAAAAATATTATCAGCAAAAAAGGTAAGCCGATCAGCCATCCTATTAGCGCCCCCTGGAAAACATAATATACTTCCATAAACTAAACCAAAATAAAATTTTATTTGATTAAAAAAAAAATATGAACATCTGCAAAAACTAGCATTATACCAGTCCATAAATTCAAAGCGCTACCATACGCCCAAATATATGACACTGCCTCTTTTGTGAAAGGAGAAATATAGTAGAACATGCAGAAAATGATGAAGCCCGATCCACCAATGTAGAAAATGAATAATTTATCATAATCTTCCGTTCCATGAAGGAAATTAAAAAGAATTGCTGCGAATGTTTGATATATAAGCACAAAAGTTGTATATCTTGCATTTGTTCTAATAAAAACTATAAACACAAAAAAATTTTCCCCTAATACTTTGAATTGTAATCTCTAGTGTTCATCTTAGCTTCAAAATACACCAAACTAATCAATAGGCAAAACAACACAAATATAAGGCTCATGCATGAGGCTATTGCACTATGCAATATATGTAAGGAAGTCCAACATTGAATTTGTGTGAAAGCCGAATGGTAATAGACTCCTTTTATTTCAGCACAATCCATCAAACTCAACATATATTCCAAAATGGGATAAAAAAATATTGTGATAAACAGAAACAGCAGGTTCTTGCAAATATAAACTGTCCATGATGACTTCGAATTCTCTTTCCTGTCATTATAGCTGATGTAAAACAAGCAAAAAATTGTCAACAAAATACATCCAGCAAAAATGTAAAAAAAAGCTATATAAGTGTTCCAATTTGTTAACTTGAGAAAGGTATACATCATCGAATAGGTAAATGGCAAACCAATATAATGACTCAACGTGTCGTCATTCCAAATCGTTTGAATCTAAGTAAAAATAGTCAATGTAAAATGGAAAAAAAAATCAAAATTACCATTGGATGCAATGGAATATACAACAATTGTATGAAATATATCACATAGATTAGCATCACAAAAAACGCTGGAAATGGCTCTTCCTTCAAAACCACATAAAGACTTCCATACACCGTAGCTTTGAACTCGGCCTGGATCTTATGGAAAAAAGATTGTTCATGTGCTGCGTAGGTGTTTTTGGTGCTGGTGGAATTTAAATTAGAGTTAAAATTCATTTTTTTTCTTTGAAAAATTAAAAATTCATTTATAAAATATAAATTGCCGCAATCATATGAACTCTCATTTCGGGACAAAACGAGTTAGCACCCGAAAGTCTTGCACTGAGACCTCGCAACTGCTCGCCTTTCTTAATACAGTCATCGATTCTGACACTTGTAAATCTTTATCCCATGCTCTAGGTTTTTCTGGATTTTATAATAATGTCTTTGAAACTTTCATCTCATAGATTCTTGCAATTCCAATATTCAACCACAAGAGGGACAGCCCAAGGAAAATTCATGTTTATCCGATTTCATAGAAGGCTTCAAATCTGACATTGAAAACGGGAACATAAAAAATCTAGAAAATTTGAAAACGCAACTACTTTCATTCTTCAAAGATACGGTGATCATGAACTTCCCATATAAAGTGCTCTTTAATTAAACAAATTGATAAATTTTTGAAAAAAAAATGTGTAGGACCTCGAAATTTTATCGAAGGAACTCACAGAAATGATTGAGAAAACAATGATTGAATACAATGAGAAAAACGAGTTCAAAAGAGAAAAAACCAATGGGAAACAAAACAAAGAGGATTCGATAAAAAACTCGAAATCATCTTCGAAGAAAAAAACGATCTCCAAGGGAAAAAACAAAAAATCACAAAATGTTCAAAAGGATATCATTTCAAAAATCAGAAAAAAACCGCAACTTTCGTATTTTTTTTCGTTTTTAGCTAAAAGCCAATAATTTATATGTTTTTATGCAAAATTTGTGATTTTAGATGTCCTTTTATTGAAGCTGAGACCCAACAGGCGTAAGCATTAATAAATTGCAATTTATTAGAAAAAAGAGAAATTATTAGAAAGGAAATAGAAGCAAAGGCTGCTTTGTTTTGTGATTTGAGTTCTTTGTCGAAAGAAAACACTTTAAAGGTAAATATTCCAAAAACCAAGCAATATTCGCCTTCTCAATATTAGTTTCTAGAGTATTTGCAACAAAACAGCAGCGAATTGATAAAGGAAGAGGTATTTTTTTCTCCAATAGTTAATTTTTCGCATATTTAATGTAAGTCTCAAAAAATCGAACCAGAAAATGAAAATACCGAGAAAAAAACATTTAATTACATAATAAGCATGGACACACTTGAAAATATAACAAAAATTTGCGAATATTTCAAGTAAAAATTGTTTTTCGAGCATAAAGAAAACATCTTTTCAAGGTCTTTTAAACAAAATGTTTTACAAGAGAAAGACAAAAGCAAAAAAAATTAGGAAACATTTCTTTTATAGACCCATCTTATTATTTTTTAAAAAAATGGTTAATAATTCCATCAATCTCAAACAGGTCATCCCCTTCACTCACCCATAACCCCTGTATAACTCCTTTCTTCGTCTCGAAAAATAGGAAGTTTTCATCTTGTTTCACTTCAATCTTCATCGATTCGAAAATCTCCTCTGCATAATCAATATTGTTTTTCTGATTCAATAGAAAAAACTTGAAATATGGCTCTATGTTTCGATTCACAATGAAAAGTGGTCCTGCCTTTTCACAGGCATGCCAAATTTTTGACGCACGATCTAATTCGTGTAAGGCCGCGTATCGAGTTCGATAAAGAATGAAATTTATTTCATGGTCCAATCGTCTTAAAACTTCCAAATTAAGTTTATTGATAATTTCTTCATCCATTTTTTTGTATAAAAATATTGAAATAGCGATTTTTTTTATTTTTTTATCTTTATTTTTTTTTCAGTCCCAACTTTGGTTCAATTTTTCTTTTTGTGTCAAATCCAAGAACCATGGGAAACCAACAATCCAGAGATGATGTTTTCTATAAAGAAATCCCCACTCAATCTTACATCAACTACGTTGTCAGGAAACACAAGGACGTCTGGGAACAAACAGTGGTGGAGGACCAGAAGAAAGTCGAGCTCGAGGCGCCCAGAATCCCTAAAAAAACAAAAAAATCAAAGTTCATCTCAAAGTTTTGTTGTTGTTTTTATTCTGATTCAAGTGAGCTCGATGAGGTATACAACATATTTCTATTATAAAAATTACTCCCCCCTCCCCTTTTTTTTGTTTGTTTCCCCTCCCCCGAAGAATAACAAAGAATTAGAATAAAAAGAATTTATATTAGATGGTGTGGTTATCATCGTTTAAATCCGAATGTTTGAAATCTCGCAAAACATACGAATGGCCAACTGCAGTTCTGAATATTTTGAATAACTTCAACCCAGAGAACAAGATCTTGCCAATGTACCTCTCTGACATTCAATGGTTTGATTATCAACAAGGCATTTATGAAATAAATAATCGAAAGGAAGTGAAAAGTAATGATTCCTCCAACAGTCGTAGTGTGAACACCAGTTTTGACCATATCCGTTCCCCACAATCTCATCCTGTTCTTGATTGTGACATTAAGAACATGTTGCTTAACACTCAAATAATAAATGAGGAATTTTATCATATGACAAGAAACATCAGAGAAACGGACACTAGGGAGACCAAGGATGTGAAACTGAGCAGTAAAATGAGCATGAGAGCAAATGATCGAGATTCCAATAACATAGGAATGAAAAATGCAGGCTATCGACATTATTCATCATGTTCTTTGAGCGAGTATTTGAACAACACATTTCTGCATTCAGGAAATTTGAATTTAGAGGAGAACACCAATTTCAATTTTATGGAGAATCTGGAAAAAATCGAGGAGCGCGAAAAACAGGAGCAGAATATGGTGCAAATGAAAAAATGCTTGTTTCATTATAAGGGAATCACTGAAAAGATCGAGCAACATTTAAAAGATAAGAAAAACTTCGTGTTTTCTGTCATCCAACAAACTTTCACCAACTATTATTGTAAGAAATATGGCCACCTTCTATCCAAAAAACCAGTGGCTTGTGATAAAATTTCTCGCAAAAAAATTATTGACAAAATCGAGTTCGCTTTCTCTGAATTAAAGGATTTCATCAAATGTTTCCAAAACTCTTTGGATTTATTCTATAAGCTTCATGAATATCAAAGAGTACTCAAATACTTCCTCTTCACAAGGGAGAATCTGCAAAACTTTATGACATCTCTAATTTTCGATGAACAAATCTATGAGTTCGTGTTCGAGGCTCAGAATTTCATCGATTTCGAGCTACAAAACAGCTTAATAGAGAAGCTGGAGCTCATAAAAGATAGTCAACCTAGTGATTTTGAGGTGTGTGATAAATATTGCTTGAACGAAAAAACCGTCAAATACTTCAATGAGAAGAAAAGAGTTATGATTTCTCCTGAAAACAACATTCTCCAATCTCAAAACATTAGTGACACACAGGTTTTTGATCACACGGAGTCTCAAACTAGGAAAACAAGCATGAGTAATAACAAATTCGTGTTGGAATTGAAGGGGAGCTCTATTCAAAGAAGTGAAAAAGGTGATATTTATGATGAAGACACTTTCCAAATGAGCCAAATGCAATCTCTGCCTTATATGAAAGCCATAAAGAACCTCAGAAAAATACAGAAGTTGAAGAGCCCCTTGCATAAGTTGAAGAATATGAGGATCACTGCGGAGTTAATTGATCAAGAAATCAGAGAATTCTACCAGAGGTTCCATATTGAGTATCAGGGGAACATTGGAGTGGAAGAAATATTACCAATTCATTTATATATCATATCTAAAGCTAATATATCTTCTTTGTTCACGCATTGCGCATTGATAGATAGGTTTTTATCATCCAATCTGACAGGGTCAATCGCTGGGTATTATTTGGTGACAATGCAAGTTTGCTTGAAGTATATTTTAAGTCTAAACAAAAACGGATTGTATTAAGGATATTTTCGATGAGATAGTTTGTTTTAATTCATAAGAACATATATGTGTTTCTATTAAAGTCATTAGATCTTTTTAAAATGCATACATTGTTTTTTAAAAAACATGTTATTGTTAAAATTAATTCCATTAAATAAAATATTTCTAATAATATTGAGAAACTCATTTTTGTCATTCAAATATTTTTAAAATCGATTGTATTATTATAATTTTACTTTGCCATTGGTTTTTAATTTGACAGTTCAATTTTATAAAAATGACCTGTCTTAATTTAAGCAATTAATTCTGATATCATAAAAATACAATATTTATTATATTTTTTTGAAATCAGAATTTATTGCTTGATTGGGACAGTTCATTTTTATAAAATGAACTGACAAATTAAAAACCAAATGGCAAATTAAAAAAACAATATTTTTTTTTTCTCCATATTATAATGAATAAATTTCAAAAAAAATTCCTCTTATTTTTTATTTTTAACCTTTTTTTCGAGCTTTTTCCTTTTTGAATTCTGTTTCTAATTCAAATCAAATAAAAAATAGATAAAGATTCATCTTATAAAATGGCTCATTCATCCCCCCCAAGCTCCCACGGTGGTTTTTACCACATTTTTATCGATTTCATGGCCGGTGGGATTTCCGGTGCGTTGGCCAAAACCCTTGCTGCTCCCATTGAACGAGTCAAACTGTTACTTCAAACCCAGGACGCCAACAAAAAGCTTGATGGACGCAAATACACAGGGATAGTCGATTGTTTCTCACGTTGTCTGAAGGAAGAAGGTGTGATTTCCTTATGGCGTGGTAACTGGGCCAACATTATCAGATACTTCCCAACCCAAGCCATCAACTTCTCAGTGAAAGATGCGCTTAACCGTAACTTTTGTCCCTACGACCCCAAAAAGGAACCCTACAAATTCTTCATTGGCCGTTTGTTGAGTGGAGGTTCCGCAGGAGCAATTTCCTTAATTTTTGTGTACCCTTTGGATTTCGCAAGGACAAGACTTGGAGTGGATGTGGGGAAGGCGGCGAACCAGAGACAATTTAATGGTTTAATTGATTGTTGCAAACAAATTTACAAGTCTGATGGAGTGCCAGGGTTGTACAAAGGGTTCGGGATATCAGTGATTGGGATTTTTGTGTACAGGGCGTTTTATTTCGGAGGGTATGATGCTGGGAAAAAATTCATTTTTCAAGGGGATGACCGAACCATACCTATTTGGAAGAGGTTAATTTTTGCCCAAATTGTGACTTCATCTTCAGAAATTTTGGCTTATCCATTTGATACTGTGAGGAGGAGATTGATGATGCAGTCTGGAAGCACTGAGGTGATTTACAGCGGGACTGTGGATTGCGCCAAAAAGATATTATCAAAGGAAGGGTTCAATGGTTTCTTTAAGGGCAATCTTTCGAATATCTGGAGAAGTGTCGGAAGCTCGCTTGTGCTGGTGTTTTATGATGAGTTCCAGAAGGTGTTCAAACCTCAAAAAGGACATTAAGTTTTAAATTGATTTGAAGAATAATGAATTAAAAAGAAATGTTTTTGGGTTTTTGAGAAAAACTGAATAAATTAAAAATCGGATTTTTTAAAAGGAGAGAAGGGAGTGTTTCTATAGATTATCAGATGTTTTTTTTTTTTGAAAATAAATTATTTTCGTTTTTGATAAATTAAGAAATTTGGTTTTTTGTGGGTTTCACATTTTTAAAGACAACATATGAAAATTCATGTATTTTTTTCTATTTTATGTTTTTTTTCACATTTTATACAAGGTTCATGTAAAGGACAAAATGTTCGCTGTTGAATGCGCTGAAGGATTTCAAGCAATCAAGTTTTTTTTCTTCAAAAACTCTTTAATCTTTAAACTAAAGATGGTTGGGAGATGTTGGAATATTCCGTTATGAGCATTTCTATGCCCCAATAAATGGTTTTTAGGATGATAAAATTAATGAATAAACCACATTTTTTAAGGCAACCCGAAGGGAATGAGATTTGAAAGTGGGGAAGTTTTAAAGATGAGTGATAAAATATGCGAAATTTTAAAAGATGAAAGTCATGTTTGGGTGGTTTTAAAGGGTACTATTTTAACTTTGTGTTTAAATCAATTGGGATTTTCAGAGGATTTGGAAGCTTTAGGAATAGATTCTATGAGAAACTCGTTTGCAGCTCCGAAAGCGTTCACTATTGAGAACGAAAATATCATTAAAAACTCTTCATCTCATGATTTCAGAATCAGACCGCAAAGCTCAGTGCCGGGATTCAGAAAAAAATAAAAATAGACCATTTTTAAAGAGAACAACAATAAACGTTTTTTCTCCATAAATAATATCTGTTAACAAAAATAATAACATGAATTATTTTTTTTTAAAACAATTTAGGCTAAATATTTTATTTTTTCCATTTTTCCATAAAAAAACACAATTTTTTTTCTTATTTTTTTAAAATAAAATTCTATAGAATTTTTAAATTCCATCTATTTTAGTATATTGTTGACAAACTTTTTTTTTCTTTTATTTCTAAAATTAAAGAAATTTGGATTTTGTGGGTGTATCCATGTAT
>Ga0302320_10026806_pt1 | contig 11139 bp, 9 predicted proteins | sample Bog_T0_3_FD_202130 | JGI IMG/M metagenome (GOLD analysis project Ga0302320, IMG submission 202130) | Peat permafrost microbial communities from Stordalen Mire near Abisko, Sweden - Bog_T0_3 | ecosystem: Environmental > Terrestrial > Soil > Wetlands > Peat | place: Sweden: Abisko, Stordalen Mire... | reverse complement strand
TACCACGATCCGGATGTGCTTCGAAGGCGCCGGCCCGATCAGAGGGTGGGCATGAATTCGGCAAGCGCAAGGATCATGAACACCACCAAAGCGAGCCCAATCAGCCCACCAGCGGGAACCATGGCCACGCAAACCGCCACCCAGACGACAAGCCTCGGCCATTCAAATGGCTGGTTCCCCACCAGGCCGCCACGACGTTCCCGCAGAACGTGGTACGTCGCCCACACGCCAGCCCCGGCGGCGGCAGCCGCGATGATCCGCAATCCGACCGGTGTCGCCGCCAGGGCGACACTCGCCATGGTCACTGCGGGCACAATGCGCCACCACGCCACCGTTCGAAGCCCGGCCACGGGTGTGGGTGCGGGGCCCCGATCCGGCTCACCGCGGTACCGCGGCAGCCGCCCCTCGATTCCCAGCAGTCGCCAAATCCAACGCGACCACGCAGTTCGCAAACCTAAGTCCTCGGCAACTCGCCGAACGTCGGCGGCCGATTCCGCCATCATGTGGCGCGATTGAGCGCTCCTCCAGTAGGCGGTCTTAAAAACCCGTCGCGGAACCCCGAACTGCCGGGCAAAACTGCGCGGTGGTCCGATCATCTCCGCGATCAACCACCGGAGGAAAAGCGGGAAGGCAATTGCATACATCGCCCGCCTGAAACGGCCCGCGCGTTGCAGCCGCTGAGCCAGATGGTCGTCGGCAAACGTTATGTGGCGGGCTTCTTCCGCCAAATGAATGTAGGTGATCTTATTCAGCAGCGGGGGCACCTGAGCCCGACCACGATGCTGCAGCGTCTGCTGATAGTGCAGCGGCTGTTCTCCACAAAGCACCCCGATGAAATGGAAGATGCTGGCGTAGCCCCCAATAAAGCCCAGGACCGGCCCGAATATCCGGGAGCCGCGCCGCATTCCGGGAACATCCTCGCCGGTGCGGTTGACGAATTCCTGGAACATCTGGATGTGATTACATTCGTCCGCCAGTTCGTGGAGGAGATACCGAAACACCGGGGAACCATTTGGCAACTTGCCAGCGTAATGCACCACTCCGCGGACCAACATCATCTCGAATTGGAGCGTGACCTTGAGCGTGTTCGCGGTAATCCAGCGGCCCATGTCAATTCGCCGCTCTAACGGCTGCTCGGCATACCAATCCGTAGCCGCGAGCGGAGAGGCATCCGGATCCAGCTGCCAACGCGGATCGTTCTTGTCCAACGCGTTCTCGGGTGCGTCCCAGTCGATATCAACGAACGGATCGAAACGCACCCGAGCCGTCGCAAGCGAGAGCGCCTCCACTCTGTTCAAATGGGGCGCGTCCAGCGTGCCGTTCGGGTCGTTGACCGCCGTCATCTCCTCATCCTTGAGTCAGATCGTCTGCTGACGCTATCAATCTGTGCGCCCCTGGACCAGCACAACGGACGCATCGCGACAGAAGATACGGCATGGGGCTGAAGTGGCTTGATCAAGCTTGGAGGTGGCAGAACTCCTCGCGGTCACCGTTTGACCACAATCTGGCCTCAATCACAGCTAACGCAGGTGTACTGGGGTGACGTTTTCTCGCAGCTGAGAGCTAATGCAGCGATCTGCGACGGCGGCGTCAGCCGAACAGGTCGCGGTGCGCTTCGACGTACTGCCGGACGGTTTGTGCGGGGTGGCCGGTGACGGTCTGGACGTCGTGAGTCGAGCGGTTGTACCGGTCCTCGCGGTGCAGCTTGGCCATGGTCTCGATGTGTTGTCGCACGTGCGGTTGCAGCCCAAGCCTGTCGAGATCGTTGATCCATTCGTCATGCGCCGGGCTGACCGCGACGACGGGCCGGCCCAGGGCCTGTGCGTATTGGTCGGCGAGCTCGTCAACATCCAACGTTGCCGGGCCGGTCAATTCGTAGACCTTGCCCAGGTGCTCCCGGGGCACGGCGAGCACCGCGGTGACGACGTCGGCGACGTCGGCGGATGCGACCGGTGAGGTGCGGCCGGTCCCGAACGGCAGAACCAGTTGCCCCGTTTCCCGGATCGAGCGGGCTGCCAACATGGCAAACAGCGGGTTTTCCAGCAGGACCGTCGGGCGGATGTGCACAGCCGGGACGCCCGACCAGTTGATGACGTGCTCGGCCAGAAAGTGCAGCTGTTGCTGCCGGGATTCCTCGGTGCTGGCCGCAGTCATCTGAGAAACCGTCATTTGCGAGATGTTGACCAGTACTTCCAGCCGGTCGACCTCGGTTGCGGCCACGCACACCACGGCGGTGGCTTGCAGATAATCCGGTGACACGCTCATGTTGAAGAACATCCGGGTGACGCCGGACATGGCCGTCTGGACATCGACGGGATTGGTCAGGTCGCCCAGGACGACCTCGGCGCCGCGGGCGCGCAGCTCGTCGGCGCGGGCGTCGTCGTGATGCACCATGGCCCGAACGGCCTCGCCGCGGTCGAGGAGCCGATCGACCACCTGGGGGCTGATGCCGGCGACGCCGCCGCCGGCGCCGGTGATGAGGTAGGTCGGTGACTCCGTCATCAATGCGCCTTTGTCTCAACAGATTTCCTGGTGTCGCCGTCGTGTTCGGGCGGCGGCATGTCAGGGGGCCATTCTAGCCCGGCGGGGTGAATCAGCTGTTGGCCCAATGACAACTGGGCGAACATGTGTTTAGTGAGCCCGGCAGTTGGGAAATCCGGTTGGTAACCGTGTTCTCCGACGACTCGCGGTGACGTCAACGATGACTGGATATGACCATGGGTTCCACCCTTCGCAGCGTCACGCGGTGGAGCACGGCACCTGCGAAAGGCGTCCAGGCTGTTAAATCCTGGGTCAACGTGCCGCGCGGTCTGGCGGCTCGCGCTACCACCCCGTTGCTGCCTGATGACTACCTCAAGATGCTCAACCCGCTGTGGTCGGCCCGCGAGTTGCGCGGCCTCATCGTCGATGTGCATCCGGAAACTGCGGATTCGGCGACCGTGACGATAAAGCCGGGCTGGGGCTTCTCCGCCAGGTACCGGCCCGGCCAGTACGTCGGTATCGGATTGCGGATCGACGGCCGGTGGCACTGGCGTTCATATTCGTTGACGTCAATTCCGCAGCGCGACAGCAAGAACATCACGATCACCGTCAAGGCCACTCCCGAGGGCTTTCTGTCCACGCATCTGGTCAACGGCGTGAAACCGGGGACCATCGTGCGGCTGGCGGCCCCCAGAGGAGATTTCGCACTGCCCGATCCGCCGCCGGCCAAGATCTTGTTCATCACGGCAGGCAGCGGGATCACGCCGGTGATGGCCATGCTGCGGACCCTTAAGTCCCGCGGGCAAGTCGTCGACATCGCGCACATTCATTCAGCGCCCGGTACGGATGCCGCCATCTTCCACGACGAGTTGCTTACGCTGGAGCGCGACCAGCCTACTTATCGGCTTCACCTGCAGCTCACCGAAACTCAGGGCAAGGTCGACTTCGGCGAGCTCGCCGAGATCGTGGCCGACTGGCAGGACCGCCCCGCCTGGGTGTGCGGGCCGCCCGCCCTCCTGGACACCGTCGAAGAGGTCTGGAAAACCGCGGGGCGTGGCGATCTGCTGCACACCGAGCGATTCACCATCGCCGCCACGGACAAGGGCGGCGAGGGCGGCACAGTCACCTTTGCCATATCCGACAAGAACATCGAAATCGATGGGGCCACATCGCTTTTAGAAGCGGGTGAAAAAGTCGGAATTCAGATGCCGTTCGGTTGTCGCATGGGCATCTGCCAGACCTGCGTACTTCCGCTGGAATCAGGAAACGTGCGCGACTTCAGGTCCGGGATTGAACACCGCGAGGGCGACCGCATCCAAACATGCATCTCCACAGCATCCGGAGACTGCAGCATCAAGATTTGAGAGGGAACCGATGGCGATCACCGACATCAAGGAATACGCACACCTGACTACCGAAGACGTCGAGCAACTCGCGCAGGAATTGGACGCGATCCGAGCCGACATCGAGGAATCCCGCGGTGAGCGCGATGCTCGCTATATCCGCCGATCCGTCAATTTGCAGCGCACGCTGGCGGCTGGTGGACGAATCGCATTGTTCGCCAGCCGAAATAAGCTCGCGTGGGTCAGCGGCACCGCCATGCTCGCCTCGGCCAAGATCATCGAGAACATGGAGCTGGGTCACAACATCACCCACGGCCAATGGGACTGGATGAACGACCCCGAGATCCATTCCACCGAGTGGGAGTGGGACAGCACCTGCCCGAGCGTGCAGTGGAAGCATTCGCATAACTACATCCACCACAAGTACACCAACATCGTTGGGCTCGACGAAGATGTCGGCTACGGGATCATGCGTGTCACCCGCGACGAACCGTGGGAGCGCTGGATGCTGGGCAACCCGATCTATAACCTGTTGCTCGGCACATTCTTCCAGTGGGGTGTCGCGCTGCACCACGTCGAGACCGCCAAGATCCGGCATAGGGAAAAGACCTGGGCCGAAGCCCGTAAAGATCTGCGCGTTATCGGCAAAAAGGCCGCCAAGCAGGCCGGCAAGGATTACCTCGTATTTCCCGCGCTGACCGGACGCAATTGGAAGCACACCTGCAGGGCGAACATGACCGCCAACCTGATCCGCAACTATTGGGCCTACATGGTGATCTTCTGCGGCCACTTTCCCGACGGCGCAGAGAAATTCACCGTAGAGGAATTCGAGAACGAGACGCCTGGAGAGTGGTATCTACGCCAGATGCTGGGATCGGCCAACTTCAACGCCGGGCCGCTGATGGCGTTCATGAGCGGCAATCTGTGCTATCAGATTGAACACCATCTCTTTCCGGATCTGCCCAGCAATCGCTACGCGGAGATCGGTGTGCGGGTGCGCGCGCTGTGTGAGAAGTACGATCTGCCGTACACCACGGGATCCTTTGGCAGACAATATTGGCAGTCGTTCTGGACCATCCTGAAACTGGCGTTGCCCGACAATCTGCTCAAGGCGACGTCCGAAGACGCACCGGAGACTAATTCCGAGTTGAAGTTCCGCATCCGCGACGGATTGCGAGAGAGTTTCGTCGATCCGCAGACACGTAAACGGCGGGGCTTGCGCACCGCGCTGCGTGAACTTCGGGCGGCGTAACCCGACCGGCGGCAGCCTTTCCGGTATGCCTTACAGTTCATAGATCAGTGGCCAGGGCTGTGCGAGTACCGGAGGCGTGTTGCGTATGAGTGCTGTGGTGTCGATTCCGCGGTATCCCGGCGAGGTCACGCCCGAGTGGCTGTCGGCGGCCCTGAGCAAAGGCCGCACATCCGTCGAGGTGTCCGCCGTCGACGTCGTTGCCATCGGCACCGGGCAGACCGGGGCGACCTACCGCGTGACGGCGAAGTACGCCACGGATCCCGGTGACCTGCCGCAGACTTTCGTGATCAAACTGCCGGCCCAGGACGACACCGTGCGCGACCGCGTCGTCATCGGCTACCGCAGCGAATGCACGTTCTATTCGACAGTGGCAGATCGGGTGCGGGTGCCAACGCCGCAGTGTTTCTACTGCGAGATCACCGAAGACGCCATGGACTACGCGCTGTTGCTCGCCGATCAAGCGCCCGCGGTGCAGGGAGATCAGATCGCGGGCTGCGGCGAACAACAGGCGCGCCTTGCCGCGGTGGCGCTGGCCGGATTACACGGACCCAGCTGGTGCGACCCGTTCTGGCTCGACCTGCCCGGCATGGGGTTTCCACGCGCCGATGAGGCTTCCGCCAAGGGCCTCGGTGATGTCGCGATCATGAGTGCCGACATCACGCTGGAAAAGCTCGGCGACCGAATGAGCGCCGAAGACCGTGAGACTTTCACGACGACAATGGGTTTGGTGACGCCCTGGCTGTTGGCCAACCAGGACCGGTTCGCCCTGCTGCACGGCGACTACCGCCTCGACAACCTGTTATTCGACCCAGATCAGACCTGGGTAAGCGTCGTCGACTGGCAGACGCTCGGCGTTGGCCTTCCGGCCAGGGATCTCGCCTATTTCACGGCCACCAGCCTGCACCCGCAGCTGCGGCCGACAATCGAGAAGGACCTCGTCAACGACTATCACCGCGCGCTACTGGGTTACGGAGTAACCGGGTATGACTTTGACGCATGTTGGCGCGACTATCGGCTCGGGGTGCCGCAGGCTCCGCTGATCTCCGCTCTGGGGTTTGCCTTCGCCGCCGGCACTGATCGCGGCGACGACATGGTGCTCACCATGCTCGAGCGAGGTTGCCAGGCGATCCGCGATCTCGGGACGCTCGAACTGATCGCCTGAGCATGACAAGCGGTACCCAGCGCGAACCGGAATTGCTCGGACAAGTCGTTGTTGTGATCGGCGGCAGCGCGGGCATCGGCCTCGAAACCGCCCGACGCGCCAGGGCCGAGGGCGCCGATGTCATCTTGGTCGGCCGCAACCTGGAGCGGCTTAAACAGGCCGCGCTGGACGTCGGTGCGCAACGCACCGCGGCGTTCGACGCCGACGACTCGGCCGCCGTGCAGAGGTTCTTCGCGGAGCTAGCCGGACCCATCGACCATGTGATGATCACCGCCGGCGGCCCGAACTACGGGCCCCTGCTGGAGATGGACTTGGCCCAGGTGGGCCAGGCGATCAGCGGGCATGCGGTGCTGTATCTCGACGTGGCGCGCAACGCCGCGCCCAAGATGAGGGCCGGAGGCACCCTGGTGTTCATGGGCGGTACCGGGGGCCGGCGCGTCGGGCACGGCCTCGGGATCGTCTCCGCGGCCACCGCCACGCTGCCGCCGTTCACGGCGACGCTCGCGCTTGAACTGGCGCCGGTTCGGGTCAACCTCATCGCCGCCGGCTTCGTCGACACGCCGCTGTCGGCAGCGCTGCTCGGAGATCGACTCGAGGAGCGTCGCGATGAGCTGCGGGCGACGTTGCCGATCGGACGGGTCGTCGGGGCCGCCGACGTCGCCGCGCTCGCCGTGCACATCATGACCAACACCGCGCTCACCGGCGCCACCTATGACATCGACGGTGGCCAGCAGTTCGTCTAGCCGCCCGAGGCGATCAGGTCCGACTCAGTATTGGGTGGAGCCCTGGTCGACCGGAATCTGAGCGGCGGTGACGTAGCGCGATTCGTCGCTTGCCAGCCAGCACACGGCATCGGCGATGTCTTCCGGCTCCGCGACCCAGTTGGGCAAAAACGGCGTGAGCATGTGGGACAACTGCGGGTAGGTCTCCATGGTTTTGCCCACGGAGCTGGCCATGTCGCCGGTGCCCATCGGGGTGTTGACCGGCCCGGGATGAACGCTGTTGACCCGGATCGAATGCTTGCCCAGCTCGGCGGCGAAGCCCCGGGCCAACCCGGTGACGGCGTGCTTGCTGGCGGTGTAATGCACCATGAACGGCTGCATCTTCAAGCCAGCCGCGGAACTGATCAGGATGATCGAGCCGCCGCGGCCCCCCTCGATGATCTTGTCCGCGCCGGCCATCACGGTGTTCCAGGTGCCGGTCACGTTGATGTCCAGCACGTCGCGAAACGATTCGGGCGTGATGTCGTTCCAGGCCTGTGGAATCGCGATACCGGCGTTGGCCACGATGATGTCGAGCCGTCCCAATTGAGCGACGCCGTCACCGACGGCTTCGCGGAGCGCGTCATAGTCGCGGGTGTCAACGGTGAAGGCCAGGATCCGGCGGTTTGTCGCCTCGACCAGGCGCACCGTTTCGGCGAGGTCCTCGGCGGTAGCCGGTGGGTACACAACGCCGTCCGGGAGCTTGTCGGCGATGTCGACGGCGATGATGTCGGCGCCCTCGTTGGCCATCCGGACGGCGTGCGCACGGCCCTGCCCGCGCGCCGCTCCGGTGATGAAGGCCACCCGTCCTTCAAGCTTGCTGCTCATCGCTGTGCCGCCTTGACTAGGTTCGAACCGATAATGAGTCGCTGAATCTCGCTGGTGCCTTCATAGAGTCGCAACAGCCGCACATCGCGGTAGATGCGTTCGACCGGAACGCCACGCATGTATCCACTGCCGCCGTGAATCTGCACCGCGAGATCGGCCACCTTGCCAGCCATTTCGGTGCAGAAGAGCTTCGCGGCCGACGGCGCCACCCTGCGGTCCTCGTTGCTGACCCACTGTCGTGCGGCGTCGCGGACCAAGGCGCGGCCGGCCATCACCCCGGTCTGCTGGTCGGCGAGCATCGCCTGCACCAACTGGAAACCTCCGATCGGCGAGCCGCCCTGCGTCGCGGTGGCGGCATATGCCACGGATTCGTCGAGCGCACGCTGAGCAGCGCCTACCGCGAGCGCGGCGATGTGCACCCGGCCGCGCGCCAGCGACGTCAGCGCCGCCCGATATCCGACGTCCTCGCTGCCGCCGATCAGCGCGGCATTGTCGACCCGGACATCGCTGAAGCTGACGTCCGCGGTCCAGGCGCCTTCCTGGCCCATCTTGGCGTCCTTGGCACCGACCTCAACACCGGCGGCGTCCGCGGGAACCAGGAAGACGGCAATTCCGGGGCCCTGGTCGTCGGCGGGCCGGGTGCGCGCGAACACCACGAACAGGTTGGCGACGGGCGCGTTGGTGATGAAACGCTTCTGTCCGGAGATCAGCCAATCACCTCCGTCGCGAACGGCTTTGGTCTTCAGACCTGCCGGATTCGATCCGGCACCGGGCTCGGTCAACGCAAAGGAGGCGACGACGTCGCCGGAGGCAATCGGCTCGAGCCAGCGGCTCTTCTGCTCGTCGGTACCGAAGCCGACCAGGACCTGTCCGGCGATTCCGTTGTTGGTGCCGAACATCGACCGCAGCGCCAGCGAGGTGTAGCCCAGCTCCATCGCCAGCTCGACGTCCTGCTTGAGGTTGAGGCCGAGGCCGCCCCACTGTTGGGGGATCGCGTATCCAAACAGACCCATCTTCTTGGCCTGATCACGAAGATCATCAGGCACCCGATCCTCGTCGAGGATTTCCTCCTCGCGCGGGACCACGGCGGTGCGCACGAAGTGCCGGGTCTGGGCCAAGATCTCCTGGAAATCTTCGTCTTGGACCTCTGGCACTTCAGCGGTGGTCATTGACAGACACTCCTCTTGGGTCCTCTTTGGCATTCCCCGATTGGCGGGCCGCGCCGGCCTCTGTGGGTGCCCGTTCCACGACGGATCCTATATGAAATATGATATTTGAACGACGGGTACCCCCGGGTAGGAAGCTAACCAGATAAGGATGCGTGATCCAGGTGTCGTTGCTGAACGGTCAGACTGCGGTGATCACAGGCGGGGCGCAAGGTCTGGGTTTTGCCATCGCGGAACGATTCATCGCCGAAGGCGCGCGGGTCGTGCTCGGGGACGTCAACCTCGAGACGACCGAGGTCGCGGCGAAGCAGTTGGGCGGTGAGGACGTCGCGCTGGCGGTCCGCTGCGATGTGACTCAGGCGGCCGACGTCGAGACCCTGATCCAGACCGCGGTCGAGCGTTTCGGTGGGCTGGACATCATGGTCAACAACGCGGGGATCACCCGCGACGCCACGATGCGAAAGATGACTGAGGAACAGTTCGACCAGGTCATCAACGTGCATCTGAAGGGGACCTGGAACGGTACCCGGCTGGCGGCGGCGGTCATGCGCGAAAACAAGCGTGGCGCGATCGTGAACATGTCCTCGGTATCGGGCAAGGTCGGAATGATCGGCCAGACCAACTACTCGGCCGCCAAGGCCGGCATCGTGGGGATGACCAAAGCCGCGGCCAAAGAGCTTGCCTACCTGGGGATCCGGGTGAACGCGATCGCTCCCGGGTTGATTCGCTCGGCCATGACCGAAGCCATGCCGCAACGCATCTGGGATTCGAAGGTAGCGGAGGTCCCCATGGGCCGGGCGGGGGAGCCAAGCGAGGTCGCAAGCGTCGCAGTGTTTTTAGCCTCCGACTTGTCCTCGTACATGACCGGAACCGTGATGGAGATCACCGGCGGCCGGCACCTATGAGTCGTATGAGCGCGAGCAGACGCAAAAGCCCCCAATTTGGGCCGAATTTGGGAGCTTTTGCGTCTGCTCGGCGCGGAAGGCGAGCGTAGCCATGCGTGAAGCTGTCGTCTGCGAGCCGGTCCGGACGCCGATCGGCCGCTACGGCGGAATGTTCAAGTCGCAGAACGCCGTTGACCTGGGCGTCGCCGCACTCAAAGGGCTACTCGAGCGCACCGGGCTTGCACCCGAGGCAGTGCAGGACGTTATTCTCGGCCACTGCTATCCCAACAGCGAGGCGCCCGCGATCGGGCGGGTGGTGGCCCTGGATTCGGGGCTGCCGGTCACGGTCCCCGGCATGCAGGTCGATCGCCGCTGCGGGTCCGGCCTGCAGGCGGTAATCCAGGCCTGTCTGCAAGTGGGCAACGGCGACAACGATCTCGTCATCGCAGGCGGCTGCGAAAGCATGAGCAACGTCGCCTTCTACTCCACCGACATGCGCTGGGGCGGCGCCCGCAACGGCGTGCGGGTGCACGACGGGCTGGCGCGCGGACGCAGCACCGCGGGCGGCCGCCACTATCCGGTACCCGGCGGGATGATGGAGACGGCCGAGAACTTGCGCCGCCAGTACGGCATTTCGCGTCTGGAACAAGACGAGCTCGCGGTGCGGTCGCACCAGCGTGCGGTGGCCGCGCAAAAGGACGGCATCCTTGCCGAGGAAATCGTTCCTGTCACTGTGCGCACCCGGCAAGGTGAGGAGCTGGTCGACACCGACGAGCATCCGCGTGCCGACACCTCGGTGGAGTCGTTGAGCAAGCTCAAACCCGTTCTGCTGGGCGATGATCCAGAGGCGACGGTCACGGCCGGAAACGCCAGCGGGCAGAACGATGCGGCATCCATGTGCGTGGTGACCACACCCGACAAGGCGGCCGAATACGGTCTGACCCCGCTGGTCCGCATGGTGTCGTGGGGCCTGGCGGGCGTGGCGCCCAACATCATGGGCATCGGTCCGGTGCCCGCGACGGAAGTCGCACTCGCCAAGGCGGGCCTACAACTCAGCGCTATCGACCTCATCGAACTCAACGAAGCCTTTGCCGCCCAAGCGCTTGCGGTCATGCGGGAGTGGAATTTCGGCCCCGCCGACTTTGATCGCACCAACGTGCATGGCTCGGGAATCTCATTGGGACATCCGGTAGGGGCCACCGGCGGCAGGATGCTGGCCACCTTGGCCCGCGAACTCACCCGCCGCCAGGCGCGTTATGGGC
>Ga0302320_10026805_pt1 | contig 11139 bp, 8 predicted proteins | sample Bog_T0_3_FD_202130 | JGI IMG/M metagenome (GOLD analysis project Ga0302320, IMG submission 202130) | Peat permafrost microbial communities from Stordalen Mire near Abisko, Sweden - Bog_T0_3 | ecosystem: Environmental > Terrestrial > Soil > Wetlands > Peat | place: Sweden: Abisko, Stordalen Mire... | reverse complement strand
GGGTTGAACTATGGCGATACGAACAGCCCGCGACCCGGCCGCCGGGTGCTGGCCCAGAATTTGCACGATCCGGCGGTGGATAACCCGCCGGCGGGTTTGCTCAGCAGTGTTCGGATTGGCAGTGACGGGTCCACTGCCGCCCTGGTGCCGGCCCGGCGCGCGATGACGTGGCAGTTGACGGACACCAATGGCACGGGCGTGGTGCGGGAACGTTACTGGCTCACCTTTGCGCCTGGCGAAATCCGCTCATGCACCAGTTGTCACGGAATCAATGTGGACACGCAGGCCCACCAGCCGGCGCCGACCAACACCCCGCTGGCGTTGATCAACTTGTTGAATTATTGGAAGGCGAAAACCTCGTTGCAGTCGGGCACGGTGACCAATCAGGGCACCAATTTTTTCCAGATCACATTTATCCGGCGGCCGGCGGAACCCGGAATCACCTATCATGTTCAATCGTCGCCCGACCTGGCCGCCTGGTCGGACATAGCGACCTATGCCGGTTCCAATATTGTGCTGAAGGCCGGAGCCGTGGAGGTTACCCGTACCGGTTCGCCGGACGAGAGCGTGACCGTCCGCGAAACCGGCGCCCTATCCGGGGCCCGCAGTCATTTTCTGCGGGTGAGTGTGACGCAGCCTTGAAGCGCAAACCGTTATGCAGCAAAGCAGGCCTTACAATCCATCCGCCTGGTGCCGGAGCCGGGGATGTTTATTGAGGCGCATATTTCCCGATGGCCCATTGCTGGGCGGCGGTTTCGCCGAAGAGGGTCCGGCGCTGCTCGTAACTGACCCAATCCGGCGGGGACAAACTGGGTGCCAGGGAGTTGAATTGGTTGTTGATGTTCATTAACGTGGTCTGTTGATCAACCAGTTGGTTGATGGCATCCTGCACGGTCTGGCCGGGGTTGCCATACGGTCTGGCCGGATCCATCGCGTTCAAGGCGTTGCGCTGAATGCCGAGGCCGACCAGGGAGGTGATCAGGAAGGGATCATTGAGATTCTGCCCGAGATTCACGGCCATTTGCAGGGTGGTTTGGGCCGAGGTTGAGTCGCCCGCCTGCTGATAAGAATTGGCCAGGCTGACGAGATTTTGTCCGAGTTGTTTCATGGCCGCGAGCTGGGGCAATTGGATTTGGGCCGGCCCAATCATTTCCGCGTTCGCCACCGAGTAGCCCGCCGTCAGATAGGCTTCTTCCAGGGTCTCCTGGGCCTCCATAAAGTAATCCTGCATTTGCGGTTTGCCGGCGGCGGCATTGAGTTCCTGAACAGCCAGGGCATTTTGGCCGGAGCCAAAATAGTTCAGGGCCGAAAGATAATTTGCGAGGGCATTGTCCGGGGCCGACTGCTCGAAGGCGTTCAGCCATTGCCGCTGTTGTTCCGGGCTTAAACTCTGGCACAAGGCCGCGCGGAAATCCACCTGGGGATCGTTCGGATATTTTTGCATAGCTTCCTGCAAGAGCGATGCGTCTCCGGAGGCCTGATAGGCGGCGAGCAGATTGGCGGCGCTTCGGCCATTGGCCTTGAGGTAAGCGGCGACCTGGTCATGAGTCAGCCTGGGTGTCTCGTTGTTTTTCAGCAGCCTGGCAATCAGATTGGTGGACTCCAGTTCCGACGGCACCGGCCCGGTTGCCGACGCGGCGGGCGGAATGGGGACCCTGGTCGGCGGCATATCCAAATGGATGGCACGCCGCGCTTGGGCGAGATTTTTTGTCTGGCCGTCGGCCTCGGCCTGAAGCCGGCTGATTTGTTGACGCAGCAGGGCATTTTGCGCACGGAGCGTGGCTTGGGTTTGATGTTCGATGACGGATAAGGTTGCCAGGCTGATGACAACCGCGCTGACAATGACGATTTGGGATTTTGTGCAGACCATAAAATTCAAGGCCCCCTGGCTGAGGGTGAAGGCCGAACCAGCGGCCACGGCGCCTTTCGCAATCGCCACGGCCGCCACCGATTTTGCCAATGAGGCTGGCGCGGCTTGGATTGCATTGTCGGCAATGGCCCCGGCAATAGCGGCCGCCGAGCAGGTGACTCCGCGCCCGAGAAAATACCGGCGTAATTTCCCGACCGCCCGGCTGACCCGCGTTTTGGCGGCGTTTTCGCTGACCCCGAGCGCGGCGCCCACTTGTTGGAAGTCCTTATCTTGAAAAAAGCGCAGCACAATGGCGCTGTGGTCTTTCTCGCCCAGCCCAGCCATGGCGGTGTCCAGCAGCGGGGCGATGTCGGGCCAGGGTGAGGGCCCTGGTTCCGATTGAGTCAGCGAGGATTGCATCTGTAGCTCCTGTTCACGAGCGCGGCGGCGGCGTTGGGCCCTCAAAGCATCGGCGGCAGTGTAATGAGCTGTCCGGCAAAGCCACGCGGGAAGAACCGTCCTGGCGCCCAGCGAACGCGCCTTGCGCGCGAGCGTAATGAAAGTGGCCTGGGTGACTTCTTCCGCCAGATGAACATCATGCAGCTGGCGGAGGGCAACTGAATAAACCAAATTGACATGTCGCGAGACCAAAGCGGTAAACGCCTCGTCGGAACCGTGCCGGGCATAGTCCCGCACCAAGTCCATATCCTCGGTCATCATTCTAACCAGTATATGGCCGCTGCGAGGAAAAGGTTACAGACTTTTTGTCGGCGCCGGCATCCCCTTGTTCATTTTTCATTTTCATTTGAGTTTTTGAGGCCAAGTCTTAACGGTATTATTTCCAGCTGATCGGATTTTGAAGGCCGGTAGGAAATTAAAAAGGGTTAGCCGCAAAAATGCACAAAAGCCGCAAAAAAGAGATTCTTTGGCGGCGGGACCGGAGCCGGGACCGATGCCGGTCGGGCCAATGTCGGGGCCAAGGTCGGCAAATAAAAAGGGGTCACGGGGCGGGAGGCACGGTTTGGCCGCTGGTTGAAAAATACGCCCGGTGAGGACACCGGGCCTGCAGGGTTGGTGATTGCCCATGAAATCATGCCGACGGCCCGCATGAATTCGGCCTTTCTTTCTTAGGTCTACCGGCGGCCAAAATGAGAACAACCATTGCGAAAGCACGGGGTTAAAACATTGGCATGAACAACCCCAAAGAAAAGCCGTTGGTTTCAAAAAGGTTCGCCTGTTTGCTCGGTTTGCTTTTACTTTTAGTGAGCTGGTCAGTTGTCCTCCTAGTTTTCATGAAGGCACGCTGGATGCGTTCTGGCAAGTGGTCAAGCTCTGCCAACGCTTGCATCAACAACCTTCGTCAAATTGATGCCGCGGCCAATGAGTTTGCTTTGGAGCATAGTCTGACTAATGGTGCACCCATCCATTTTCCCAATGATCTAACCCCGTACATCAAACTCAATAGTGCCGGGAAAATCCCTGGCTGTCCGCAAGGCGGCATCTACTCCATCCAGCGAGTTGGCGATACACCTACCTGCTCGCTCGGCTCGAATGTGACCCCTGGACACTACTTGCCGTAGGGAGGCAAATTTAAGGCGATCGCTTCACCGAAACCCAATCCAAGCCGAAGCGCGCCAGATATTTTCGTAGCCGATCCGCATCATTGGGGGTTTTACGTTGCGAGCGGGATACGCGGAACAATTGGCGACCGGCATCGGACAGCGAGGATGATTCCCGGCAGATCCGGGCGACGTACTCGAGCTGGGCGGTGTCAAAGGGATCAATCTTTTCCAAGGCCTCCGGCGCCAGCAGCCGTTCGAGGGTGGCTTCATCCGCACTGCGGGCAGACGGCGTGGACCATTGTTCGCGCAAGCGGGCGAGTTCCGCATCCAGCACGGGCTGGGTGATGCGACCACCCGCCGCCAGGGTGGCCATGCGCGTGATGCAGGCATTCAAATCACGGAAATTGGCGGACCATTTCGCCGCCGGCGATTGGGCGAATTTTAGGAATTCTTCGCGGGCCTCCTTGCTCAACGTGACCCGCAGGCTGTTTTTTCGCGCGAACTGTTCCAGTTCGTAATCCAGATTGGGCTCAATGTCCTCCGGGCGCTGGGACAGGCCCGGCAGGCGAAACGTCCAGAGATTGGTGCGTGCCAGGAGGTCCTCGCGAAAACGGCCGTCGCGGACAGCCGTTGGCAGGTCGCGGTTGGTGCCGGCAATTAATTGAAAATTGCTGCTGACCTCGCGGTCGCCGCCAAAGGGCAGAAAGCGCTTTTCTTCCAGGGCCCGGAGTAACATCGCCTGTTCGTCCAGGCCCAGTTCACCGATCTCATCGAGAAACAGCAAGCCGCCATCGGCGGCACGCAGCAGACCCGGGCGATCCTTGACCGCGCCGGTGAAGGCGCCCTTCACGTGGCCGAACAAGGCCGACATGGCGGAATCGCCACGCAACGTGGCGCAGTTCACCTCCACAAAGGAGCCGGCCATCTGGTGCCGGGATTTTTTGAGTTCATAGATGCGGCGCGCCAATTGCGACTTGCCAGCGCCGGTGGGGCCGGTCAGTAAAATGGGCTCCCGGGCGTGAATGGCGACATGTTCAATTTGCTCAATGAGTTGGTTGAACTGCGGGTTGCGCGTGGCGATCCCTGATTTGAGGAACAGGCGCGCCTCCTTCTGCTCGGCGCCAAAGCGCGCGGCGAGCCGGTCATACTTGGACAGGTCCAAATCGATGATCGCAAATTTCCCGTCCGGTCCGCGGCGTTTGGCGTCGGCCGGCGAGGACTGAACGAGGCGCGCGGGAAAATGCCGGGATTCGGTGAGGAGAAAGAGGCAAATCTGCTGCACATGCGAACCGGTGGTGATATGGACCAGGTAATCTTCCTGGTCGGGCTTGAATTCGTAACGGCGCGTGAATTCGTGGAGCGCGGCAAACACCTCTTGAAAATCCCAGGGATCGCGCAGAGGTTGCGGCGTCCCGTGGGCGATGGTGGCGGGGGAGACGCGGGGGATGTCCGCCAGGATCAGATTGGCGAGATCCTGGAATTTGGGGTCGTAAATCAGTTCAAACCGGTCTACGGGCAGATCCGCGTGTTTGCACAAGGAGATGCTGGGGCGCCATTTGTTCCAGCGTTCCTGGTGAAACCCGGAATCCAACACGCTGCCCAGCAGGCCAATGACCACCTGTTTCTTGGCTGACATATCTTTTAAGCTACAAAGTAGCATAAAAGATAGTTTAATAGCAAGCCGTTCCGGTCGCAGAGGCGCGGGCTTTTCAGCAAAATAGCGATAAATCCCTAATGATTATGGGTGTTTTTGAATGGCAATATCGATTGATTCGCAGTTGGCACGGTACTAGTTATAGGAGGACTCGCTAGCTGAATCAAACCAGCAGCCGGCGGGTAATAGCCCGATTCGGTTCTGCGCATGGGGGTTCAGCTTGGGCATCCGGTCCAAAAACCGATTGGGGGTAACCCCTTGCTAATGGTTGGTGCCCGACAGTCGGCGCGCAAGCGCAACCGGGAAACGGCTTGTGGACGGAAAAGATTCGTCCCCGCCGCCGAACGGTGACTGACGGGCACCGCCAGATTAAAACGAAAGAATAAATATGAACACGGATCTACTCTTTATGAACCTGAACGCGAATGCGCCGGCCAAGGCGCGGGGCTTGCGGCACAATTTTATTGTCCAGCAGTTCGAATGCGGGTTGCTGTACCGAAACGGCAAATTCATGTCCCGCCTGGAGGCCGGCCGCCATGTCCGTTGGGGATTCGGCTTTGCGGTGGCGAAAGTGGATCTGCGCAAACAGATTTTCGCGGTATCCGGCCAGGAGGTTTTGAGTGCGGACACGGTCGGACTCAAAGTCAGCGTTTCGGTTACGGTTGAAGTGACCGACCCGGTCAAGGCCATGCACGAGGTTCAGGACTGGCGCGCGCAGGTTTACAACACGGTGCAGCTGGCGTTGCGTGCCCTGGTGGCCGCCCAGCCGGTGGAAACCCTGCTGACGAAGCGCATGGATCTTGGAAAAGAGCTTCTGGCGGCAGTGAAGCCGGAGGCGGAAAAGGTGGGGGTGAAGGTTCACGCGGCGGAGGTGAAGGACGTGATGTTTCCCGGCGATGTGAAGAAGGTTTTCACCGAGGTGTTGAAGGCGAAGCAGGAAGGACAGGCGGCATTGGAGCGGGCGCGGGGCGAGAGTGCCGCACTGCGGAATCTGGCCAACGCCGCGCGTTTGCTGGAAAACAATCCGGCGTTGCAGAACCTGCGCTTGATTCAGTCCATCAGCGCCCCGGGAAATACGCTGGTCATGGGCATACCGGCCGGGTTTGTGCCGCTGAAGACCGGCAAGGCAGTCGAAGAAGCTTCAGGCGCCAAGGAGGAGTAAGGAAGCGGGAGCATGCAATCCGGCCTGCTCCCGCGGACAGTAAAAAAGAAAACCGAATACATTAAAATTTTATGATCGACGAACAGCAGATTTCGCACACGTTGGAGCTGCACCAGAAAGCCTATGAACTGCTGATGTGGCTCAAGCAGCAGGCCAACGGCAATGGCGCCTGGCTAAACCAGAAGGCGATGGAAGAAATGTCGTCTGCCAAAACGTGCCAGGATTGGGTCGCACGTCACTGCTCGATGTTTCCGGTGGTGCTGCGCCCGGCGAAGGATGAGCTTGGCAACTTCAGCCATTTATTTGCGTCGTTTTTCGCCACTTCGTTTCGAGTGGGACAGGACCGCTCGTGGAGCTCGGAGAAAACAACTCTCGTAGCGGGAACGAAGGCATTCAAGGGCAGACGGCACAGGAAGTACTCCGGCCAGCGCGAACTCGAAGCGGCTTTGGCTCTCAAGCGGGCCGCGTTGACGGCGCTGGCGGAGGATTCGCAAGTCAACTGCGAGTCCGCGGCAATCGAGCGCTGCCTGACCTTGGAAGAATACCAACCGGATTTGACCCTTTGGACGTACGCATGCGAGCTCGTGCGCCGCTGTCAGTTTGCGACCCAGGGCCCGGTCGTCCACCGGCTTTGGCTGGAAATCGATGAGCAGGTGCGCAAGAATCTTTCAGCCGATACGGTTTGGAACGCGCGCAGCCGACTGGTTCAATGGCTCACGGGCAATCCATTTAGACAAGAGAAACCCGTTCAATCGGGAGGCAACGAATTATGACGACGAGTAATGAAATAACGGTCCCGGCCATCCAGCCCACGGGCGAAGCCACCGGCTACATCCCCGCGCCCGGCAATCATGGCAAGCCCATCACCGTCATTGGCACGGCGGCCATCCGCGACGCGTTCGATGCGAAGTGCATCGAACAGGCGCTCAATTCACGCGGCGCTCCCGGGGTGACCGACCTCGTGCTCAATCCAGACGCGCACGCGGGTTACGGCGCGCCGGTGGGCTGTGTGCTGGTATCGCCGACCCATGTTTATCCCGGCCCGGTGGGCGTGGACATCAAATGTTCCATGAGCCTGCTCCAGCTTGAATTGCCGGTGGACGCGGTGGCGGACAAAACCGTCCGCCGGGCGCTCATCAATGCCATCGTGGAACGCACTCCCACCGGCGCCGGCAAAGGCCAGCGCAATGTGAAAAAGGGCCGCCACGTGAACGCCGAACTCGGCCGCCGGGTGGCAATTGAAGGCGCATCGGTGGCCGTCTGCCAAGACCTCGGCATCCCGCCGGAATGGGCGCAGCATTGCGAGGACGCTTTTCATCTTGGCCACAGTCATCAACGCGACGACCTCGCGGCCCGCCTCGATTTGTTGATTAGCGCGGGAAAGTTTCCGAGGTTTGAAGACAAGATCCGCCAGCTCGGCTCCTACGGTGGCGGGAATCATTTTGGCGAGTGCGAGGCCGTACAAATCGCGGACAACGACCGCGCCCGCCGCGCCGCCGAGGTGTTTGGATTGCGCGATGGTTGTGTGGCATTTTTGTCGCACTGCGGTTCGCGCGGCTTTGGCTATCAGTTGGCGAATGACCAGTTCCACACGTTGCAGGAGAAATTTGCGACGTGGAGCATTCCGTTGCCCGGCCAGGATCGTGAACTGGTTTATGCGCCGCTCGGCACGCCGGAAGCGGATAATTATATCGATGACATGTCGCTAGGCGCCAATTTCGCGACCGTAAACCACCTGCTCATCAATGCATTGGTGCTCGAAGCGTTCCAGGAAATCATTCCAGGCACGCGCGGCGCGCTCGTGTATTTCATCAGCCACAACATTGCGCGCCGCGAGATCGTGGGGAACCAGGAATGCTGGGTGCATCGCAAGGGCGCGACGCGGGCCTTTCCGGCCAGGCATTTTGCCCTTAAAGACACCCCATATTACGAAACCGGCCACCCGATCTTGTTGCCGGGAAATCCGACCGCCGGTTCGTGTGTGATGGTGGCTGACTCGGGCGCGGAAAAGAGCTGTTTCAGCGTGAATCACGGTGCCGGCCGCGCCAAAGGCCGCAAGGCTGCCATTCGCGAACTGGATCAGAAGACCGTGGACGACGAATTCGTGGCCCATGACATTTTAACCAACTGCCGCAGCTATCCGAAGGATGAAGCGCCGGCGGCTTACAAGGATTTCGACGAGGTGTTGAAATCCGTGAAGCAGGCGGGGCTGGCCAGCGAAGTGGCCCGGCTCCGCGCGCGCTTTGTCATTAAGGACTCGGATGACAGCCTGAAGGGAGCGGCGTGATGTTAGTCGGAGTCAGAGTGACAACGATCCTTGGCATCGCTTACGGGGTTGCCGAGTGGAAGCTGTTGCTAAAAGCCCAAACTAGATTGGCGGCCAATGCTCGGACTCGTTCAATTTATCCCAGGTGGGTTCGAAATGAACATTTATTTTAAACCGGCGGCGCATCCGGCATACTGGCCGGGAGACGAGTCAGAGAGACCTTGAAATGTTGCTTACCATCACAACCACGCATCACCCGGCAACGGATCTGGGCCATCTGTTGAGGAAAAACCCGGGACGGGTGCAGTCGTTCGAGCTGACTTTCGGAAAAGCCAACGTGTTTTATCCGGAAGCCACCAACGAACGATGTACCGTTGCCCTCCAGATCGAGGTCGATCCGGTGGCTCTGGTCCGGAATCGTCGGGGGCCGGCGGGCGAAGGCCGATCGCTGGAGCAATACGTAAACGATCGGCCCTATGCCGCATCCTCCTTTTTGAGCGTTGCCGTCGCGGAGGTCTTTGGCAGTGCATTGGCTGGCAGCAGCAAAGAGCGACCTGAACTGGTTAACGCTCCGTTGCCGCTGATCGCTTCACTTTCGGCGTTACCTTGTCGCGGTGGCGAGGAATTCCTGCGCAAGCTTTTCGAACCGCTCGGGTATTCGGTTTCCGCACAAAGGCTGCCTTTGGACGAGCGATTTCCCGACTGGGGCGACAGCGCTTATTACCAAGTGGAACTGACGGCGACGCTGCCGCTGCAACGCCTGCTGACGCATCTTTATGTGCTCGTGCCCGTACTCGACAACGACAAGCACTACTGGGTGGGCGAGGCGGAAGTGGAGAAGTTGCTGCGGCATGGTGAAGGCTGGCTGGGCGACCATCCCGAACGAGAGCAAATCACGCGGCGTTATCTCAAGCACCAGCGCAGTCTGGTGGACAACGCCCTTGCCCAGCTTGCGGATGAAGGCGTGTCGGACCCCGACGCCGTGGCGGAAGCTCACGCACAGGAAGAAGCGGCCGTGGAACGCACCATCAGCCTCAACGAGCAGCGATTGGGCGCGGTGCTCGCGGCTTTGAAAGGAACTGGTGCCACCCGCGTTCTCGACCTTGGCTGCGGCGAGGGGCGACTGTTGCAGGCGCTGCTGAAAGAAAGGCAATTTATCGAAATTGTCGGGATGGACGTGTCGCATCGCGCCTTGGAAATCGCCGGCGACCGGTTGCATTTCGACCGGATGCCTGAACTCCAAAAGCAACGTCTGAAATTGTTGCACGGTTCATTGATTTATCGGGATGAGCGGCTGGCCGGTTTCGACGCGGCGGCGGTGGTGGAAGTGATTGAGCATTTGGACCCGCCCCGGCTGGCGGCCTTTGAGCGGGTGTTGTTTGAATGTGCCCGCCCGAATACGGTTGTCATAACGACGCCGAACCGGGAATACAATGTAAAATGGGAAACGTTGCCGGCGGGAAAATTCCGCCATCGCGATCATCGGTTCGAGTGGACGCGCGCGGAGTTTCAGGAGTGGGCGAGGGCGAAGGCGACCCGATTTAATTATCAGGTGCGTTTTGTGCCCATTGGCCCCGATGATACGGCGGTAGGTTCGCCGACCCAGATGGGGGTATTCGAGAGGGACGAGAAATGAACGCTCACCTCCTCACTGCGGGTGTCACAGAAGCAATTCGCGACCTATATTTGATGTTCGCGCGATACAATAGCCTCAATCCAGAGAGGTGCCTCTGCTGTGTGAGCGATGAGGAAAAAAACCGCCTGCTCTCAAAACCCCTTGAAGAATTAACGGTGGATGACGTTCAACGGTATTCTTGGAAGGCTCTCACGACTTGGGGAACGGTGGCAGATTTTAAACGTTTCCTACCTCGCTTGTTGGAGGTGATGGTGATTGATGAATGCTCGGCCATTGAGCCAGCGGTTCTGCTCGGAAAGTTGCGGCTCGCCTCGTGGCAGAAATGGCCAGAGAGTGAACGCCTGTCTGTTGACCGGTATCTTGAAGCAGTTTGGGAGGATTGCTTAACTGCCGAGGCGGGGAGTGTTTGGGTGGATGAATTGCTTTGCGGTTTAGGTCACGCGGTTGACGACTTGCAGCCGTTTCTCTCGTCTTGGATAAATTGTCGGGTTAAAACCGGATACGCTCATTTGCTCATTTTCGTTGATTGGAACGCGGCAACGATTTTGAAACGAAAGCACCTTCAGAATTCTTTCTGGTCGGAGGCCGGGCAGCAAATGTCATGCGTTGTGACTTGGCTTTTGGATCCCCAAACGATGAGTGCGTTGGAGGAGATTTTTGACACAGCTTCGGACGAAAGTTTTGCGATCGATTTGGCAGCCGTCATTGATCGGATGTCTAGTCTACAACAATCGTTCGGAGTAAATGGAGCCTGACGCCTGATGGCCATCACCATTCCAGAACTTTCGCTGGTGGTCCTGATCGGCGTGTCCGGCTCGGGCAAGAGCACGTTTGCACGGAAGCATTTCAAGACCACCGAAATTCTCTCGTCGGATTATTGTCGGGGCTTGGTGTCGGACGACGAGAATTCACAAGTGGCAACCCAGGACGCATTTGAAGTGTTGCATTTTATCGCGCGCAAACGGCTCGCGGCGGGAAAGCTAACGGTGGTGGATGCAACGAACGTGCAA